>ENA-OXUB01000001-OXUB01000001.1-human-gut-metagenome-genome-assembly--contig:-NODE-1-length-364955-cov-27.771910_pt1 | contig 364955 bp, 355 predicted proteins | sample MGYA00249345_ERZ652652 | MGnify/ENA primary metagenome ERZ652652 (study PRJEB26925, sample SAMN05826496) | human gut metagenome | biome: ENVO:2100002; feature: ENVO:00000062; material: ENVO:00002003... | reverse complement strand
CAGTTGCTAGTCGACGGAACCATATTCCCAGAAAAAGTCTCAATTATCAAACACCACTTGAGGCATTCGTAAATCAAATCACTGATGAGCAGCTAAAATTTCTAACTTAATTTGACATTTGAAGTAAAGTAAAGTCGGAGGCGTTCTTGTGGAAAAAATTATTGTGCATGGTGGCAAACCACTCCAGGGAAGCGTACATATTGATGGGGCAAAGAATGCGGTACTGCCAATTCAAGCTGCTACAATTCTTGCAAGTGAAGGGCAGACGTCAATTTCAAATGTGCCTTTATTATCGGATGTTTACACGATGAATAACGTGTTACGGTTCTTAAATGTAAAAGTTGATTTTGATGAAGCCAATAATGAAATCCAATTTGACGCCTCGTCTGAGTTGTCCAGTGAAGCGCCTTTTGAGTACGTTTCAAAGATGCGGGCATCGATTGTTGTAATGGGGCCGTTATTAGCGCGACTGGGCAAGGCAAAAGTTGCCCTTCCTGGTGGCTGTGCCATCGGTTCGCGGCCAATTGATCTTCATTTGAAGGGTTTTGAAGCCCTTGGCGCCAATATTGAGCAGCATGATGGTTACGTTGAGGCGACTGCTCCCGATGGGTTAACCGGAACTGATATTTACTTGGATTTCCCAAGTGTTGGTGCCACTCAGAATATTATGATGGCTGCCACTTTAGCAACCGGCAAGACCGTCATTCAAAACGCGGCTCGGGAACCTGAAATTGTTGACTTGGCCAACGTTCTTAATAAGATGGGGGCTCGGGTTGTCGGTGCTGGTACTGAGCAAATTCGGATTCAAGGGGTTTCAGAACTTCATGGGACTGATCATGCGGTTGTCCAGGATCGAATCGAAGCCGGCACCTTTATGATTGCCGCGGCCGTTACCAAAGGTGATGTTCTAATTCAGGACGCAATTGCCGAGCATAATCAGCCCCTCATTTTGAAAATGCGTGAAATGGGTGTTTCCATTACGGAGACTGACGCTGGTATCCGGGTCATTGGGACCGATCATTTGAAGCCTGCCGATGTTAAAACATTACCACATCCAGGCTTCCCAACGGACATGCAGCCGCAGATGACCATTTTACAGTTAGCTGCCAATGGGCACAGTTCAATGACGGAAACGGTGTTTGAGAACCGGTTTATGCATATGGAAGAGCTCCGACGCATGAATGCCAAGTACACCATTTCAGGCCGAACGGTTGTAATGGATGGGCCCACTGATTTTAATGGCGCCGAAGTTGCCGCAACTGATTTGCGGGCTGCCGCCGCATTAGTCATTGCCGGATTGGTGGCAAAGGGCTACACGCAAGTTCGCAATCTCCAGTACCTAGATCGTGGTTATCACGATTTCCATAAGAAATTAGCAGATCTTGGCGCTGAGATTAAGCGCGTGAACGTCGATGACGATGCGATCGTGGTCAATCAATCAGTTAAACACATTAAATAAAATTTTCGGGGGACCGGTTGATCATCAGGGATGGTCTGACCGGTCCTTTTTGCCGTATCTTTTTTTCAGATTGCCTGTTATAGTTAACGAGTAGACTCAATTAAGATTAAGGATGCAATGCGTTTTTTAAGGAAATGCTAAACCGGTGCGGGTTTGTTGAGATTATTTAAGAACTATTAGAATGTCACGATAGATGTGATATAATTAATTTTTGAGATTAAAGTTTTTCAGGAGGAAGTTCACAGATGGCAAAAGACATAGGAATTGATTTAGGAACTGCCAACGTACTGATCTACGTTGCCGGAAAGGGCATTGTATTAAACGAACCTTCAGTGGTTGCAATTGATACCCGAACGGGAAAGGCACTGGCAGTCGGAACAGAAGCATACCGAATGGTTGGCCGTACGCCAAGCAATATTCGGGCAATTCGACCCCTAAAAGACGGGGTGATTTCGGATTTTGATATTACTGAAGAAATGTTAACTTATTTCATTAATAAATTAGATGTTAAAGGATTTATGTCCAAGCCAAAAATCATGATCTGTGCGCCAACCAACGTAACGGAAATTGAACGGAATGCGATTGTCCAGGCAGCTGAAAAGGCTGGCGGCGGTCAAGTTTATCTCGAAGAAGAGCCTAAGGTTGCTGCTGTCGGCGCGGGAATGGATATTTTCCAGCCTCGCGGCAACATGGTGATCGATATGGGCGGTGGTACCAGCGACATCGCCGTTATCTCATTGGGTGATATCGTGGCCAGCAAATCAATTCGGATTGCCGGTGACAAGATGAATACCGAAATTGTGACTTACATTAAGCAAAAACACGGCTTGATTATCGGTGAACACACTTCTGAAAAGATCAAAATTGAAATCGGCACTGCCAAAAAGGACACCGATGACGTCAAAAAGCTCGAGGTTCGTGGGCGTGACGCCGTTACTGGAATGCCGCGGGCAATTACAATTGATAGCAACGAAGTGGCGGATGCGATTGCAGACACTGTTCAATTAATTGTTGACGGTGCAAAAGAAGTTCTGGAAATTATTCCACCTGAATTGGCATCCGACATTGTGGATCGCGGCATTATGCTGACCGGTGGTGGGGCCCTGCTCCGCAATATCGATCAGGTGATTTCTGATGCCTTAACGGTACCCGTTATTATCTCTGAGAATCCGTTAGATAATGTTGCTAAGGGCGCCGGGGTATTGCTAGAACAGTATATTAAGAATCCAAAACTTAAAGCAAAATAAAACGGGTCTTTATATGAAAAAAATTCTGATGATGTTTGTTCACGGGTATCAGCGATTTATTTCGCCAATGTTTCCGCCAACCTGTCGTTATTATCCAACGTGCAGTAACTATATGTTAACGGCGCTTGCCAAACATGGCGCTATTAAGGGAACCATTATGGGAATCGCTCGGATTTTAAGATGTCATCCCTTTGTTCGTGGGGGATACGACCCGGTGCCGGATCATTTTACAATTTTCCGCAACAAGGCCGCCCGCGATGAATACCGAAAATCGATGCACTTAAAATAAACTTTGAACAGGAGAGAATTGGATGAGCAAGACTAGCAAGAGTATTAATGTTGAAATTAAAGATTCTACTGATCAAAACGGCAATCAAATTTCTGATTTATTGATTGGCCGTAAACGAATCGGGACGATTACCAAAGTTAATGATGACAAATTCCAGGCGGTTAACACCCACCAAGAGTCTTACCACGTTAAGACTTTTGACGAAGGCGTTCAACTGCTTATTAAAGATTTTCACTTGCATCATTAGTCTGGTTCGTGGCCGGTGAGGAGGTTTATTTTTGGATACCAGACAAAACACGGATAAGGATAAAGAATCCAGAATTGATTGGGGAATCATTTTTTGTGTGTTGATGTTGGCCCTGATCGGGTTGGCATCAATTTATGTCGCAGCTTCTCACGATTCCAGTGCCACCAGCGTGACCAGGCAAGTGGCTTCGCAGCTGGTTTGGTACGTGATTGGTATCGTGGCGATTGTCGTCATCATGCAGTTTGATTCCGAACAATTGTGGAAAGTGGCCCCAATTACTTATTGGTTGGGGATTTTGCTGCTAGCAAGCGTGCTAATATTCTATAGCCGGGTTTACTATTTGAACACCGGCGCTAAAAGTTGGTTCTCGTTATTTGGATTAACGTTTCAACCTTCCGAAGTTATGAAACCAGCTTATATTTTGATGTTGGGACGGGTAATTGTTGAACATAATGACAAGTACCCCCTGAAAACCATCCGCAGTGATTGGTTACTGATTGGTAAGATGATCGGGTGGACAATTCCGGTTGCCGTTCTGTTAAAGCTTCAAAATGATTTCGGAACAATGTTGGTTTTCTTCGCCATCTTAGGGGGGATGCTGATTGTTTCGGGGATTACCTGGAAAATTATTCTCCCGTCAGTCATTACCGTTTTCGCATTGGGTGGCACCGCTTTGGCGCTGGTGATTCCCCAATCCGGAAGACGGATTTTGGAACACATTGGCTTTAAAGCTTACCAGTTTAACCGGGTGGATACCTGGCTGCATCCATCAGCGGATACCTCTAACCAGGGCTATCAGCTCTGGCAGAGTATGAAGGCAATTGGATCTGGTGGGATCTTTGGCACTGGATTTAATCAGTCCCATGTGTATGTCCCGGTACGGGAATCAGATATGATTTTTTCCGTAATCGGTGAGAACTTTGGGTTCATCGGCAGTTGTGTGCTGATTTTCCTGTACTTTTTGTTGATTTATCAAATGATAAAGGTTACATTTGAAACGCGGAACGTTTTTTACGCCTACATTTCAACCGGGGTTATTATGATGATCTTATTCCACGTGTTTGAAAACGTTGGGATGAGTATCGGACTTCTGCCATTGACTGGGATTCCACTGCCATTTGTAAGTGCCGGTGGATCCGCCTTAATCGGGAACATGATTGGGATTGGATTGATTATGTCAATGCAGTATCATAATAAGAGTTATATGTTTGGCGAAGACAAAGAATTTTCATAAAAGGGTGGTTTTATTCATGGATACAAAATATTATTGGACAGATGAAGCAAACGGGGTTGTCACGGTCGGATTAACCGCAGATGGGCAAAACGAACTTGGAAACATCACGTTTGTGTCAATTCCCAAGGTTGGGACAACGTTAAGTGCCAATGATACGTTACTGAATGTTGAAGCTGACAAAGCAGTCTCCGACATTCCAACACCGGTAGCTGGCAAGGTGGTTGCGATTAACGAGAAGGCAACCGATGACCCATCAGTTCTCAACGGTAAGGATAAGTCAGAGTCATGGATTGCCAAAATTCAGAAGTAGTTCGGCTTGACGGAATTTCAAAGTGTAGTAAAATTATGAGTAATTCATGATACGAAAATGATAAGATGAGTAGATTGCCAATTCTGTCACAGAGAACTCGGATGCTGAAAACGAGTCGGAATGGTTTTCGAAGATGGTCTTAATTCAATCTAATGTTGGCAAGCTTTTAAGGTGAGCTAACAGTGGTTAACGCCCATTACCCCGTTGAGTATGTCACATACTCTTGAGGTCACTGCAAATTTCGTGGTGATGAATACAGGTGGTAACACGGAAAAAGCTTTTCGTCCTGTAGATAATGATTCATTATCTACAGGCGGAAAGCTTTTTTGATGAGATGAGGAGGAACTCACATTGATTCGATTCAAAAATGTGTCGAAGAATTACAGTACAAAAGATGGGGCACTGACCGCTGTCAAAGACGTTAATATTGATGTCAATGACGGTGAAATTTTTGGAATTGTCGGTTACTCCGGTGCTGGGAAAAGTACGTTGGTCCGAATGCTGGACGGTTTGGAAGCGCCAAGTGAAGGCGAGATTGACGTTAATGGCACGGATGTTGCCAAATTAAGCGGCCGTCAGCTGCGGCTTCAACGACAAAAAATCGGGATGATTTTCCAACATTTTAATTTGCTGTGGTCCCGCACCGTGATCGATAATGTCGCGCTCCCATTGGAAATTGCGAAAGTTCCCCGTTCTAAGCGGCGGCAGCGGGCCGAAGACCTGATCAAATTGGTTGGTTTGGAAGGCCGGGAGCATTCCTATCCATCAGAATTATCTGGTGGCCAAAAGCAGCGGGTGGGCATTGCCCGCGCCCTGGCGAATGAGCCGTCAATCTTAATTTCAGATGAAGCGACCAGTGCGTTGGATCCGGATACGACCAACGAAGTACTGGATTTGCTCTTAAAAATTAATAAGCAAATGAATTTGACCATTTTGTTAATTACCCATGAAATGCATGCCATTGCGAAGGTTTGTGATCGCGTCGCGGTGATGAGTAGCGGGCAGGTCGTCGAAACCGGGTCGGTCTTTGATGTTTTCCGGCATCCTAAAGCCGACGTGACCAAGAAGTTTGTGAGTGAAGAATTTACGCCTCAGCAGGACGATTCAACCATCACCCTTGATGAGTTAATCAAGAAATATCCTGACGGGCAGATTATTCGGTTGGTCTTTCATGGGCCCCAGGCCGAACTGCCGATTGTTTCCGAAGTTGTGAAAAAGTACCCTGACTTGACGATTAGTATTATTGCCGGGGCAATTCGCCAAACGCAGGAAGGGGCCCTTGGGTCATTGGATCTTCAATTGGTCGGTGCGGATGAGCAGATTGCCGATGCATTGGCCTATCTTAAGAAAATGCACGTCGAGACGGAGGTGATTCACCATGACTAACGCAACCGGATTGAAATCCTACTTCATTTTTAAGAATGTCGACTGGTCGGCAATGTGGTCGGCAACTTGGGAAACAATTTGGGTGACGCTGGTGTCAATGATCGCAATCGTTATTTTTGGCATTATCCTCGGATTGATCCTGTATGAAACTAAAAATAGTCATGCAACGATTTATCGAATTATTAATTGGATCGTTGGGCTATTTGTTGATATCTTTCGGTCAATTCCGTTTATTATTTTGATTGTTTTGATATTACCGATCACCATGAAGCTTGCCGGAACGATTATTGGTCCGCGAGCTGCATTACCGTCGCTAATTATTTCGGCATCGCCGTTTTATGCCCGGATGGTTGAGTCGTACTTTAGAGAAGTCGATGCTGGTGTGATCGAAGCCGCTGAGTCAATGGGGGCTTCGACCTGGGAAGTCATCATGAAGGTCCTGCTTCCGGAAAGTAAACCGGCTCTGATCGCCGGGGCAACCGTCACGACCATTTCGCTGATTGGCTATACCGCTATGGCCGGGGCAATTGGTGCCGGTGGTTTGGGTAACTTAGCTTATCAGGATGGCTTTCAAGCAAGTAACAACACCGTCACCTTAGTGGCAACGGTTATCATCTGTTTGTTTGTGTTTATTGTTCAATTTGTTGGGGATTGGTTCGTTAGAATAACTGATAAACGAACACGATAATTTATTTGGAGGGTTTCACATGAAGAAGAAATTACTCAGCATTGTTGCGGTCTTATTCACAGCATTTTTATTAGTCGGCTGCTCGTCATCATCTAACAGTTCGAAGAAGATGACCACGATTAAAATTGGGGCATCGGCAGTCCCACATGCTCAAATTTTACGGCACGTCGCCCCGGAGCTCAAGAAGCAGGGCGTTAACTTAAAGATCACGGTTTTCCAAGATTATGTCATGCCTAATAAGGCGTTGGCTAACGGTGAATTGGATGCCAACTACTTCCAGCACATTCCGTTTTTGGAACAATGGAATCGGCAAAATCACGGCACACTTGTAAATGCTGGTGGCGTGCACATTGAACCAATTGCTGTCTTTTCGAAGAAGGTTAAAAAACTTCAGGATCTTAAAAAAGGGGCAACCATCATTGTCAGCAGCAACACCCCAGATTATGGGAGAATTTTGACACTGTTTAGAGACGCTGGCCTCATTACCATTAAGAAGGGGGTTAAGATTACCCAAGCTAACTTCAGTGATATCGCGTCAAACCCACGGCATTTAAAGTTCAAGCACAGTTACGAACCGAAACTGCTGCCAACCATCTATAAAAATGGTGAAGGCGATGCTGTTGTGATTAACGCCAACTACGCTGTTGGGGCTGGGCTTGATCCGCGGACCCAAGCGATTGCGGTTGAAAAGCGGGATACCCCATATGTGAACATCATTGCCACTCGTAAGCAGGATAAGAACAAGCCGGCAATTAAGAAACTCGTGAAAGTTTTGCAGTCGACTAAGACTCAGAAGTGGATTTATCATCACTATAAAGGGGCCGTTCTTCCTGAAAAGAATGTTAAGTAAATCCTATTAAATTAAGAACTTCCGCTTTATACTAAGGGTAACGGTTAACGTGACGCTTGGTATAAGGGGGAAGTTTTTTGGAAGAAAAAAATGTATTTCATGTTAATGGCTACATTGGATTAGTGATCGCCCTGGCACTTTTGATTTGCGGGGGGTATCTTCTCTGGATCGGCAGTCAGACAAGCGCGATGAGTTGGATTATTTTTGGGGCAATTATTATTATCCTCGACCTGCTATTTGCCAGTTCATTGACCATCATTCAGCCGAACGAGGCTAAAGTCATGACCTTCTTCGGAAACTATATTGGCACCATCCGGACACCAGGTCTATTTATGACGGTGCCCCTTACTAGCAAGCAAACGATTTCGTTGCGGGTGCGGAACTTTAATAGTCAGATTATCAAGGTAAATGACTCAAAAGGAAACCCGGTGGAAATTGCCGCAGTCATCGTGTACAAAGTCATTGATTCGGCCAAGGCTATTTTCAACGTTGAGGACTACGAACAATTTGTTGAGATTCAAAGTGAGTCGGCAATTCGCCACATTGCCAGTCAGTATCCCTATGACAGCTTTGATGAGAAGACTGACACGTTGACGCTTCGAGGGAATTCAACCGAGGTTTCTGAAGCGTTAAAGGCTGAATTGCAGGAGCGGTTAAAAGTTGCTGGGCTGACGATCATGGAAACTCGCCTAACCCATTTGGCTTATGCTACTGAGATTGCCAGCGCAATGCTTCAACGTCAGCAAGCGACGGCGATTCTGTCAGCCAGAAAAATTATTGTTCAGGGAGCCGTTGAGATATCTAAAGAAGCCGTTCAGCAGCTTCAAAAGGATATTAGCATTGAAATTCCCGATGAAAAGAAGATTCAAATGATTAATAACGTACTCGTTTCAATTATTACCGAGCGGGGGACGCAAAACGTGATTAATACGGATACGCTGAACTAGCCTGATGAAGGGCTCAGCGATGGGTCATCCAATTTAATCCAGATGTCAATAAATTGGACGCCAATTCCAAGCAAGGGATTGGCGTCTTTTTGTGCGCCTTTGGCCTAAATTTGGCTCGCAATTTATGCCAGTTTTTGATTGACAATTTGGTTGGTTGCATATATAGTTAGTCACATAAGTAATGAACCAATACAGGAGGACACTATGACTGAAGAAATCGTTAAAACACAAAATTTGAGAAAAATCTATGACCAACATTCCGAGAAGCCGTACGAAGCCTTGAAGGGTATCAGCTTTACCGTTGACAAGGGCGATTTCGTTGGGATCATGGGTGCTTCCGGATCCGGGAAGACCACGTTGTTGAATATTCTGGCAACGCTTGATAAGCCAACCAGTGGCACCGTTGAAATTGATGGCAATGATGTGACTGACCTAACGCCCAACCAGATGTCGGATTTTCGCTCTAAAAAACTTGGTTTTATTTTCCAAGACTTTAATTTACTAGAAACCTTGACCGCTTCTGAAAATATCGCCCTGCCATTGTCTCTTCAAAATACGCAATCGAGTACCATTGAGCCCCGAGTTCAACAGGCGGCTGCGACCCTCGGAATCGCGGATTTATTAAGTAAGTACCCAACGCAATTATCAGGGGGCCAAAAGCAGCGGGTTGCCGCTGCTCGGGCATTAGTTTCCAATCCTTCGATTATTTTTGGTGATGAACCAACCGGAGCGCTTGATTCAACGAACGCCCGGGAGCTCTTAGAGACGCTTACCCATATCAATGAGCAGGGTGTTTCGGTGCTGCTGGTAACCCATGACCCGTTCTCAGCCAGCTTCTGTAAACGAATTATGTTTATTAAGGATGGCAAAATCGGTGATGAAATTCAAGCTGGTAATCGAAGCCGGAACGAGTTCTATCAGGAAATCCTTGAAAAATTAGGAACCTTTGAACAGTAATCACAGTGTTAAAAGGAGAGAGATTATGTTATTCAAGATTTCATTGTCGGGGGTCAAAGCCCGTTGGAAAGATTACCTGGTTTTATTTTCTGGGATGATCATGGCCTCAGCCATTTTTTACATGTTTGAAGCCATCGCCCTCAATAACAAGTTTGTGTTATCGACGACGGTTGGCCAAAATGCCAAGGCGGTGTTTGTCTTTGGCTCAATTTTATTAGTCATGATTACCCTTGTGTATGTGTTCTACGCCAACAATTTTTTGATGAGCATGCGAAAACACGATTATGGCTTGTTCATGATGCTGGGGGCTAAATCAAAGAAGATTAGTTCTCTAATAACGTTGGAAACACTGGTTGTCGGGCTCATTTCAACGGTTGTCGGGACGATTGTGGGGGTCGGCCTGACACAGCTTGTGAGTGGGGTCCTGGTCAATTCCTTGGCAATTCCGCTGAAGTACTTCACGCCATTTTATCTGCCAGCCGTGTGGACAACGCTGTTGCTATTCATGGTATTATTCGTGATCGCAGGCTTTATGAACGCACGCACGTTCATCAAGACGCCTGCGCTTCAGCTTCTCCGTTCTGAGAGCCTGAGCGATTGGAAGCAACCAAAGACCAGCCGATTAGTTATTCAGGCAATTCTGGGAATCGTGTTATTAGCTGTTGGTTACTATGCCATGTACGATATTCGGCATTTATTAGTTACGGCGATCCCAATTGGACTTATTACCATTGTATTTGGAACCTATTTTGTTTTCAATTCGTTCTTTGTCATGCTGCTCCAGTGGCTGCAAAGATCGTCATTCAACCAGAAGGGAATCAATAGTTTTACGATTGCCCAGCTGAAGTTTCGAATTTCAGATTACACAAAAATTTTATCGGTTGTGTCCTTGCTGTTCGCACTGGCTTTAGGCGCAATTACGGTTGGTGTTGGTTTTCAAAATGATATCCCTGAACTGGCCAACGGGTCAAACGCTTACGCCATTGTGAACACGAATCCGTCATCTAAAATGACTAAATTGATTAATCAAGTTGACGGCAAAACCGTTTCAAATTATCAACAAAAGATTGCTGGCAAAACGGTTTATTATCGAATTGATCAGTTTAAAGAAAAGCCCATTTTTTACTCATCCTTTGTCATGAAGGGAAAGGATGCCGGAACTGCTAAGGTTGAAAAGAGTTCAACCACCCAGCTGGCCAACCCTAATTCCGAAGCTAACCGGCAGTTTAAGATGCTTCAGAACCCGACGATTCAAGGACTTAGAGTTCGATTTGTGAGTGATGCCACATTTAATCAGCTTGGCCAGTCAACCAATCGATTACAATTAGTTCGGGTACACGATTTGAACGGTCAGTACCACGCCCTTAAAGCTGTTCATGCGCAACAGAAGGCTGAAATGGGCGCCCAAGCAGAAGCGCTCGGCGAATCTTTCATCACATATACGACAATGAAGAGCATGTTTGCCAGCATGGAATTCATGGGTATCTTTTTAGGAATTGCCTTTCTGGCCATGCTTGCCAGCTGCTTGATGTTTAAGATCCTTAGTGGTGCTGACAGCGACAAGATTCGTTTTGAAATGCTTAATAAAATTGGCACAAGAAAACAGACTCTGCGAAAATCCATCCGCCTTCAAATCTTGGGATTATTCGGATTACCAGCCATCCTAGGCCTGATTGACGTTGCCTTTGGTCTGCAAATGTTCATCCGTTCAGGGTTGCTGTACCATGCCTATGGCACATTTGCCTATTCCGCAATTGGATTTGTCGTGTTATATTTGATTTACTTTGGGATTACGGTTTTGATTTATCAAAAAATTGTTATTCCCGAAACAAGTACCGAGAAATAATGACGAGAATGGTGGCGTGGTGATTTATGCAATTTCAATTTAACAGTTCTGAGCCAATTTACCGCCAAATCGCCGAGCAAATTGAAGATGCAATTGCTTCAAACGGGTTTGAAGAGGGCACCCAGATTCCGTCAACCAACGAAATTTCCAAAGAATTTCACATTAATCCGGCAACCGTCCTAAAGGGCATGAATATCGTTTCTGCCAAGAATTTGATTGAAAAGCGGCGGGGATTAGGGATGTTTGTGGCGCAGGGAGCGCGTGAGCGGATTCTGAATGAAAAGCGGGATCACTTTTTCGAACAATTTGTTGTTGGCTTGGTTAAAGAAGCCCGCAATTTAAATATTTCTGAAGCAGAATTACTGGAATTGATAAAGCGAGGTTACGAGCGATGAGTATGTTGGAGGTCAGTCATGTATCAAAATCATTTGGGTCAAAAAATGTCCTTCAAGATGTCACGATCACGTTTGACGAAGGTAAAATCTACGGTCTCCTGGGTCGTAACGGGGCGGGGAAAAGTACCTTACTGAACATTATGACGAACCGCACGTTTGCGGATAGTGGCGAAGTCAAGATTGACTCTGAAAACATCAATGATAATGATGCCAAATTAGGACTCATGTTTTTAATGAGTGAAGTCAATCTGTATTCAAACGGCAGCACCCTTGACCAAATTATTGCGGATACCGAGATGATGTATGGTAGTTTTGACCATCAATTGGCAAAGCGGTTGGCAACCAAGTTTGAACTTGATATGGCAACTAAGTTCGGTAAATTATCGACCGGTTATAACTCAATTTTTAAACTCATATTGGCCCTCTGCGTACCGGTGAAGTTTGTTTTACTGGATGAACCGGTTCTCGGGTTGGATGCTAATCATCGAGAAATGTTTTACTCCGAACTCATCGATTCGTTTACAAATAATCCGCGGACATTTATCATTTCAACGCATCTCATTGAAGAAGTTGCTAACCTCATTAGCGACGTGATTGTCTTGGACGAAGGTCGAATTATGCTGGACCAACCCGTCGAAGAAGTGCTAGCCAAAACCCACTCGGTGGTCGGCCCCCAACGGGATGTTGACGCTTATACAAAGGGGCTGAATGTCATTGGCCACGATGATATGGGCAACATTCGGGTAAATTACGTTTACGGAGAATTAGATGATCGGCGACTGCCAGATACGGTCCAACTGTCGAATTTTGATTTGCAAAAGCTATTCATTTTTCTGACGAATCAGTTTGAAGGGAGTCGGCATTATGAAAACTAAGCAGGTCACGAAGTATCTTTTCAGAAGACAGATTATTATTCTCGGCGAAATGTATTTAGTCACCTTTGTGACCATTTACCTATTACCATTTCTCTTATCGTTAATAACCGGAACGTTGGGCAGCTACTCGTTTACCAATATTCTTAAGAATTCGCCAATTAGTGGGTTCTTTGGGTTCTTTATGTTTGTGCTGGCAGCGTTATCGTACGAAAACTTTAAATTTCTCATCCAAAACGGCATTTCGCGCACGACATTTTTTGAAGCTCAAATTTCAGTTTATGGCATATTTGTCTTGATCGGCAATTCAGTTAACCTGCTGTATAACTACGCGATCTATGTGCCCATGACCCACCGAATGAGTTTTAACTTATTTATGAGTGGTTATCGGTACTTTTTCTCAAACGGCGGGGTAACCGTTTTGATGAACTTTATTTTCAGTGCGCTGATATTGGCGATGTTTACTTTAATGGGCATGACAATTGGCAGCTTTCTGTCCTTATTTTCAAAAACAATGCAGCGCGTTCTTTTGGTGGCGGTCCCCATTGTTGGTGGCGTCACCCTGATGTATGTGGTGGGCGCGATTAGTAACGCTGCCTTTCGCTACACCTGGATAGAGAATTTTACCAAGTTCATTTTAGGATACACCAGTCAATCCGGGGTCTATAATCCATTCCCAGTGATGGTGACCATGTTTATTTTGAGCGCCGTAATGCTATTCATCGTAAAATATCTGTTTTCCAAAAAGCAACTTAAACGCGAGTAGGTTTGTCAACAAAAGCCCGAAGCTGGTTTGTCCCGGTTTCGGACTTTTCATGTCAATTTGGATGATATTATGATGGCAAATATTAATTTGGTTGCTAAAAATATTTATTATCTGACGCTTTGATGTTATACTTAAGTTTCTGAAATATATACGAATAGGATGGGAAATCATGGAAAATCATAAAAAAGTTCATGTTGGCCTAATATTTGGTGGGAATTCTTCGGAACACGACGTGTCGAAGCGTTCTGCTCACAATATTTTTGATGCAATGGATAAGGATAAGTATGACGTTAGCTTATTTTTAGTGACAAAAGACGGCTATTTCTTAGGCACAAAAGCATCAACTCGGGTTTTTGACGGCGAACCCGAAGATGATGTTGCGCGCCAGGAAATTGCCAAGCTTGATAAGGCTAATCCACTCGCACCCGTTCTCAATTTAGGGGAGGATGCGAATATTGACGTCTTTTTCCCAATCATTCACGGGAATTTAGGCGAAGACGGCACGATTCAAGGGCTTCTGCGACTGCTCGGCAAACCATACGTTGGCAGCGGGGTGCTCGGATCCGCAATGTCGTTTGACAAGGACATTACTAAGAAGATTTTGAAGCTGGCTGGGGTTGCCACAACCCGCTATGAACTTCTGACGCCGTTAACGGTTGAACGGTATAGCTATCAATCGCTAAGCGAAGAACTTGGCAGCACATTATTCGTGAAGCCTGCAAATCAGGGCTCCTCGGTCGGTATTCACAAGGTTGAAAATGCCGAGGAATACAGCGAAGCCATTCGGGACGCGTTCCGGTATGACAGTAAGGTGTTGGTAGAAGAAGCGATTGAGGGGCCGGAAGAATTGGAAATTTCGGTCTTGGGCAATAACCATCCAATCGCCTCTAAGGTTGGGGCAATCAAAGTCCCGGCAACTGATGCTTTTTACACTTACGACAATAAATTTGTAGACGCCAGCCAAGTTAAATTTGATGTTCCCGTTGACATTTCTGAGGATCTCGCTCAGAAATTAACTAAGATGGCCCTGGATTCGTATCGCGCCCTTGGGTTAAAGGGAATGGCGAGAATTGACTTCTTGGTGTCACAAGCGGAAACGCCTTATGTGAGTGAGGTCAATACGCTGCCTGGGTTTACCAATATCAGCTTATACCCGCAGCTTTTCGCAGCGTCCGGTATTTCATACAGCGATCTGATTGACCGCTTGATTTTGCTGGCCAACGAAGAGCATGAGCGCCAGTCAAAGATTCTGTATGACTTCAAACCGTTGCCACCAAAGGACCAAAATGTTAACAATTAAGTACCGTTAAATAATGACCGCAGCCAACTTTTTGCTAAGTTTGCTTCGGTTTTTTTGTGAGGTGAGTTCAGTGCATCGACGCGTCTATCAAAATTTTGAATTTCAATTACTATGTTTTACTGCGAGTTTAGCAATTTTAAAGTGGTGGATGATGGCGTCGCTAAGACCCGTGGCGGTGGCAATTTCATCATTACTTGTGTGGGGATTAATGGGATTGATGATTCAAACCACACTTTCTAAAGCATCCGGAAGAGGGCTTAGGGGTAAACCCCGAGCTCGGATCGTCTTCTTCGTGAATATGGTGGGGTTAGGAATTGCCCTGTTGCCATTTGGCTTCTTTGGCCTCAGCAGCTACATCAAAACAGCCATTCCATTAACCGGGAACCAGTTTACGTGGTTGACAATCAATCGATTTTGGTTGATCGGTTGGGGCGGACTCGTTTTCCTGATCTATGTGGTTGGCGCACTGATCTTTCGGCGGGTGAACGGCCATCTATTCGCCTTGACGACGGATCATCCGTTAACCGCCTTTAAAGCCGCTCTTCATGAATTTACCATTCGTGACCTCGGGTTCTCAATTGTTCAGGTTGTGTTGGCCGCGGGCTGTGTCATCGGGATTGTCGCAATTGGGGCACTGATATCTTACGTATGGCCAAGTCAATTAATGCTGGCCATTGTTGCTGGGGTAATCAATGCCCTGGTACCGTTACTGGAGATTCTGGTGGTTATTCGGCTGTTTGGAGATTTTCCAAATGGCTTGCGAATAACAAAGGCTCAGTTTGGGCCATTACTCTGTTTGCTTGTATTGGTCATGGCAGTTGGTGCCTTGACGCCCCAATATCGGCCGGCGTCCAGACCACAAATCATTATTGTTCACAGAGGGGTTATTAATGGAGATGATCAGCCGAATACGATTGCCGCTCTGAAAAAGAATGCGAACCGCCACTTTGCCTACGTTGAAATGGACATTCAGGAAACGGCTGATCACCAGTTCATCTGTGCGCATGACGATACCGTCTCGATTCCCGGCAGGGGCAGGGTTGAAATTGACCGATTATCACTGAAAACGATTCGGCGGTACCATCACGTTGAGCTTTTTAAAGAATATTTGTATATAGCAAATAGAATCAAGCAGCCAATTATCGTTGAACTCAAAATTACGAATCACTCAGATCCACTAATGGGTTCCCGGTTTGCTTCGCAGTTTGGTAGGGATATGGTCAAACAGCCAAACATGGTGCATTCCGTGGGCTATAAAGAGCTTCGGCAAATTAAGGACCGGGTACCGGCAATCAAAGTTGGTCTGGTAACGATGCTGAATTTTGCCGATATTGCCCGATACAAGGTTGACTTTTACACCTTACAACACATTACGCTCACGCCGTTTCTGTTACGGTCAATTCCGCAATCCCGACCCGTGTACGCATGGACGGACAATCGGGTTGTAACGATGAAACGGTTGCAGTTAATGGGCATTGATGGCCAAGTAACCGATCAGGCAACGAAACTTCACCTGTTAAGGCGAGCTGGTCCTCATGACTATTTTCTTTTGGTTTTCAATTTTTTGATCACTTATTTATAACTTTACGTATATCTCCTTTGGAGGTGTCAAAATGACAATAAGATGTGGGTGGGCGACTAAAAGCCCCGAATTAATGACTTATCATGATACGCGGTGGGGAAAACCCACCCGAGAGGTTCAAGAGCTATTTACCGCGATGTGTCTCGAAATTATGCAGGCTGGCTTAACGTTTCAGACCGTTTTGAAGTTTGAAGATGGCATGAACCAAGTGTTTCATCATTTTTCGATCAAGTATCTGGCGGAATTAGACGACCAGTCACTTGACAAGTTTTGTCAGGACAAGCGTGTGATTAGAAACCGGGCCAAAATTGCGGCGATCATCACCAATGCGAAGGTAGTTGCCAATCAACCGGCCCGATTCGTTGATCAAACCTGGGCGCCGGTCCACTACGTTACTTTGGATCACATGTTGACCCAACCAGCCCAGCCGGAAAATTACCAAACGTTCATCAGTCCGTTTGTAAAATCGTTTAAGTCCATGGGCTTGAAACGAATGGGCCCAATTACCACGTACAGCTACCTTCAGGCCGTCGGGGTCATTAACGACCATCTGCTAGATTGTGAATTTAGATAATTATTGATCAAAAATTGAATGATGTGGCCAGGGCGTGATGCACATTAACAACAAAATGATCCATCACATTGTCAATTCCATGCGTGAAATGAGAGTAGAAGGGAATTATTTAAATGGCTACTAAGATAACGGGATCAGCGATTCGAGCTGCCCGCAAACAAAAGGGGTTATCTCAAATTCAGTTGGCAGACGGAATTTGTACCCAAGCAACCATTAGCATGATTGAAAATCGCGATAATTGTCCAAGCTTTGAGATTCTCAACCAAATTTGTCAGCGCTTGGAAATTAAGCTGACTGACGTCTCCCATAACCCACGATATGGGGATAAACTATTTTCATACATCGAAGAAGACATGCGCCGGCATCTCTATATTCAGGCGCAGCAACGAATTGGTAAGGTTAATTTTGATAAACTGGATAACCGATTTGCTGAGGGGAAGTATTACTGTTATAAAGGGTTTGTCAAATTATACATTGATGACGATCTTGATGAGGCGATCTATCATTTTAATTGGATGCTAACCCAATATAAATGTGAGAGTCTCCGCTTTTATCACGCTTGGTCAAATTTGGGACTCGGATTAGCCTATCAGAAGTTCGAAAAACCTAAACGGGCCTTGAGGTACATTGAACAGAGCATTCAAATTTTAGATCAGATCAAACATGATAATCATGATATTTGCGCGGTTACGGACTTGTATATTGATATCATTGCCACGTTTTTGGAACTTAACCATTTTGACCGGGCCCGACAGCTTTGTACGGCAATTCTGAACCGGTTGACGGCTGACGACTGCCTGTATAAGGTTGACGTTTTAGAAGAACTCGAATCCCGCTGCCTGTACGCTCAGGGCAAGATTGTTGAAGCAACCATGAAACAGTTCACGGCAATGTTTGTTGCTGAACTGCGAGGGAATCAAACTCTCTGCAACAAAATTAAGGATAAGAGTCAGGCGCACATCATTCAATTGGTTAAACAAGAGCTGAACAAAATTGATGGCCGGCAAACCCTCAGTATTTAGCCATCAGGATTGGTGATCCTTGGCTTTAAAAGTTCATCGGCGACACAAAAAAGAAGTTTCTGACAACAAAATTGTCGAAAACTTCTTTTTGTTATGGAATGGTGATCAAATTTTATAACTAGCCGACCCGCTTGCTTGGATTCTTGGCTGGTTTGTTATCCAAATCAGTTCTGACAACCAAGACATCACAGATCGCAGTTCGGGTAACGTATTCAGTTACTGACCCAATTAGAAGGCGCTCGACGGCGTTTAAGCCAGTTGCTCCAATCATAATCAAATCAACGTTCAGATTTCTGGGAACATCTCGAGCGATGACCGTTTTTGGAGCCCCGTATTCAATCGAATAGTCAACGTCGGATAATCCTGCTTTTTTAGCTTCCTCAATGTATTTATCCAGGGTCTCTTTTGCAGTATCGGTAACCTGTTCGACCATCGATGTGTCAAAACTGGAAATGTTCTGGAAAGCCCGTGTATCGACAACGTGAAGCAAGTGAAGAGATGCGTGATTTCGAATTGCAACTGCCACGCCCTTTTTAAAGGCTAGTTCAGCTTCGTAAGAGCCATCAACAGGAACCAGAATCTGATTATATTGTTGTATCATTGTGCCCACCTCTTATTCATCTTTATAACTCAATTGTACGTTATTTCACGATAAAAACAAAATATTAAATATTAAGAATCGTGACGATGCGTGATAATGTTTAAAATTACGAATTCTAAAATCAAGCCGCCAAACGTCGCGCCGACTAGAAATACCAGAACGAGAATCATATTTCCAAGAATCATTGCCAGGACCCCAATCAGTCCCAGAATGATGAACATAATGCCGCCACTTTTCGCCGCACCTGATAGGCGGGCATTTTTAGCGACCTCAATTTCAAACATGGTTTTATGCAGGTGGGATAGGAGGTAGTATGCAATGAAGAAAGCAATGATGACCGCAATTGCCACCAGTAAATTAATTAACAAGGTTTTCACTCCAATTTTTAGTGTCCGGCAGAATGTCTTAGACGCAAATATTGTTCTTTAAGGGCCGTTTCGATTTTGCCGTTGTCCTTAGGATGGTAATATTGAACATTTTTAATTTTATCTGGCAGGTATTGTTGCTTCACCCAGTCATTTTTAAAGTCGTGAGGGTACTGATAGTCCACACCGTGTCCCAGCTTGCTGGCACCTTTGTAATGGGCATCCTTGAGGTATTGAGGAATGTCACCGTAGTTTCCCGCCTTCACGTCACTAAGCGCCGCATCAATCGCGGTCATTGCCGAGTTCGACTTTGGGCTCAGACACAGTTCAATAATGGCGTTGGCCAAGGGAATGCGACCCTCCGGTAATCCTAATTGTTTCGCCGCGTTCACAGCCATCACTGTGCGCTCGCAGGCAGCTGGATTGGCCAGGCCAACGTCTTCATAGGCAATGACCAATAGGCGGCGAATGAGCGACACCAGATCCCCTGATTCGATGATGCGACTGGCATAATGGAGCGCGGCATCGGCATCTGATCCGCGAATTGATTTTTGAAAGGCCGAAATGACGTCGTAGTGGGCATCACCATCTTTATCCGCGCTCAATGACTTTCGCTGGAGACACTCCTCGATAACGGGGAGGGTGACTTCAATTTTGTCCTTGGCGTTCTTGGGAGTCGATTTTACCGCAAGTTCAAGACCGTTGAGGGCACTTCTTAAGTCACCATTTGTCGCGGTTGCCAGAAAATCCATGGCATCGGCTTTTAGATCGACTGGGTAGGTTCCCAAGCCGCGTTTGTCATCCGCCAATGCGCGTTTTACGGCTGCTTTAATGTCGCTTCCTGAAAGGGGATGAACCTCAAAAATCTGGGTTCGGCTGCGAATTGCGGGATTAATATTGATATACGGGTTCTCAGTCGTTGCGCCGATCAAAATAATGGTTCCCTTTTCCAGTAGTGGCAATAAGAAGTCCTGCTTGGTCTTATCAAGACGGTGAATCTCATCTAGTAAGAGGACAACTGTGCCACTCATTTTTGCTTCCTCAGCAACAATTTGAAGATCCTTTTTAGTGTCGGTCGCCGCGTTCAAAACGCGAAATGCATACTTTGTTGAACCGGCAATTGCGCTGGCAATACTTGTTTTACCGGTGCCGGGTGGCCCATATAGAATCATTGAGGATAACATTTTTGCCTGAACCATCCGGTTGATAATTTTTCCGGGGCCCACCAAGTCTTGCTGACCAACAACTTCTTCAATTTTGGTGGGCCGCATTCGATAAGCCAATGGCTGCTGCATGCCTTAAAGCTCCTTTCGTTTAGGCGGTTTGGATCGGCTGATAAATCAGCTAAACCATCTTGAATATTATATCATTTTGGATAACGAAATTCAGATGGCTGCCGAACCGCCAAGGGGGTTAGATTCCTCTGATTTGGGGGAATTCACGCATGAAAAAAAGAACGTCTCGCTTTCGCAAAACGTCCTTGATTGGGAAAATGAATTAACCCAACTTGTTGTAGTATTCAACAATTAGTGATTCGTCGATATCGGCATCGAGTTCTTCACGTTGTGGAAGACGAACTAATGACCCTTCAAGTTTATCGGCATCAAAGCTCACGTATTGGGGACGACCCACAACGGCTTCAACGGCATCCTTGATAACTTGAATGTCCTTTGACTTCTCACGAACTGAGATAACTTGGCCTGGTTCAACTTCATATGAAGGGATATCCACGCGCTTGCCATCAACGGTGATGTGACCATGGTTAACTAACTGACGAGCTTGACGACGAGTAGTCGCTAATCCCAAACGGTAAACCATGTTATCAAGACGACGTTCGAGTAAGATCATGAAGTTAACACCATGCTTACCTTCACGGATTTTACCGGCACGAACGAACAAGTTTGAAAATTGACGTTCGGTCAATCCGTACATGTAACGAAGCTTTTGCTTTTCCTTTAATTGCAATCCGTATTCAGAAAGCTTTTGCCGACGACCCTGGCCATGATCACCAGGAGCGTAAGGGCGACGTGATAATTCCTTACCGGTACCTGAAAGTGAGATACCTAAACGACGTGAAATTCTCCAACTTGGACCTGTATATCTAGACATAAAAAAATCCTCCAATTATTTTTTGGAGTAAAATAAAGCCATTGCAGGTTTAGTATTCGTGCATGTTGCTTTGCTCTTTCGCTCAAGCAGCCGAATTGAGTTACTTGCAGAACCCAGGATCAGGCAACAACATGTTGACGAGCTTACCGCCTACTGCTGCGTTATTTTACACAAACTACAGTGTACAAAGAATTTCGCCATTAGTCAATGTGTTTGATAAAGATATCCACAAACTGGCTTAATTTGGCTTCGTCCTTTTCTGAGAAACGGTCTAAAACGGGGGAATCAATGTCCAAAACCCCGATTGGTTGGTTATCCTTATAGATGGGGATGACCAGTTCGGATTTAGAAGCAGCGTCACAAGCAATGTGGCCGGCAAACTTGTGAACGTCGGCAACCCGCACTGCCCTTTTTTCAGAAAACGCGGTCCCACAAACACCGTTTCCGGGTTTAATGTGCATACAAGCAACGTTTCCTTGGAACGGACCAAGAATTAATTCGTTATTTTCGGAGTTGTAGCGATAAAAGCCCACCCAATTTATTTGGTCAAGACTGACATTCAGTAAAGCCGCAGCGTTAGCCATGTTGGCAACCATGTCAGTTTCATCCTGCAGTAAAGCATCCAGTTGTTGATTGACCAAATCGGTTACATTTTGCATAAATTTATTTCCTCACTTAAAAATAGTCTGGTGAAACGTTGCTACTATGATATAATTCAGTTTAGAGCACCTTAATGATAATCATGAATACATAATAAAGTGTTTGGGGCATTTTTGCTAGCGTCATGTGTTTTTGATGCACATGTTAATATCTTTATTTCTGAAGGATGGGATCGAATGTTTACTTTGCTAATCATTATTGTAGTGGTAGTTGGGGCCTGCTACCTGGGGTTTGTATTTTGTCAACGGCGAACGATTAAGATGGCAACCGACGTCTACGAGAATAAAAAGAAACTCACTCAAATCCCTTTGGATGACGAATTTGCATTAGCCAAGAAGATGAATTTGAGCGGCGAATCGAAGAAAAAGTACGGCCAACTATACAATAAGTACCAGCACTATCAAAATCAGATGTTACCGGATATTGATAGTCAAATCAAGACCGTTAAGGAAGACGGCAAGGGAATTAACTTTATTAAGACCCGTAAAGACTGGCAGACAGCGAATCAAACCATTAAGGATGCCGATGCAACCCTGAAAGAAATTCAGGCTGGCTTGGCACAAATGTATGATTTAAATAAGCAGCATCACCTTGCAGTCTCCGAGCTTGAGAAAAAGTATAAACGGCTGCGGGAAGATATTTTGAATGAAAATGCCTCATTTGGGCCCAGTATTGATGGCCTGGAGAAAATGCTTGCCGATATTGAAGGAACGTTCGATGAGTTTACCAAGCTCACGAATAGTGGGGATCCCAGCGCTGCCGACGAAGTCTTGAACGATTTGAATGCGTCAACCAGCAAACTTGAAGATTACATGAAGCGAATTCCAAAGCTGTTTGCTTCGCTTAACAAGGAATTTGATGCGCAACTTGACGAAATTCAAACCGGCTATGACGAACTGAAGAAAAAGGGGTATAACTTTCCTGACGACCACTTTGCGACCGATTTGAAGAAAATTCATGATCAAATCGCAGCTAACCGGGTTGAGTTGAAGAATCTCAAAGTGCAAACCGTTGAAACCAATAATCAAAAGATTGAGGATACCATTGACAAGTTGTACGCGGCCATGGACACTGAGCTTCAAGCCCGGACCCACGTTGAGAAAAATACCGACGTGATAGGAAAGTATGTGGCTCATGTTCGCCGGCAAAACGATGACTTAACGCAGCGGTTAAAGCGGCTGAACAAAGCTTACATTCTGAACCATCAGGAAATTGAGAATAATCATCAGTTTGATCGTCAGATTAAAACCCTTGAAAAACAGTTTGCTTCCCAAAAGGCGGCTATGGAAGACGCAACCGCGGTCTATTCCCAGATTAATGCGACTCAGCAGAAAATGCTGACGGCCTTGGCGGAAATTGAAAACGGGCAGAAAGATTTATTTGAAGCGATCATTGATTTACCAGAAAAGGAAAAGAATGCTCGTAATGCCCTCACCAAATTTGATTTAGACATGCGAAACAAACGGCGCCGTATCGACAATCAAAATCTTCCGGGGCTTCCGGATTCTTATCAGGATAGTTTTACCGCGGTTATGCGGGAAATCACGCATCTTGAAGATGACCTGGGCAAGGAAAAAATTAATATCGATGACATCAGTAAACAGGTCATTATTATTCAGTCGGACATGGATACGTTGAATGATCAGACGGATCAGCTTTTGGACAACGCTAACCTTGCGGAACAAACCATTCAGTATGCCAACCGGTTTATTAGCTCCAACCCAGAAATTGCCTCTGCCAGTTCGAAGGCTCAGACTTGCTTTGAAAAGCAGTTTGATTATGCGCAAAGTCTTGAGATTATCTCAAGCGCGTTGGAAAATCAGTCCTCCGGAATTTTTGACAAAATTAAGGATGACTACTTTAAAGCCAAGAAACGGGTGACTGCCAAACCCAAGCAAGACGAAGGGCAGTCATAGAACTTCAAGCCTGTTTAACGTTTAATTGAATAGGGGACCTTTCACGGGACGTTATGAGCTGATCGCTTGTAACGTCCCGTTTAATGACCAATTTTTAAAGCGCCGCATGACTTGTGATGCAGGGCGTTTGGGTGTATCATCGTGGAAGTTATATTTGTTGGAGTCGAACCAATAAATAAGAGAAGAAGGTTTCAAATGATTTATTTTGATAACAGTGCGACAACCCAAATATTACCTGGAGTTCTCGACACGTACAATAAAGTCAGTCAGCAAATTTGGGGCAACCCGTCAAGTCTTCATAACTTTGGCGAGCAGGCATTCAATTTGCTGGAACAATCACGTAAGCAGATTGCTGATTTGTTACACGTGCAAGCTGATGAAATTTACTTTACGAGCGGGGGAACTGAGGGCGACAATTGGGTGATTAAGGGAACCGCAATTGAGAAACGGGAATATGGTAAGCATTTAATTACAACTTCCGTCGAACATGCAGCTGTCCGCAATTCAATGGAACAGTTGAAACGCCTCGGCTATGAGATTACCTACTTGCCTGTCGATGACCAGGGCCGCATCTCAGTAGCCGATTTAAAAGCCGCAATTCGCCCGGATACAACGTTGGTTTCAATTATGGCGGTCAATAATGAAATTGGAACGATTCAGCCGATTAAAGAGGCTGCTGAGCTCCTAAAAGATTATCCGAAGATTCACTTCCATATTGATGCCGTTCAAGGATTGGGCAAGGGTATTCAAGACCTGATCTTTAACGATCGGGTCGATTTTGTGGCTTTTTCTGGCCATAAATTTCACGCTCCTCGCGGGACCGGTTTTATTTATGGTCGGCGAGGGCGGCGAATTGCCCCATTGATGAATGGCGGTGGTCAGGAAAAAAATCAACGTTCCGGAACTGAAAACCTTCCCGGAATTGCTGCGATGGCTAAGGCGATTCGGCTTGTATTGGACAAAGAGCCGGCTGCCATTAGTGAAGAACGCCAGATTAAGCAGCTGATTATTGACCACATCGCCCAGTTTGATAAAGTCGTGATTTTTTCAAAAAACGATGCGACATTTGCCCCACATATTCTCTGCTTCGCCATTAAAGGGGTTCGTGGGGAAACGATTGTTCATGCTTTTGAAAAGTATCACATCTACATTTCAACCACCAGTGCTTGTTCCTCCAAGGATCACGATGAAGCGGGGACGCTCAATGCAATGAAGGTTCCAGAAAACATTGCGACCAGCGCAGTACGAATTTCATTGGGCGACCAGAATACGCTTGATGAAGCCAAAGAATTCATTAAAGTATTTGATCAATTGTATGAAGAATTTGACAAATTAAGTTAGGAGTAATTATGCACTATACCGAAATTATGGTTCGCTATGGCGAACTTTCAACAAAGGGAAAGAATCGGCAGGACTTTATTCGCCAGCTTGGCCGTAATGTCCGTGCGGTTCTCCACCAGTTTCCGGCGGTCAAAGTCCATGCACAGCGGGATCGACTGCATGTCTCACTGAACGGTGAGGATGACAAGCGCGTCATTAAGGCCCTCCAGGGGGTCTTTGGGATTGAAACGCTGTATCCATCGATTCGAGTTGAAAAGGATATGGCGACTATCAAAAAGACCGCGCTGGAAATGGCAACGGAACAGTATCATGACGGTGATACATTCAAGATTAATACGCGACGTCAGGATAAACATTTCGAATATCACACCAACCAGATTAATAATATGCTGGGCGACTATGTGTTGGAAGGCGTCCCGGGCATTACCGTGGACGTCAAACATCCAGACATCGCAATTCGAGTGGAAATTCGGATGAACGGCGCATTCTTATCTTCTGAAACCATCCATGGTGCTGGCGGTCTGCCCGTCGGTACTGGTGGTCGGGCCACAATGATGCTTTCCGGGGGAATTGATTCGCCGGTTGCCACCTACCTGGCCATGAAGCGTGGCGTTAAAATTGACATGATTCATTTCTATAGTCCGCCTTACACCAGTGAACAGGCCCTCAACAAAGCCAAGCAGTTGACGTCAGTTTTGGCACAGTATTCCGGCAATATTCAGTTTATTCAAGTGCCATTTACAGAAATTCAGGAAACCATTAAAGAAAAGGTTCCTGAAGGGTATTTGATGACGATTCAACGGCGGATGATGTTACGAATCGCGGCTCAGATTACCGAGAATCGCCACTGTGGCGGTGTCTTTACCGGTGAAGCGTTGGGGCAAGTTGCTTCCCAGACCCTCGAGAGTATGCGGGCGATCAATGATGTAACAACGATGCCTGTACTGCGGCCGTTGGTTTCAATGGATAAAACCGAAATTATTAAAATTTCAAAGGAAATTGCAACCTACGATTTATCGATTTTGCCTTACGAAGATTGCTGTACGATTTTTACGCCGCCAGCACCAAAGACACGGCCAAACCTCGAACGATCACGCCAGTTTGAAGGCTATATTGATGTTGAGGGATTGATGAAAAAGGCGATTGATCACATTCAAATCACCGATATTAAGCCAGGCGAGGATTTCTTGAATCAAGACGTTGATGCCTTTGCCGAGTTACTTTAATTTAGTTGATTACTTGCTTAAAGTTGCGGATTAGGCTACATTATTTATAAGTCTAACTGACTCAATCACCAAGGGAGTGTTTGTATGCAAGTCACTATCAATGGTAAAGATGAAAAATTATTCGGAAATCCTCCGGAAGTCGGTGAACAGCTACCGAAGTTTAAGCTGGAAGATGCCGATGGTTCCAAGGTTAAAACGGCTGACATTGTTGGCCACATTACATTAATTTCCACGGTTCCGGACATTGATACACCAGTGTGTTCAGTAGAAACCCGTAAGTTTAACCAGCAGGCAGATAAGTACCCGGATGCTAACTTTCTCACAATTTCCAACAATACCCTTGAACAGCAGAAAGATTGGTGTGCCGCTCAAGGTGTTTCGAATTTGAAATTATTGTCGGACGAAAGCCTCTCGTTTGGGTATGCCATGAAATTGTATATGCCAAACTTTGGTGCCTTGGCGCGAACAATTTTTATTGTTGACGCAACTGGGAAAATTGTTTATCGCCAAATTGTTCCCGAGATAACTGATGAACCCGATTATGCGGATGCGCTGGCCGCATTGGAAAAGTTGGCAAAGCGTGTTGACGATTAGTCAATTCTTGAGTAAGATTAGAATTACGTTAAAGCATTGATCAAGAGAGTAGGCTGCTGATCTGTTTCAGAAAGAGAATGGTAAATGGAAAATTCTCACAGATGGTTGTTCGAAAGTAACTTGAGAGCTGTTCATTCGATTTACGAAGAGAATGAGCCGGTACTATCTGACCGTTATCAGGATACTGAGTGGGGCTCATTGCCCAATTTAGGTGGTACCGCGAACACTTCGTCCTAATATTTTTTAGGACGGAGTGTTTTTATTTACATAAAGAGATGGGAAGGAGAATTGCAATGTCAGAAAAAGAGACCAACGCATCAACAACTGATGCTGACATGTCAACAAAGTATGACCCAACGGCCGTTGAAAACGGTCGGTATAATGAATGGCTGGATGAGGGGGTATTTCGTCCAAGCGGCGATAAGAAAGCAAAGCCGTTTTCGATTGTTTTGCCACCGCCCAACGTTACCGGGAAACTTCATTTAGGTCATGCTTGGGATACCACCCTACAGGATATGATTATTCGAAAGAAACGAATGGAAGGCTATGATACGCTTTGGCTGCCAGGGATGGACCACGCAGGAATTGCCACCCAGGCGAAGGTTGAAGCCAAGTTACGAAAACAAGGGATTTCCCGCTACGATTTAGGTCGCGAAAAGTTCATTGAAAAAGTTTGGGAATGGAAAGACGACTTTGCCGCAACAATTAAGGAGCAATGGGCAAAACTTGGGCTTTCCCTGGACTATGAACGTGAACGATTTACCCTTGATAAAGGGCTGTCGAAGGCCGTTCGCCGGGTTTTCGTTGACCTTTATAACAAAGGCCTCATTTACCGGGGCGAATACATTATCAACTGGGATCCCCAAGCCCGGACGGCGCTGTCTGATATTGAAGTGATTCATAAGGATGACAAGGGGGCTTTCTATCACGTTAAGTACCCATTTACCGACGGGACTACTTTTAACGGGAAAGATTATATTGAGATTGCAACGACCCGTCCCGAAACGATGATGGGTGATACCGCGGTTGCCGTTAATCCTAGCGATGAACGTTATAAGTCGATTGTCGGTAAGAAGATTCGCGTCCCATTGGTAAATCGTGAGGTCCCAATTATTGCCGACCAGTACGTTGATCCCGATTTTGGAACGGGGATGGTGAAGATCACTCCCGCCCATGATCCAAACGACTTTAAAGTGGGTAATCGCCATAATCTGGAACGGATTAACACCATGAACGAGGACGCCACCATGAACGAAAAGGCTGGCAAGTACCAGGGAATGGACCGCTTCGAAGCCCGAAAAGCAATGGTGAAGGATCTTGAAGATGAAGGCTTGATGTTGAGTATTGATCCGATCGTCCATTCGGTTGGCCATTCGGAAAGAACCGGGGTTCAGGTTGAAGCGCGGCTATCAACACAGTGGTTTGTGAAAATGAAGCCCCTGGCTGAACAGGCGATTAAAAACCAGTCGACTGACGATAAAGTTAATTTCTTCCCGCCGCGGTTCGAAGAAACCTTTACGCAGTGGATGGAAAACGTTCACGATTGGGTGATTTCCCGTCAACTTTGGTGGGGTCATCAAATTCCTGCTTGGTACAACAAAAAAACCGGCGAAACCTACGTTGGGATGGACGCTCCTAAGGATGCCGAAAATTGGGAACAGGATCCTGATGTGTTGGATACCTGGTTCTCATCTGCCCTGTGGCCATTCTCAACGATGGGTTGGCCTGATGATACCGATGATATGAAGCGTTACTTCCCAACTGATACGCTGGTTACGGGATATGATATTATCTTCTTCTGGGTTTCCCGGATGATTTTTCAAAGTCTTGAGTTTACCCATCGACGACCATTCAAGGATGTGTTGCTCCATGGATTAATTCGGGATTCGCAAGGCCGAAAGATGTCGAAGTCTTTGGGTAACGGGATTGATCCAATGGACGTTATTGATAAATATGGGGCCGATGCTTTACGGTGGTTCTTGTCCGTTGGGGGGACTCCTGGACAAGATTTGAAGTTCAGTTATGACAAAATGGACTCTGCCTGGAATTTTATTAATAAGATTTGGAACGCCAGTCGTTACGTTATTATGAACCTTGACGGAATTAGTAAACCGGAATTGCCGGATTCATCAGAATGGCAGTTATCCGATAAATGGATTCTTAGCCGGCTAAACGCAACCATTGCCCATGTTTCCGAATTATTTGACAAATACAACTTTGGTGAGGCTGACCGAACCTTATACGACTTCATCTGGAATGACTTCTGTGACTGGTATATTGAAATGAGCAAGGAAGCCTTGACGGGTGACGATGAAAAGCTCAAGCAAAACACCAAAAATATCCTGGCCTATGTTTTGGATAAGACATTGCGCCTGCTACAGCCAATCATGCCGTTCGTAACGGAATACATCTGGCAAAAGATGCCCCACGAAGGCCAATCCCTTGTAACCGCGGAGTATCCAACGGCTGATAAGCGCTTCTCAGATCCAACTTCGGAACACGAAATGCAGTCCCTGATTGACCTGATTAAGGCCGTCAGAAACATTCGAAACGAGGCAAATGCACCGCTGTCGTCTCCAATTGACATGTTGGTACAGACTGATAACGATACTTTGAAATCAATTTTCGAAACGAATCGTGACTACATCGATCGCTTCTGCCACACGCAGGAATTAACGATTGACCGTAAAGTGACCGCGCCTAAATTATCAATGTCGGCTGTGATTACTGATGCAACAATCTACGTTCCGTTAGCAGAACTGGTTGATTTGAATGAGGAAAAAGCCCGGGTTCAAAAGGACGTTGATAAGTTTACCGCTGAAGTTGCGCGTTCCACTAAGAAATTGGCTAATACAAGGTTTGTTGAAAATGCACCGGATGCTGTCGTTAACGAAGAAAAGCAGAAACAGGCTGATTATCAATCAAAGCTTGACGCTGCTAAGGATCGTTTAACCCAGATCATCAATGAACTGTCATAAACGATACGAATAAGCGAGGGGGCCCAAGCAGTGAAACGACTGCGAGCGGCGCCCTTGTTTTGTGAGGAGAAAATTCATGATTGATACGTATGATCAAGCACTTGATTTTATTCATGGGCGAACAAAATTTAAAAAAATTCCAACTCTAAAGCGCATGCGCCGGTTTCTCGATGAGTTGGGTGCCCCGGATAAGCGGGTCAGGGCAATCCACATTGCTGGAACCAACGGTAAGGGGTCGACACTTGCGTTTTTACGGAATATTCTCCAACAAGATGGCTTGACCGTTGGCAGTTTTACTTCCCCGTTTCTCATTCGGTTCAATGAACGGATTAGTGTGAACGGGGTACCGATTTCTGACGCCGACATTACCCGGCTCGTTCAGCAGGTCTACCCGATCGTCGTTAAGCTTGATGATGAGTTGGCGGAGGGCGGACCGACAGAATTTGAAATCATCACCGCGATGATGTTTTCGTATTTTGCTGAAGGTCATGCTGATATTGTGCTGATTGAGGTTGGTCTGGGCGGCCTTCTGGACTCCACTAATGTGATCATTCCCAAGGTATCAGTGATTACGACGATCGGTTGGGATCACATGCATATTTTGGGCGATACCTTGCCCAAAATTGCTTACCAAAAGGCCGGAATCATTAAGGATCGGGTGCCGGTCGTGGTTGGGAAAATTCCAACTGAACCGCTTGCCGTTATCAAACACGTGGCGGAAGTTAAGCACAGTCCGATTGATATTTTAGGAACTGATTTTCACGTGACCGATACGGGTGTGACGGATTGGCGGCAGGGGTTCACGTTTTCGGCGGCTAAGTTTCCAAAAATTAGTTTGCAGACCCGCTTAATCGGCGACTACCAAACAGATAATGCGGCCGTTGCAATTCAGGCCTACCGGGTCTATTGTCAAAATCAGGATCTCCCGGTTAACCAAGAGAGTATCCAGCGGGGAATTTCGCAAACTAAGTGGGCCGGACGATTTGAAAAAATTAGTGAGCATCCCACGGTGGTGATTGATGGGGCCCACAATATTTCTGCCGTTGATGAGGTTGTGAAGCTCCTTGATTCGGATTTTCATGACAAGAAGATTACCATTTTGATGGGGATTTTGGCGGACAAACAGGCTGACAAAATGGTTGAAAAAATGGCCACCGTTCCCAACGTCTCGATCGTTTTAACCCGATTTTCCGGTCCTGGGGAGCGGGCTGCCGCAGATCCGAAGAAATTGGAAAAAATTGTTGATTCTAAGACTGGTAACGGGACCGTTACGGCGGTGTTCTCCGATTGGCAGCGCGCAACCGATACGGTTTATGGGCAGCTTAGCAGTGACGGAATCCTGCTAATTACCGGATCATTATATTTCATATCTGATGTTCGAAAGTATTTATTATCGAAATCTGCCAATTGCAAATAATCTCTTAAATCCTGGTTTCATTCTTTGGATTTGGTTCATTTTTGCGTGCGTTATGATATACTTATTTCGTTAAACAATAATTAATCTATCAATAACACCAATAAGTAAAATTAACAAAGACTATGACAATGAAGGGATGGATAACGTGTTCGGACTTGGGGATAAAAACATAGGTATTGACCTTGGTACAGCAAACACAATCGTTTATGTTGAAGGAAAGGGGATTGTGCTTCGTGAGCCCTCGGTTGTTGCCAAGAGTACAAAAAGCGGCGAGGTGATTGCTGTTGGTGAAGAAGCCCGGGCAATGATTGGCCGCACACCGGCAAGCATTAATGCCGTTCGGCCAATGAAAGATGGCGTTATCGCGGACTACGACACCACTGTCGCAATGATGAAATATTTTATCCAGAAGGCACTGGGTCATTCATCCGGCAAACCATATGTTATGGTTTGCGTTCCAACTGGTATCACCGCCGTTGAGAAGCGCGCGGTGATTGACGCGACGCGTGTTGCGGGTGCCCGTGACGCTTATGTCATTGAGGAGCCCTTTGCTGCGGCAATTGGTGCCGGCCTGCCCGTTATGGATCCGACCGGTAGTATGGTTGTTGATATTGGTGGGGGTACCACCGATGTCGCAACCATTTCATTGGGCGGTATCGTGTCTAGCCGTTCGGTTCGAATGGCTGGCGATAAGCTTAACGAGGCGATTGCCCAGTACATTCGCCAAAAATACAATCTGTTGATTGGTGAGCGAACGGCTGAAGAACTCAAGATTCAAATTGGTTCCGCTTCTGCAAAGGCGGCCAAGGATATTGAAGCCGTTCCCGTCCGCGGCCGCGATTTGGTAACCGGGTTACCCACAACCATTCAGGCGACTGGGACCGATGTCAATAATGCGATTAACGAGTCAGTGATGGAAATCATCTCAACAATCAAAGAAACCTTGGAAGAGACGTCACCGGAAATTGCTGCTGACGTTATTGACCATGGAATTGTCCTCACCGGTGGCGGTGCGCTCCTGCGTAACATCACTGATGTGATTGCTGAAGCTACTCAAGTGCCGGTTTCAATTGCGGCCGATCCGCTGGACTGTGTCGCTATCGGGACTGGTGAATCATTGAAGAGCATTAGTGTCATGAAAAAGAAACAATAACTTATCATCAATAAATAAATTAGAATCACCATATCTAAAATTGGCGTTGTATGCGCTGTTTTTTAGGTATTTATGAAACGGATGGAGGCAATTATGCAAAAATTTTTCTCCAGTCGAAAACTTGTTATTGTGATTGTCTGCTTGATCATTAGTTTTGGCTTAATGTCCGTCTTGGTTGCGTTTCGAAATAATCGGAACACACCGCCACTGGTTCAACAATTTGGCAACGACATCGTGGGATTTGGTGATCGAATTGTTGCGATTCCAATGAATGGTGTTCAACATGGATTTGCTTCGATTCATAATCTGTTGAATACTTATCAGGAGAATCAGAAACTAAAGTCAAAGGTTGATCAGCTTGCACAAACACAGGTTAAAGATCAAGTTTTGGAACGAGAAAACAAACAACTGAAACGCCAGCTTAACGTTGGCAGTACCTTGACTGGGTACGAAAAGATCAACGCAGCCGTGATTACTCGGACACCGTCTTCTTGGGCGAGTCAGGTTGTTATTAATAAGGGCCAGGCCGCCGGGGTCAAAAAGAATATGCCGGTGATTGCTGGTCCGGGCCTCATTGGGACAGTTGCCGAAGTCAACAAAACCAACAGTAAAGTTGTCTTAATTTCAAATACTGCTGAAAATTCCAATCGATTTGCCATTCAAATTATCGGGGCGGGTTCTAAGGTTGTTAACGGCGTGATCACGTCCTATGACTCCCAAAGTAATCGTATCGTGATGGGCAATATTACGTCCAAGGCTAAGCTTTCCAAAGGTGATCGGGTCACCACTAGCGGTTTAGGCGGCGTGATTCCCAAGGGGATCTATGTCGGAACTGTTTCAAAGATTGCCGAAGATGACTATGGTTTAGCGAAGAAAGTATACATTAAACCCGCAGCTAACTTAAACGATATTGAGGTCGTTTCAGTTGCTGTTCGGAATTGATTGGGGGTTGTTCAGTTGAAACGAAGAATTCCTATCGCCTTTATATTTGTCATCGGTGAGTTCATTGCCTTTTTTCTGGATGGCTCACTTAGCCAAATTCTTTCTGGGACCCTCTATCGCTATCCCAATTCGTTGGTACCGTCATTAACCCTGATGTGGTTAATTTTGGCGGTTTTTTTCGGGGACAGCAAGAAGCTTCACATCACAATGTGGTCGGCAATCATTGGGTTTATCTTTGACATGTACTACACCGGGTTACTCGGCGTCTATGTCTTTATCTTCCCAGTAGTGATCTACCTTTGCCAGACAGTCTACCAAATGCTGCCGCCAAATTTTATGAGCGGTTTTTTGGTTTATTTCTTGGGCATCACGGTGTGGGTCAGCCTTGGATTTGTGGCAAACAGCTTTATTGGCCAAACCTCTGATTCAGTTGCCCAGTTTATGGTCAATACGTTGGCGCCTACATTAGCCATTAACCTGGTTTTTATGGCATTGGCATACTTTCCAATTGAATCATTGTATCGAAGTCATAGGCAGTAAAGAAGGGGCGTAGAACATGCATGATGCAGCTGTGTTGAAGGGCACAAATGATGGGTATGAAATCATCTTGGATGATCAGTCGGATTTAGGTGAGGCACTCGCTGGGTTACGACGATTGCTTGAAAACTTAAGGGACCAGGCGGCCTCCGGAGTATCACAAGCTATCTCGTTTGATATTCAAACCGGTCGACGCTTATTAGCGGCCGAGGATCGTTCGAAAATTGAAACCATCTTCTCAGATTTCAGTTCATTTTCCGTTCATAAGGTTACTTCAGATGTTATTACGAAAGAAGAATCTAATCGAATCCTTGAACAAGAAAGCGTCCATGTGATTGATCAAATTATTCGTAATGGGCAAGAAATTCACATTCAGGGTGACGTATTGTTTTTAGGCAAAATTCATGAGGGTGGAAAACTCTTTGTTGGGGGCAATATTTATGTTCTCGGTGACGTTCATGGTATCATTCAAGCGGGGTATCCCGATCTTGAGGATAAGATGATTATCGGGGATGTACATAATGCGCAGCAGGTCAGAATTGGTGAACAGTATGAAATTTTGGACGATACAAATACCAAAATTTCTGAAAACACCGTTGTTTATGTCAATGACCTCCACGTACTTGATTATGGTAAGGTCGAAAGTCTCAAACAAATCAACCCGAAATTCTTCAATCGGATAGGAGGAGTCATCAATGGGTAAGGCATACGTTATCACGTCAGGAAAGGGCGGGGTTGGAAAAACAACCTCCTCTGCAAATATCGGGACGGCACTTGCCATGCTTGGTAAAAAAGTTTGTTTAATGGATCTCGATATTGGTCTGCGTAATTTGGACGTTGTTTTGGGATTAGATAACCGAATTATGTATGACATTGTCGATGTTGCCACTGGCCGGGCCAAGCTTGCCCAGGCGCTTGTGAAGGACAAGCGATTCGATGATCTGTTATACTTGTTACCAGCCGCTCAGAATACCGATAAAACGGCTCTGAATGAGGAACAAGTTGTTCAAATCGTGAATGAACTCAAACCGGATTTTGACTATGTGTTGATTGACTGTCCTGCCGGGATTGAACAGGGATTTATGAATGCGATTGCTGGCGCTGATAGTGCCATTATTGTAACGACCCCCGAAATTTCAGCTGTTCGGGATGCTGATCGGGTTGTCGGTCTTTTGGAACAACATCCGTTAACCGAAGAGCCTCACCTGATTATTAACCGAATTCGGACCCATATGATGAAGGACGGTTCCGTGATGGATGTGGATGAAATTACGCACCATTTGGGAGTTGAATTGCTGGGAATCGTTTTTGATGATGATGCGGTCATCACGACTTCAAACAAGGGTGAACCGATTGTTCTGCAAGCTGAAAATCCTGCTGGCCAGGGCTATCGCGATATTGCCAGAAGACTCGAAGGAGAATCTGTTCCCCTCATGGAGATGAAGGATGGGGTTCATCCGTCATTTTGGCAAAAAGTAACGAACTGGTTCAAAAAGGGATAAAACTGCTTGACGGATTGATAAATTCCGATTAAGATGATTTTATAATTAAAAACAGATTAAAAGACTTTGATCAGAACCGCGTTTTCATTCAATTTACAGAGAGTTCACGATGGTGTGAAGTGAACAATGGTTGTTAATGCGTCACGTCTGGGAGTCATTCTCTTGAACTGAGTAGGGAGAAGCGGTGAGCACGTTATTGCTGAAGTTTAGTTTTCTAAACTCGTTGAGACTCTTTGTATGAGCAGAGGGTAAAGCTGAGGTGGAACCGCGAATAAAATCGTCCTCTTAGATCATTTTGATGATCTAGGAGGCTTTTTATTTTCTACCGAAGATGGTGAGAAAGCTAAACTTCGTGAGGCAGCGGGCGTGAGCTTGTTGCGAAGTGAGGTGGAACCGCGAAAACTATCGTCCTCTTGAGTGTTTAAACTCAAGGGGATTTTTTTATGGAGGGATGTCAAATGATTCAATATATTATGCAAATTTTACCAGCGCTTTTAGCGGGAACCAAAATGACCTTATCAATTTTCTTTTGGACGTTGATATGTTCGATTCCGTTGGGAGCCATTTTGGCACTGGGGTTGGTTAGTAACTTTAAACCTTTGGTGTGGGTCCTGAACGTTTACGACTGGTTGATGCGGGGGACGCCGTTACTACTCCAGCTCATTTTCGTTTTCTATGGGCTGCCAGTTATCGGAATCATTTTTCAGCGTTACGATGCTGCCATGGTTGCATTTATTCTAAATTATACGGCTTACTTTGCTGAAATTTTTCGCGGTGGTTTTCAATCCGTACCACGTGGTCAGTTTGAAAGTGCGCGGGTACTGCGGTTAACCTATGGCCAAACCATTCGAAAGATTGTGATTCCCCAAGTTTTCAAGATTGTCTTGCCATCAATTGGAAACGAAGTGATTAATTTGGTGAAGGATTCTTCATTGGTTTATGTCATCGGCCTTGGCGATCTGCTACGAGCCGGTAACGTCGCAACTGCTCGGGATGTTTCGTTAGTGCCGCTTGTGCTTGTTGGGATTATCTACTTGGCACTAACCGCTGTCTGCACGATTGTCTTGAAGATGATTGAGAAACGTTCGAATGTTTGGCGATAGGAGGGAATTGAAATGTTAGAGATAAAGGGACTTACTAAAAAATTTGGCAGTAAAACCGTCATCAACGATTTTTCGATGACCGTCGCCGATAATGAGATTATGGCAATTGTTGGCCCGTCTGGTGCCGGAAAGACCACGCTTTTGCGTTGTATCACCGGCCTTGAACGGGTAAACGCTGGGGCTTTCTATTGGAACGGGAAACAATTCGACCCGGTGAATCCGGATAAAAACGACACCATTATCGGCGTTGTTTTCCAGGATTACCAACTTTTTCCGAACTTAACCGTGATGGGTAACATTACACTGGCACCAACGTTAGTTAAAAAGCTGGGGGCTGATGAGGTGGAAAAGACCGCGACTGCGTTACTGGAGCGACTGGGGTTGGGCGGCAAAGAAAATCTCTATCCCTACCAACTTTCTGGTGGTCAGAAGCAGCGGGTGGCAATTGTGCGTGCGCTGGCAATGAATCCGAAAATTTTGTGTTATGACGAACCAACATCGGCTTTGGATCCGGCTCTGCGCGACGAGGTTGCCCAAATTATCCTGGATCTAAAGAAGCAGAAAATGACCCAGATCGTTGTGACTCATGATATGGATTTTGCTAAGAACGTCGCCGATGAAATTCAACAAGTTGAACAAATTCAGTAGAAAGAAGGGCTAACATGCAAAAAGCATTAAAAAAGGCACCATTCGTAGTTGCAATCTTTTTGCTGGTGATCGTTCTTTCAGGCTGTCGGTTTGAATCACGGCATAAATTGGAAACCAATCCGGACACTTGGTCAATCATTTCGAAACAGAAAAAGGTTGTCATTGGTTTGGATGATAGTTTTGTGCCAATGGGATTCGAAACGAAGAGCGGAAAAATTGTGGGATACGACGTTGATTTGGCCAAGGCCGTTTTCAAACAATATGGCATTAAAGTTGACTTTCAGCCGATTGACTGGTCAATGAACGTGACTGAATTGCGAAATGGCACCATTGATCTAATTTGGAATGGTTTTTCAATGAATCCTGAGCGGGCCAAGAAGGTTACCTTCAGTGAACCGTATCTCACAAACAAGCAGGTACTCGTTACCAAAAAGAAAAACCACATTTATAATTTTGCTGATATGACCGGTAAGGTTGCCGGTGTCCAGGCTGGATCTGCGGGGGCAATGGACATTGATTCGAAGCCTAAACTGCTCAAAGATCGGATTAAAGATCACAGCCCAATTCTTTATGATTCCTTCACCGAAGCCTTTATTGATTTGAATTCGAACCGGATTCAGGGCCTGCTCATTGATAGTATTTACGCTGGGTATTACATTGGCCACCAGAAGAATCGGGCAACGTATCGAAGCGTTCCCAGCCAATTTCCTAAGGAACAGTATGGCGTGGGGATGCGAAAGGGTGATACCGAATTGAAGCACAAGGTTGATGCTGGGTTGAACCGGCTGGCTAAGAATGGTCAATTAGCTAAAATCAATCAGAAATGGTTTGGGACAAACGCGTATAGTCCACTGATGACTAAATGATTTTGATTGCTAACCGCAAAGGCCGTTCGCCGAAATGCTTAAAGAGTTTGAACAAATCTGATAAAATTTGTTCAAACTCTTTTTGGTTTAATATTGAGATTTTATCCAAATTACTTTAAGATGAAAATTGTGACAAATTGAGGAGGAACATGAGTGAATAGTCAAATTGTACGTGGTGTTCAAGTTAAAACCATTCAAACCGATCAATTTAAAAATAATACGATTATCATCAACTTTAGCATTCCCAGCCATTATGCCAATTTTCCCAAACTGGCATTGCTGGCGGATTTGTTGGAAAACGCTTCAAATAAGTATCCGGGCGAATTACTTGTATCCCGAAAATTGTCAGAATTATACGGGGCTAGTTATGGTGTAACGGTTTTGCGATACGGTGATCAGCATACCTTACGGGTTCGGCTTACGCTGCCTGATGATCAATATGTATCCGGTAATCCCGATCTCATGGCCCAGGGGTTTGCGTTTTTAAAAGAAATGATTGAGAATCCTTTTCAACGGGACGGCGCTTTTGATGCCGATTATTTTCGGATTCATCAAACTAATTTAAGTCATTACTTAGCATCAATTCCTGATAACAAGGAGTTTTATGCAACCCTGAAGCTTCAGGCGTTGTACTACGGAAAGGATCGGGATCATGGCAGTTATTTGCTAGGGGACGCTGAGAGCATTAATGCATTGGATCCCAAGGGATTGTTTTCGTTCTATCAAACATTTATGGCCCAGGCAAGAATCGTGATTTTGGTCGCCGGCAAAATTGATTCCCAATCAGTCCTGACGCTTGCTCGGCAGTTTTCGTTTGCAAATCAGCCTCGGCAAACTGAATTAGGCTTATTTGTTAAAGCCCGCGAATCTGACACGGTTGTGACCGGTCGCGACCAGTTTGCCGGTTCCCAGTCGATATTAGAGTTGGGCTATCGGCTCCCGATTTATTTTGGGAGTGATCAGTACTTTGCCGCGATGGTGTTTGACCAACTATTTGGGGTGTCAACGAGATCGTTGTTATTTACAAACGTTCGGGAAAAAGCATCGCTTGCCTACGATATTCATAGTAGCTATAATTCCCTGGCAGGGATGCTGACGGTTCAGGCTGGAATTGATCCGCAAAATTTGGAAAAGGTTTCAAAGACAATCGCTGAGCAGTTGCACCAGGCGGCTGGCGGGCACTATTCCGATGACTTATTAGCAGGGGTTAAACGATCAATGATTGATCAGCATCGGTCTCAATCCGATTACTTGGCAACGGTTGTTGAACGCCGTTATTTTGCGGAAATTTCTGGGATTGACATCAGCGATGAGCAGTGGGAAGATTCGGTTAATCGGATTAGTAAAGCCGATATTTCCAAGGTAGCTGACCAGGTGGACATCCAAGCTGAATACGTACTGGAAAGTCAGGAGGCCGCTGATGAAGACGATTGAGTATCACCAATTTGGTGAACAATTATTTGTGGAAAAGTTGGCAAACGGGCTGACGGTTTATTTGCAACCCAAGCGCGGATTTCATAAAACAATTGCGACGCTTGGGGTTAACTATGGTTCGGTGGACAGTCAATTTAATCTTGCTGGCAAGTTAGTTTCTCAACCGGCTGGGATCGCTCATTTTCTTGAACACAAAATGTTTGATAAGAAAGATTATGATGTTTTCGAGCTGTTTAATCAAACCGGGGCTTCGGCAAATGCTTATACAAGCTTTACCAATACAAATTACTTATTTTCAACCGCTGGTAATCTCAAAAAGAATTTGATGATTCTGTTAGACTTCGTCCAAATTCCTTATTTCACGGAAGAAAAGGTGACCCGGGAGAAGGGCATTATCGATCAAGAGATTAATATGTATCGGAATGATGCTGGTAACCGAATTTATTTCCAGACGGTTGCCGACCTTTACCCCAATTCACCGCTGGCGCTGGATATTGCTGGATCCGTTGACTCGGTTTCTCAAATCACGCTTGCGGATGTTCAAACCGCCTACCAGACGTTTTATCGACCTGAGAACATGGCACTTTTCATTACTGGAAACCTTGATCCCGACGAAACGTTAGACTGGATTAAGGGAAACCAGAAACAAAAGCCGGCTGCTTCACCAATTGACGTTACCCGCCATGTGCCGATTCCTGTAGCCGCTCGCGAAGCAATCCATCAACATTCCATGCAGATTACCCGGCCCAAAGTTGCCGTTGGTATTCGGGGTGATGACGTGGTGCCAACGGGAAGAGCTGGGGTTAAATATGAAATGGCGATTTCAATGATGCTCGACCTGTTCTTTAGTGAAACGGCGGCTAACTATGATGATTTGTACCAGGACGGCGTGATCGACGATTCGTTCTCTTGGGAATTTGAAAATGAGCGGGCTTTTCACTTTGCGTTACTAAGCGCCGATTCTGACAATCCCGATGAGTTTATCACTAAAATTCATCAGGTGATTGATCAAATTCCTGAAAAGCTTCCAGAATTGACCGCCGCTTTTGAGTTACAGAAACGGGAACTCTATGGAAACTATATTGAAATGATGGATTCTCAAGAGGCAATTAGTGGCCAATTTAATGGGTTTCTGGGTGAACCGGTGACAATCTATGACGAAGTCGACATTCTAAATCGCCTTAGCTTAGAAGACGTATTGCGGATAACCGAAACTTTTTTGAAATCAAGCACGATTCAGTCAGAAATAATTCGTGCAAAAGCGTAACTTATGGATTACTTAAATTAACGTTGTGAGTTCATATGATATACTTAAAACGATGATTAATTAACTTTAATGGAGAAATGAGAATGAACGACGAAAAAGATAACTTAACAATTGGTAAAAAATTACATGATGCCCGGGTTGCCAAGGGATATACCCTTGATGATCTTCAAAAAAACACAAAGATTCAGAAACGTTACCTGATTGCGATTGAAGATAATGACTTTGATTCACTTCCTGGCGACTTTTACGTCCGCGCGTTTGTTAAACAGTACGCGGATTCGGTTGGCCTTAATGGCAGTGAACTGTTAGCCCAATTTGAAACGAAGTTACCGGATACTGAGGACCCCGAATACGTTAATCGGGTGAACAGCGATAATCCCAAGACACGTTCTGCCCAGCGCCAAGTTGACCAGCGAAATGAAAAAATTCGCCGTTACATCCCAATTGCGTCGGTTTCAGTCGTTGTTTTGATCATCTTGATTGCCATTTGGGTTGCGGCAGCCCACAGTTCGCGTGATACTGCCAAAACCCAAATTGAAACCAGCAAGGTGTCGGTTTCTAATAACACGAAATCCAGTTCGAGTGCGGCCAGCTCATCTGCCAAGAAGGCCAAAAAGACGCCCGCAAAATCTAAAAAACTGGCTTTTAAGAAGTTAACCGAATCAGGCAGTAACGTGACCTATCAAGTAACGGGGGCCTCCAAGAAGCCAAGTATTAAGATTGTTACAACTGGTTCGGGCAGCGCCTGGTCGTCAGTTGCTGCCAATGGATCAACGCTTTGGCAGGCAGCATTAGCCGGTGGCAAGTCGCACACGGTGGCATTGCCAAGTGGGGTGACAACGGCGACAATTAATACTGGGAATGCGCCGCAAACTGCTATTTACGTTGCTGGTAAGCGATTGAAATTATCCGATCCGACTGACGGCAGTTCTAATCAGGTACGGGTCATTACCCTTCAGTTTGGCAAATCTGGCGCTTCAAGTGCTTCAAGCACTAGTTCAAGCACCACAACTTCAACTTCCGGAACGACCGGGACCACCGGAACAACTGGGTCAACCGGTTCGACCGGAACGGCCACTGGGAACACTGGGGCGGCAACTTCTACGACTAATGGTAATACCACTGGGACAACGAACGGCTCGTACTAGTAAACATGTTGGAGGATACCGATGAACTTACCTAATAAACTGACCCTATTTCGAATTATCTTAATTCCGTTCTTTATTTTGATTGTGGCCGCCCCAATTCTATCGGGAAGCGTGACAATTGCTGGAACGGTGATTAGTAACACACGATGGGTGGCAACCTTAATTTTTATTGTGGCGTCACTCACCGATTTTCTTGATGGTCAAATTGCTCGCAGACGGCATTTAGTCACCAATTTTGGCAAATTTGCCGACCCAATGGCCGATAAGATGCTGGTCATGACGGCTTTTATTTTCCTGGTGAGTCTCAATGACGCCCCGGCATGGGTCATTGTAATTATTGTTTGCCGCGAACTTGCCGTCACCGGCCTTCGATTAATTGTCGTTGAGAACGATGGCAAAGTGGTTGCGGCAGCGTGGCCGGGAAAAATCAAGACGACCACCCAGATGTTGGCGATTATTTTCTTGTTGCTCAACAATGTGTTATTTGCCGCGATTAATTTCCCATTTGCCCAGTTGATGTTGTATATTTGTCTGTTCTTTACAATTTATTCGGGAATTGATTACTTCGTCCAGAACCGATCAGTTTTTGCGGATTCATTCTAGAGGATTAGTGAAGGCTAGGGGATTTTTAACAATTTAAGCGGGGCCGCGTATGCAACCCCCCACAGTATTTTAAAGAGGTTGGGCAGAGATTATCTTTTGCTCAGCCTCTTGTCGTTCACATGATAAGATTGTTTGTGATAAAAGATTTGCCGCGTTAAGTTCGTATATTAGTACTGAAGGGAGCAAATAAGATGTCATTAGAACAAGAGTTAGTTGATCAATTACTGGCTAAGCACATCACCATTACCGCCGCCGAGAGTCTGACTGCAGGGATGTTTCAAAGTACCCTTGGTAATGTTTCAGGGGTTTCAGCTGTCTTCGAAGGCGGCTTTGTAACCTATTCAGACCCGGTTAAGGAACAATTGCTTGCGATTCCCCATGATGTGATTGAAGTCAACACGGTTGTGAGTGAGCCGGTTGCAATCTGGATGGCTGATCAAGCCCGCAGAATCATGAAAAAGGATCTGGCGGTTTCCTTTACGGGAGTTGCCGGCCCTGACGCGCTTGAAGGCAATCCAGTTGGGACGGTTTGGATTGGTTTGGCTTATGGTTCCCAAGTGACCTACGCAAACAAGTTCCAGTTCCCTGGCGCACGCAACGACATCCGTGAAGCGGCCGTTCAAGCAGGATTAAAAATGGCACTTGATGCTGTGACGAAGGTCAGAAAATAATTCGAACTTTTGTTCGCTTTTTTGTTGCTTTTTACCAGATTTGTTTGTATAGTGAATTAGTAATCTTTTCAGTTTAGAAAAGTGGGAGGAATTTCATGGCTGACCAAAGAAAAGTTGCCTTGGACAAGGCATTAAAAAGTATTGAAAAGGAATTCGGAAAGGGTTCGATTATGCGCATGGGCGACAAGGCCGATACGCAAATTTCAACAATTCCTTCAGGCTCGCTTGCCTTAGACGAGGCTTTAGGAGTTGGGGGCTATCCACGTGGAAGAATCGTGGAAGTCTACGGACCAGAAAGTTCCGGGAAAACGACGGTTGCCCTCCATGCGGTCGCTGAAGTTCAAAAGCGCGGGGGCACGGCTGCCTATATCGATGCCGAAAACGCATTGGATCCCGTTTATGCCACGCATTTAGGGGTTAATATTGACGATTTGCTGTTGTCACAACCGGATACCGGCGAGCAGGGGCTTCAAATTGCCGATGCATTGGTTACCAGTGGCGCCATTGATATGGTGGTCATTGATTCCGTTGCTGCATTGGTTCCCCGTGCCGAAATTGAAGGAGAAATGGGCGATACCCACGTTGGGCTGCAAGCCCGGTTAATGTCTCAGGCCCTTCGGAAATTGTCCGGGACCATCAATAAGACTAAGACCATTGCAATTTTTATTAACCAGATTCGTGAAAAGGTTGGCGTGATGTTCGGGAACCCTGAAGTGACGCCTGGTGGTCGGGCATTGAAGTTTTACGCGACTATCCGGCTGGAAGTTCGGCGGGCCGAACAGATTAAGGATGGCACCAACATCATTGGTAATCGGGTTCGTATTAAGGTTGTTAAGAATAAGGTTGCGCCACCATTTAAGCGGGCTGAAGTTGATATCATGTACGGGAAAGGGATTTCCCAGTCCGGGGAATTGGTTGATATGGCTGTTGAAAAGGATATTATCAACAAATCCGGATCATGGTATTCCTATGGCGAAGAACGAATTGGCCAGGGCCGTGAAAACGCGAAGGCTTACTTGGAAGAACATGCAGATGTTTATCAAGAAGTGGCTAAAAAGGTTCGCGATGCCTATGGAATTCCTGAAGATGGGGCGGCAACCAACGAGGAAGAAAGCAGCAAAGATAAAAAGGCTGATTCTACCGACAAAAAGGCCGCCGAAAAGGATAACGACAAGGCTAAATCAAAGGCCATCGATAATATTGATTTAAATATTGGCAAATAGGTTCATGAGTCACCAATGAGCGAATGAAACGGCGGGTGTAACGGTCGAATCATTCGTTTTTTGTTGATTAAACAAGCAAATAACCATTAGACTGGCGTTAGGAGCATGTAAAAAATTCAAGTTAGGATGTCGACAATTAATTGCTATATGCAAATGGTTGCTGGACCCTAAATAAGATGATTGACACTTTGGCTAACAAACATTAAAATTAAGGTTGTGTCAATAATCAAATAACATCTTATTTAATTTGTGTTACAAAATAATCATTATTTTGATGATTTGGAGGTGAAGCCATGAGTATGGCTGGGGTAATCCTCGCAATCATCGCTATTATTGTTGTTGGTTTTGTTGGTTTTTTTAGTTATTTAATCGGGAAATCTACACAGAAGAAAATCCAGACCGCTAAACTTGAAACTGCAAAGGGTTCCGCAACGTCCATTTTGGCCGAGGCAAAAAAGAAAGCCGAGACACTCGTTAAGGAATCAACTTTAGCTGCTCAAGAAAAGAATCACCGCTACCGTTCAAAAATTGAAAAAGAATTAAAACAACGGCGAGTGGAGATTCAAAAGCAGGAAGATCGACTGTTACAGCGAGAAGAAGCTCTTGATCGCAAGGATAGTACCTTTGAGCGACGCGAAAATAGTTTGAACCGCAAGGAGCAAAAGATTAATCGCGAACAACAGAATTTAGAGTCGCAACAAGAAAAAGCAAACTCACTTATTGCCAAACGGCAAGCCGAAGTTGAACGGGTTGCGGGTTTCACTCAGGATGAAGCCCGGGATCAAATTTTAAAGGAAACTGGTGACCAGCTAGCTGAAGAAAAGGCTCGAATGGTTAAAGAAAGTTATTACCAAGCTCAGGCGGAAGCTGACAAGAACGCGAAAAACTTAATTGTTGAAGCAATTCAACAAAGTTCAGCGGATATTGTATCTGAAACGACCGTATCGGTTGTCAGTCTTCCTAATGACGACATGAAGGGCCGGATCATTGGCCGTGAAGGTCGAAATATCAGAACGTTTGAAACCCTGACCGGGATTGATTTAATCATTGATGATACGCCGGAAGCGGTTGTTTTAAGCGGATTTGATCCTATTCGCCGGGAAGTTGCCAAGATGACATTGGAAAAGTTAATTAAGGACGGTCGGATTCATCCAGCTCGCATTGAAGAGATGGTTGATAAAAGTCGTAAGGAACTTGACGAACGGATCCAGGAGATTGGCGAAGAAACGTTATTTGATCTGGGCATTCACTCAATGAGTCCTGAGATGATTAAACTCGTTGGGCGAATGAACTTTAAGATTTATCAGGGGCAGAATTTGCTTGCCCATTCAACTGAAGTTGCAAAACTTGCCGGAGCGTTTGCTTCGGAATTAGGTGAGGATGTTACATTAGCTAAGCGCGCAGGATTATTACACGATATCGGAAAAGCTGTTAACAATGGCGTTGTTCAGGGTTCTCATGTTCAAGTGGGGGTTGACCTTGCTAAGAAATACCATGAGAGTCCAGTGGTAATTGACACAATTCAAGGTTATGAAGATGGCCATCAACCCGAGTATATTATTGCGGAGTTGGTTGTTGTTGCTGAAAAGATCGCCGAATCTCGTCCCGGGGCTCACAGTGAGTCGCTCGAGAGTTTCGTGCATCGGCTTGATAGCCTGGAAAAAATTACTGACAGTTTTGACGAAGTTCAAAAGAGTTACGCAATTCAAGCTGGACGGGAAATCCGTGTGATTGCAAAACCCGATGACATTACTGACACGCAGGCGATAGTGCTTGCTAGAAGGATTAAGCAAAAGATTGAAACTGAGATGAAGTACCCTGGTCATATTAAAGTGACAGTGATCAGAGAAGTTCGTTCAGTTGAATATGCAAAGTAAAAGATCAGACGTTCTGGTCTTTTTTCTTTTATAATAGATCGTGTTAACATTATTTGAATAGAAAATTAGAAAGTGTAGGGCAGTTTGATGCGAATTCTTTTTATTGGTGACGTTGTTGGTGATAAAGGCGTTTCGATGATTCAACATTATTTACCGGTGATTAAGCAGGAGGTTCGGCCTCAGGTCACCATTGTTAATGGCGAAAATGCGACGGCAATGGGACGGGGCATTACGCAATCAATTTATAAGAAACTTATGGGTGACGGTGTCGACGTTGTGACGCTTGGTAATCACGCTTGGAGTAATCGGGAAATTCTGGATTTCATTGATGATGCCAATCGGTTGATTCGGCCCTATAACTTTCCTAAGAACGTCACTCCCGGTAAGGGTTATACGTTGGTTAATGTGAACGGTAAGCAACTAGCCGTCCTTAATTTTCAGGGGCGGGTGTTTATGGATAATCTAGATGATCCGTTTTCCTTGGCCGAATCCTTAGTTACCGAATTGCGGCAGAAGACCAACTGCATTTTCATGGATTTTCATGCCGAGGCAACCAGTGAAAAATTGGCAATGGCAAGATTCTTGGATGGAAAGGTTTCGGCGGTCGTTGGCACGCACACCCACGTCCAGACCAACGACCCCAGAATCCTTCCGCAGAAAACGGCCTTCCTGACCGATGTTGGGATGACTGGTCCGGCTGATGGCATGTTGGGGATGAAACCCGAGAGTGTCATTTCCCGGTTTATCAATCAGCGGCCCGCCAGGTTTGAAGTCCTAGAAACTGGACGCGGCGTGCTATCCGGGTGCGTCATCGATATCGATGACAAGACGGGTCACGCCACCGCGATTAAAACGATCAAATACCTGGATGATCAGGCTCACGGTTAAACCCGTTAAGCACGGTGATCCAGAAATTGAAACAAGTTCATGATCTTTAAGGAGCGTTAGGTTTTGGCAAAAAAAGAAGCAACCCCAATGATGGTTCAATATCAAAAAATTAAAGATCAATATCCGGATGCCTTTTTATTCTATCGGCTCGGTGATTTTTACGAGATGTTTAATGACGACGCGATTAAGGGGTCTCAGTTATTGGAACTGACGCTCACCAATCGTTCCCGGAACCCGGAAAACCCGGTGCCCATGTGTGGGGTTCCCCACAAGGCGGTTCAGAATTACATTGATATCTTGGTGGATCAGGGATACAAGGTTGCCATTTGTGAACAGATGGAGGATCCGCGGCTTACCAAAGGGATGGTTAAGCGTGAGGTTATTCAGCTGGTAACGCCAGGCACGCAGATTGATGTTGGGACCCAAAATGCAAAGAGCAATAATTACCTGACGGCCATTAATTACGATTCAAACCAAGCAGCTTTTGGCTTTTCGTATGCCGATCTGTCGACGGGAGAACTGAAGGTTGCTGAATTAAGTACGTCTGCCGAGTTAATTAATGAGTTGGTTTCACTGCAGACCAAGGAGGCGGTTGTTTCCGGGGATTTGCCAAATTCTGTTCGCGAAACCGTCGAAAAACTGGGGATTCTGATTTCTCATCAGCCCTCGCTGCCCGTTAATTCTTCAGAAAGCTATCTATCCCAGGACGTCACCAGCCCGCTTTTAAAGCAGGTTGTTAAATTGATGCTGGATTATATCCAATCGACCCAAAAACGCAGCCTGCAGCATTTGAAGCGGGCTGTCGTCTATGAACCGTCCGACTTTTTGGAACTGGATCATAATTCACAGTATAATCTCGAGCTAACCCGAAATATTCGCACCGGCAAAAAGGCCGGAACGCTTCTCTGGCTGCTTGACCAGACCAAGACGGCCATGGGCGGTCGTAAACTTAAACAGTGGATTGAACGGCCGTTGGTTAACCGAACGAGGATTGAAGAGCGCCATGATGCCGTCGGGGTCCTGTTAGATCACTATTATGAACGAAATCAGCTACAAGATGAATTAATCAAGGTTTATGATTTGGAAAGATTGGCCGGACGAATTGCTTTTGGCAGTGTCAACGGCCGGGATCTGATTCAACTCAAGACATCTTTAAAGCAGGTCCCAAAGATCAAATACATCCTTGAGCAAATTGCTGACAAGAGTTTTAAGGACATGTTGGATAATTTGGTGCCCTTGGACGACGTTGTGGCGACCATTGAAAATGCGATTGTTGAGCAGCCGCCCATTTCAGTGACTGACGGTGGGGTCATCAAGGATGGCTTTGACGATCAGTTGGATAAGTATCGGGATGCAACAAAGAATGGTCAGAAGTGGCTGGCTGATTTGGAAGCAAAGGAACGTAAAGTGACCGGGGTTAATAACCTGAAAGTTGGGTTTAACCACGTTTTTGGATACTACATCGAGGTAACCAAAACAAATTTGGACAAAATTCCAGCTGACCGTTATCAGCGTAAACAGACGTTGGCGAATGCCGAACGATTTTCGACTCCCGAACTGAAAGAAAAAGAGGCGTTGATTCTTGAAGCTCAGGAACAGAGCAAGGTACTGGAATACCAACTGTTTGTGAAGGTTCGCGATCAGATCAAAGCTTCAATTAAGCAAATTCAGGCCTTGGCTGACGCTGTCGCTTCCGTTGATGTCCTGCAGAGTTTTGCAAGCGTCAGTGAAGAGTACCGGTTTGTCAAACCTAAGTTAACAACCCAGCATAAAATTGTCATTAAAGACGGCCGTCATCCGGTTGTTGAAAAGGTATTGGGCCATCAGCAATATGTTCCCAACGATGTTGATATGGGAAGCGATACCAGTGTGTTATTGATCACGGGTCCGAATATGTCAGGAAAGAGCACTTACATGCGGCAAGTGGCGTTAGGCGTTATCATGAACCAAATGGGATGCTTCGTGCCGGCAAAATCCGCAACTTTGCCAGTATTTGACAAGATTTTTACCCGAATTGGCGCTGCCGATGACCTGATTTCCGGCCAAAGTACTTTCATGGTAGAAATGAAAGAGGCTAATGATGCGATTGAAAATGCCACGCCAAATAGTTTGATTTTATTTGACGAAATTGGTCGGGGGACCGCAACTTATGATGGGATGGCACTGGCCCAGGCAATTATCGAGTATGTGCATAACAATATTGGTGCCAAGACGCTGTTTTCGACCCACTATCATGAGTTGACGAGTTTGGACGAGACGTTGAATCGGTTACAAAACGTTCACGTCGGGGCCACCGAATCAAATGGTGAATTGGTGTTTCTTCATAAGATTCAACCGGGACCCGCTGATAAATCATATGGCATTCACGTTGCCAAGCTTGCCGGCTTACCAAATGGGTTGCTTAACCGCGCGAATCAAATATTAACTGGTCTTGAGAAGAAGGAAGCTCATGGCAAGCCGGGGAATCCGGCGACTCAACCAGCCGAGGCGCGTGAGTCGTCGAAATCTGGCCATGAGTCCGCAACCAACAATGAAGAGCAAATTTCACTATTTCCGCTTGAAAAGGTCGATGATAATCAGGCTGAAGTTGTGAGTCAGTTGAAAAATTTGGATTTAATGTCAAAGACCCCCATGCAGATTATGAATCAGGTATATAAGTGGCAACAGAAGATGAACAGGGAGTAGGTGGTTAATTTGAAACAAATTCATGAATTGCCGCCAATCCTCGCCAACCAAATATCGGCTGGTGAGGTCGTTGAGCGACCAGCTTCCGTTGTAAAGGAACTCGTTGAAAACGCCATCGATGCGCATAGTACCCAGGTCGATGTGACCGTTGAGAATGCCGGCCTTAAGTTGATCAAAGTGGTTGATGACGGCGACGGCATTGATGCGGATCAGGTTCAAACCGCATTTTTACGTCACGCGACTAGCAAAATTACAGAGCAGCGGGATCTTTTCCGGGTGCGAACGCTGGGATTTCGTGGTGAGGCACTGCCAAGTATTAGTTCGGTGGCCGATGTGGGATTGAAAACGTCAACCGGCGCGATGGGGACGGAAGTGACATATAAGGGCGGTAAATTTGTGTCCCAGAGTGCGTCTGAGTCGCGTAAGGGAACCACGGTCGAAGTCCGTTCGTTATTTTACAATACCCCAGCGCGGTTAAAATATCTGAGTTCACCAAATACGGAATTAGCCAAAATTTCCGACATTGTCAATCGGCTGGCACTGAGTCACCCAGAGGTTGCGTTTTCATTTACCAGCAACGGCCGGGAGCTGTTAAGAACCTCCGGCAGGGGTGACTTACTGCAGGTCTTAGGGGCAATTTACGGCGTCAAAACGGTCTCAAAAATGGTCCCGATTCAGTCTGAAGAGCCCGATTTGGCAATTAATGGATTTGTCAGTCTTCCCGAGCTGACGCGGGCAAGTAGAAACTACATTTCGTTGATTTTGAACGGCCGGTTTGTTAGAAATTATCCGCTGACCAGGGCGGTTATTGATGGGTACGGGTCCAAACTCATGATTGGGCGTTTCCCAATTGCCGTCATTAACATTAAGCTGGATCCGGCGCTTGTTGACGTCAACGTTCATCCGACCAAGCAGGAGGTTCGAATCAGCGAAGAGCCTAAACTTGGGCATATGATTTCCAACGCGATTCGCCAAATGCTGGCGACTAAGCAGCTGATTCCAGACGCCACCCGTGACTTTAAGAAACCAGTTTCCAGCCGTTCCAATGATTATCCTTCAGAATCACCCGCGATTAGTGCCCAGCCGCAAGGGCAGCCTTTATTTGAGGTGCCTTCTGAGACTGCGGGTTCGAATCTGGCGGATGATGATCCAATCGTTATCAAGCAAAGAGACGATCTGAACGGTCCCCGAGTCGCTAAATGGGATCATCTGTTAGCAGAGGAGCCGACTTCAGTTCCCATTTTTGGTGAGACGGGACTTCGGCTGGCCGATGATTCCAATCCGGCAAAAGCTGCCGAAATTCAATCTCAGCCCGAGCAGCAAGACCTGGTTGGGGAATCCGGTTTTCCAAATCTTCGCTATATTGGCCAGATTCACGGGACCTATTTAGTTGCCGAAACCCCTGAAAATATGTATCTGGTGGATCAACATGCCGCTCAGGAACGGATTAACTATGAGCACTATCGAAAAGCGATTGGTGAAGTTAGTGACGATCAGCAAAAACTGTTGGTGCCAATCGTTTTAGATTACACCACCAGTGATTTTTTACTTATTATGGAAAAACTGCCCCTGCTTCAAAAGCTTGGGATTCACCTTGAACAGTTTGGCCAAAATAGCTTCATTGTTCGGGAACACCCAATGTGGTTTAAGGCCGGGCAGGAAGAGGCGACCATCAAAGAAATGATTGACTGGATTCTTAATGACCATAAGATTTCGGTTGCCGCCTTTCGTGAAAAAACGGCTATCATGATGAGCTGTAAGCGCGCAATTAAGGCCAATCATCATCTTGATAGTCGACAGGCAAGTGCTTTGCTGGCCCGACTGCCCGAATGTGAGAATCCCTATAATTGTCCCCATGGCCGGCCCGTGCTGGTGAAGTTTACAAATGAGGATATTGAAAAGATGTTCAAACGCATCCAGGATCCTCACCGTACGGATGAAGAAATTATTTAAAATATCCTCGAGCGTCACGGAAACTTATGATACAATTTATAAGTTATTAGCAAACATACGTTTTAGTGAAGAGGAAATTGAATGTACGAATTTTTTGAAGGTCAAATTGTTGATATAACGCCCGCGTCGATTGTTTTACTGGTAAATGGCGTTGGCTACTTGATTTACACTGCCGATCCTTATCGATTCAAGGTGGACACTAAAAAAACCGTTCGTGTTTATGTGTACCAAGCCGTTAGCGATTCGGCAATTTTGCTGTACGGATTTTACGATGCTGATGATAAAAAGATTTTTCAGAAACTTCTGGCAGTATCCGGCATCGGTCCGAAAAGCGCCCTGGCAATTTTGGCGGGTAATGATCGGAGTGGGTTGATCAATGCCATCAATAATCGAGACGTCAAATTCTTGACGAAGTTCCCCGGTGTTGGTAAAAAGACCGCCCAACAAATTATTTTGGATCTTCAGGGCAAGGTGGGGGATTTCACGACTGATCCATCCAAGAAAGCGCCTGATGTCGCGGTTGGCACAACCTCGAATGAATTAGCGGACGCCATGTCCGCACTGGAAGCGCTCGGTTATTCCACCAAGCAGATTACCAGCATTCAGGCTGATTTAGAAGCGAAGACCGGTTTAACGACCGATGAATACCTGAGTCTTGGCCTTAAGCTATTAATGCATTAGGGGGTGAAAAATTGGAAAAAGACGATCGGATTGTTTCCCCTGAGAACGAGAATGACGATGAAGATAAAATTGAAAAGTCCCTTCGGCCGCAAACGTTGGCCGATTACATCGGGCAAAGTGACGTTAAGAACGAACTGAAAGTTTACATCCAAGCCGCTAAACAGCGTGAGGAATCCCTGGATCACGTTCTGTTGTATGGCCCACCAGGCCTTGGGAAAACGACGCTTGCGATGGTCGTTGCCAATGAAATGGGGGTTAATATTCGGACGACCAGCGGACCGGCAATTGATAAACCGGGCGATCTCTTGTCACTGTTAAACGAATTGAATCCTGGAGACGTTCTGTTTATCGATGAAATTCACCGGCTCCCCAAAGTTGTTGAGGAAATGTTATATTCCGCGATGGAAGACTTCTTTGTTGATATCATCGTCGGTCAGGGATCGGACTCCCATCCGGTTCACTTTCCCCTTCCGCCATTTACCCTGATTGGCGCCACAACGCAGGCGGGGATGCTTTCGGCACCGTTGCGTGATCGATTTGGTATCGTTGAGCATATGAATTACTACCAAGTGATTGATTTGGAACAGATTGTTCAGCGGACTGCCGGAATCTTTCAAATTCCGATTTTGAAGTCCGGAGCTCATGAAATTGCCTTGCGTTCCCGGGGGACTCCTCGGGTCGCCAACCGGCTTTTGAAGCGAATTCGCGATTTTGCCCAGGTAGCCGATAAATCCAGCATTGATTTGGACATTGTCCGTTACGCCCTTGAAAAGCTCAAGGTTGACGACTTGGGGCTTGACGCGACCGATATTAAACTATTACGGACAATGATCGAATACTATGACGGAGGTCCGGTGGGATTAAAAACTTTGGCAGCTAATATTGGTGAGGAAACTGACACAATTGCCGAAATGTATGAGCCGTACCTCCTTCAAATCGGGCTCATCAAGCGGACTGCCCGGGGCCGTAAAGTAACCCCCAAGGGCTATGCGCATCTGCATTACCCTAGCAGCCCCAGCAACCTCGTATGAAAGGAAACTTAACGTTGAAAACAAATTACACACTTGAAGATTTTGACTATGATCTGCCTCATGAACTGATTGCACAAACCCCGATTAAAGATCGGGATGAGTCCCGCCTTTTGGTGCTCGATAAAGAGACCGGCGAGATGCAGGACCGCCACTTCTATAACATCATTGATTACCTGAATCCTGGCGATGCGCTTGTGATGAACGATTCCAAGGTCATGCCTGCCCGAATTTACGGGGTAAAAGAAGACACTGGCGGTCACTTGGAAGTCCTGTTATTGCATAACATTGAGGGTGATCGGTGGGAGACGCTCATGAAGCCGGCTAAGCACGCCAAAGTAGGCACCAAAATCGATTTTGGCGATGGTCAGTTAAAGGCCGTTGTTACCAAGGAGTTGGATCACGGCGGCCGGGAAATTGAATTTCAATACGAGGGAATCTTTATCGAAATCCTTGAGAAGCTGGGCGAAACCCCGTTACCGCCATACATCAAGGAAAAGTTAGATGATCCGAACCGTTACCAAACCGTCTATGCCAAAGAAATGGGATCGGCAGCTGCACCGACTGCTGGGCTTCATTGGACAAAGGAACTCTTGCAAAAAGTAGCTGATAAGGGTGTTCATCTGGTATACTTAACCCTTCACGTTGGCCTGGGCACCTTTAGACCGGTTGAAGAAGACAATATTGATGATCACAAAATGCATAGTGAATTTTACCGGTTATCTGATGACGCTGCTGCCACTCTGAATGCCGTTCGAAAAAATGGTGGCAAAATTGTGGCAACCGGAACGACGTCCATTCGCACTCTGGAGACGGTTGGATCGAAATTTAATGGCGAGATTCATCCGGATTCTGGGTGGACCGACATCTTTATTAAACCCGGATACCAATGGAAAGTGGTTGATTCATTTATTACGAACTTTCACCTTCCCAAGTCAACTTTGGTCATGTTGGTTGCGTCGTTCACCGGTCGGGATAACATTTTGAATGCTTATCAGCACGCAATTGATGAAAAATACCGATTCTTTAGTTTCGGGGATGCCATGTACATTCACTAGTTTCTAGGAGGATATTTATGCAACCAGCGATCACTTATCGCTTGATTAAAAAAGAAAAGCACACTGGCGCCAGGCTTGGTGAAATCACCACGCCCCACGGAACGTTTCGGACGCCCGTATTTATGCCGGTTGGGACTCAGGCAACCGTTAAGACGCTCGCACCCGAGGAGCTCGAAGATATGGGCGCCGGCATCATTTTAGCCAACACCTACCACCTTTGGCTTCGACCGGGTGAGGATATTATCAAGCAAGCCGGTGGCCTTCATAAATTCATGAATTGGGACCATCCAATTTTAACGGATTCCGGTGGCTTTCAAGTATTTTCACTGGCTAAAAATCGTGACATTACCGAACAAGGGGTCACCTTTAAAAACGAAATTAACGGTGATCGGATGTTTTTATCACCCGAAAAGGCGATGCAGATTGAAAACGACCTTGGTCCGGATATTATGATGAGTCTTGATGAATGCCCACCATTTTTTGAATCCTATGATTATGTTAAAAAATCCGTTGAGCGGACCAGCCGCTGGGCAGAACGCGGTCTTAAAGCGCATCGTAATCCGGATTCTCAAGGATTGTTCGGGATTGTTCAGGGGGCTGGCTTTGAGGATTTAAGAAAGCAATCGGCCAAGGATCTAGTGAGTTTGGATTTTCCCGGCTATTCAATTGGGGGTCTCTCGGTGGGAGAATCCAAGGCCGAGATGAATCGGATCTTGGAGACCACAGCGCCACTATTGCCCGAGAATAAACCCCGGTATTTGATGGGGGTTGGGGTGACCGATTCTCTAATTGATGGGGTGATTCGCGGCATTGATATGTTTGATTGTGTGCTGCCGACTCGAATTGCCCGCAATGGGACGGTGATGACATCCCATGGCAGACTTGTCGTTAAAAACGCGGCCTACGCGAGGGATTTTGGCCCGCTGGACGACCAGTGCGACTGCTATGCTTGTCGAAATTATTCACGGGCATATATTCACCACTTAATTCGCGCGGACGAAACCTTTGGAATGAGGTTGGCAAGTTATCATAATCTGTACTACCTGATTCATCTGATGAAACGCGTTCAGCAGGCCATCCTTGACGATAATCTTCTGGATCTTCGGCAAGAGGTATTTGAACAGTATGGGTACAACAAACCAAATCCGAAAAACTTTTAACTATGGACGGTTTACAAGTTATTTGGTAAAGTATTCTTATGGAAAGTGTGGGTGAAAAATATTGAACAGTTCTGTTTACTCGATCTTAATGATTGTTGTTTTGTTTGCGTTGATGTATTTCTTGATGATTCGTCCTCAAAGAAAGCAACAGCAAAAGCGGCAGGAACAACTTTCAAAAGTTAAGCAAGGCGATCAGGTCGTTACGATCGGTCGGCTGCACGGCGTTGTTGACGAAATTAACGAAGCCGATAAAACCGTTACGCTTGATTGTGATGGGATTTACTTGGTCTTTGATTTGAGTGCCATTGCTCAGGTAAAGCAACCTGCAGTTACCGCTGCAGCAACAGCTACCAACAACAATGCGACTAATGAACAACCAGCTGATGATGCAAAAACCGATAAGCCGGCTGATGCTGATTCAGATCAGACGACTCAAAAGTCTGATAATTCAGATAGTGATTCAAAGTCCGAAGACAAGTAACAAAAATGGGTTGGGGACAGAACAATGTTTTGTGCCAACCATTTTTTTCGAGTAAAAAAGAACATACGTTTGAAGGCCCATAAGTGAGATGAGATAGATGGCAAAAGATGATCGACATATTATTCATATTGATATGGATGCTTTTTATGCCTCCATTGAAGAACGAGAAGATCCCTCACTGAAAACGAAGCCCCTCATTGTTGCGAAGGATCCCCGCAAGACTGGTGGTCGTGGGGTGGTATCAACGGCTAACTATGTTGCCAGAAAATATGGGGTCCACTCAGCAATGAGTTCTTCAAAGGCGCTTGAACTCTGTCCCAAGGCGGTTTTTCGGTTTTCTGGGTTTGAACTTTATCGGGCAGTTTCCCAAAAAATCCACGACATCTTTCATGAGTATACCGATAAAGTGGAATCGGTTGCTTTAGATGAGGCCTACCTTGACATCACCGATAATAAGCGGCATATTTCCGACTCAATTCAGGTGGGGCGAATGATCCAAGCGGAGATCTTAAAGCAAACTAAATTAACGTGTTCTGTCGGCGTTTCGTATAACAAATTTCTTGCCAAGGAAGCTTCCGATTACGCCAAGCCGTTTGGGTTAACCGTGATTGAACCTAAGGATGCGATTGAGTTTTTAAAACGGCTGCCCATTGAGAAATTTCGGGGCGTTGGTAAAAAAACCGTTCCAAAGATGCATGACCTCGGAATTAATGACGGGGCTGATTTAATTCAATGGTCCCAGATGGATCTTATTAAGCATTTTGGCAAATTTGGATATGTCCTATATGAACGAGCGCGAGGAATTGATAAGCGACCGGTTGAATATGCTCGGGTTCGAAAATCCGTTGGTAAAGAAAGAACTTTTGGCCCGGAGCTGGAGAATCAGTCCCAGGTTGATGACCAGTTGAAGCATATTGCCGAAATGGTGGCTGCGGAAATGCAGCAAAAGAAAAAGCATGGCAAAACACTGGTCCTAAAGATTCGTTATCGCGATTTTTCGACTTTCACCAAACGGATTAGTTTGGATAATTACATCCACAACAGCCCTTCTGACTACTATGAACTCGCAAGTGAATTACTAGCGGAAATGCCGGATATTGGCGCTGGGGTCCGGTTACTTGGGATCACATTAACTAATTTGGCAGATTTGAATTATGAAAATATCGTTCTCAATTTATTTGCCGATCCCAAGCGGTGATTTAAAAGCTGTTGTTTATTACTTTAAGTAGTTAGTGTATACTGAAGTGTTCAACAAAGAATAGTGGGGTAATAAGACATGTCGATTCAAACCGAAATATTAACAAAAATCAAGCAATATAACACCATCATCATCCATCGCCACAAGCGGCCGGATCCCGATGCCATTGGCTCGCAGATGGGCCTGGCATCGATTTTGAAGGCGTCCTTTCCTGGAAAGACAATTCTATGCGCTGGAAAGAATTTTGACAGTTTCAAATGGTTAGGGACCGCTGACGATATTAGTGACGATCAGTATAAAGACGCGTTAGTGATTGTTGTCGACACGGCCAATCAACCACGAGTCGATGATGATCGTTACACTAAGGGTAAGGCGCTCATTAAAATTGACCACCACCCAAATGATGATCAGTTTGGCGACTTAATGTGGGTCATGCCTGAAGCATCAAGCACTTCGGAGCTGATTTTTGATTTCTTTGATATGTTTCGTTCTGAATTGACGCTTCCTGACGATGGGGCCCGCGTACTCTATGCCGGGATTGTTGGTGATACGGGCCGATTTATGTATCCATCCACGTCCGCGCACACCTTTGAAGTTGCGGCAAAACTTGCAGACTTCAACTTTTCACCCAGTGATGTGAACCAAAAAGAGGACGAAATTGACCTGCCTTTGGCGAGATTGTCCGCCTACGCGTATGAGAATCTTCAAATTCTGGACAGCGGCGCAGCGTATTTGGTATTGTCTAATAAGGTTCTTGAACCATTTAAACTCGGCGATGAAAGCACAGCGTCGATTGTGCCGCTTCCCGGACGCATCAAGGAAGTCGTTTCCTGGGCAATCTTTGTTGAGCAAAAGGAAGGCGACTATCGGATTCGGTTGCGCTCCAAGGGGCCGGCAATTAACGAATTGGCCAAACAATATGGTGGTGGCGGTCATCCACTGGCCAGTGGCGCCGTCGTGGATAATGAGGATCAAATTAAAACGTTTATCCATGATTTGGATAACCTGGTGAAGAATAGCAAATAGGAGATTTTATGACACAATTTTCAGATTTTGGGTTAAAACCCTTTATTTTACAAGCGCTTGACGCGTTGAAGTTTACGGAACCGACTGCTGTCCAAGAAAAACTGATTCCAGTGATCATGCGGCATCGGGATGTTGTTGGGCAGTCAGCAACCGGCAGCGGAAAGACCCATGCCTTTCTGTTACCGATTTTTAATCAATTGGACCCCAGCAACGAATCAGTTCAAGCGGTCATCACAACTCCCAGTCGAGAACTGGCCTATCAAATTCTGGATGCCGCGAAACAAATTGCCAAGTTTAGCCCAGATCAAATAACAATTGGCAGTTACGTTGGCGGAACTGATAAGAAACGCCAAGAGGACCGTTTGAAAAAGGAGCAGCCCCAACTCATTGTCGGCACTCCTGGGCGGATTTGGGATCTAATTAAAAATGGCGGTCTAGATGTGCATACTGCTTCACAATTAGTGATTGATGAAGCGGATATGACCCTGGACATGGGCTTTTTGGACGTCGTTGACCACATCGCTGCCAGTTTTGGAAAAGATGTTCAGATGATGGTCTTTTCGGCCACTATCCCACAAAAAATCACGGTGTTCTTAAAAAAGTATATGGATAATCCGGTAATCGAAGAAATTCCGGTATCTTCAATTATCAGCCCAACGATTGATAACTGGCTAATTTCAACCAAGGGTCAGGACAAAAATCAATTGATCTACCGCCTTTTAACGGTTGGTGAACCTTACCTTGTGTTGATTTTCGCCAACACGCGAAAGCGAGTCGAAGAACTGACCGACTATTTACGCGGACAGGGACTGAAGGTTGCCATGGTTCATGGTGGCATCAAGCCTCGTGAGCGGAAACAAATTATGAAGCGAATTAAGAATCTCGACTTTCAGTTTGTGGTTGCGACCGATTTGGCTGCACGAGGAATTGATATCGAGGGTGTTTCCCACGTGATTAATGACGATATTCCGACAGAGGATTTGGAATTCTTCATTCACCGGGTGGGGCGAACCGGCCGGAACGGGATGCCGGGGACTTCGATTACGCTGTACTCGCCGGACGAAGAGCAAGAGGTTGAAGAACTCGAAAAGATGGGGATTCATTTTAAACCCAAAGCTTACAAAAATCATGAAATTATTGATACGTATGATCGTAATCGGCGGGCGACCCATCATAAAAAACGTGAAAAGCTTGACCCAACCATGATCGGGTTGATTAAGAAGAAAAAGAAGCACGTTAAGCCCGGCTATAAACGGCAAATTAAGATGTCAATTGCCCGCAAGGAAGAAATGGATCGCCGCGTTTCACAACGGGAGCAATCACGGGCCAAACGCAAACAGCGAAAGCAAAGCTCGAACCGTTACAAGTAAAATTCGATTGACATCATTTTCACAAAAAAGTATACTTTGAATGGTTTAAGAATATGTCAGGTCCTGCTACTTTTCAGAAACGTTTTGGTTGATGTGAAAAACGATTTAGTTTACCTGATGCTCTCTTAACACACAATTAAACACAAACCTGATGAATCAGGATAAAGTGGTTACGATTTAGCATCGTTGCAATCAGAGTGGTACCGCGCCAATCGGCGTCTCTGTTAGCAACGGTGCTTTATTTTGGTCGAAGGAGAAGATTACGATATGAAGAATTTAAGTAGTGGTCAAATCAGACAGATGTTTTTGGACTTTTTCCATGAAAAGGGCCACACAATTGAACCAAGTGCATCATTGATTCCAGTGGATGATCCCACGTTGCTGTGGATCAACTCTGGGGTTGCCACGATGAAGAAGTATTTCGATGGCTCCGTTGTGCCCAAGAATCCAAGAATGACCAGCTCGCAGAAGAGTATTCGCACAAATGATATTGAAAATGTCGGTAAAACCCCGCGGCACCATACCTTATTTGAAATGCTGGGAAACTTTTCGGTTGGCGATTACTTCAAAAAAGAGGCCATTACCTGGGCCTTTGAATTATTAACATCCCCAAAGTGGTTTGGTTGGGATAAGGATAAGCTTTATATGACGGTTTACCCTAAGGACACCGATGCGAAAAAATATTGGGAAAAGGTTGGCGTGGCACCTGATCATATCATTGAGATTGAGGATAATTTCTGGGATATTGGTCAGGGGCCTTCAGGTCCGGATTCTGAAATCTTTTACGATCGTGGGGCAGACTTTGACGAATTAGCACCTGACGATCCCGAAAACTATCCTGGTGGTGAAAATGACCGCTGGCTTGAAGTTTGGAACATTGTTTTTTCTCAATTCAACCATACCCCTGAAGATACTTATGAACCCCTCCCTCGGAAGAACATTGATACGGGGATGGGACTGGAACGGGTCGTTTCAATTTTTCAACACGCCCGAACGAACTTTGAAACCGACCTGTTTTTACCCATGATTCGCAAGACTGAAGAATTTTCAGACAACAAAAAATACGGCGTCGATAAACAAACCGATGTGGCGTTCAGAATTATCGCTGACCACGCCCGGGCAATTACCGTGGCAATTGGTGATGGCGCTTTGCCGTCAAATGTTGGCCGGGGCTATGTTATTCGTCGTTTGATTCGTCGGGCTATCGTTAATGGTCAACGACTTGGAATTAAATCAGCATTCCTTTACAAATTGGCGCCCGTAGTTGGGGAGACATTGAAATCGCATTATCCCGAAGTTTTGGCCCAGCGGGATTACATTGAAAAGGTGATCCACTCAGAAGAGGATCGGTTCAACGAAACATTAACCGATGGATTGAAATTGCTAAACAACGTGATCGCTGATGCAAAAACGAATCACAGCAACCAAATTGATGGGCCGACCGCTTTCAAGCTTTATGATACCTATGGGTTTCCATTCGAGTTAACGGGGGAAGAAGCTGCCGAAGCTGGATTAACCGTCGACAAGCAAGGCTTTGAAGTTGAAATGCAGAAGCAAAAAGACCGGGCTCGAAACGCCCGCAGCAGTGCCAAATCAATGGGTGTGCAACGGGACTTACTTGTGAAGGTTAAGGATGCCAGCGACTACGTGGGTTATGATACGTTGGACGTAAAAGATGCCAAACTGATTGACATTGTTGACGATGAAAAATTGGTTGATGAATCAAAATCAGACACCGTTGAACTCATCTTTGATAAAACACCGTTCTATGCTGAAATGGGTGGCCAGGTTGCCGATCGGGGCGTCATTTTGGACGACAACGATGAGAAGGTTGCTGACGTCATCGACGTGCAGCATGCTCCAAATGGTCAAAACCTTCACACCGTTAAAACCCAAGAACCTTTGATTAAGGGCCAACAGTATCATTTAATTGTGGATCGTTTATTTCACAGTCGGGTTGAAAAGAATCATACGGCCACTCATTTGCTTGACCAGTCCTTGAGAAATATTTTGGGCGGTCATACCCAACAAGCAGGTTCATTAGTTGAGCCAAACTATTTGCGATTTGATTTCAATCATTTTGGTCAAGTGACTGACGAAGATTTACAAAAGGTTGAAGATTTAGTAAACAAACAAATCTTTAATGAAATTGATGTTAAAACGGTTGTGACTGATCCAAAGACTGGTAAGAAAATGGGGGCCATTGCCCTATTTAGTGAGAAATACGGCGACAAAGTTCGGGTGGTTTCCATTGGGGACTTCTCCGTTGAATTTTGTGGTGGGACCCATGTTGCCAACACTCGGGATATTGGTCTGTTTAAGATTGTTTCTGAATCTGGGGTCGGTGCCGGGGTTCGGCGAATTGAGGCCGTAACCTCAAAAGAAGCATTTAGACTCTTAAATAATCAATCTAATGAATTAAAGCAAATCTCGCGGAGCCTGAAAGTGACCCAGCTTAAGGATGTTCCAACCCGGGTCAGCCAGCTCCAAGATGACATTAAGACTCTTGAGACCAAGCAGTCGTCTCTGGAAGCCAAACTTGCCGGTAAGCAAGCCGAAGATGTCTTTAATGCCAAGCAGACTGTTGGACAATACACGATCATTACGGGTATTATCAAGGAAGCCGGGATGCAACAGCTTCGTCAGCTTGCTGACACGTGGCGTGCCAAAAAATTGTCAGACGTTTTGGTTCTCGGTACCGGTAGCGGTCAGAAGGCAAACCTGATCGTGGCAGTCACTGATGATCAGGTGAAGAATGGCATCAAAGCTGGCGATTTGATCAAATCAATTGCCGGTAATATCAAAGGTGGCGGTGGCGGCCGGCCAAACATGGCCCAAGCTGGCGGCAAAGATCCAGCTGGTTTAGATTCCGCCATGAAGGCCGCGGTTGCGTGGTTAGGAAATAAGTAATTATTACATCGCCATTACATGTCGGTTACATTGGCTGTGTTGATTGTAGTTTCAACGATAATCAGTTAAAATTAGTACAAATGACCTGAAGTCATAGAGGTGAATTGTATGAGTTCGTTAGATAAAACCATGTTTTTCAATTTCAATGAAGACCAGCCTAAAGATGTGCGGGATACTTTATTGACGGTGTACAAAGCATTGGAAGAAAAGGGTTATAATCCATATAATCAAATTGTTGGCTATTTAATATCCGGTGATCCGGCTTACATTCCACGTAATCTAGATGCCCGCAATTTGATTAGAAGACATGAGCGTGATGAAATTATTGAAGAACTGGTTCGGTTCTATCTTGATAATCATCCGAATGACTCAAAAAAAGGTGAAAAATGAGATTAATGGGATTAGATGTCGGCTCTAAAACTGTGGGGGTTGCGGTCAGTGATGCGCTTGGCTGGACTTCACAAGGAGTCGAGATTATTCGAATTAATGAAGATGATCAGGAGTTTGGTCTTGATCGGGTTGCCGAACTGGTTGATAAGTACCAGGTTGACGGCTTTGTTGTCGGGCTGCCAAAGAATATGAACAATTCTCTTGGCCCGCGGGCAGAAGCATCCCAGCAATATGGGCAGCGGCTTGAAAAGCAATTTGATCTTCCTGTGGATTTTGAAGATGAACGACTAACCACCGTTGAAGCTCAGCGAATGTTGACTGAGGAAGCCGATATTTCGAGACGCAAGCGTAAGAAAGTCATTGATAAATTAGCTGCAGGTCTAATATTGCAGAATTATTTAGACCGCAAGGGAAAACTAACTAGAATATGAGGTATGCAAAATATGGCAGAAGATCCAACACAACAAACAATTACATTAGTCGACGAAAACGGCGACGAAACTTTGTATGACGTTCTTTTTACATTTAAGTCCGAGGACTTTGATCGGTCATATATTTTAATTTATCCAGCCGGTAAAAAAGATGATGATGAGGTTGAAATCCAAGCCTATGCCCTTCCGGCAGGTGATGATCCTAGTGATCCTCAAGGCGGCGAATTGCAACCAATTCAAACTGATAAGGAATGGGATATGATCGAGTCCGTTTTGAATACGTTCTTGGGTAAAGATGGCGATCAAAACGATCAGGCTCAAGACGATGATCAGAAATAATCTCGTTTTGGCTAATGGATAATTTATGAAGGGATTGAGTGCAAAGCTTCAGGTTTTGACTCAGTCCTTTTTGATTGAATGATTTTTGGGATGTGATTTAATGACAAACGATGATAAGAGAAGATTTAAGACGACGATTGCCGGTAAGACATACGTTTTAATCGGGAAGGGGACTGATGAGCGTCTGCAGGCCGTTTCAGACCTTTTAAATACGCAATTGGCCCAATTAAAGAAGGCAATGCCAAACGTCTCTAACGAGCAGCTGGCGGTTTTGATGGCCTTTAATGCCATTTCAAAGCAGTTCGAACTCCAGGATCAATTGACGGCCAGAAATGATGAGCAGCCGGCTGTTAATCAGCCCGGTGGGGGTCGTGATTTTTAACCTGAGATAATTTAACGAGCGTGACGGATTTGCACCAATGAACGCTGAGATGCGTTGTGGCTGCCAAATGCGATTCCAACGATAATGACACCAGTTTGTAAACCATTTGAGTGTCACTGCCAGCAACCCTAGCTGAACGTTCATGGTTTGGCTGGTGGGTAGATTCTGCGATGTTTTTGATTGGGCCTTTTTAGTTTAGGCACAAGTTGATCATCACTGGCAATCCACATTCAATGACGGCTTACCCGTGATTGGGCCAGTTGTTGGCGAGATAGGCGCGTTTGCTAGCCACGTACTGCGATAAATTCAAACGAGGAAGGTATATGAACGAAAAAGTATTAGATACACTTGAATATAATAAAATTAAAGATCAGTTAGCCGGTTTTTTGACCACGGATCGGGGCCACGAAATTGTTCGGAATCTTCAGCCAAGTGGTGATTATGCGGTTGTTGACCAGCAGTTGAAGGAAACTGCCGATGGTGCCGATATCGTCAGGTTGGCTGGTGAGATCCCAATTCCCAAGCTCACCGAAATATCCCCATACATGAAGCGGTTGAAAATTGAAAATGCCGCGTTAAGCGGGACCGAGTTAGCCCACATCACCAAATTACTGCGAGCAGTCAAAACGGTTAGCCAGTTTTTTGAAGATTTTAAGAACGAAGAGGTTACCCTCCGAACCGTTCCTAAGACCGTTGCCAAGCTCACACTAATGCCGGACATCACAACCCGGATGGTTCAATCGATCGATGATGATGGCCGCGTATTGGATAGTGCGTCATCCCAACTAAGAGCGATTCGACGGACGATTGAACAGACGCAAAGCAACATCCGCACACGAATGGGTAAGTACCTGAAGGGTTCTGAATCAAAGTATCTTAGTGAGCCAATTATTACCGTTCGTGATGAACGGTTTGTGCTGCCGATTCGAGCGGAGTATAAGTCTCATTTTGGTGGGATTGTGCATGATCAGAGTGCGTCTGGGCAGACGTTGTACGTTGAACCCAGCAACGTGGTTGAAATGAATAATCAATTAAGACGGGATCAATTGGCGGAGCGAACGGAACAACGGCGAATTCTGGCTGAATTGACGGAAATGATCCGTCCTTATCGCCAAGAATTGCTGGAAAACATGAACTTGGTCGGCCAATTAGACTTTGTTAACGCAAAGGCCAAGTATGCCCATCAATCGGGTGCGGTGCTTCCAAAGATCTCCACGGAAAACGTTGTGAACCTTCGCCATGCCCGTCACCCCCTAATCGCCAAAGAAAAGGTCGTTCCTAATGACATTAAAATCGGTGCCGACTACCAAACCATTATCGTCACCGGCCCGAATACCGGTGGGAAAACGATTACGATTAAGACCGTTGGTTTACTGCAGCTGATGGGCCAGTCGGGGCTGTTTATCACTGCCGATGAGGAAAGTCAGATTGGGGTGTTTGACGATGTCTTCGCTGACATTGGTGATGACCAGTCGATTGAGGCAAATTTAAGTACCTTTTCATCACATATGGACAATATCATTGCCATTATGAAACAACTGACTGATAAGAGCCTGGTGCTGTTGGATGAGTTGGGTGCCGGAACCGACCCGAAGGAAGGCGCGGCGCTTGCGATGGCGATCATCGATGCCATTCATCGAAGTGGCTGTGAGATGATTGCGACAACTCACTATCCCGAGTTAAAGGCCTTTGCCTATAATCGCCCCGGGATTATTAACGCTTCAATGGAATTTGACGTTGAAACGTTGCGGCCCACCTATCGGCTTTTGCTGGGAATTCCCGGCCAAAGTAACGCGTTAAACATTGCCAGTCGGTTGGGAATGCCGGAACAGATTGTCCAACAGGCCAAGTCGTTTACCGATTCTGAGAATCAGGATATTAATAATATGATTGCCGAGCTGACTTCCCAGACTAAGCGGGCTCATGATGAGGCCGACGAACTGGCTACTGAGTTATCGGAAGCCACTAAGCTGCATGCCGATCTTCAAAAACGATTCGATCAGTATCAAAATCAGAAAGACCGGTTTCAAGAGCAGGCCCGTGAGCAGGCCAATGAAATTGTTGAAAAGGCCAAGCACAATGCTGATAAGATTATTGCCGACCTTCACCGAAAGCAACGTCAGGTCGGAAAGACGACTGTTAAGGAAAATGAGTTGATCGATGCCAAGGGCGCGTTGAATCAGCTTGAGGTTGCCCCAAGTCTAAAGCGTAATAAAGTGCTTAAAAAAGAAAAGGCCAAGCACAACTTTAAAGCTGGCGACGAGGTCTTGGTTAAATCCTATGGGCAACAGGGAACGTTGATTCGGCAAGAAAAAAACGGTTTGTGGGACGTCCAGTTAGGTATCCTGAAGATGCAAATTGATGAAGCGGATCTGGAAAAGGTCGGCAAACAGGCCCAACCCAAGGCGAAGTATCAAACGCACGTTTCGCGGACCCGTTCAACCGGGATGTCACCAACACTGGATCTACGGGGGCATCGTTATGAAGAGGCCATGTATGAGCTGGACCGATACGTTGATTCCGCGTTGCTGGCCGGTTATCCGACCATCACGATTATTCATGGTAAGGGAACCGGGGCCCTTCGAAAGGGTGTCACCGACTATTTGAAACGCAATTCACGGGTCAAAAGTTTTGGCTACTCGGCACCCAATGCAGGTGGCGACGGGTCGACGGTTGTTCAATTCAAATAAGTGATTTTATTTAATTAATATTTGCTTTATAATGGAGCGCAAAGCGGATACTAAGGTTATAAGCGGTTGAGTGGCATTCATTTTGTTTGCATTTTACTATATAATTGTTAGTATAAGACTATTGAAAGAATAGGAGTGTTTGGTATGGTAAAAGAAACAACAGATCAAACTTTTGAAAATGATACCTCAAAGGGTGTTACATTAACTGATTTTTGGGCAACTTGGTGTGGCCCCTGCCGCATGCAGTCGCCAGTTGTTGAAGAATTGGCCGAAGAAATGAACGACGTGACGTTTAACAAGATGGACGTGGACAAAAATCCTAATACGGCATCTAAATTCGGCATTATGAGTATTCCAACCCTTCTAATTAAGAAGGACGGCAAGGTTGTCGACACGGTTGTTGGCTACCACCCAAAGGAACAACTTAAAAAGGTATTGGCTCAGTACACTGACTAATATTAAGTTCACTTAAAAGGTCTCTCAAAGCCGTTTGTTGGCTTTGAGAGACCTTTTTGTCAGCTTGTTTTCTTTAATTGCCCGAAATTAATGGTCACTGTCCAAATCTTCTGGTTGATCAGTATCTGAATGGGCGATCGTGAACATTTTGTCACTTTCTTGATCATCGACCGGTTTATCTTTTCCAAGATAAGTACTGATTAAAACAATGCCCTTAGCGGGGTTGGTTTTGGTAATTTCTGCCTCGGCAACTTGGTTGAGAATGTATTGGCAGCTTTGCGCGATGAAACCCGTTTCTAGATAAAAGTCGGGATCGTCAAAAAGATCCAAGCGATTTTTAACGATTGGCCCGCTTAATTCCCAATTAAGCTGCTGGCCGCTTTTTTTAAGCAGGTTAAGCTTACCCAGCTTGAACTGATCAAAAAAGGCGATTAAATCATCGTACGTTGCGAGACGGTGATTGCGGGCAAGGTGCTTTCCCGCCCAATATGAAATATCATGATTATCGCTGCCAAGAATGCTTGGTAAAAGGTCATCCCGGATGAGTTCCTGGCCCAGTAAATCGGCCATATGAGGATCGTTAATAATTGTTGTGTAAGCTTCGTTATCCATTTTTTAATCTCCATCAATGCAAATTGTCATTAATATATTATACAATAGTATTTACAAATCTGGTTTGTTTGTCAAATATCGCAATAAATAATTAAGCGATGGGGACGGACGAAAAAGGAGGGAATTGATATGGATAATCGACCGATTGGGGTTATGGATTCTGGTGTCGGTGGTCTAACAGTTCTCAAAGAAATTATTAAAAGTTTACCGAATGAATCTTATATTTTTATTGGTGATCAGGCCAATCTGCCGTATGGGCAAAAGCGCCCGGAACTTGTCCGGCAGCTAACCGAACGGATTGCGAATTACTTGGTTGCTCAGAATGTCAAATTATTTGTGATTGCTTGCAACACGGCAACCGCCGCGGCACTTGACTATCTGCGACAGCGATTGCCAATTCCGGTGATTGGCGTCATCCAGCCTGGTGCTGAAAGTGCGGCTCGACAATCAAAAACCCATCGAGTAGGCGTGATTGCAACGAATGGAACGGTTCAGTCAGGAGATTACCAGCGGATTATTAAACAGAGCCTCACTGATGCGACCGTTTATTCATTGGGGTGCCCAGACTTTGTGACGATGGTGGAACATGGCGACGCTGGTAAGGCTGAGACCCAGAAACGCGTCACTCAGCAGTTAGCTTATTTTTCTGACAAATCCATTGACAGTTTAGTGTTGGGTTGCACCCATTTTCCGGTGCTTCAGCGAGAAATCCAACGGGCATTACCCAAAGGTGTCCGATTAATTGATCCCGGCATTTCAACCGCGCAACATATTGTTGATTATCTCAGTCAGCATGACCAACTTCGAGAAGCCGAGGCTGGCAAGCCAGTTAGACAATTTTTCACAACTGGAGAGCCGGCAGAGTTTGCCCGGGTGGCCGATCAATTGCTAAAGCGCCAAATTCATGCGGATCATCTCAATTTAGGAAAGGCGGATGTTTGATAGTGGAAAAGCCAAAGGTAATTGTGATTGCTTCAAAGAATGCCAACAAAATTAAGGAATTTGAGGAGGCATTTCAGGGGACTGGCATTCAAATTGAATCGCTCAAGTCGTTTAATAACGTCCCCGATGTTGCCGAAACCGGGACGACCTTTGAAGAAAACGCCTTGCTCAAGGCGTCTAAGATGAGTGCCTTTACGAAGCTGCCGGTTATTTCCGACGATTCTGGATTGGTTGTGCCCGCATTGAATGGTCAGCCCGGGGTTCACTCTGCAAGATACGCTGGGGATCACGATGACGACGCTAATAATGCAAAACTTCTTAAAGAAATGGAAAACAAGTCTGATCGGGATGCCTATTTTGAGTCCGTTCTGATATATTTAACACCTGAGGGAGATAAGGTCGTTGCCAGCGGGCGGGTGAATGGTCAAATTTTACGGGCCAAACGCGGCAGCAACAACTTCGGCTATGACCCGTTGTTCTATGTTCCCAGTCATCAAATGACCTTAGCAGAAATGACCACCCACGATAAGAATGAAATCAGTCATCGTGGCCGGGCCATTCGGAGCTTAATTTCAAAATTAAGGGAGCGGTGGAACTCGTGAAAATTCTGGTGGTAAGTGACAGTCACGGCGACCGGCAAATTATTGCCGATCTGCTTTCCCGGTACGTCGATGACGTGACGGCGATTTGTCATTGTGGCGACTCGGAATTACCAATGAATGATCCGCTGGCCGCTAGAATGACGATCGTGAAGGGAAACATGGACACCGCGCCGTTTCCAAACGACGAACTGGTAGTAATGGGTGGTAGGCGGCTCTTGGTCACGCACGGCCATCTTCAACAGGTTAATCAGGGTCTGTTGAATTTGGAGCTGTTTGCAAAGAGTCGAAATGCCAACGTGGTGATGTTCGGCCACACCCATCAGTTGGGCGTGACAATGGATCAGGGAATTCTATTCATTAATCCTGGGAGCATCTCGCAACCAAGGGGGCAATATGCCGCAATTGGCGGTACGTATGCCATTTTAACCATTGATGGTGACCATTATGGGGTTGACTACTATAATCGTCAGTTTCAACCAGTTGATCAGTTACGATTTCGTTTCTGAACTGATTTGAAAGGAAGGCTAATAACGTAATGATTGATAAGCCGATTGAAGCGGTTATGCGCCAAAGCGATCGGGATATTGTGATTCCCTCGGATTTAGTAGCAACCGTTAACGAAAATAATAATCTTCAGCACGCTTTCTTGGTGCTCACCAAGGTCCGATACGCAAAGATTCCGGTGGTCGATAATGATAATCATTTAAAGGGACTAATTTCTTTGCCAATGATTACCGAACAGATGCTTCAGGATACTGGGATTACCACGCGCAATCTTGATCGAATGAAGATCAAGCAGGTCATGCAAAAGGACGTGCCATTTGTTTATGACCGGGAAAATTTGGAAGTGATTTTACGGCACCTTGTCGATGAAAACTTTGTGGCCTATGTTGATCATGACCATCAGTTCCTGGGAATTATCACTCGTCGCGAGCTGTTTAAAGAGATTAACTTCATGGCCCATAACTTTTCCAAGCAGTATATTGCGCTGCCGGCGTATCACGATGACAATCTTTCTTCCCAAGAAAAGAAGATTGCCGACAAGAATCGTTAAATTAAATGATATGATCTAAATTAAAAAAATCGGCGTTGAAATGAGCTTCTTTCGGGAAGGTCTCAACGGCGATTTTTAAGTTATTTGGGGTTCTTTATCGATACCATCATGATTGTTTTTGAATAATCGTTGGACTGCTGGGCAGTTGGATGCCCGCTTGGCTAAGTTCGGAAAGATATCGGGCCAAAAATTTGTGAGTGACATCGTACTGGGCCCCATTTTTAGTTGTCATGTTGACCTGAAAAACTAATTTGCCGTCCGGAAGGGTGACGGTCCCAATTAGCTTTGGGGTGCCGATAATTTCGGGAGTCTTAGGGACTTCGCGTTCGTTCACGTGATTGATGATGGAAATAACTTTGTCAATTGGCGTTTCTGGTAAGATTGCCACTTGGATCATGGCTGTCATATTATTACGAGACATGTTGGCAACCGTGGTGATGGTCCGATTCGGGATGAAATTAAGGGTGCCGTCATCGCTGACGATTTGAGTGGTGCGCAAGCCGACCGCCGTGATGGTCCCGCGAATCGTGTTAATTTGAACGTATTCGCCAACTTCCAATTGCTTTTCAAGTAAAATAAAAAATCCGCTGACAATATCCGTGACAAATCCTTGGGCGCCTAAGCCGATTGCCAGGCTAAAGACTCCGGCGCTCGCCACCAAAGTACCGACTGGGACACCCAGGGTGGAAAGAACCGAATAGATCCAGAAGAACCAAAGGGCGTATATTAGAACGTTCATGGAGAGGGTGTGAAAGGTGCGGATTCGTTTTTCGGTTACCGTATCCCGATACTTTTCCCGGTAACGATTAACGAAGTGGTTAATCACCGCTTTTCCAATCTTTCGCCCCAGCAGCATCAGAATTGTGAAAAACAGGATGATCCCAATCTTGACGCTGATAGTCACTAGTAGTTTCTGCCAGTCAATATAGTCAAATAGTTTTTGAAGGTGGAAATTTAGAAATTGAAAATGAATGAATTGCATGATGAGCCGTCCTTATCGTGAAATATACGTCAATACTATCAGAAGTGCATTGCCGGGGTCAATTTTACCTAAAAACCCCTTGTCAAAACGAACAATATCATTGTCAAAGGACTGATGGAATGCTATTCTTAAGTAAAATGTTGCACAAGGAGGAAGAACATGACAGCTGGGCAAATTGCAGGGTTGATTGCGGCAATTGCATTTTTACTTTTCGTCATTTTTATTGGACTTTTCCTATTAAAAGTGAGCCGCACCATTTCCGAAGTCAATACGTCGATTCGTTCAATGACCAGTAACGTGGACGTCATTGCGAAACAAACTGATAAGATTATGGCAACTTCAAATACGTTGGTGAAAGACGTGGATGAGAAGTTGAATATTGTTACCCCGGTTTTCCAAGCTGCTGCTGATCTGGGTGAAAGCGTTTCTGATCTCAATAAAGCAACTCATAACCTCACCAAAAAGGTTGAAAACACCGGTAAGAAGGGTGCCGCCGCTGGGGTTGCGGGGACCTTTGGAAAGACCGCTTGGAACCTTTATTCGAAGCATCGCCACAAGAAGAATCGGGACGTTTAATTAAAACTAAATTGAAAAGGGATGTTATCAATGGGTAAGAAATTAGTTGGTGGTTTATTTGCTGGTTTACTGGGTGCCGGTCTGTACGCGGCTTATCAAAAGATGGACGAAAATCGTAAGCGTCAACTTAAACGTGATTTGCGCGAAAAGACCGACGAGCTCCGCGACCGCGCCGTCGATTATGCGTTTTATGCAAACGATGCTGTCAGCGACTTCAAGGATGCCTTCAAGGATCAAATGGATAGTGCTAAGGATAACGTGAAGGATGCGTCCACGGGATTTGCTGACAAGGCAAAGTCGTTTCAGACCGCCAAAGATAGCGATGACACTGATAATGCTGCTGAGCAGCGGGCTGATCAAGACGATATTATTGTTGACGCCCGAGATGCCTTTAGAGGAGCTGACCAGGAGGATAATGATTCGTCATCGTCAGACGAAACCAACCCATCCTCGTCGGCTAATGACGCCGGGGAAAATCCAACTGGTCAGTCACCAAAGGGGCCAGAAAACGACTAATAGTTCACTTAGAATCAAAAAGCTGCCAGTCACTGATGATCAGTGGGACTGGCAGCTTTTTGATTCTAAATTTTTTTCAGGTAATTGTGACTTTGGTTAAATAAGTTAACCGTGAAGGATTTATCCGAAGGTTTGCAGCTCTTTAGTGGTGTGAGTAAACGGTTCGTTGCCGTTTTCCGTAATGTGAATACAATCTTCAATTCGAACCCCGGTGACGTTTGGGATGTAAATTCCGGGTTCAATCGAGAAGCACATTCCTGGTTGGAGAACCAAATCGTTTCCTTCCATGATTGAAGGGAATTCGTGCTCGCTCATGCCCATCCCGTGGCCCAATCGGTGATTGAAGTATTGGCCATAGCCAGCTTTATCAATGATATCTCTGGCAACTTTATCCAATTCAGCAGCAGTCATTCCCGGCTTGGCAGCATCTTGGGCGGCTAATTGCGCCTCCAAACACACCTGATAGATGTCCATTGACTTGGCATCGGGTTTCCCAACGGCAATCGTTCTGGTGGCATCACTGATGTAGCCCTGCCAAACGGTTCCGAGATCAAACAATACTAACGCATTATCTTCGATCTTTTTGTCACTGGTGGCGCCATGTGGTTCCGCAGCGTGGCTCGCGGATTGAATGAGTGCGGGAAAGCTCAATTCCATGATGCCGTTTTTCATGAGGGCATAGGACATTTCGGCGGCGACCCGTGATTCGGGAATGCCGGCTTTTACAGCTTCAAAGCAGGTTTTGAAGGCAAAGTCATCCCATTTTCCGGCGATTTTAAGTTTTTCGATTTCATCGTCACTTTTAATCATTCGCATTTGGTCGAGCATTGGATCGAGGTTGCTGGAAAAGTCAGCGTTGGGAAATTGTTGCTGAGCCAGTTCCAACCAGGCGACCGAAAGATCGGATTTTTCAATTGCAAACGTGGTTTCATCCGTTTTTCTGGCCCGGATTTGGTCACCGATTATCTGCCATGGCTTTTCGTGATCCAAGTAGCCATATACCGGATGAGTCCAGCCAGAGGCTTTAATGGCTTCGGTTTCAAGAGCCGGTCCGAATAAGAACGGATCGCTCTTCTGAAATACAACCATTAGCAACACGCGCTCAGCCGGATCGCTATAGAATCCACTCAGGTATTGAATGGTCTTGGGATTGCTGATAAGGGCAATGCTTCGTTCGTTTTCAGCGAGCCAACGTTGTATTTTTTCAATTTTATCCAATGTTTCCACTCCCTTTAAAAGATTACCCACAGTATATCATACAAAAAAATACCGGATTCCGGTTTATTCGCCGTTTTCACTTGAATTTTCACAGATGATAGTTTATGATTTATTTGAAAACGTTTTCAGTTTGCTGTAATCGGTTTTATTTGGTATATTGAATAATGTTTTGAAAATACGTGAAAACTTAATATATCTCAATGGAAAGGGTTATTAAAATGGATAAACAGACAATTACAATTTATGACGTTGCCAGGGAAGCCGATGTTTCCATGGCAACAGTTTCAAGAGTTGTCAACGGAAATGCAAATGTGAAGCCAGCAACCCGGAAGAAAGTTTTAGACGTTATTGAAAAATTAGATTACCGTCCCAACGCGGTGGCCCGGGGTCTTGCAAGTAAGAAAACCACGACCGTCGGCGTCATTGTCCCCGACGTCACCAACATGTATTTTGCTTCATTAGCTCGGGGAATTGATGATGTTGCCACAATGTATAAGTACAACATTATTTTGACAAATTCTGATTCCAATATTGAAAAGGAAGTTAAGGTTCTGAATACGTTACTATCCAAACAGGTGGATGGGATTGTCTTCATGGGCAATGAAATTTCCGATAAACTGCGTGAGGAATTTAAGCGGACCAAAACGCCAATCGTGCTCGCCGGTTCAGTTGATGAGCAAAACTTGAATCCGAGTGTCAATATTGATTATGTTGCCGCCGTTCAAGAGGAAGTTAAGAACCTGATTGATCGGGGAAACAAACGGGTTGCCTTTGTTTGTGGCCCGTTAGAGCAGGCAATTAATGGCAAGTTTCGTCTGGAAGGCTATAAACGCGCGCTTAAGAGTGCCGGCATTCCCTTCGATGATAAGCTGGTCTTTGAAACTGATGATACATACAAGACCGGCACGCTTCTTCAACCAGCATTGATGTCGGTTAACGCTACTGCCGCGATGGTCACTGACGATGAGTTGGCTGCCGGGATTATGAATGGGATGTCTGATGCTGGGATTACAGTGCCAGATCAATTTGAAGTGATTACCAGTAACGATACCAAACTCACCGAAATGGTGCGGCCAAAGATGTCGTCAATTACCCAGCCGCTTTATGATATTGGCGCCGTTGCAATGCGGTTGTTGACCAAGTTGATGAACAATGAAGAGGTTGATGAAAAGAAGGTTCTATTGCCTTATGGTTTGATGAAACGTGAATCAACCAAGTAAGGATTTTTTCTGGGAATGCTGGTGGTCAATGACATTTGGCCGCCAGTTTCTTTGGGATTTTCTTAGTCAATTCCTGAAAACGATGCGCCCTGATTTTTGATCGCGATCGTTGCGCGTCAGCTTGAATCCGCCGGTGGTATCTGGTAAGATGTTGACGTATGTTTGAAGCTAGCTATTAAATTTTAGAAAAGAGGAGTCAGTATGTCAGGACATTCAAAATGGCATAACATCCAAGGACGGAAAAACGCCCAGGATGCTAAACGTGGAAAAATTTTCCAAAAAATATCACGTGACTTATATCAAGCCGCTAAAGCAGGTGATCCTGATCCAGAAAACAATCCTCAATTACGGTTGGTAATGGAAAAGGCCCGGGCTGCGAATATGCCTAAGGATAACGTTCAGCGTGCAATCGATAAGGCCTCAGGGCTCGGGGGCGCCAAGTTCGAAGAAATTACTTACGAGGGTTACGGTCCCGGCGGTACAGCAATCATGGTTTCTGCTTTAACTGATAACAAAAACCGGACCGCTGCAGCAGTTCGCTCCGCATTTACGCACCATGGTGGTTCATTAGGTGCGAGTGGATCAGTTTCGTACATGTTTGATCGCAAGGGTTATATTGTCATCCTGCGAGATGGTCTGGATAAGACTGAAGATGACATGTTGATGGATGCATTGGACGCCGGTGCCGATGATATGAAGACCACCGACGACGAATTTCAAATTTATACCGACCCATCTTCGCTTGGAGATGTTCGTGATGCTTTGCAAAAGGCTGGTTATGATTTGGATACTGCTGAAGTGCGGATGTTCCCAGAAACAACCACTGAAGTTCCTGCCGATAAGACTCAGCAATACACTGGTTTGATTGACGAACTCGAAAATAATGATGATGTTCAGGATGTCTATGAAGCTGCTGTTCTTCCAGAAAGTAGCAATTAGTTAGGAATCAGCGTTTAAGGTGTCCTTGAACCAAATAAGCAACGTCTAAACCCAAAAATTTAGACGTTGCTTATTTTTTTCGCAAAAAATCCGCTAGTTTACGTAATTACCAGTTAAGAGGTGAAAATAATCATGGAAATAAGTGAACAAGTTGCAAAACTTTATCAAGAAGCAACTGCCAAACAGGCCAGCGACATCTATTTTTTGCCCTTCGGTAATTACTACCTGATCAAAATTCGCGATCCCCATGCCATCACAACCTGGCAAAAGGTCCCGCCCGTGAAGGCTCGGCGAATGATGAACTATTGCAAGTACATGGCCGACATGGCATTGAGCGAAACCCGCCGTCCGCAAACCGGGTCGATGGCGTGGCAGGATGACAGTCAAACGTATTCGTTACGATTATCAACGGTCGGTGATTTTGCCGGTGCCGAATCACTGGTGATCCGAATTATATACGACTTGAAAACCATTACGACGTCGTTCTTTAATTCCGAAGCAATTCGTGAGATTAATAAACTTGCAAGTCGGCGGGGACTGGTCGTTTTTTCTGGGCCAACCGGTTCCGGTAAGACGACAACAATTTATAATTTGGTTCAACAGAATCTAAGCGACCAGTTTGTGATGACGATTGAAGATCCCGTCGAAATTAAGGAATCCCGTTACCTTCAACTTCAGGTTAATCGTGAAGCGGGGATGGACTATGCGGATCTTATTAAGGTTGGCTTACGGCACCGGCCAGATATTTTTATCATTGGTGAAATCCGTGATCAGGTGACCGCTGAGGCGGCAATTAAGGCCGCGTTGAGTGGACATTTGGTGTATGCAACCATTCATGCCCAGGATCCCGTTGGTGTGATTAGCCGGCTGCAGCAGTTGGGGATCAGCGATCATTTTATCGCTCAGGCTTTGACGGCGGTTGGTTATCAACGACTGATTCCCACGACTTCCGGTGATCGGCGTGCACTTCTCAAGGTTCATGAATATGCCGGTTTGATGGAAATGAAATCTTATGATTGGAGGGCTTGGCAGGATGAACTCAACGACGCGGTCACCAACCACCAAATTACGCGGACGTCCGCGGACCAATACTGGTTTGGTTAAACGCTGGAAGATGGCGACACAGGCAGAATTTTTCAATACGTTGGCGAACCTGTTAAAATCAGGATTTTCGCTCACGTCAGCTCTGAAATTTATGGCTGAAACGGATAATCACTTGAAAAAGGGTGTGGTTCAAATTATGGCATCTTTGGAAACCGGGAGTGATTTTTCACAAGCGGTCAGGCCCTTAATTGATACGCAGGCCTATTATCAGTTGATGATCGCCGAAACCCATGGGCAGCTTGAAAATGTTTTACGGGAGTTAGCCACGTTTAACCGGCTGAAAATGAAGCAGGTTCAGAAAATTAAATCGATGATGGTCTACCCACTATTTCTCGGGGGCATTCTCTTGATTTTGATGATTGTCATTCACTTCTTTATCATGCCCCAGATTGCCGGCCTGCTTCCCAATATTTCCGAGGGCCAGAAGAGTGGGATCAGCCCGGTGGTTTGGGTAACGCTGGTTAGCGGAGGCAGCATGCTGCTGGGAATGGGCTGTTATTGGTTTTGCCACCAGACACCACTCGTCAAAGCGGGGATCCTGGTGCGGTTACCACTAGTGGGCCATATTTTTCAACGCTACATTGCCTACTACCTCGCCAGTAATTTAGCGACGTTACTTCGCAACGGACTGAGTCCCAAGGAGATTTTTAAAGTGTTATCGGCCCAACATCGAAATTCCTTGATTTTTGCCTTGGGGCAACGTTTGAATTCAGCTCTAATCAAGGGGTCGTCGCTCAAACGAATTGTGACGACCAACAAGTTTATTCCAAGAGAGATTGTCACATTTATGAACTCTGGCGAGACAGTCCCAGAGATGGCTAATTCAATGGCGGCGTATGCCAAATTGATGTTTGAGGAAATTATCAATCGGACCAATCGCTTAATTGGTTTGATTCAGCCGGCCATGTTTTTAATTATCGGTGTGACCATTGTTTTCACATATTTTCAACTATTATTACCAATTTATGATTCGGTTAAGGAGATGTATTGATGATGTATCAACGCAAAAAGTTCCAAGGTAAAGCAGCGACTCGCAGTGGGTTTACCTTGATTGAAATGACCATCGTGCTGTTTATCATTTCCCTGCTAATTTTGATTATCATTCCCAACTTGGCAAATCAGCGAAAGCATGCTCAAACTGTTCATACGACGGCCATGAAATCAATGGTCCAAGCACAGGTGGATGCTTATCAGAACCAGCACCCGGATGATCCGCATGTCACGATTGATGACCTCACCCACAATGGGTATTTAACCAAAAAGCAGGCCAACCAAGCCAAGCATGAAGGCATTCGGGTTGCCTCAGATGATTAAGCAGCGTGACGGCTTTACGGTCCTTGAGCTGATTGTTTATCTCGCAGTTGTGACCAGTGTCTTGATGATCAATCTGATGCTGATTTCCTATGTGCGGGAAACCCATCCTGACGAAAAATTATTTTGGCATTCTTTTGGGGACAGTTGGCTTCAGGCGCAGCAGGCGGCAAAAGCTCATGAGTGCAAGTGGCTGGTAGTTGTTGATCAGTCCGAAGTGGTGTTCAAACCATTTGATTCCCGTCTAGATACGGAGGTTGTTAAATTACCTGAGGACTTAATTCCCGCTGCTGCCCGCAAGTTGTATATCAGTCAAGACGGGTTTACGCAGCCAACAACGATTAATTGGTATTCACGAAAGGGGAACTTGAAGTATCACCAAACATTTCAATTAGGATGGAGTGGATTTAAAGTTGAACCGGCGAACTAGGGGTGGCTTTACCCTGATAGATTCATTAATTGGTCTTACCATTATTTCAATTTTTAGTATTTTATATATTTCGATGACCACCCAGATGGATCATCGAATTGATGATAGCCAACAAATTATGATGACTGAGAGGCACCATTATGAGACAGCTGTCCGTCAGAAATAAGGCTTCTAATCGTAGCGGTTACTTACTTGTTGAAGGGTTGATCAGCCTCATCGTCAGTGTATTGGCAATCTGGACAATCACCGTTATGCTGTTATTCGTGAGTCGTCAAAGTCAAAATCAAACAATTAATTTTTACGCGTACATTCAATTATTGGAATCGCGGCATTATCGATTTCAAACCATTGAGGTCGGCAATGAAGACGTATTGTTGTATAGTCCAGTGACTCATAAACGATATCATATGGCAAAATATCAGAACCTGATCCGCCTTACCGGGGTTCATTTAGGACATATTCGGGCACTGGTTGGTGTCAAGGACGTTGATTGGCGGCGCCAAAACGGTGGATTAATAACTGACGTGACGTTTGCAAATGGGCAAGTCTGCCATGCATACTCACCCCTGGTGAAACATCATGAATAAGAGCCGGCAAGGGTCACTGACGGTTGTCGCCGTCATTTATATCGGTATCCTGGTAACCTGCCTGATTTTTCAATGTGTTTCTTATCAACGGCAACTATCAACGATCCATGATATGACGACTTCTTATCAATTAAAGTCCCACGAGTTGAAGCGCGGTCCAAAATAATGGCGGGATTCTTTAAAGTCGTTCTCAGGCGTTACTGCATGCTCAATTTTGATTTTTTATAAACCTACTTGAATTTGTAAAGCCTTTTCTGGTAGTATTTAATAGTATTATAGGAATTTGTGAAAAGGAGTTGAGTATTCTGGCAGAGGAACAAATCGAACGCTTCTTTAATGTTTTGAATCAGTCATCCGAGATTATTCAAAAGTCTAAGGATCAATCATACTTAGATTCCCTGATAGAAGTGCTAGATACTGTTCAAAGTGGTGATGTACAAGCTCTTAATTTAGCTAAAGCGGATACGACAGCCGTTTCTGATATTTATGCCACCTTTAATCGGGATGATTATGATTCCGAAGTTCTTCGAAAAGCCATTCAGATGGCTGTGTTGAAGGCGATTAAGGTGGATAAGATCCAGGCAAACTATCAAATTACACCGGATACAATTGCCAACGTTGTTGGTTACCTGATCGCAGGGATTTTCAATGGGCACCGCCAGTTGAGTTTATTAGATCCCGCAATGGGAACCGGTAATTTGCTGACGGCCGTTGCCAATCAACTGAGTGACAGTATTGGCGTTAAATTGTCAGTTTCTGGAATTGAGAACGATGACGCGATGTTTGAATTAGCGGCAAACTCATTTGAACTTCAACATATTCATGCGGAACTTTTCCATGAAGACACAATTCAAAACGTGCTGGCACCAATGGTGGACGTTGCACTGAGTGATCTGCCGGTTGGTTACTATCCGATTGACGCGAATACAAAGGGGTATAACACCCGGTCCACGACGGGGCATTCGTACGTTCATCATTTAATGATTGAATTTGCGATGAATCACGTTAACAAGGGTGGCTTTGGCTTTTTCTTGGTTCCAAGTCAAATATTTAAGACGAGTGAAGCCAAACAACTGTTAAAATGGATGCAGGGCCACGTTTATCTCCAAGGTCTTTTGAACTTACCAACGGAACTGTTTTCAAACAAGGCGTCCCAAAAAGCCATTATGATATTGCAAAATACTGGTGGTGGCGCCAAGCAGGCTAAGCAGATCATGCTGGGCGAGTTCCCTTCCTTTAAGGATCAGACCGCATTTCAAAAGTTTCTAACGGAGATTGATGATTGGCAACGTAACGATCTTTTACAATAATAACAGAGGAGTAATACTACGATGGGAAAATCAATTGCAGTTAACGCTGGTAGCTCAACATTAAAGTACAAATTGTTCCAGATGCCAGAAGAAAAGGTCTTATCAAGTGGTGCCATTGATCGAATTGGGCTGGGATCATCCAGCATTTCAATCAAGTATGGTGATGGCAAAAAGTTTAAAGATACTCAGGATATCAACAACCACGAACAGGCGATTCAGTTAGTACTGGATAAATTGTTGAGCTTGAACATTATCAAGGATTACAGTGAAATCACCGGCGTTGGTCATCGAATTGTTGCCGGTGGTGAAGAATTCCAAGATTCAGTGGTCATCACTGACGATGTTTTGAAGAAAATTGAAGGGCTTACAGAATTTGCGCCCCTTCATGAACCAGCCGCAATCCTTGGCATTAAAGCTTTCAAGAAGATTTTACCCAACGTCATTAGTATTGGTGTCTTTGACACATCGTTCCATACGACGTTGCCGGAAGTTAATTATATGTACAGTCTGCCATACGAATATTACCAAAAGTACAAGGTTCGTAAGTATGGCGCTCACGGGACGAGTTATCGGTACGTTTCTCAGCGGGCAGCGGACATTCTTGGCAAACCACTAGAAGACTTGAAGTTGGTTATCTTGCACTTAGGTGCCGGTGCTTCAATCGATGCCGTTAAGGACGGTAAGTCATTTGATACCTCAATGGGCTTCTCACCGGTTGCCGGGATCACAATGGCAACCAGATCTGGAGATGTGGATCCTTCAGCCCTTCAGTACGTAATGGAAAAGGAAAATATCAAGAGTATGGATGATATGGTTGATATTTTGAACCATAAATCTGGCTTGACCGGGATCTCTGGAGTTTCAGCAGATATGCGTGAAATCGAAGGGGTCATGCACGAAAACCACCGGGCAATGCTGGCTCGGGAAATTTTCAAGAACCGGATTATCCGATACATTGGTAGTTACGTTGCGGAAATGGGTGGCATTGATGCGTTAGTTTATACTGCCGGAATCGGCGAAAACGACATCATGATCCGTCAAGAAGTTGCCGATAAATTGGGCTATTTTGGCATCAAAGTTGACCCTAAGAAGAATGATATTCGTGGTGAAGAACGCGATCTTTCAGCCGAAGGATCAACTGTTAAAACATTGTTAATCCCAACAGATGAAGAATTGATGATCGTTCGAGATATCGAGCGATTACGGAAGTAAGCCCATTCGGCTTTGTTATGCATATGTTTTCCAGGTTTATGAACTAAGATAATTTGCGAGGCTGATCACAAAACTCTGTGTTTTGTTTCGGCCTCTTTGTTTCAACTATCTTGATTTGTTAATCTGCCAGAGGAGGTTTTTGTTTGGAGAGTCAAAATGACGATCATCAGTTATCACGTGGTCTTAAGAATCGTCACGTTCAGCTTATTGCGCTGGGTGGAACGATTGGGACCGGTTTATTTCTAGGTGCCGGCCAATCCATTCACCTAGCAGGACCGTCAATTATTTTAGCTTATTTACTTGCAGGGTTCGCCTGTTTTCTTCTTATGAGAGCCCTGGGAGAATTACTTTTATCGGATCTCCATGGAAATTCCTTTGTGTTTTTTATTAAAAAGTATTTGGGCGAACGAGCCGGTTTCGTCATTGGGTGGACTTACTGGACATGTTGGATTTCAATTGCAATGGCTGATCTTACGGCCACTGGTTTGTACATCCAGTTTTGGTTTCCAAAAATTCCCGTTTGGTTAACTGGTTTGGTGGTGCTGACAATTCTGTTTGCGGTTAACATCATCGCCGTGTCGGCATTTGGCGAGACGGAGTTCTGGCTTTCAATTATCAAGATTGCCGCAATTGTCGCCCTGATTGTAATCGGAATCGTGTTGGTGGCGACGCATTATAAGACGCCTTATGGCCATGCGGAACTATCAAATATCGTTGATGGTGGGTTGTTTGCCAATGGGATTTCCGGTTTTGTGCTGTCATTTCAAATGGTTCTCTTTGGATTTGCGGGAATTGAAATGATTGGAATGACGGCTTCGGAAACTCAAGATCCGGAAGTGACCATTCCAAAGAGTATTAACGAAGTGCCTACGCGGGTGCTCCTGTTTTACGTCGGGTCATTGCTGGCTTTGATGAGTATTTTTCCTTGGCAGCACGTATCGCCCACCTCCAGCCCGTTTGTTCAAGTTTTTTCTGGAATTGGCATTCGCTCAGCCGCCACGATTATCAACTTTGTGGTGCTGACCGCTTCAATTTCTGCTTGTAACAGTTCAATCTTCACGACGGGGCGGATGTTATTTTCACTCACGTTTAACGGGAAGTCCAAGTTTCATCGCACGGTGGGGGTTCTGTCCAAACGCCAAATCCCGTTCAACGCCATTTTGTTCTCGACCGGGGTAATCGCAATGGTTGTCGTCCTCAGTATCCTGATGCCGGGAGATGTATTTAGCTTTATCTCCAGTGTGACGACGACGTGTTTCTTATTTGTTTGGGGAATGATTGTCCTGGCTCATTTAAAATTTAAAAAAGCGGCCAAAAAAACGGGGGCGGCAAAGCAGTTGAAATTCAAAATGCCCCTATACCCATTATCGGATTATTTCGTCTTGGCATTTTTGGTCTTCGTTGGGATTGTGTTGTTACTCAAGACCGAAACACTGATTGCCTTAATTGGGTCGGTCATCTGGTTGGCAGTTCTGTTCTTTGGAAAGGCATTTTCTGATCGCCTGGAGCGGCGGCGGTCTTAATTTGAATTGATTCTGTCAGTGTCCCGCCATTGCAATTGGAGTTGGTCATTAAGCGTCATCATTTACGAAGCTCGGAAATTCTTGAGAAAGCTAATTGAATTGACCAGCCAACACTATTTCGGAAAGCGTTGACCACTAGCCTTTCATTTCCCACGATTCACCAACTGGGTGCTCGTTCATGAGACGCCATTTGACTGGGGTGGGTTATGGAGGCGTAGTATAATGAACGTAACCATTTCTGTTGAAAGAAGAATGTTAAATGCAGTATTTTACAGCTGATACTCATTTTTTTCATGAGAGATTACTTGGCATTAGTGAGTTTGCGCCCCGGCCATTTTTAACCGTTGAAGATATGAATGATACCATTATTCAAAATTGGAATCGGCGGGTTGGCATGAATGATACCGTTTATCACCTCGGCGACATTGCGATTTTGCACACCCGTCCAGAAAAGGATGGCTTACAGCGAATCCTTGATGTCTTGAATCAATTAAACGGTCATTTAATATTGGTCAAGGGCAACCATGATTCCCGGGCCCTCTTTAAATATCTCGAAAAAAATAATTATCTCATTAAGGGTCAACCTAAGTTTGCTTTTCATGATGTTGGCGCATTGATTAAGATGAATCATTGTCAGTACTATATGACCCATTACCCAATGATGATGGGGATTGTCAAGCAAATCATTAACCTGCACGGCCACATTCATCATTACTCGGTTCCAATCAAAGAGGATATCAATGTTGGGGTTGATACCCCGGAAGTCAGTTATCTGAAAAAGAAACCACCGTTTGGCACGCCGTTTTCTGAGCAGGAGATTGAGGAAATGGTCGAAGGCAAACGGATTGATTTTTTGAAACGACATTAATGGGTGGGACTATATGACGGAAAAAATAACGATTTTACACACAAATGATCTTCATTCGCATTTTGAAAATTGGCCGCGGATTCGGCGCTACCTTCTGCAAACCCGAAAACAATTAAATGCGCAGGCTGACTCAAGCGTGATTACCGTTGACTTGGGGGATGCGGTTGACCGCGTGCATCCGCTCACCGAAGTCACCAATGGCCAAGCCAACGTTGAATTGTTAAACCAAATTCACTATGATGCGGTAACCATTGGAAATAACGAGGGGCTGACCAACACTCATGAGCAATTAGACGAATTGTACAAAGAAGCCAATTTTGACGTTGTCTTAGCTAACTTATTGGATATGAAAACCAAACTCATGCCCAAGTGGGCTCAGCCGACGAAGATTGTGACGACTCCGCAACACACCCGAGTATTGATTATCGGCCTGACTGCGCCGTATACGCTGACGTATCCCATTTTGGGATGGCGGCCAATTGCTCCTGAAAAAATTTTGCCGCGAATTTTGAAGAAGAACGCTGGCAAGTATGACGTTGCCGTTCTTTTATCGCACTTGGGGTTACCTGAAGATCAGATTTTGGCACGCAAATTTCCTGAGCTTGACGTGATTATCGGCTCACACACCCATCATCTGCTTGTTCACGGCCTGGTCATTAACCACTCTCTCTTAGCTGCGGCAGAAAAGTGGGGACACTATGTGGGGCGGATCACCCTTAATTTGGATGATCAACATCAAATTATTGATCGAAAGGCCGAAGTGGTTAAAACCAGCACCCTGCCTGAAGAGCCTGAAGATAAACGGGAAATTGCCGGCTATGAGGAAACCGGTGAAAAACTCCTTGCCCGAAACAAATTAGCCAGAATTAAAACCCCCATGACGACTAGTTTGACAGGGAATTCCCGGCTGGTGAACGAAGGGATTCATGCAATTATGGAGAAGGCCGGCACTCAGGCTGGAATTTTGTCGTCGGGGCTGTTTTTAAGAGACTTACCAAAGGGAATTGTTGACAGAAATCAGCTTCATCAGATGTTGCCGCACGCCATGCACGTCATGCGCGTAACGTTAGGCGGCTATGATTTGTGGCGGCTAATTCGTGAAATGGAAAAGAACCGTAATTTCTTAATTAAATTTCCGCAGAAGGGAATGGGATTTCGTGGTAAGGTATTCGGGGAGCTCCATTATGGTGGTTTACGCTATGAGCCCGATACTAGTAGACTTTATTATCGCGAGGAATTAGTTTCGCCGATCAAACAGTATCAGGTTGCGATGCCCGATCACTATTTATTTATCCCATTCTTTCCAACTTTGGAAATTGTTGGTAAAAATGATATTTTGTATGATGAAAGTTTACGGGATGTGTTTGGTGACTATCTTGCCAAGCACTATCCCATCAATGGATGAGAGGGGGAAGTTCGATGGATCGAAAACAATTAGATACGTTGATTGCACAGCGCGATGAGAATCGCCATCCCTTAGCTCAAATAAGGCGGGAAAGTGAAACTGAATTTACGATTAACAATCATAAATACGAAGTCGTGCACAGTTTTAATGACGGATTTAACTTTGAAGAATTTATTCGCCGCTATAACCCGGCACTTAGCCAGTATGATTATATCGTTGGCGATTGGGGTTACGGCCAGTTGCGCCTTAAAGGATTCTATAGTGAAACTCGTGACGAGGTGAAGGGGCCATTTATCACGGCCCTAAATGATTACCTGCTTGAGGATGTTAATTTTGGATCAGCCAACTTTGTGGTTCACAATTTAGAAGCGCGACCGGTCATTCGAAAAGCGACCCACTCGCGCAGCCGCCGTCGCTCTGGCCGGAATCGATCACGCAACAATAACTCAAGAAGCAATCCCGGCCGTCAACAAAATTCCCGGAATCATGACAATCCGCAACATGAGCACCAAAATAATCATGAAAATGAAACCAAACACCGCAATCACAATGGGAATCGTCGGAACCATCGTAATCATGCGTTTGTTGAACAAAAGGTCAAACCAGTCAAACCATCACTGGAAAAGCGGGATAATCTTGTGGTGACTAAGGAAGCCGAGTCGAATAATCATCACTTTATTATTCGTGAAAGTAAAAAATGAGCGAAGGGACCAAGCGATTGAAAAATTACAAGGGTTACTTTATTGATCTCGACGGCACTGTCTATGCTGGCAAGAAACGGATTCCAGCTGCCAAGCGGTTCATTGCCAGCCTTCAAGAACACCACAAACCGTTTTTATTTGTCACCAACAATTCGACCCAGTTACCAAGGGATGTTGTCAAGAATTTAAGCGAAAATCATGATATTCATGTTCAGCCTGAAAATGTGTACACATCAGGAATGGCGACCGTTGACTATATGTTAGCCAACAAGCCCCGTGCGAATCCATCGGTATACATCGTTGGCGAGATTGGCCTGAAACAAGTGATCTTGGCCAACGGCTTTCGATTAGATTCTGACCATCCGGACTTTGTGGTGGTTGGCCTCGATTCGGATCTTACCTATGAGAAGCTCTCCGAGGCCGTCTTAGCCATTCGAAGCGGGTCAACCTTCATTGGTACCAACCCTGACACAAACATCCCCAAAGAGCGGGGAATGATGCCTGGCGCTGGTTCAGTCGTAAAGTTTGTTGAGTACGCAACTCAGCGGGCACCCATCATGATTGGCAAGCCGCGTCCCCGGATCATTGAGAGTGCGTTAAAAAAAATTGGCCTCGCAAAAGATGAGGTCGTCATGATTGGCGATAATTATAATACTGATATCAAGGCAGGAATGAATGCCGGCATTGATACTTTGCTGGTATACAGCGGCTTGTCGACTCGGCAACAGGTTAGCAAAGAATCAAATTTGCCGACGTATCAAATCGATTCTCTGGATGAATGGCGGGTATAGATCATGACCTATACGATCAAACAAATTGGATATGCGCTGACCGTGTTGCTGGGATGCTTGTCGCTGGCAATCTTTATGACGGTTAATTCGGTTTGGCTTTTTGATCTCAATATGGGGCCGTTGCACTTGGGAGAAGTGACTGGCTTAACCCGTTCACAAATGCATGCCGAATATATGCGGATGATCAACTATATCCAAAATCCTTTTAACCATTCGTTAAAGTTTGAGTATTTCCTGAGTTCGAATGCGGGGCTGCAGCATTTTAAGGATGTTCGACACCTCGTAATGTTCAATAACCTGATGATGGTGATTTTTGTGCCGCTGACGATCTTCTGCTTGTGGCGGCTCACAAAAAAATCACTGACGTGGTTGCTGATAACCCCTATTAAGGTCGTCGTCAGCTTGTCGTTAGTGATCATTGCAATGATGCTAATTAATTTTGAGCAGGTTTTTATTTTCTTTCATGAATTACTGTTTCGGAATCGTGACTGGATATTTGATCCCAATTCTGATCCGGTCATTAACATGTTGCCGGACACGTTTTTTTTGGAATGCTTCGGCCTGTTTTTTGGGCTGTTTTTGGCACTCAATGTTATGATTTATGTGCTGGCAAAGCGATCGCTTGACGTCAAGCCAAGTGATCGGTAGTGGGTTCCTCATCTTTGGCCAGTCATTTAATTATGCGGGTTTCTTCATTAGCAGCCACAGGACTAAATAAACAATGATTCCTGGGAAAAGCGGCGTGAGGGCTAACAATAAAAAGATTAGTCGAGCAACAGTCAGGTTCCAGTTGTAATACTCACTAAGCCCGCCAATTACCCCAGCAATGACGCGGTGTTCTTTGGAACGGTAAATGTTAACTTTCATTGTGATATCCTTCTTTCTGATCATTAATAAATAATTAAGGCTGTTTAACAGAATAGAAAACAGCTTATGATTATGATACACTATTATGTTAGATAAACGAAACAACTAGGAGAATTCTATGTTAACAATAAATATTAATGGTAATTTAGGTAATCAGGAAGTTGAACTTTCTGATAATTCATTTGGTCAACTAGCTGGAATTCGGGTCTTCGGTGGCATTGCCGGTGGCCCCCAAGTCATTCAGTGGACCTTTACTTCGACGGGTCATAAGCATGAAGGATTTGTTTATGCTGGAGACTTAGTTGAAGGTTTGGTTATCAATTCAATCACCGGGAAAAATCAGTATAAGGTGCATTTTGTAACCAAATAAAATCAGTGGACGAAAAAGATCACTTGATACATAATGGGACGAAGATTTAAGCTGGCATTTCTGAGCGGTAAATCTTGGTCTCATTCTTTTATAAAGGAGTTTTATTCAATGAGTGCAGGAATCGATAAGATTGCTTTCTTTACATCGCCATACTTTATTGACATGACTGACCTGGCAAATGCTCGTGGGGAGGATCCCAATAAATATTTGATTGGAATTGGTCAGCAAAAGCAAGCGGTGATCCCCCCAACGCAGGATGTGGTGACGCTTGCGGCCAATGCAGCTTCCAGTATTTTGACCCCAGCGGATAAGGCTAGTATCGACATGGTCATTTTGGGAACTGAAAGTGGAATTGATAATTCCAAAGCAGCGGCAATCTACGTTCAATCGTTACTGGGAATTTCGAAAAGGGCCCGATCGTTTGAAGTTAAACAGGCCTGTTATGGGGGAACTGCGGGTATTCAAATGGGGATGGATCATCTCCGCAGCCATCCAACCAGTAAGGTTTTGGTAATTGCTTCGGATATTGCCCGATATGGGTTGAACACGCCTGGTGAAGTGACGCAGGGCGGTGGGGCGGTGGCAATGTTGCTGACAACCGATCCCCGAATCCTAGTGATTGAAGATAAAACGGCGTTTCATTCTGATAACATTATGGATTTTTGGCGTCCGCTCTATCGGCGTGAGGCTTTAGTTGACGGTCATTACTCCAATAATGTGTATGTCGATTTTTTCAATCAAACATGGCGGGACTATCAAAATCATTATCAACTTGCGATTGATGACTTTAATGCCCTGATTTTTCATTTGCCATATCCAAAGATGGGACTTAAAGCGCTCCGGTCGGTTGTTCATGAGAGTCATCACCCAACTCAATTGATGGCGGCATTTGATGCGGCTAAGACCTACAATTCCCAGGTGGGAAATTTGTACACTGGTTCCCTGTACCTGAGTCTATTGTCGCTGTTAGCGAATGATACGATGCTCAAGCCCCATGATCGAATTGGTTTGTTCAGTTATGGATCCGGGGCCCAGGGTGAATTTTATAGTGCCCGGATTGGGGATGGGGTTAAGTCTGATGATCTCCGCCAGCAGCTTAATTCACAGCTGAATAACCGGCAGCAGTTAACGATCGCTGAGTATGAAGCCTTATATAGAACGTCTCTACCACTAGATGGTGGTGACCGCACATTTGACACGCGGACTGATCACAGCCCATATATTTTAAAGGGCCGGATCGATAACCGGCGCCAGTATGAGTATCAAAATGGGGAAACCGGGTCAAAAAAAGAACAGCCAACAAAATAATTTGTTGGCTGTTCCGATTATTGTTCTAGTTAATTTCATTACGATAAAGGCTGACCACTTTTCCAAGAATGCTAACGCGGGTTAGGATAATCGGGGCCATCGTGTCATTTTCGGGCTGCAGTCTGAAATGATCGCTTTCCTTGAAAAATCGTTTGCACGTTGCCTCGTTTTCATCGGTCATTGCAATGACGATATCCCCATTATCAGCGTATGCTTGTTTACGAACAACCACGTAGTCGCCATTTAAAATACCGGCATTAATCATACTTTCACCACGGATTTGTAGCATAAACAAGGGTTGATCGTCAGTTGCTAATTCTGGCGGCAACGGGAAGTAATCGGTTGCTTCCTCAACGGCGAGGATCGGCTCTCCAGCCGTAACGGTTCCCAGAATGGGGATTTGTTTTTGCTTTGGCGCGATCCCTAAGAGGTCCATTCCGGCTGCGGTGACTTCCAGTGCCCGAGGCTTTGAGGGATCCTTTACAATATAGCCCTTTCGTTCTAGTCTGGAAATATGACCATGAACGGTCGAGGTCGAGGAGAGATTGACTGCTTCGCCAATTTCGCGGACGGTTGGCGGATAACCCTTCTCGTTAACCTTTTCCCAAATATAGTGGAGAATTTTGTATTGCTTACTATCGGAATTTTTTGTCATGATCCGGACACCTCATCAGTTACTTTGTTATTGCATTAATCGTATCATAACCTTACTAAAATTTCAAACACATGTTCGCATTAATTGAAAGAATTTGTTATAATAAGCGCATTGGAGGAATTGTGTAAAATGAATGAAAAAGAAAAGAAGAAACTTCAATCTCAAATTGGCGATAACGTTTTAAAAGAAATTGTTCCCCGGATTAATGAATTGGCTCACAAAGCCAAAAAAGAGGGCTTAACCGAAGTTGAAAAGATTGAACGTGCTGAACTTCGGAAAAAGTACGTGGCCCGATTCCGGGATAACTTTAAAAAGCAAGTTGAATTGATGAAAGTTTACGATAAAAATGGCAATGAAATCACTTCAGATAAAGTGAAAAAGATTCAGCGGCATAAGGGCTTGCGTGATGATTAAGTCAATATTCCGTTGACTTTAAGGGCAATTTTGTAAATTTCCTTTTAATTTTCGTGATAATTGTGTAAAATTAACCAATGAGACTATATAAGGAGGCCTTGTTTTGGCAACTTGGATTTGGATTCTGATTGTTATTGTGGCCTTGATCATTGGTTTGGTTGGTGGCTTTTACGGTGCTCGTAAGTACATGGAGAAGTACTTAAAAGAAAACCCGCCATTTAACGAAGATCAATTGCGGCAATTGATGCTACAGATGGGTCAAAAACCTTCACAAAAGAAATTGAACCAAATGATGCATTCAATGCAAAGCAACGTTGGGAAGAAGTAGGTTTAAGCGACCCGCCAAAAAAGGCTGAGACAGATTTTATTTGTCCCAACCTTTTTATTTTTGTCAATCGAGATCACCACTAGTGCTTCTTTTTTGAGATATCGACATATTCGAATTCTGGATTGACAGCAAAGTCTAGCGCATCAAAAGCTGTTTGCATTTGCTGCTCGATTTCTTTTTGATAATCATCGTTCAGCTTGCGTTTTCTGTCAATGTGGATGGGTTCGCCAAACGCAATTGTCACCCGCTTGCGACTAAAGAGGCGCTTAAAACTGAGCGGTCCCTGGTAAACGGTGGGGACAATTGGGACATTGGCCAATTGAGAAATCAATGCCGCACCGCCCTTTAATTCTTCAGAATGGCGGGTGCCCGATGGAAAGAGGATTAAGGATAGATCCTGCTTGCGAAGGATGCGGACCGGCGTTTTAATTGCGGAGGGGCCGGGATTATCGCGGTCAACGGGAAATGCGTTGGCATGATCCAAAATCCATTTTATAATTGGATTTTGGAAGAGCTCCTTTTTAGCCATAAAACTAAATTTTTTTGGACTGGCTGCCAGGGCAAAGTAGATTGGGTCAAACCAGGTTCGGTGAGGGCCAACCAAAATATAATTGCCCTTCGGAAGCCTTTCTTTGTGAAGATAGCGGGGATTGCCGTTAATAATAAATACAAGGCAGCGAACGATGAAACGGGCAAATGAAAAAAACAATGCCATTTCCTTCTTTCTTTTCTGATAGAATCATATTAACTTAAAAGAGAAGCGTTTGGCAAACAATATCGTGAAGGGCGTAGAAAATATGCATGTAAAATTATATAACGACGAACGAATTGATCAACTGTACAGCCATGATATTTCGATTATCCAGAGTTCAAATGTCTTTTCGTTTTCCCTGGATGCCGTTCTTCTTGCTGATTTTGCGCGGGTAAGCGGGCAGCGAATCAAACGGGTTGTTGATCTGTGTGCAGGAAATGGCGCGGTTGGGCTTTTTTTGAGTGATCGAACTCACGCAGCGATCACGATGGTTGAAATCCAATCACGACTTGCCGATATGGCAAGCCGCAGCGTGGAACTTAACGGTCTTCAGGATCGTATTGATGTGATCAATGACGATTTGAAAAACACGCCTCAATACATCCCGAAGGACTCTGTTGATGTTGTGACATGTAACCCACCATATTTCTTGAATTACGATACCAGCGAGAAAAATCCGAATCGCTATCTGGCAATCGCCCGGCATGAATTGACAACGACTCTGGACGAGGTTGCGCAAACGGCCGCTGATCTTCTCAAAATGAACGCGAAACTATACATGGTCTACCGGCCGGACCGTTTAAGTGACCTTCTAATGAGTCTGCGAAGCCATCGACTGGAACCAAAGCAAATGAAATTAATTCGGCCGCGTGTAGACGAGGATGCCAACATGGTGTTGGTTGAAGCCATTAAGGATGGTAAACCTAACGGGCTTAAAGTTTTACCGGATTTAATTACCCACGCCGGCCAGCAATATTCTGATGAAGTGAAGCGAATTTTGTATGGAAACTGATGAAAAATACTATATGTATGTTTTGCTGTGTGAGGATGGGACCCTGTACACCGGATTTACCACTAATGTGGCCCGGCGTTTTTCAATGCATCAATCGGGACGGGGAGCTAAGTATACCCGTTCTCACAGGCCGATAAAGATTCTGTTCACAAAACAATTCCTCAGCAAGCACGATGCGTTGAGTGCCGAGTATGCCTTTAAGCAATTGTCCCATGCTCAAAAAATCGCCTATATTACCAAAAATGACAAAAGATCTGCTGAATGATCACGCTTTCGGTAGCTAAAAAACGCCAAATGTCGGGTTTAAACGTGGTATACTGAACGTAACTTGTTTAGGAGGTAATATTCGTGAAAATTATTGCATATGGCATTCGTGACGATGAAAAACCGTACTTGGACAAATGGAGTGAAGAAAATCCGGATGTTGAAGTTGCGTCAACTGGTGAACTTTTAGATGAATCCACTGTTGATCAAGCCAAGGGTGCTGACGGAGTGGTTGTTTATCAACAAAAGCCTTACACTGCCGCAGTTTTGGATAAGTTAGGCAGCTATGGGGTTAAGTTCATGTCACTTCGTAATGTTGGTGTTGATAACATCGATGCTGACGCTGCAAAGCGTAATGGCATTCAAGTCACCAATGTACCAGCATATTCTCCAGAAGCAATTGCTGAATTTACAGCAACTGAATTAATGAGATTATTACGGCGTACCAATACCTTTGATCGTAAGATTGCCCATGGTGATCTTCGCTGGGCACCTGATATCGCTGAAGAATTGAACCAGATGACAGTTGGTGTCTTTGCAACTGGCCGAATTGGTCGGGCTGCAATCCGGATTTACAAAGGATTTGGCGCCAAGGTAATTGCTTACGATATCTTCCACAATCCTGAACTGGAAAAGGAAGGCATCTACGTTGATTCACCTGAAGAACTGTACGCAAAGTCCGATGTTTTATCCATTCACGCACCTGCTACTAAAGAAAACGAACACATGTTGAACGATGATGCCTTCAGTAAAATGAAGGACGGCGTTTACATCTTGAACCCTGCTCGGGGAATCCTCGTTGATACCGATGCATTAATTCGGGCACTCGATTCCGGCAAAGTTGCTGGAGCTGCCCTTGATGTTTACGAAGATGAAGTCGGTATTTTTAACACTGATTTCGGTAGTTTTGACAAGATCCCTGACGAACGGTTGAAGAACTTGATCAAGCGTGAAAACGTTTTGGTTAGTCCCCACATTGCGTTCTATACCAAGCGGGCCGTTCGCAACATGGTTTACTTTGCAATGGACGCTAACAAGTCATTAATTAGCACTGGCAAGTCAGACAAACTCGTTAAACTTTAATCTTAATGGCCAAAATTAAAAAGCATCATTAGAATTCGTAAAAACAATTCTAATGATGCTTTTTGGTTCGATTAAATAGTTAACTAAGCTTCCGCTGCTAATTCCAGCAACAGCTCTTGCAATTGAGCGCTGTTATTGACCGTTTGATCGGGGATGATTGATGGATCGGCGATCGTGCCGTTATGATTGTTGTACCAAACAGTCTGCCAGCCAGCTTTTTTAGCTGGAACGATATCGGTCAAATACGAACTGCCAACGTAAACCATTTCATTACCATGGAGTTCGAGTTTTCGATTCATTAACGTGAAGATCATCGGATCGGGTTTTCTGGTGTCCGCATCCTCGGATGTGATGATGCGCTCACGACCGAACCAATGGTGAAGTTTTAACCGCATGATTTTGGCTAACTGAATGTCAGTGGCACCATTAGTAATAATCCCCAAAGTGAACTTTTCAGTGAGCTTGTTGAAAACGGTTGTGAGGCCATCGAATAGCTTGATGTTTTGCGTTAACTCGGTATATTGACGACTAAACTGCTGCGCTTTTTGCTGGGTTAGACCATTGAGTGCGAATTCTTTGAATGAGTGGTGAAGACAATGGAAAGTGATCTCCTGCTTAGAAAGTTTTAAGTCTTTTTCTTGGTTACTCTTGGCCTCAACCAACTGTTCCTGTTGTAGGTAGTTACAGTAAAAGTGATCCATGAGATCATCGGTAATTTCATTTGCGAAAACTTGCTTAAATGCGCGTTCAAATGAAGGCCGCGGGTCGTATAAGGTATCGTCAACGTCAAAAACGATGGCTTTAATCATAGTATTCCTCCTCGTCACGAATTAGTATTCTAGCACGTTTGTCACAAATATGACAGTTTCTGTCACATTCTTCAGGGGAAAGCGTAAATAAAACTTGCTTTCAATGCCGTTTTTCGCTATACTCTTAAAGGTGTTTTAAATACACACCTAACTGGATGCCTTCGGAAGTGCCGAATCTGAATCGGTTCCGAGTGCAGATGATAGTTGGGGAGGAAAAAACTTATACGGAGGCTATATCATGGCTGTAATTTCTATGAAACAATTATTGGAAGCCGGAGTTCATTTCGGTCACCAAACACGTCGTTGGAATCCAAAGATGAAGCAATATATCTTTACTGAACGTAATGGTATCTACATCATTGATTTACAGAAGACTGTTAAATTAATCGATGTTGCTTATAACTTCATGAAGGATGAAGCAGCAAAGGGCGCTGTTGTCCTCTTTGTTGGGACTAAGAAGCAGGCTCAGGATTCAATTGCTGAAGAAGCAACCCGGGCAGGTCAGTTCTATGTCAACAACCGTTGGCTTGGTGGTACTTTAACCAACTGGAACACTATCCAATCACGGGTTAAGCGCCTTAAAGACCTGAAGAAGATGGGAACTGATGGAACTTTTGATATCTTACCTAAGAAGGAAGTTTCGCTGTTAATCAAGCAGCGTGACAAGCTCGAGCGCTTCCTTGGCGGGATTGAAGATATGCCAAAGATCCCTGATGTGATGTTTATCGTTGATCCTCGTAAGGAACAAATTGCGGTTCACGAAGCTCAGAAGCTGAACATCCCGATCGTTGCCATGGTTGATACTAACACTGACCCTGACCAAATCGACGTTGTGATTCCATCAAATGATGATGCTATCCGTGCCGTTCGTTTGATCACTTCAAAGATGGCTGATGCCATTGTTGAAGGCCGTCAGGGTGAAGACGAAGTTAGCGAAGACACCTTTGATAAGGGGTCTAAAGATGATAAGAAGGACCAAAAGTCCGACTCAATCGAAGATATCGCTAATGCTGTTGAAGGCAAAAACGAAAAATAATTAATAGCACTTAGGCTGACTCACTCGCTATGGACCAATTTGGCCTTGGTGATGGGTCAGTTTTTATTTGAAGAATTTATAGGAGGCCACGAAAATGGCAAAAATTTCTGCATCTCAAGTTATGGAATTACGGAAAAAGACCGGTGTTGGTATGATGGATGCCAAGAAGGCGCTCGTCTCAACTGATGGTGACTTCGACAAAGCGATTGACGTATTGCGTGAAAAAGGCGTTGCCAAAGCCGAAAAGAAGAGCGATCGAGTTGCTGCTAATGGGCTGGCAAACGTGATTGTTAAGGGTAATACCGCCGCAATTATCGAAGTCAATTCAGAAACCGACTTTGTTGCTTCAAGTGATCCTTTTAAAGAAGCTGTTAACCGAATTAGTGACGCAATTGTAACGAATAAACCAGCCGATGTTGAAGCAGCCCTTGCACTTAAAACCGATAAGGGAACAATTCGTGATGATTTAATCGAAACAACTCAGGTGACTGGTGAAAAAGTGAGTCTGCGTCGGTTTGCCATCGTTGAAAAGCAGGATGGCGACGTCTTTGGTTCATACCTGCATAATGGTGGCTTAATTGCTTCCCTTGTTCAATTAAAGGGCGCAGATGAGGCTACTGCTAAGGATGTTGCGATGCACGTTGCCGCAACGAATCCTGAGTACCTCAACAAGGACGAAGTGCCAGCCGATCGTTTGGCACATGAGAAGGAAGTTTTGAAGCAGGAAGCCTTGAATGAAGGCAAACCTGAGAAGATTGTTGAAAAGATGGTTGAAGGCCGCCTTCACAAGTTCTTGGCTGAGATTTGCCTTGAAGACCAAGAATTTGTTAAGGATCCAGACCAGACCGTTGCCCATTACGTTGCATCGAAGAATGGGTCAATCGTTAAGTTTATCCGCTATGAAGTTGGCGAAGGCATCGAGCAAAAACAACAGAGTTTTGAAGATGAAGTTCGTGACCAATTAGGAAACTAATTTCTAAAAAGGGGCTGGGACAATGAGATGATCAATCGTCCCGGCTTTTTTCTGTCAATTTTCCCGATTTTAAGGATCCAAATTTTCTGATTCGGCCTGTTTTTAAAAAAGCCGTAAAGAATCATGGAATTTGGCAGTTTTATTGTTGCAGTCAACCCGAGTATGCTAGAATTGAAGTTAATGATTAACTATGGGAGGCACTTTGATGTCTAAAGTAAAATATAACCGAATCATCTTAAAATTAAGCGGGGAAGCCTTAGCTGGCGACCGTGGATTCGGCATTAATCCACCAGTGATAAAGGACGTTGCGACCGAGATTAAAGACATTTTCGAAATGGGTGTCCAGATCGGAATTGTTGTCGGTGGCGGAAATATGTGGCGAGGTGTCGCCGGCCAAGAAATGGGCATGGAGCGCGCTCAGGCTGACTATATTGGCATGCTGGGGACGATCATGAATGGTTTGGCGCTTCAAGATAATTTGGAATCCCTTGACGTTCCGACCAGGGTGCAAACTTCCATTGAAATGCGCCAAATTGCTGAACCCTATATTCGGCGCAAGGCTGTGCGGCATCTTGAAAAGGGCCGCGTTGTCATTTTCGCTGGTGGCACCGGCAACCCGTACTTCTCAACCGACACAACCGCTGCATTGCGGGCAGCGGAAATTGATGCGGATGCCATTTTAATGGCTAAGAATGGTGTTGATGGGATATACTCAGCTGATCCTCGCAGTCACAAAGATGCCGTGAAGTATGATTCGTTAACTTACATGGATATTTTGGAAAAGGGATTGAAGGTTATGGATTCCACTGCAAGCTCACTTTCAATGGATAATCACATTCCGCTGGTTGTGTTTAATCTTAACAAGCCCGGTAATATTCGTAAGGTTGTTTCCGGTGATAGTATCGGAACAACTGTGAAGGAGAAATAACAATGGCAGATTCTCAATCAATCATTAATGAAGCAAAAACAAAAATGAAAAAAGCTGAAGAAGTTTTGGAACGTGAACTTGGTACAATCCGGGCAGGGCGCGCAAACGCCAGCATTTTAAGCAGTGTCACCGTAGATTACTACGGTGCCAAAACACCGCTGAATCAGATTGCTTCGATTTCAATTCCGGAAGCCCGGGTGATTTTAATTACTCCCTATGATAAGTCTTCGTTGGAAAATATCGAAAAGGGCATCTACGAAGCCGATCTGGGTTTGAGCCCAGCAAATGACGGTTCCGCAATTCGGCTGGCAATTCCAGCGTTAACTGAGGATCGCCGTAAGGAGATTGCCAAGCAGGTAAAAGCAACTGGCGAAAAGAGTAAGGTTGCGGTTCGTAACGTTCGTCGTGAAGCCATGGATACCTTTAAACGGGACAATAAGGCTGATGATATTACCGACGATGAATTACACCGCCTTGAAGATCAAGTTCAAAAGTTGACTGATAATGCAATTAAGAGTGTTGACACGATTGTTGCCAACAAAGAAAATGAAGTTATGAACGGCTAGAAAGAGGGGCTTCCTATGGCAGACAAGAATGATGGTAACAACGACGAAGTATCCGTAGTACCTGGCACTGATGAATTTCAAAAGATGTTATTTAAGTTGAATAAACCGGTGACTCAGGATAATCTAGGTGACCTAGATTATAATGGCAGTCGGCTTCAGCCGGTCCAGGATGATATGTACGCGATGCCGGCGTTTGTAACTGATGACTTTAACCTATTTTTCATCGTGTCACAACTTGTAGAAGATGATTGGGTGATTGCATTCTCGACAGCAACAATCGAAAATGGCAATGAAATTACCGATTTATCAGAACCGATGACAACCGGCAAGGGGCTAAACGAATTAGGGCAGAAGAGCCCAGCAGATGCTAACAAATTATTGAAATATTTCAATACGTTGGCCGAAGCAAATCGCGGTGAATGGCGAATGGTTGAACGTCCAGATAGTGCAGAAAACTAATAATTAAGTGCATTTTAGGATGAGTTTAACTTCTCATCCTTTATTTTTTCCTTAATTACCCAATAGGAGAACGCAATGTTTAACAATACCAAAAAGGATGCAATTGATGGCAGTGAACTGGATCCCAATCGAATTCCAAATCATATTGCCATTATCATGGATGGTAATGGTCGGTGGGCACAGAAACGGCACCTTCCGAGAATTGCTGGTCATAAACAAGGCATGGAAACTGTGAAGACCGTCACGAAGGCTGCGAGTCACCTTGGCGTGAAAGTACTAACCCTCTACGCATTCTCTACTGAGAACTGGAAGCGACCAAAGGATGAGGTCAGTTTTTTAATGAGTTTACCCGTCAAGTTCTTTAACAATTTTGTTCCAGAACTTATCGAGAACAATGTTAAGGTTGCCGTAATGGGAGAAATTGATCAGCTGCCTCAGGCAACTCAAACGGCCGTTCACGATGCAATTGAGCAAACCAGCAAATGCACTGGTATGATTTTGAATTTTGCTTTAAACTATGGCAGTAGATTGGATATTCGCTTGGCAGTTAAGCAACTTGTCGAGGAGGCAAAAACCAATGCGATTTCGGTTGACGATATTACCGATCAGCTGATCTCTTCTCATCTGATGACTGGTTTTCTCGGTCAATATCAGGATCCGGACCTTTTGATTCGGACCAGTGGGGAAGAGCGAATTTCCAATTTTTTGCTGTGGCAAATAGCGTATAGTGAGCTGGTGTTTACGGATACGCTTTGGCCAGATTTTGATGGTCAAACACTCACTGAAATGATTGCTGATTATCAACAACGGGATCGGCGCTTTGGTGGGATTAAAAATGAAAAGCAGGGGAGAAAATCTTGAGACAACGTGTCATAACCGCAGTCGTGGCGTTAATTATTTTTATTCCAATTATTGTATTAGGCGGTATCTGGATTGACATTGCCGGAGTTGCCCTGGGGGTTGTTGCCGTCTCGGAAATTTTGGTCATGAAAAAGCGAATCCTGGTATCCGGGGAATCAATTATTGCCTATTTGGGTGCTAGTGCGCTGATTCTTCCTGATAAATGGACGAGTTTTTTGCCAAGTAACTTTACGCCAACGTTCATTTTTTTCCTATTCGTTTTGGCACTCCTCTTAGTGACCGTTTTGAGCCGAAACCTATTTACATTTGATGACGCGGGTGTCATTATATTAGGGATGCTATACGTTGGGATGGGATTTCACTACTTTATTGCTGCCCGTGGCGAATCCTTAACAATCTTGCTTTACGCATTGTTTATTGTGTGGGTCACCGACAGTGGGGCCTATATCTTCGGCAGGAAGCTTGGTAAACACAAACTTGCACCGCGAATTAGCCCGAATAAAACCTGGGAAGGATCCATTTGTGGGTCCTTAGCAGCGACAATTCTTTGCTCAATTTTCATTTTTTACTATCCAATTGCCGGATACTCAATGATCGAAATGGTTCTTATCACTATCTTTCTGTCAATTGCCGGCCAATTCGGCGATCTAATTGAATCCGCCTTGAAGCGTTACTATGGCGTGAAGGATTCTGGCAAGATTTTACCTGGACACGGTGGAATTCTGGATCGATTTGACAGCTTGTTACTTGTATTGCCAATGCTTCATTTGGTTGGCATCATTTAAGTCACTTTAGGAGGAAAACGCCGCTTGATAACTACAATAATTGTATTCGTGATTGTCTTTGGAATCCTGGTTATTTTTCATGAGTTCGGTCACTATATCATGGCAAAGCGATCAGGGATCCTAGTTCGCGAATTTTCTGTTGGAATGGGGCCGAAGGTTTTTTACCACCGAAGCGGCAGCACAACCTTTACATTGAGGCTGTTACCGCTGGGTGGCTATGTTCGAATGGCTGGTGAAGTTGATGATGGTGAAGAGGAGCTCAAGCCTGGAACACCAGTGACCCTTCAGTTAAATGATTCTGAAGTGGTTACCCGGATCAATACGAGCAATAAGCACTCCTTGTTTCAAGGAATTCCGTTAACCGTAACCGGTGTCGACCTCGCTCGTGACTTGTACATAGAAGGTTACGAAAATGGTGATGAATCAGCCGTTAAACGTTATTCGGTAGACCATGATGCTGTGATTATTGAAACTGATGGTACCGAGCTTCAAATTGCTCCGGAAGATGTCCAGTTTCAGTCTGCCCCCCTTGGACGGCGGATGCTGACCAATTTTGCCGGGGTATTTAACAACTTTATTCTGGCAATTATCGTGTACACCCTCTTAGGTTTTGTTCAGGGCGGCGTTCAGACGAATACGAATAAAGTGGATGTGATGCAGTCAAACTCGGTTGCCCGTTCAGCAGGGATCAAGTCCGGCGATCGAATTGTTGCCATTAACGGCCATAAAACCGCCGATTGGAACAAGCTGGCCGTTCAGATTCAAGCGAATCCCGGTAAGCGGGTGACTGCTAAAATTTCACGTGATGGCAAGTCAAAATCAATTCAACTGACACCTAAAGCGAACGTGCAAAATGGTAAAAAGGTTGGTATGATTGGGATTACCCAATCTCTTGACACCAGCTTCAAGGCAAAGGCGTTATCTGGCTTTACGACCACGTGGACGATGCTGACAACGTTACTTGGAGCCCTGTGGTCGATGGTCAGTGGTCACTTTAGTCTGAACGATTTGGGTGGTCCGGTGGCAATTTTCGCCACCACATCACAAGCTGCCTCAATGGGTCTTGCTGGGGTTTTGAATTTCCTGGCATGGTTATCCTTGAACCTGGCGATCATCAATTTAATCCCGATACCAGGTCTTGACGGTGGCAAATTAGTCCTAAATATTATTGAAGCAATCCGGAGAAAACCGGTTTCTCAGCGAACCGAAACCATTGTGACCTTAATCGGATTTGCGTTCTTAATGATTTTGATGATTTTGGTGACCTGGAACGATATTGAACGATACTTCCTGCATTGATTCTTTGTGGGTAAATAAAGGAGAACAAACTTAATTATGAAGCAGTCCAAAATTTTGATTCCGACTTTAAAAGAAACGCCAAAGGGTGCTGAAGCTCTGAGCCATAAGATGCTGGTGCGTGCCGGCTACATTAAACAAATTTCTGCCGGAATGTATGCGTATCTGCCGCTTGCTTACCGCGTTTTAAGGAAGATTGAAACCATTGTTCGTGAGGAAATGGAAAAGACTTCCGCTCATGAAATGTTAATGCCGGACGTATTACCAGCTGATTTATGGCGGGAATCCGGGCGCTATGACACTTACGGACCTGAACTCTTCAAGTTCAAGAATCGTCATGATACTGACTTCATTCTGGGACCAACCCATGAGGAGACGTTCACGGAACTCATTCGTGATTCTGTCAAATCTTACAAGCAGTTACCGTTGGTGCTGTATCAAATTCAAAACAAGTATCGGGATGAAGATCGGCCCCGATATGGGCTTTTACGCAGCCGTGAATTTATCATGAAAGATGCTTATTCATTTGCCGCCAATGAAGGTGATCTGGATGTTGCGTATCGCGACATGGAGAAAGCTTACCGTCAGATTTTTGATCGGATGGGGCTTAAGTACCGCGTCATTATTGGTGATGGCGGTGCGATGGGTGGATCGGACTCGAAAGAATTTTCAGCAATGGCTGCCGTTGGTGAGGATACCATTGTCTATTCTGATAAAAGTGACTACTATGCTAATCTGGAGATGGCAAAGGCTAAAGTCACTGACGAGCCGTCAACTGAAGCAGAAGAGTCCCTTAAAAAAGTTGAAACGCCAAATGTAAAATCAATTGATGAAGTTGCGGACTTTCTAAAAGTTTCACCTCAGAAGACGATCAAATCCATGTTATACATGGCCGATGATAAACCAGTACTGGTTCTTGTCCGTGGGGATTATGATGTCAATGATGTGAAGGTTAAAAACTACCTCAAAGCTGATTTCCTTGAGCTGGCAACTGACGAGCAGGCCCAGAAATACTTAGGCGCTAATTTTGGTTCTCTAGGACCGGTTGGAGTCAGTGAGGACGTCAAAGTGCTGGCAGATTTGCGGGTTAAGAACGTTAAAAATGCCGTTGTTGGCGCCGATACCGATGGCTATCACTACATGAATGCCAACGAAGGCCGTGATTTCCGGGTTGATGAGGTGGATGATTTTGTCGTTGTCAAAGAGGGCGAGTTATCTCCTGATGGCAAAGGAACGCTGAAATTTACCCGCGGGATTGAAATTGGTCATATCTTTAAGTTGGGGACCCGTTATTCTAAGAGTTTGAATGCAAACATCCTCGATGAAAATGGGCGTTCTATTCCCGTAATTATGGGATCTTATGGTATTGGCATTAGTCGGTTGCTCTCGGCAATCTCTGAACAAAATGCTGATGAGAATGGTCTGGTATGGCCGGTTTCAGTTGCCCCATATGCGGTTCACGTGATTCCGGTTAACGCTAAGAAAGCTGTTCAGATGGATCTGGCGAACCAGATTGAATACGAGCTAACTCAGAGTGGCTTAGACGTTCTGGTAGATGATCGTAAAGAACGGGCCGGCGTTAAATTTGCCGACTCAGACTTGATGGGGATTCCCCTACGAATCACGATTGGTAAAAAAGCTGAAGACGGGATTGTTGAGATCAAAATTCGTCAGAATGGCGAGACCGTTGAAAGCAAGGTCGAGGAATTAAGTGAGACCGTCAAAATTCTGTTAAAGAACCTCAAGTAGTTTTATAATTGCTAACAAATTGGATGTGGTGAGAAGATCAATGCTCATCACATGCAGGTAACGATGTTGAATTGAGAAGGTGAGACGACGCGTTGTTCTCAGCTTCTTTTTGTACTAATGAGGAGGATGCTCTTTGAGTTTGGATCAAAATGCGTTATTTGAAAAGTTGTTAGAGCAGCTTCAGTGGGACGATGCCAAAGCATCCCCATTTTTTCAAGATGCTAAAATTAATCGCCTGGAGGTTCACCAACAAAGCTTGCGGTGGCAGTTTGATGTTACATTGCCAAAAATTCTGCCTTTCGAAGTCTTTACCGACTTTAATGCGCGCCTTGCCTCGGCTTTCAAGGACATCGCAACGGTTTCGTTGAATATCACTCCTGAAAATGATCATTTTAATGAGCAATTACTGCGGCAATACTGGCAGTGGGTGGTGATGAATAGCGGCGTAAACTCACCGTTAATTCAGGAACTCTGTGAGGATCGATCGCCATCAATTGTGGATAATCGAATTGAATTTATTGCTGAAAATGAAATTGTGAAAGATTTTATGACCAATACCGCTTTGGGGCCGATTGAAGACATGTATCAAAAAGCGGGATTTCCAAACTTTACAATCCATACAATTGTTGATGAGTCCTCCTCACAAAAAAATATCGAGGCCCTCAAAAAGAAAAATGCCGCTCAAAACGCTGAGTTGGTGAAGAAAGCCAACGAAGCAATCAAACAAAATAATGAGATGCGGGCTAAGCATCCTGCCGGAAAGTCCGGGTCGATGATTGGTAAGAAAATCAAGCCGGATATTCCTGTCATGAAGATGGTCGACATTGTCGAAGAGGAACGTTCAGCCGTGGTTTCCGGTTATGTATTTAATAAAGAGGTTCGCTCATTACGCTCAGGCCGGCAGTTATTGATGTTGAAAATTACGGATTATACCTCCTCCATTCAGGTAAAAAAATTCTCTAACCGGGGCGAAGAGGCGCTGTTTGAGAACATTAATGAAGGTGACTGGGTAAAGGTCCGGGGCAGTATTCAAGAGGACAACTATTCTCATGAACTGACGTTGAACGCTTACGATATCAATCCAGTTAAGACGGTTTCAAGAAAGGACACGGCCCCTGAAGGCGAAAAGCGAGTGGAGCTTCATTTGCATACTTCTATGAGTCAGATGGATGCCACCAATAACATTGCCGATTTTACCAAGCAAGCCAAAAAATGGGGCCATCCAGCCCTTGCGATCACCGATCATGCCGCTGTTCAAGGATTCCCAGACGCCTTTCATGCCGCTCAGAAGAACGACATTAAGATGCTTTACGGGGTTGAGATCAACTTGGTTGACGACGGCGTGCCAATCACTTACAACGATAAGCACGTTCCGTTGAAGGACGCCACCTACGTCATTTTTGATACCGAAACGACAGGTTTGTCAGCAATTTATGACCGGGTGATTGAATTGTCAGCGGTCAAGATGGTGAATAACAACGTTATCGATCAGTTTGAAGAATTTATTGATCCGGGCTTTCACCTGTCCGAACAAACCACTAATCTGACTTCAATTACTGATGAAATGGTTCATGGGTCCAAATCAGAAGAAGAGGTTTTCAAACTATTCCGTGACTTCTGCGGTGACGCGATTGTCGTTGGCCATAACGTGACCTTCGATATGGGATTTATGAACACCGGATACGCCAGACATGGGATGCCGGCAATTCCGAACCCAATCATCGATACGTTAACGTTAGCCCGTTTCCTTTATCCAAATATGCGGGGCTATCGGTTAAATACGTTGGCCAAAAAATTTGATGTGAGCCTCGAGCATCATCACCGGGCGATCTATGACGCGGAAACGACCGGCCATTTAAATTACCTGTTTGTTAAGGATGCTGAGGATCGGTATGGGGTTGTTTATCATGATCAATTAAACGATCATATGACTGAGAACGACGCCTATAAGCACGCCCGACCATCCCACGCCATTTTGCTGGCCAAAAATCAGGTCGGTCTGAAGAATATGTTTAAGATTGTTTCGTTTTCCAATGTTGACTACTTCTTCAGAGTGCCGCGAGTGCCGCGAACCGTTCTCGAAAAATATCGGGACGGGATTATCGTTGGTTCCGCTTGTTCATCGGGTGAGGTCTTCACCGCGATGATGCAAAAGGGAGTTGATGAGGCGCGTAAGAAAGCCGCGTTCTATGATTATCTTGAAGTTCAGCCAAAGCGGGCCTACGCACCACTAATCGAAAGCCACTTGATTTCAGATGAAGCCAATTTGGAAGAAATTATTGGAAATATCGTCAAATTGGGGGATGAACTGGGCAAACCGGTTGCCGCAACTGGGGATGTGCACTACTTAAATCCCCAGGATTATATTTATCGAAAGATTTTGATTAATTCCCAAGGTGGGGCGAATCCCTTGAATCGCCAGGAGCTGCCCGATCTTCATTTTTTGACCACCAACGAAATGTTGGATGATTTCTCATTTTTGGGCGCTGATAAAGCTAAAGAAATTGTGGTCACAAATACCCAAAAAATCGCCAATGATATTGACTATGTACATCCGCTTAAAGATCGCCTGTACACCCCAAAGATGGCCGGATCCGAAGATGAAATTCGGCAGCGAACTATGGATACCGCCCATAAATGGTACGGGGACCCGTTACCCAAGATCGTTGACGACCGGCTTAAGACCGAATTGAAAAGTATTATTGGCAATGGGTTCTCGGTGATTTATTTGATTGCCCAACGACTCGTTGCGAAAAGTAACAAGGACGGGTACTTGGTAGGATCTCGAGGATCGGTTGGATCAAGTCTGGTGGCAACGCTCACTGGAATCACCGAAGTTAATCCCTTGCCGCCACATTATCGGTGTCCCAACTGTCAGCATACTGAATTCTTTACTAAGGGTGAGTATAGTTCAGGCTATGATTTGCCCCGTAAGAAATGTCCTAATTGCGGCACCCAAATGATTGGCGACGGTCATAACATTCCTTTCGAAACCTTCTTGGGCTTTACTGGAAACAAGGTTCCGGATATTGATCTGAACTTTTCTGGCGATTATCAGCCAATTGCGCATAACTACACGAAAGTCTTATTTGGTGAAAAGAATGTTTTTCGGGCCGGGACAATCGGCACGGTTGCCGATAAGACGGCCTACGGTTATGTAAAGGCTTATGAACGGGACAAGGCAAAGACGTACCGGCAGGCCGAAGAGGACCGACTGGCTAAGGGCGCTACCGGTGTTAAACGAACTACCGGCCAACATCCAGCTGGGATTATCGTTGTTCCAAGTGATATGGACATTTATGATTTCACGCCGATCCAGTATCCGGCTGATGATCAGGATGCCACCTGGAAGACCACCCACTTTGATTTCCATTCAATCCATGATAATATTCTAAAAATTGATATTCTGGGACATGATGATCCGACCATGATTCGAATGCTTCAGGATCTGTCCGGAATTGATCCCAAGTCAATTCCCATGGATGACCCTGGGGTGATGTCGATCTTTTCCAGTCCCAAGATCCTTGGGGTTAGCGAGGATCAGATTCAGTCTAAAACCGGAACACTTGGCGTTCCAGAATTTGGGACCCGATTTGTGCGGGGGATGCTCGAGCAGACGCACCCCAGCAATTATTCGGAACTGCTCCAAATTTCTGGGTTGTCTCATGGTACCGATGTGTGGTTAGGCAATGCAGATGAATTGATTAAAAATGGGACCGCAACAATCGCTAACGTGATTGGTTGCCGGGATAACATTATGACCGATTTAATTCAGTGGGGGCTAGACTCCGAACTGTCCTTCCAGATTATGGAAAGCGTCCGCCATGGGCGTGGAATTCCCGATGATTGGCAGGCAGAGATGCGAAAGGCAAAGATTCCGGAATGGTATATTGATTCCTGTTTAAAGATCAAGTATATGTTCCCGCGGGCCCATGCTGCCGCATATATCCTAATGGCTCTGCGAATTGCGTACTTTAAAGTTTACTTCCCGTTGGTATATTACGCGGCGTACTTCTCCGTCCGGGCTGACGATTTTGATATCGTGTCCATGGCTCGCGGTAAGGAAGCCGTCAAGAATGCGATGCGCCAGATTAATGATAAGGGAATGGAAGCGTCGACCAAGGAAAAGAATCTATTGACCGTTTTGGAATTGGCTAATGAAATGCTTGAGCGGGGTTATCAGTTTAAGATGGTTGATCTTGATAAGTCGGATGCCAATCAGTGGTTGATTGACGGCGATACACTGATTGCGCCATTTAACTCGGTTCCCGGTTTGGGGCTAAACGTTGCCAAACAGATCGTGGCTGCCCGTGAAGATCGACCATTCATTTCTAAGGAAGATTTAGCTAAACGGGGCAAGGTTTCCAAATCGTTGATTGAGTTTATGACTGAAAATCATATTGTTGACGGATTACCTGATGAAAATCAGCTGAGCTTGTTTGATATGATGTAATCACTTGCCAGTTATCTTTCCCGTTAGTTAAGTTTAAACAATTATTTGTATAAATAAGGATGGTATGTTATACTTTATTTACTAAATAACTTGTAAGGGAGTGAGCAGAAATGCTCGCTCTTTTTAATGGAAAATTTTAGGAGGCCTATTATTGAGCAATGTAGTTGAAACGGTCAAGCAAGTTGTTAAGCCGATTCTAGAGAAACAGTCATTCTCCTTATTTGATGTTGAATTTGTTAAAGAAAATAAGAGCTGGTATCTGCGGGTATACATTGATAAAAAGGGTGGCGTCACTATTGATGATTGTGTCCTCGTCAGCGACGAACTGGGCGAGAAACTTGATGAAATGGATCCCGATCCCATTCCCCAACAGTATTTTTTGGAGGTTTCATCCCCTGGTGCCGAGCGCCCGTTGAGAAATGATGACGAGCTTTCACAGGCAGTTGATGAATACGTCCATGTATCGCTATACCAAAATTTGAACGGTCAAAAAACGTATGAAGGTTATTTAAGAGCGGTTGATAAAGACTCACTGACGTTGCAAAATGATCAGTGGGGCAAGCAAGATACCGTTATAATTCCCAAAAAATTGGTTGCTAAATCACGACTCGCAATTAAATTTTAGGTAAAGGAGACAGACGGAAATGAGTAAAGAACTTTTAGGGGCGCTATCAGCCCTTGAAACAGAGAAGGGTATTAAAAAAGAAGTCGTTATTGAAGCAATGGAAGCGGCACTCGTTTCTGCTTATAAACGAAATTATGGGCAGGCCCAAAATGTGGAAGTTTCATTTGACGGTGTTAAGGGAGAAATGCACGTTTATTCAGTCAAGACGGTTGTTGAAACGGTTACTGATGAACAACAGCAGGTTTCCCTTGATGATGCCCTGCAGATCAACAAAGGGTATGAACTTGGCGATGATATTAAGTTTGAAGTTACCCCAAAGAACTTCGGCCGAATTGCGGCTCAAACTGCTAAACAGGTCATTATGCAGCGAGTTAGGGAAGCTGAGCGGGAAAACATATTTGATGAATATTCAAAATATGAAGACGATTTAGTTACCGGGACGGTTGAGCGTCAGGATACCCGGTTTGTTTACATTAATTTAGACAAGGTCGAAGCTGTCATGGGTCCTCGGGATCAAATGCCAAATGAAGTTTATCGGCCCCAGGAACGGCTGAAGGTTTACGTTACGCGGGTTGAGAATGCCACCAAGGGTCCCCAAGTGTTCGTCAGCCGGACTGATCCGGGAATGTTAAAGCGGTTATTTGAACAAGAAGTTCCGGAAATTTATGATGGAACCGTTGAGATTGTTTCGATTGCCCGTGAGGCTGGGGACCGTGCCAAGATTGCCGTGCGTTCCAATAATTCTGACATCGATCCCGTTGGTACCGCCGTTGGTCCCAAGGGCCAACGAGTTCAGACCATCGTTAATGAACTCCATGGTGAAAATATGGATATTGTTGAATGGGATGAGGATGACGCCCGCTACATTGCTAACGCGTTGAATCCGGCGGAAGTCATCGATGTTATTTTCGATGAAGACAATGATCGGGCCTGCACGGTGATTGTTCCCGATTATCAACTGTCACTGGCAATTGGTAAGCGCGGACAAAATGCCCGGTTAGCCGCGAAATTGACCGGCTTCAAAATTGATATCAAATCCGAAACTGATGCCAAAGAATTTTTTGCCGAACGTCAGGCTGCTTCTGATCAAGCCGCCGATGACGGCGAGCAAGTAGCCGATCAGCCGGAAGATGTTGACAGCCCTGATGAAGAAGCGCAAACTAATTTGGATGAGGCTGATTCTGCCGATACCGATGACGCTTTAACTGATTTAGATGACGACACTTCAATTGATGATTCGGCAAACGATCCGCAAAGTGATTCGACTCATCTTGACTCTGATGACTCAGAATCATCCGACCAGGATTAAGGTTTAGGAGGCGATCATGATGAAAAAGCGAAAGATTCCAATGCGAAAAGACATTGTAAGCGGTGAAATGGCCCCTAAGAAAGAACTCGTTCGTATCGTTCGCGACGCTGACGGGAACGTCTCAATTGACGAAACCGGCAAGAAGTCCGGTCGGGGAGCTTACATCTCTATTAATGTTGATATTGCCAAAAAGGCAAAAGCTGATCACGTGTTTGAGAAAGCATTTTCAACCCAACTTGATGAGAGCTTTTACGATGATCTAATTGCTTACATTGATCATAAGCAAGCTCGAAAAGAGTTGTTTGAAGATGGAAAATGATCAAGCGGTTCTTAATTTTTTAGGGCTTGCCAAACGGGCGAACAAAATCGTGTCTGGTGAAAACAATCTGCTGGCAGAAATTCGGGGCGGTAAGATCCATTTCTTATTTATCGCAACGGACACCGGCGCGTCAACGACAAAAAAGTTTGTTGATAAGTCAAATTACTATCATGTGCCCGTTAATACCATGTACACTAAAGAAGTACTAAGTCAGGCAATTGGAATGCAAAGAACGATTATTGGCATCGCTGATGCTGGTATGGCAAAAAAGATTATTCAATTAACAAATAAGAAAAAGGGAGAGTGATGATATGGGGAAAAAGCGAATTTACGAATTAGCTAAAGAACTCAACATCTCCAGTAAAAAAATCGTAGACGAGGCTAGCAAGCACGGTGTTGCGGTCAAAAATCATATGTCGACGGTTGACGATGGCCAAGAAAAGAAGATTCGGCAGTTATTTAAAAAGCCGAGCGCTTCAAACACTCAAAGTCGGCCGGCTTCAAGTCAGAGCCATCATTCGGCCGCTGCTCATCAACAGCCCAGTCGGTCTGCCAAGACTGACAACCATGTGACTCATAGTGACTCGGCTGCGGCTCACCACGACTCAGCTCGACAACAATCAAGCGGTCGGTCTGATAACCGAGGGCGGTCAACCCAAAACAGTCGAAATAGCGACCAGAATCGCTCGCGAAACACATCCCATTCGAATAATAGCAGTAACTATGGGAATCACAATTCTAACCGCAGTCAATCAGGGAATTCTTCGGCTAATCAAACTAACCATAGTGGAAATGCCAGCCGCCATACTGATAACCGTTCTGAACGTCATCAAACAAGCGGTAGCACCAATAGCCGCCAAAACGAAAATCGGAATCAGCGCTCAAACGAGAACCGATCCCAAAATACAACGAATCAGAACCATAGCAGCAATAACCGTCCCAATCAGTCCACTTCGACGCATAGTAATTCCCAGTCTACTCAGAATCGTTCGCATACCAGCGAAAATAGTAATACTGGGCATCACAACACAGGAAGTGGCCGCTTTGGCGGTAGCTTGAATCGTCGCGGCAATAACGGTGGTTCCCGGAAGGCAAATAAGAAACGAAATAAGAAGCAGCGCAAGCAGCGTAATCAACGGCTTCGTCAGGTTGAGCATCATGGTGCTCCAGAGCGTAAGGCCCGTCCATTACCACAGGTTTTGGAATATGAAGACGGCATGAACGCTCAAGATTTGGGCAAGCTGCTTCATCGTGAGCCAGCTGAAATCGTTAAAAAATTATTCATGTTAGGGGTCATGGTTAACCAAAACCAGTCACTGGACAAGGATACCATTGAAATTTTAGCTGCTGATTACGGCATTGAAGCCAAAGAAAAGGTTCATGAAGATCTTTCCAACTTGGACGAGATTTTTGAAAAAGAAATGAAGAATGCCAAGCACTTAGTACCTCGGCCACCAGTTGTCACGATCATGGGTCACGTTGACCATGGGAAGACAACGCTGTTGGATCATTTGCGTCATTCTCACATTACCGCTGGTGAAGCTGGTGGCATTACTCAAGCAATCGGTGCCTACCAAGTTCGCCACGGCGATAACATCATTACATTCTTGGATACCCCAGGGCATGCGGCCTTTACCGAAATGCGGGCTCGTGGGGCAAACATTACTGATATCACGGTTCTGGTGGTTGCTGCCGATGATGGCGTAATGCCTCAAACGATTGAAGCCATTAACCATGCTAAGGCTGCCAAGACGCCGATTATCGTGGCCATCAATAAGATTGATAAGCCGGATGCTAATCCGGATCATGTCACTGAACAGTTGAGCAAATATGGTTTGGTTCCCGAATCATGGGGTGGCGACACCATCTTTGTCAACATTTCTGCTAAGTTTGGCAAGAACATTGATGAATTGTTGGACATGATCATTCTTGAATCCGAAATGCTCGAATTGAAGGCTGACCCTCAACAACCAGCTGTTGGATCCGTCATTGAAGCCCGTCTTGATCAAGGTAAGGGCCCAGTTGCCACATTACTTGTGCAACAAGGGACTCTCAAGGTTGGGGATCCGATTGTTGTCGGCCATACCTTTGGTCGGGTTCGGACAATGACTAATGAACGGGGTCGTGATCTGAAGAAAGTAACCCCTTCGATGCCAGTATCCATTACTGGTTTAAATGAAGTTCCTGAAGCCGGTGATCGATTCGTTGTCTTCTCAGATGAAAAGACCGCCCGCTCAGTCGGTGAGGAACGAGCTGAAGAGGCTCAAGTCCAAGAACGCCGAAAGACTAACCGGGTAACGCTTGACAACTTGTTTGATTCACTTGAAGAGGGTGAAATGAAGGAAGTTGACATCGTTATTAAGGCCGATGTTCAAGGATCAGTTGAAGCGCTGGCTAACAGTTTGAAGAAGATTGAAGTTAAGGGCGTGAAGGTTAATATTATTCATTCCGGTGTTGGGGCGATTAACGAAAGTGACGTTGCCTTAGCCGAAGCAAGTAATGCGATCATCATTGGCTTTAACGTTCGGCCGACGCCACAGGCAAAGTCACAAGCTGACAGCGACCATGTTGATATTCGTCTTCATCAGGTCATTTACAATGCCATTGATGAAGTTGAATCAGCGATGAAAGGGATGCTTGCGCCAACCTATGAAGAGCAAGTAACTGGTGAAGTTGAAGTTCGCCAGATTTATAAGGCTTCCAAGGTTGGAACAATTGCTGGTGGAATGGTCGTTGACGGTTACGTTAACAAGGATAGCAAGGTTCGCTTGATTCGTGATGGTGTTGTGGTCTACACTGGCGAGTTGAACAGTTTGAAACGCTTTAAAGATGACGTCAACCAAGTCAAACAAGGGTTTGAACTTGGCCTCACGATTCAAGATTACAATGATATCAAGGTTGGCGATGTCATTGAAGCCTATATCATGAAAGAAGTGCCGGTTAAATAATTTCATTTAATCACGACAATATTTCATTTAGGAGGTGTTTGGATGGCTCATTATCGAGTTGGCCGGTTGGAACAAGAAATCCAACGAGAAGTTAACGATATTTTACTGAAGCGAATTCGTGATCCGCGGGTCCAAGGGGTAACCCTGACCGGTGTTGAAGTGACCGGCGATCTGCAGCAGGCAACGATTTATTACAGTATCCTATCCGATGATAAAAAGGATGAAGATACAACGCAGAAGGGGCTTGAAAAGGCTTCTGGTCTCATTCGCGGTGAACTTGGATCACGATTAAGCATCTATAAAACACCTGAAATCAAGTTTGAACTGGATACTTCAGTGCAATATGGTGATAAGATCGATCGATTAATCAACAAGTTAAAGCAACAGGATTAATAATTTTAAACTTTTCAAAAGTGCCCGGGCGCCAAACTGCTCGGGCACTTTTTTGTGATATAATTTGAGTAATTGAAATTTTTAGGAGAATTTAATGGATGGCGTAATTGCATTATACAAAGAACGGGGAATGACTAGTCATGATTGCATTAGTCGCCTCAGAAAAATTTTACACACTTCCAAGATTGGCCATACTGGGACATTAGATCCGAATGTTGATGGTGTTTTGCCGGTTTGTATCGGTCAGGCGACCAAAATTAGTGAAATTCTGATGGGGTCTGGCAAGGTCTATCAGGGAGAAATTACCCTGGGGGTGGCTTACGATACCGAGGACCTTGATGGCAAGATTATTGCCCAGCAGCCGATTGAAACGCCCTTGACCGACCAGGAGATTGATCGGGCCCTTGCCCAATTAACGGGGGATATTATGCAGACGCCGCCGATGTATTCGGCGGTTAAAGTTAACGGGCATAAGCTTTATGAATACGCGCGGCGTGGAGAGACAATTCATCGTGATCCCCGGCAGATTCATATTTCTCGTTTTAATCAGATCAAGCCGGCAATTTATAACCCAACGGCCCAGCAGCAAACCATCTTCTTCGAGGTTGCCTGCTCCAAAGGGACGTATGTCCGGACATTGGCGGTTGATTTTGGAAAACTACTGAACCTTCCCGCCGTTATGAGTTCTTTAACCCGGATTCAAAGTGGTGGTTTTCAGTTATCCCAATGCGTCACCCTGAAGCAGGTGGCTGATGCGGTTGCCGATCACAATCTCGGCTCAGTGATGAGATCGTTGTCTGAGGCGCTGGCCGGCTATCCGGGATACCAAATGGATGATAGCCGTTGGCAAATCATTTTACACGGTGGCTTTTTGGATCCAAGCATTTCAAAAAATCGCGACCCCATTATTCGGATGGACTTTGAGGGAACAACGCGCGCCCTATATCAATTTGATGCGAAACGGCACGTTTACCGCCCATATAAAATGTTTTTAAACAAGAACTAAAGGAGACCTTTTGAATGGATGTTATTAAACTTCATTATCCATTAGCTAATAAGCAGTACCTCACTGAAAAAACGGTGATTGCGATGGGATTTTTCGACGGCTTTCATCGAGGCCATCAAGCCGTTTTGCAGCAAGCTAAGGCCGAGGCTGAGAAAAGGGGGGCCAGCCTTGCTGTGTTGACGTATGATCATCATCCTGCACTCGTGTATAAGAAAATTGCCCCCCACGACAAACGCTACATTACCCTTTTAAATCATAAATTAGCGTTATTGGAAGACTTTGGCGTTCAAAAAGTTCTGCTAGTTAATTACTCTTACCAATTCCAAAGTCAGACGCCCAGTGAATTTGTGGAACATTTTCTGAAGCGCTTCAATCCCGTTGCCGTGGTTGCGGGCTTTGACCACACCTATGGCGGATCGCCGGACGACAACATGGAAAACCTACCGAAGTTTGTTAACGGCGCTTTTGATGTCCTCACCGTCCCAGCTCTTACCCAGGATAACCAAAAGGTAAGTTCGAGCCGAATCCGTCGGGCACTGGATGCCAGTGACGTTGAGACGGTTAATCAGCTATTGGGGCGGCCGTTTCAGACCCAAGGCGTCATTGTTCATGGTGAGGAGCGTGGCCGGCTTCTCGGCTATCCAACGGCTAACGTGGAGCATTCCGAGTACCAGTGGCTGCCAGCAATCGGCATCTATGTCGTGACGGTTGAAATTGCCGGCCAAAAGTATCTGGGAATGGCTTCCATCGGCAGAAACGTGACCTTTGGCGATGATGGGCCAATGACGGTTGAAATTAATCTGATTGATTTTAATCAAAACATTTATGGTGAAGTTGTTCGGGTAAACTGGCTGGCCCATGGCCGTGGTGAAATTAAATTTCAAACCGCTGACGAACTGGTGACCCAGTTGGGAAAGGATGAAGCCGCGACCCGTCAATACTTAAAGAATCATCCGGATATTTTGCATTAGCACCATTAGCACTCAAATGAATTTATTGCTAAAAATCGTCCTTAATCCCTTGACTTATAAGACATGGTTTGTTAAATTATAAATGTGCCTTAGCACTCCGCTACTTTGAGTGCTAAAAAGAGGTGATGTTAGTGCTAACGGATAGGCAAAAAGATATTCTTAAAATAATCATTAGAGATTATACAAGAACCGGAATGCCCGTTGGATCTAAGGCGCTGGCCTCAGAATTTCCAACGCACGTCAGTTCGGCAACTGTCAGAAATGACATGGCTGCACTGGAATCAAAGGGCCTGATTGCCAAAACCCATTTTTCATCCGGGCGGGTTCCTTCGATGCGGGGCTACCGATACTATGTGGATAATCTCGTTCAACCCGATCCGCTAGATGATAGTGCAGAAGATTTGATCAAAAGTTCATTTAACAGTGAGTTCAACCGGATTGATGAAATTGTTCAGGAATCGGCCAAGGTGCTTTCCGATCTGACCAATTACATGGCGGTGACGTTTAATCCTGAGCCAGGAAGCAATTTGAAGCTTGGCGGTTTCAGGCTGGTTAAGTTGGATGAGCGCCAGGTAATGGCGATTATCGTGACCAATACCGGCCACGTGGTCAACAAGATTTTCCGACTGACCAACGTGTCATCAGAGCAGCTGGAAACCATTGTCAACATTATTAACTCCGAGTTGGTCGGTAAGCCGTTAACACAGGTTGCCGAGAAGCTTCGGGTTGATTTACCGTTGCTGATGACCAAGTACATCCAAACTCCAGAAGGCTTTTTGAAGATCTTCGGAGAGATGTTGAATGAGGCTGGGCGCGACCGGGTTCACGTTGATGGCGAACTGAATTTACTTCAGTTTGCTGAGCGGCAAAATCTTGATCGGCTCAAACCCTTGTACAACTTATTGGACACTGAAGGAACCGTTCAAAAGATTATTAATCCGAATTCTCACGATGTTCAGGTACGCATTGGCAGTGAATTGCCAAACGACCTGTTGAAGGACTACAGCATTATTACCGGCACGTACGATCTAAATGAATATGGTCAGGGCGTCATCGCCGTCATTGGGCCGACGCGAATGCCATATTCCAAGATCATCGGGATTGTTGGTGCACTCCGGGAGGAATTGACTAAGAAACTTCTCGGTTACTATGATGATAACTAATTTTAAGGAGGCGATTGTTTGGCAGAAAACAAAGATCGGTCTGTGGATCAAGAAAATGACAATCTTAAAGGCAATGCTGAGTCAAAGCCGACTAGCGGTTCAGAAAAGCAGGTTGATAAAAAGGGGGCCGAAAAAAAGTCCACCCATTCAAAGAAACAATCAACCGATTCGGCGGCTGAATCGGCAAAGCTAAAGCAGACGATTGTCAGTTTAAAACAAAAGCTTGATCAAATGGAAGATCGTTATCTGCGGGCTGAGGCCGACATGAAGAACATTCAAACGCATGCCAAGAAAGAACAGGCTGATTTAATTAAGTATGATGGCCAACAATTGGCCCATGATATTTTGCCAATTGTTGACAATTTGCAACGAGCCCTTGCTGTTGACGCGACTGATGATAACGGCAAACAGTTAAAGAAGGGGGTTGAAATGGTTTTTGAGCATCTGAACAAGGCCCTTGCCGATAACGGCGTGGTCAAGATTGATGCGCTTAATAAACCATTTGATCCAAAGTTCCATCAAGCGATTCAAACGGCGGCCGCTGATGATGATCATCCAGCCGATACGGTCGTTAAAGTACTCCAAGATGGTTACCGGTTAAAAGATCGAATTCTGCGACCGGCAATGGTTATCGTAGCAAAATAAATCTGTAAAGAAAAAGAGGATTATTTATGGCAAGTAATAAAATTATTGGTATTGATTTAGGAACAACCAACTCTGCCGTTGCCGTTCTTGAAGGCAACGAGCCTAAAATTATTCCAAACCCGGAAGGTTCACGGACCACACCATCAGTTGTTGCGTTCAAAGATGGTAAGCCTCAGGTTGGTGAAGTTGCCAAGCGTCAGGAAATTACCAATCCCAACACTGTTCACTCAATTAAGAGCCACATGGGTGAAGAAGGTTACACGGTTGATATTGAAGGTAAGAAGTACACGCCCCAACAAATTTCTGCGATGATTCTTCAATACATCAAGGATTTTGCTCAGGATTACATTGGTGATACGGTTGAAAATGCCGTTATTACCGTTCCGGCTTACTTCAACGATGCCCAACGACAAGCAACTAAGGATGCCGGAAAGATTGCCGGCTTAAACGTTAAGCGAATCATCAACGAACCAACAGCTGCAGCATTAGCCTATGGTTTGGATAAGCAGGATAAGGATGAAAAAATCCTCGTTTATGATTTGGGCGGTGGAACATTTGATGTTTCCATCCTTGAATTAGGCGATGGGGTCTTCCAAGTTCTCTCAACAAATGGGGATACCCATCTTGGTGGGGATGACTTTGACCAACGGATTATGAATTGGTTGATTGACAACTTCAAGCAAGAAAATGGCGTTGACCTTTCAAAAGATAAGATGGCATTGCAACGGTTGAAGGACGCTGCTGAAAAAGCAAAGAAGGATCTTTCAGGGGTTACTGAATCCGAAATCAGTTTGCCATTTATTTCGGCCGGTGAAAACGGTCCGTTGCATTTGCAAACCACTTTAACCCGCGCAAAGTTCAACGAATTAACTCACGACTTGGTTGCCAAAACTAAAGTGCCATTTGATAACGCCTTGAAGGACGCCGATCTTCAAGTATCAGACATCGACCAGGTTATCTTAAATGGTGGTTCAACTCGAATTCCAGCCGTTCAAGAAGCTGTTAAGTCATGGACTGGCAAAGATTCTAACCACTCAATTAACCCTGATGAAGCCGTTGCTATCGGTGCTGCTGTTCAAGGTGGGGTTATTACCGGTGATGTGAAGGACGTTGTTTTGCTTGATGTCACCCCATTGTCCCTTGGAATTGAAACCATGGGTGGCGTGTTCACCAAGTTGATTGATCGCAACACAACGATCCCAACATCCAAGTCACAAGTATTCTCAACTGCTGCCGATAACCAGCCAGCCGTTGACATTCACGTTCTCCAAGGTGAACGCCCAATGGCTGCTGATGATAAAACGCTTGGCCAGTTCCAATTGACGGATATTCCGCCTGCACCACGTGGGGTTCCTCAAATCGAAGTTAAGTTCGATATTGACAAGAACGGGATTGTGAACGTTTCTGCCAAGGATAAGGGAACCGGCAAGCAACAAAAGATTACCATCAAAGATTCTTCAGGCCTTTCAGATGAAGAAATCAAGAAGATGATGAATGAAGCTAAGGAAAACGAAGAGGCCGATAAGAAGCGGAAGGAAACCGTTGATCTGAATAATGAAGTCGATCAATTGATTTTCCAAACTGATAAGACCTTGAAAGACGTTAAGGGCAAGGTTTCGGATGACGAAATCAAGAAGGCTGAAGATGCCCGTGACGCCCTGAAGAAAGCCAAGGAAGCCAACAATGTTGATGATATGAAAGCTAAGAAGGATGATCTTAATAAGATTGTTCAGGACCTGGCCGTTAAATTATATCAACAACAAGCTCCTAAGGATGGCCAAGGCGCTGCCGGTGCCCAAGGTACTGGTGCCAAGGACGATTCATCGGACAAGGGCAATGATGATGGTACGGTAAATGGTGACTTCCACGAAGTCCACAATGATGATGATAAAAAGTAATTTTTAGCATCGTTTTAAACGAAAAAGTCAAGGCCAACTGGCTTTGGCTTTTTGTTAAAATGTGATATTCTATCTAGGTATAGATTTGATTGAAGATGGGAGTTTCTAATGGCAAATAAAGATTATTATGAAATCCTGGGTGTCGCTAAAGATGCCAGCGAGGATGAAATCAAACATGCCTATCGTAAGTTATCAAAAAAATGGCATCCGGATATTAATAAGGCACCGGATGCTGAAGCAAAATTCAAGGAAATTAACGAGGCCTACGAAGTTCTAAGTGATCCGCAGAAGCGGGCTAACTATGATCAATACGGGTCCGCTGATGGGGCTGCCGGCGGCTTTGGTGGCGGCGGTGCCGGTGCTGGCGGATTCGGCGACTTTGGTGGTGGCCAAGGCTTTGGCTTTGACGATATCTTTAGTCAATTCTTTGGCGGTGGCCAGCAGAGTGCCAATCCATCGGCACCTCGTCAGGGACGAGATCTCCAGTACCAAATGACGTTGGAATTTGAAGATGCCATTTTTGGTAAGACAACCCGGATCACCTATAATCGCGAAGCGGAGTGTCAAACTTGTGGTGGCTCTGGTGCTAAGCCAGGGACCTCACCGGTTACCTGTTCACGATGTGGTGGCCGCGGCTATGTGGTCACGGAGACCAACACGCCTCTTGGGCGGATGCAGTCACGGCAGACCTGCCCGGTATGTCATGGCACTGGTAAAGAGATCAAAGAGAAGTGCCCAACTTGCGGTGGCTCTGGTCATGTTGATGAACGCCACGAAATTGAAGTCAAAGTACCAGCTGGCATCGATGACGGTCAGCAGATGAGACTTCAAGGCCAAGGAGAAGCCGGTACGAACGGTGGACCTTACGGTGATTTGTACATTGTCTTCAGAGTAAAGCCAAGTAAAATTTACACTCGCGACGGCTCAACCATTTATGTGGACCAAAAGATTAGTTTTGCCCGGGCTGCATTAGGCGGCAAGATCAAAGTTAAGACCGTTCACGGCGATGTGGAGCTTAAGATTCCTGCTGGCACCCAAACTGGCACCAGTTTCCGGTTAAAGGGTAAGGGTGCGCCTAAGTTACGGGGCAATGGCACTGGTGATGAACGGGTAACCGTAACCGTCTCCACGCCAAAATCCTTAAACAAGGAACAAAAGATCGCCTTGGAAGCCTTTGCCAAAGCAAGTGGTGAGGACATTAATTCTAAAGGTGCAAATAATTTTTTTGACAAGGTGAAGGACGCATTTGATAAGAAGTAATCAATAAGTTGCCAAGTAATTTGGTATGCGGCCGTCAGCTAACGAATAATGAAGGGACTGTGGTTAATTTAGCAAACTTGGCCACGGTCTTTTTCTGTCAGGGTCATGCTCAGGATCGGCTATAAGTGTTGCCACATGACCGATTTTTCATTACACTTAGTGGTGTTGAAACAAATTTGAAGATAATGAAAGTGAGAGCACAGAATGGATTTACAAAAAATGAAGGACCATCAAAAATATATTCGGAATTTTTCCATTGTTGCTCATATCGACCATGGGAAATCAACACTTGCCGATCGAATCCTCGAAATGACGGATACCGTTGCGAAGCGGGATATGAAAAACCAGCTCCTTGATAACATGGATCTCGAACGTGAACGTGGCATTACAATCAAGTTAAACGCTGTTGAGCTGACCTATCACGCCAAAGACGGCCATGACTATGAGTTTCACCTAATTGATACACCGGGGCACGTAGACTTCTCCTATGAGGTGTCACGGAGCCTGGCGGCCTGTGAAGGCGCCGTATTGGTCGTTGACGCGGCACAGGGAGTTGAGGCCCAGACGCTGGCAAATGTGTACCTTGCCATCGATGACGACCTGGAAATTGTTCCGGTAATCAATAAAATTGATCTGCCATCTGCCGAACCAAAGAAGGTTCAAAAAGAGATTGAAGATATGATTGGCATCGATGCTTCAGACGCGGTTATGGCCAGTGCCAAGAAAGGGATCGGTATTGAAGATTTGTTGGAGCAAATAGTTCATAAGATCCCCGCACCAACCGGTGACGTTGCCGGCCCACTAAAAGCGCTGGTATTTGATTCGGTTTACGATGACTACCGCGGTGTTGTCCTGAGTGTTCGGTTATTTGAGGGGACTGTGAAGCCTGGCGATAAAATTCGGATGATGAACAGTGGAAGTGAATATGAAGTCACAGAAGTTGGCGTCAATTCACCCAAACCGGTTAAACGAGATTACTTAATGTCTGGTGATGTTGGTTATCTGACTGCTAGTATCAAGGATATTACAACCACTCGAGTCGGTGATACCGTCACCAATGCCGCCGACCCGGCCGATAAAGAACTGCCGGGTTATCGAGTCATGAATCCAATGGTTTATGCTGGGCTTTACCCGACGGATAACGCGAAGTTTGATGATCTGCGGGAAGCCTTAGAAAAATTAAAGCTGAATGACGCGGCCTTGGAGTTTGAACCAGAAGTTTCTCAAGCACTTGGCTTCGGATTCCGTTGTGGCTTTTTGGGCCTGCTGCACATGGATGTTGTTCAGGAACGATTGGAGCGGGAGTTTAACCTTGATCTAATCACGACTGCACCGTCGGTTACCTATCACGCTAAATTGACTGACGGCACCACGAAGACAGTGGAGAATCCCTCTGAAATGCCGGATAGTTCGACAATTAAGTCAATTTCAGAACCCTACGTTAAGGCCACCATCATGGTGCCAAATGACTATGTTGGTCCGGTGATGGAACTTTGCCAGCACCGCCGCGGTATTTTTGACACAATGGCCTACCTGGATGATTATCGCGTGAACGTGGTGTATCACATTCCGCTTTCCGAAATCATCTTCGACTTCTTCGATAAATTAAAGTCCAGTACCCGTGGCTATGCCTCGCTTGATTACGAAGTAGAGGATTATCGGGATAGTGACCTGGTTAAAATTGACATTCTGCTAAATGGCGAGCAGGTCGATGCGTTGAGCTTTATTTCTCACCGGCAGTTTGCTGAAACCCGGGCGCGCGACATTGTTGGCCGCCTAAAGAACATTATTCCCCGGCAAAACTTTGAAATTCCGGTTCAGGCGGCGATTGGGGCCAAAATTATTGCGCGAACTAATATCAAAGCTTACCGGAAGGACGTTACCGCCAAATTGTATGGTGGTGACCGAACCCGGCGGATGAAGTTACTGGAAAAGCAGAAGGCCGGCAAGAAACGAATGAAGGCCGTCGGAAAAGTTGATATTCCTCAAGAAGCTTTCATGGCTGTTTTGCAGACTGATGAGGAAGAAAAGGGCGACAAATAAGCATCCTTAATGATTGCGCTTTTTCTGACTGAATTATAGTAGTCATTATTTGGATCTTGAATGGGCGTGGGTTTTAATAAACACCGATTATTGAAAATAATGTAAACAGTATGAAAAAAGCTTTGAAAGTGATGAATTACCACATTTCAAAGCTTTTTATGATGCCCGGCTCAATTAGTAGGTGAGCCGTTTATTGTTATCAGCTAACCGGTTGTAAATTGCTTGGAGCTTGTCGATTTCTTCAGCGTCGTCTAAGACATCGTCGAATAATTGCTCAATAACGGCGGTCATCGCATCTTCATCATCCAATTCAGGTTGCTGTTTATCGCGGACTTCCTGGGCCTCATAAAGCTCCTGAAGCAGATTAGTGAGGCGATGACGGAAATAGGATAATTTAGCATTGTTGTCGGTGTTCTTAATTAAATGTGCCAGACGATAATCGTAATATTGTTCTAGCTTTTCAGCCGTTGCTAATGATAGTTTGCCAATTGTTCGGGAATGATTACGCAATCGGATGATGATTGACGAATTCACGCCCGTTAACTGTTCAATTTTATAGGCACTGGCTTTACTGTCAAGCACGGCTTGAACTTTTTCTGATAACGTCATTTGGTTGCCCCCGGAATTAGGATAGGTGATTAATCAGTCTCACTTAACGAACCCTTTATAATTAATGAGACTCACGTTAAACTAAATCTAATCTTTCTTTAATCTAATTATATGATAGTTTGGCCTGCCATGTCAAAAAGAATGACTACAAAAAAACCGCCCTTTCTCATACGCAGGGCGGCTTTGACGTGGTAAATAGGATGGTTAACCAAAATCATTAGCCGATTCGCAGCTCGGTAATCATCTTGGTATCGATGATGATTTGGCCATCATGATTTTTGTGATTTGAAACCCGATTGAGATGGTGCTGATCAACAATATATTGGTCAAAGGCAGCCTTTGAAGGGACCTTTAAGATCTCTGGGTCGTGGGGTTGCTCAAAACTCAATTGATCCAGGATCAGGTCATCAGGAAGCGCAGAAAAAATATTTCCGATTGACCTGAGTGCCACTTCCCCGGTTTTCAGTAGTTCAGGTTTTAGGTATTCCCGGTGAAAAAGCTGGGACCCTTCGAAGATCGTATCGCTTGAATTCGTTTCTAAAACTGCTCGGTACCGCAGCTCAATTGTGTCCGGGCGAATTTTGTTAATGAACCGGACTTTGAAATTTGCCATGCTCAATCAGCTCCTTATAATATCATCATAGGAAAGAACGATTCTTAAATCAAGTTTGATTTTTTTATGAAATAGTTGCGTTTTCAAAGATATTCTATTAATATATATATTAATTCGTTTTGATTCGATTAGAGATTTTCATCCTTAATGAACGTTTCCTCATGAATGAACGTTCGCAGATCAATGAGGATGATTGAAATTAAAAGTATCATGTGACGATTATCAAATATAACGGCAGCGAATTGCTTGGGCTGCTGATACTTAGGAGGTGTTAATCATTCTTAGCCGAACAAAGCAATATTTACGAAAAAATGGTTATTTTTATAAGAAGGAATATATGCGGCCGCTGTTGACGCCCGACAATATCTATATTTTTCGATTTGGCCGTGAACGGCTTAACAATCGACTAATTATACGATATAGCCACAGATGGACTGGTCGCCAACGCATTAACGAGATTGATTTGCGTCTTCATAAGCAGAAACACCCCCGGATCTTTTACAGTGAATCCGAATTATTGAATTATCTGGAAGGCCATTTATTGAAACACGAAGCGAAGTTACGGGCCCGTGAAGCCAGAAAATCAAATGAAGTGACGGATGGAGCATCCAAATAGGGTGCTTTTTTCGTATCATGACGGCGCCAGGTCATCACAACTAAGGAGAAATTATATGCAGTGGACTGAAGTATCGGTAATGACATCAAGCGAAGCGGTTGAAGCCGTTTCAAATATTTTAATGGAATATGGCGCCACCGGCGTGTCAATTGAGGACGCAAAGGATTTTGAACATATCACGAAGGGCCGATACGGGTCGCATGGTGAAATAATTGATCCAACGACCGTACCGCATCTCACCAGCGGGGCAATTGTCTCGGCGTACTATCCGGAAAGTGACCATGTCCCGGACAAAGTGGCTGAATTATCAGAGAAGGTCACGCATTTGCGGGCATTTGGCTTAAATCCCGCACCGGCGGAGGTCAAAAGTAGCCCGGTGAAGAATGAAGATTGGCAGACTTCTTGGGAAAAATATTACCACCCATTTTCCGTCAGCCGCTATTTAACGGTCGTACCGAGTTGGACTGATTATCAGCCAAAATCTTCGCTGGAACAGATTATTCGCCTGGATCCGGGGATGGCCTTTGGTACCGGTACGCACCCAACAACTCAGTTATCATTGCAAGCACTGGAAATGACTTTACGAGGCGGTGAATCAATGATCGACGTTGGCACTGGTTCCGGCGTGCTGAGCATTGCGGCCAAGTTAATGGGTGCCGGCGATGTGGCCGCTTACGACGTTGATGAAATTGCGGTAGCTTCTGCCAAGAAAAACATGGTGCTCAATCCAGTAGCCAAATCAATTCCGGTTGCTGCAAACGACTTATTAAAGGGGATTCATCGTCAGGTCGATCTGGTTGTCGCCAACATTTTAGCAGAAATCATCGTTCCTTTGATCCCTCAAGCCTTCGAAAATCTTAAGCCCGGCGGTTATTTGTTGATGTCCGGGATCATTAGTGACAAGTATTCGTTGGTTGCCGATACGCTAATCCGCCATCATTTTCAAATCACCGAGACACTGAAAATGGGTGACTGGTATGGTGTCATTGCTCAGAAGCCGAAGGAAGAGGCGTCATAATGCAGCATTATTTTAGCGATCAACGTCTGACAACTGGTCAAACCGTCTGGTTCGACGACCAGATTGGGCACCATCTAACCCGCGTCCTGCGGGCAACCGTTGGTGACCAGCTGCAATTGGTGGGAAACGATCAGCAGGTTTATCTGGCTGAAATCCACGAGATCTCAGGTCAACGAGTGGCGGTGGCTGTCAAACAGCCACTCCATATCGACGCGGAACTTCCCGTAGATGTCACAATTGTGAGCGGTCTTTCAAAGAAAAACAAGCCCGAGTGGATTGTTCAAAAGGCGACCGAGTTGGGAGCTGTTCAAGTGATCTTTTTGCCCCTGTCTCGGTCGATTGCCAAGTGGGATCAAAAAAGCGCCAAAAAGGTGGCTCGGCTTCAAGAAGTTGCCCAGAGCGCCGCTGAACAATCTCATCGAAATCGCATTCCGAAAGTTGTGTATCTTTCCAGTTTGCGGATGTTGGAAAAGCAACCTTATGATGTTAAACTAATTGCTTACGAAGAGGCGGCCAAAGCTGGTGAAGAGACAAGGCTGGTAACGGCCCTCCGGCACCTGACGCCTGGCCAGTCATTAGTTGGTCTGTTTGGCCCTGAAGGTGGAATTACCGAAGAAGAAGTGGCCGATTTGACGGCCAATGGGTATCTTCCGGTCGGCTTGGGACCACGGATTTTGCGTACCGAAACGGCACCTATGTACTTGTTAACGGCCATCTCTGTGATGACTGAGATGATGGGAAGCTGAATTCACGGCAGAACAATGATAGAATAAAAGTCAGGTATTTAAGAAGCCATTTACCCCAACCAAATGTGGTGGTGACTGCCCGGATTAAAAGAGAAGAGTTGATTTGAAGTGGCTACTAAAATTTGGACTGCTGATGCCGTTATCAAAAAGGTATCCGAATACATGAACGATGCGCATGTGAATATGGTCAAAAAAGCCTACGAGTTTGCGCGGGTTGCGCATCGCGACCAAATGAGACAATCAGGAGAACCCTACATCACCCATCCGATTCAAGTGGCCGGGATTCTTGCCGATCTTCATATGGACCCTGAGACCGTCTCAGCTGGGTTTCTTCACGACGTGGTTGAAGATACCGGCGTTGAGCTAAGTGACGTTCAGGAGCTGTTTGGCCACGATGTCGCCCTAATTGTTGACGGGGTTACGAAGTTATCGAAAATTAAATATAAATCAAGCGAAGAACGGCTGGCTGAAAATCACCGTAAGTTGCTTCTGGCAATGTGTCAGGATATTCGGGTCATGATTGTCAAGCTGGCTGATCGATTGCATAATATGCGGACCTTAAAGTCATTGCGACCAGATAAACAGCGGCGCATTGCCAAGGAAACCCTTGAAATTTACGCGCCAATCGCTGACCGTTTGGGGATTGGAACCATTAAGTGGGAACTTGAAGATATTTCGTTACGCTATCTCAATCCGCAACAGTATTACCGAATTGTTCACTTAATGAACTCCCGGCGTGATCAGCGGGTTGATTACATCCAAAAGGCCATCAGCGAGGTTAAATCCGCGATCGCTGATTTGGATATCAAAAGTGAAATCTACGGCCGACCAAAGCACATCTATTCGGTTTACAAAAAGATGGTTGAGAAGCACAAGCAATTCAGCCAGATATATGATTTGCTGGCAATTCGGGTCATTGTTGAGTCAATCAAGGATTGTTATGCGGTTTTGGGGGCCATTCATACGGAGTGGAAGCCGATGCCCGGCCGATTTAAAGATTACATTGCAATGCCCAAGGCAAACATGTACCAGTCGCTGCATACAACCGTGATTGGGCCCGAAGGCAAACCTTTGGAGGTGCAAATTCGAACTGAAGAAATGCACCGAGTGGCTGAATTTGGTATTGCTGCTCACTGGGCTTACAAAGAGGGGATCACAAACGGCGTTAAGACCAGCCAGGACAATAATAAATTAAACTGGTTTAAACAGATTATTGAACTGCAGGAAGACACCGATGATGCCGCCGACTTTATGGACAGTGTCAAGGGCGAATTGTTTGGCGACCACGTCTATGTTTTCACCCCAAAGGGAGATGTTTATGAGCTTCCCAAAGGGGCTGGCCCGCTGGATATGGCGTACATGATTCACACTGAAGTGGGTAACCATACCACCGGTGCGAAGGTCAATGGCAAGATTGTTCCCCTGGATCATCAGGTGAAAACTGGTGATATTGTTGATATCATTACTTCCACCAGTTCATCCGGGCCCAGTCGCGACTGGGTGAAGATGGTTCATACTAGGCGGGCACGAAACAAGATTAAGCAGTACTTTCGGCTTGCTGATCGGGAAAAGAACATTGAAAACGGCCGCAACATTGTCATTCGTAAGCTTCGTGATGAAGGATTTGATTCTCATAAGATTTTGACTCCCGACAACTTGGATCACGCGGCCAAGAATATGCATTACCAGCACGCTGATGACCTATTAGCTGCGATTGGGTTTGGCGACGTTCAGCCCACCGGCGTGGTTAATCGGCTGACGGATGATGTCCGCGCTCGGCTGAAACGTGAGCGCCAGGATCAAGCTGAAAAAGAGGTGCTTGAAGAACACCAGACGATTTCGGAGAGCACTGAATCTAATAAGCAGCATAAGAAGGCCCGTAAGGCATCAAATGGCATTATGATTGAGGGCGTCGATAACCTGTTAGTTCGTTTAAGCCACTGCTGTACTCCCGTTCCCGGCGATAAAATTGTCGGCTACATTACCAAGGGCCGCGGGGTTTCCGTCCATCGAGTTGACTGCCCTAATATTGCTAAAGCCGAGCAGGAGGGCCAGCGATTGATTCAGGTTTCCTGGGCCAATGAGCCGGGTGATCGGACTATTTACTCAGCGATTTTGACCGTTCAGGGATACAACCGGGCGGGTCTGTTAACGAACATCTTGAATGCTGTTAACAACGTCACTAAAACCGTTTCATCCGTCAATGGACAGGTTGATAATAACAAGATGGCGACAATTTCACTATCCGTTGGGATTCGTAATTTGGAACAGCTTGAGCGGTTAATTAACACCATCAAAAATATTCCGGATGTTTATCTGGTTAAACGAAAATTCAGGTAAGGAGACGATCCCTTGAGAGTTGTACTACAGCGTGTTAAGCATGCTTCAGTCAGCATTGATTCGAAGGTTCACGGCAAAATTGGAAGAGGATACGTGCTATTAGTCGGCGTTGCCGATAGTGACGGGGACGATGAGATTGCTTATCTGGCCCATAAAATTGATAAGCTGCGGATTTTTGAGGATGATGCTGATAAACTGAATTTAGATATTCACGCCATTCACGGGGCAATTTTGTCAATTTCTCAGTTCACACTGTATGCCGATACCAAGAAGGGCAACCGGCCAAGCTTTACGAAAGCCGGCGCTCCCGACCATGCCAATCAGATCTATGAACGATTTAATGATCGTTTGCGGGAAGCTGGTCTGGACGTCCAGACCGGGATTTTTGGTGCCGATATGCAAGTTGAGCTACAGAATGACGGTCCCGTGACGATCATTTTTGACACGGATCATCGATAGGGCTGCATAGCAGTCGATTACTAATCAGGCTGAGGCAAAGCAATTATGTTGTCCCAGCCATTTTTGGGGAGAAAACACATGATTAATCAATTATTTTGGGATTTTGACGGCACCCTGTTTAACACTTACCCGATGATGGTGGCCGCCTTTTCGCATGCCCTGCGTGAAATGGACATTGACGAGGTTGAAATTGATGCGCGTGACATTTATGTCACCATGCGGCAACATGACGTTGGGACTGCCATTCGGAAGGCCGCCGCATTTTATGGTATCGATGAAGCAACGCTGCGAACTTTGAACAAGCGTTACCAAGTCGAAGCGGTTACAACTGCCCAGCCATTTTCCGGGGTTAAAGACGTGTTGGCGCTGGCCATTAATCAGGGGGGAGCCAATTATTTACTGACTCACCGTGATGATCAGGCCAAGCAGTTATTAACAAAGTTTGATTTGTTGGATTTCTTTAGTGACTTTGTGACTTCCAACCAAAAGTTTCCCAGAAAGCCCAACCCGGCTTCGATCAATTGGTTAATCGATCATAATCACGTTGAACGCAAAAAAGCGATCATGATTGGTGATCGCAAGTTGGACGTGCAGGCCGGCAGCAATGCCAACGTTGCATCTTGTTTATTTGATCCAGATGGGATTATTGTTGAAACTGGGCACCCGGACATTAAAGTGACTGAAATTAGCGACTTAATTCCGTGGCTCACTAAGCGGGATTAATACTTATCGAGAATCCGGTCAACCATTGGACCGTAAGTCTCTCCAAATAAATTGAGATGGGCCAATAAATAATTAAGCTGATACCAAGAAATCCGCTCATCTAGGCCGGCGGTTAGGGGATAAACGGCGTTGTAGCCGTCGTAGAAGTCTTTGTAAAAGCCACCGAAAATGGTGGTCATGGCAATGTCAAGTTCCCGATCGCCGTAAAAGACATCCGGATCAATTAACATTGGCTTTCCAGACGCTTCAAACATGAAATTTCCTGCCCATAGATCGCCATGCAGTAAACTGGGTTGAACCTTATGGGTGGCATAATACTGTTTAAACTGATCGCAGAGTGATTCAAAGTGGGTTTGCCGCCAATCATTCCAGCGGTTATTTTTTTTCGCCAACTCAACTAATGGCTTTAACCGCTGGTTGAGATAAAAGGTGATCCAATCGCTTTGCCAGGTATTGACCTTTGGCAGCTTTCCGACGGTAAAATCATGGTCCAGACCAAACTGAGAGCGATGCTGCTGGTGAACTTTTGCGACCATCTTTCCAAGTTCATACTGACTGCCTTCACCAATATCGACCCAGTCTTGGATGAGGTAACCATCGCCATTAATTTCGCCGCTGGCAACAACCGTTGGCGTATTGGCGACTTGCCCCAATAGTTTGAGGCCCTCAACTTCATGGTCAAAGAATTTCTTTCCCCGGGCAGGCTGAACCTTCATGAAATAGTGGTGATTGTCAGTCCTGAGGGAATATGAATCATTGATGTCACCGCCGGAAACCGGTTGAATTGCGTTCACCGGTTCAATTGGCAACTGTGCGAGCCATTTTTCATCAACTGCCATTAATAAGATCTCCTTAGTGATTATTTTGAAAATAGGTTTGTAAACCGGCGACCACGTCGGAAGCAAATTTTTCTTGGTAGGTTGGGCTTTGAATCGCCTTAAAGTCCTTATCGGTATTAATATATCCGCCTTCAATGAGGATGGCGGGGACTGAATTGTCCCGGATGACTAAGAAATTGCCAAATTCGGATCCCCGGTTTGTTAACTTAAGATTACTCAGTTTGTGATCTACTGATTCAGCGAGCACTTTTGATTGCCCGTCGTGATAATAATAACAGGTAAATCCGGACGCAGTGTTAGCCTGGTCAGATGAATCGAAGTGAAAGCTGACAAATGCATTGGCAGCTTTTGATGCGGCCAGCTGTGGTCGTTGATAAAGGGCGACGGTCCGATCAGTGTCTCGAGTCATGATCACCTTTGCGCCCCTTTCTCGGAGCTTTTTAGCAACCAGTTTGGCAAATATTAACGTATAGGTTTTTTCTTCCTGACCGGTGGTGGAAAGGGCGCCTGAATCGCTGCCGCCATGCCCAGGATCGAGGACAATGGTGGCTTCTGATAATTTGGTAACCTTTTTAATATTGTTGTTGGTAACCAGCCAAGCCGCCACCCAGCCGATTGTTTTATGGTTGTAAATGACTTTAATCCAGTTATCTTTTCGGGTAATGACTTGGAGGCGTTGTCCCTGTTTGACCTTGGCCTTAACCGAGTAGGTGACTGAGGGGCCGGACCGAATGTTTAATTGATTTACTTTAACGGTGACCGAGTTGGCGTAAAGTGCCACAAATAACACCACAAACGTGACGACAATGGTGAGAATGGCGATTATCCAGCTGGTGTTTTGGGTCATTTTTCTCATGAGTTTGACTTCCTGTCATTTTATCAAATAACTCCATTATAAATAAACCTGCCAGGCAGTGCGAACTATTTATGTTTAAGTCATTTTAAAATTTTGGCAATCCTAATTCCCCCTTGACTTTTCGCCAGTCCTCAACTAATGTTATAAACAGTTAAATAATCAACCGATTAAAAAGATTAGTAGTTGAGCTGGTCAATTGACAGAGAACGTTCACTCGCTGAAAGAACGTGGCCGACTTATCGAAGTGACACTTTTTATAAACAATGGTAATAGCTAATGCTATTCGCGCGAGCGTTATCCTAGAGTAATTATTAAGGTGGTACCGTGCAATGCACCCTTGTCTTTGGACAGGGGTCTTTTTTTTCGGAATTTAATTGGGAGGAAACATCATGAGATATCAACGACCAAAAGGAACGGCTGATATTTTGCCTGAAGAGGCCAAAAAATGGACGTACGTTGAAGAGACAGCCAGAATGCTCTTTAACGATTATCGTTATCAGGAAATCCGAACGCCGATGTTTGAAAGTTTTGACGTCTTTTCCAGAACCTCTGGCGATACATCAGATGTCGTGACTAAAGAAATGTATGATTTCAAGGATAAGGGTGATCGGCACATCAGCCTGCGTCCTGAAGGAACCGCTGGCGTTGTCCGGGCCTTTGTTGAGAATAAGCTTTACGGCCCAGAACACCAACGTCCGGTGAAGGTTTTCTACATGGGGTCCATGTTCCGCTATGAGCGGCCTCAATCTGGTCGGCAACGGGAGTTTCATCAAATCGGGGTTGAAGCTTTCGGCAGCGATGAGCCGGAATTGGACGTTGAAGTCATTGCAATGGGAATGGACCTCCTATCACATTTTGGCTTGAAAGACATTCGATTGGAAATCAACAGTTTGGGTGATAAGCAGTCACGAGATGCCTATCGCCAGGCGCTCATCGACTACTTGGATCCTCACTTTGATGAGTTGAGTGAAGATTCGCAAACCAGACTTCATAAAAACCCGTTGCGGGTGCTCGACAGCAAGGATAAGCACGATCAAGAAATCGTTAAGGATGCGCCGTCGATCCTTGACTACTTGGATGACGAATCCAAAGCCCATTTTGATCGCGTCAAACAGCTGCTTGACGCCCTGGGAATTAAATACGTGATTGACCCGGATATGGTTCGCGGGCTTGATTATTACACCCACACAATCTTTGAAATCATGGTTGATTCCAAGGCGCTGGGTGAAGGTTACACCACCATTTGTGCCGGCGGTCGTTATAACGGGCTGGTTGAACAGCTGGGCGGCCCGGAAATGCCTGGAATTGGTTTTGGCCTGGGAATGGAGCGCCTGATGCTGTTAATGGATGCCCAGAACGTGAAGTTCCCAGTTCTTGATCAGCTGGATGCCTACGTTGTTGGTATTGGTGAACAAACGAGCGTTGAAACCCTCAAGGTTGTTCAAGCGTTGCGGGCAAATGGCTTTGCTGCAGATCGTGACTATTTGGATCGCAAGCCAAAGGCCCAGTTTAAATCCGCAAACAAATTGAACGCCCAATATACGATTACCATTGGCGAAAGTGAGCTGGCTTCTCACACCGCCAACGTGAAATCAATGGCCTCCGGAACGGAAATTAACGTGCCAATGACTGAAATTTTGGCAGATTTCGATGCCGTCATTACAAAAAATTTTAACGACTAAGGAGAGATTGTGAAATGAAGCGAACAACATACGCTGGTTTGGTTAATGAGGACCTGATCGGCCAAGAAGTTGTCTTAAAAGGATGGGTCCAAAAACGTCGGGACCTTGGTGGTTTGATCTTTATCGAACTACGAGACCGTGAAGGAATTGTTCAATTAGTATTCAGTGAAGAATTCGGTAAGGATGCGCTCGCCGTTGCTGATAAGCTCCGGGGTGAATACGTTGTTGAAGCCCGGGGCAAGGTTGTTGCCCGGGCCGACAAAGAAATCAACCCGAAGATGAAGACGGGTAAAATTGAAGTTGATATCACTGAGGCCAAAATTTTAGCAGCTTCTAAAACGCCGCCATTTTACATTGAAGATGGCATCAACGTTTCAGAAGATTTAAAACTGAAGTATCGCTACTTGGATCTCCGCCGGCCGGAAATGCAGGCTAATATTTTATTGCGAAACCGAATTATTCAATCAATCCACAGCTTCTTTGACGGTGAGGGCTTCATTGATATTGAAACGCCGACGCTTACCAAGTCAACTCCTGAAGGTGCCCGGGATTATCTGGTGCCGTCACGGGTTTATCCTGGTCAGTTTTACGCCTTACCACAGTCTCCCCAACAATTTAAGCAAATGTTGATGGGGGCTGGATTTGATAAGTACTATCAAATTGCGCGGTGTTACCGGGATGAAGACTTACGTGGTGACCGTCAGCCTGAATTTACCCAAATTGATATGGAAATGTCATTTGCCGATCAGGAAGAAATCATGGACGTTACTGAAGGCTTTATTGCCAAGGTCATGAAGGATGCAATGGGCAAGGATGTTAAGCTGCCGTTCAAACGGATGGACTGGGATGAATCAATGGCCCGCTTTGGGACTGACCAGCCAGATGTTCGGTTTGGCATGGAACTCAAAGATCTGTCCGATATCATGAAGGACGTTGACTTCAAAGTCTTCTCCGGGGCAGTTAAGGATGGCGGCCAAGTAAAAGCGATTGCCGTTCCCGGTGGGGCTGAAAAGTATTCCCGTAAGGATCTTGATCAGTTCGCCAAGTATGTTGAACGTTTTGGTGCTAAGGGGCTGGCTTGGCTGAAAGTCACCGAAGATAGCTTTAACGGGCCAATCGCTAAGTTCTTTAAGGATGCCGATTTGCGGGCCAAAATTCTTGAGAAAGCCGACGCTAAGCCGGGCGATCTGTTATTGTTTGCTGCTGACAACAGCCGAATTGTTGCGGATACTCTGGCCTATCTGCGGGTTGAAATTGCCAAGGAACAAAACATGATTGATGAGTCGAAGTTCGCATTCCTTTGGATTGTGAACTGGCCACTGTTCCACTGGGATGTTGACTTGAAGCGCTACGTGGCAGCCCATCATCCATTTACCATGCCCAATGAAGACGATGTTCACTATCTCATGAACGATGATGAGGATCCACACAAGGCTTACGCCCAGAGCTATGACATCATTCTAAACGGTCTCGAGTTGGGCGGCGGTTCCATTCGTATTCATACCCGCGCCCTGCAGGAACGCATGTTTAAGGCCCTTGGATTCACCAAGGAGAGTGCCGAAGCCCAATTTGGCTACTTCCTAAATGCGCTTGATTACGGATTTCCGCCTCATGGTGGTCTGGCAATTGGGTTGGATCGATTTGTTCGCCTACTTGCTGATCGCGATAATATTAGAGACGTCATTGCCTTTCCTAAGAACTCAAAGGCCGTTGAACCGTTAACCAGCGCACCATCACCAGTTGCCAATAAACAATTGGATGATTTGGGAATTTTCGTTGCGGATCAGGATAAGAAGCAGTAATATTTTCATTTGATCATTGAAGCGAGACGCGAGATAAGACATACTAATCTTATTGAGTGGCTTGCTTTTTTAATGAGTAAGTGATGACCAAATCGTAACTCTCTATTCAGATATGAAAGGATCTTACTATGGATGACGTTTCAAAATTAATGCGTCGACATACTTACGTGACGAAGGCGTCAACTTCGTTTATCTACGGTATTTTAGTTTCTATTGCGGTTAACTTCTTTTGGACTCCTGGACACATCTATTCCTCTGGGATCACTGGGTTTGCTCAGTTATTGAACACCGTCAGCAGCCGCACATTTCCATTTACCATCTCAACTGGTCTCGGCTTGTTTCTGTTGAACATTCCGTTGTTTGTGTTGGCATGGCGTTCGATTGGGCGGGAGTTCACAATTTTTACTGTGATCACCGTGTTTTTATCGAGTTTTATGATTCAACTTCTTAAACCCATCCCCTTAACCCACGACCCGATCATCTGTGCCATTTTTGGTGGGGCGGTTAATGGATTTGGTACCGGAACCGCTTTGAAGAACGGCATTTCCACTGGTGGGTTGGACATCCTGGGGCTGGTCATTCGGGACCGAACGGGGCGTTCAATCGGGTCAATCAACATCGCGTTTAATGTCATCATTGTATTAGCTGCCGGTTTTGCCTATGGGTGGCCTTACGCGCTTTATTCGACCCTGGGACTCATTGTAAACGCCAAAGTCATGGATATGACCTACACCAAGCAGCAGCGAATGCAGGTCATGATTATTACCAACCGGCCAAATACGGTGATTGACAGCGTTCAAAATCATTTGCGGCGGGGGATCACCATTGTGCATAATGCGGAAGGGGCTTACCAACACGATGCCAAGACCATTCTGTTTACGGTCATTTCCCGTTATGAAATGGGGGAGCTCGAAGAAGCGTTGCTCGAATCCGATCCCAACGCGTTTGCCAGCATCTCCGATTCCGTTAAAATTTTGGGCCGATTTTATGAACCCAAGCCCTAGTTAATGGTCTCAAATCCCATGCCTACCCAATTCTAAAGATTTTTTAAGAAAGCCGTTCTGCAAATAGATTATGTTATAATACTCGAGTGTGTTTATAAAAAATTGAAATACGGTGAATAAATTGAAAGTAGTGTATCTTTGGTTAATCCGATTTTTATCAATTCTCAATCTGTGGCAACCCCGAAAAAAGGTGGTTTACCTGATGAGCTTTGACAATAATCTGGATTTCATCAAACAATTCGCCCAGCAGCTTTCCAGTCGAACGCGCTTTGTGGTCCTCTACCGCCCGGAAACCGAAGCCGCGGCTACTGACCTGGCTGCATTCGGGATTGAAACCCACCAATTTACCGACGGGATTCGGCTTGTGCTGGATTTTGTACCGTTGTTGATGGGGGCTCGCTTGATATTTTGTGACAATTACTATGCGTTTTTGGGTGGCCTTGTTCATCCGAAGAACATGACGATTGTCCAAATGTGGCATGCGAACGGGGCAATTAAAAAATTTGGCTGGCAGGATCCGACTACTGATAAGCGCAGTGATACGGATAAGAAACGATTTCAGGAAGTCTATGATCACTTCGACGAGTACGTGGTGTCCTCCAAAGCAATGGGGAAGGTCTTTGAGCGGAGTTATCACGAAGGCGCCGATCACATTCAACTCTTGGGTTACCCACGTTCCGATCAGTATTTGAACCCTGAATGGATTTCCAGTGCCCGTCAGCGAATTTTTCGCGCCGCACCCGAGTTGAAAAGTCACCGGGTAATTTTGTATGCCCCAACTTATCGGCCGGATAATAGCTTTAAGCTGCCATCCGGGCTGGGAGCCGCGTTATCCGCAGATCCCAACGCAATCGTGGTTGTTAAGCTGCATCCGGTTTTAAGAAATCGGGAAACTGCGATGCAGAAGATCGGCAATCCGCGGATTAAGTTTTACCACGAATTACCAACCGATGACCTTCTAACGGTTGCCGATACATTGGTCACTGACTATTCCTCAGTGGCGTTTGACTTCAGTTTGCTGCCAAACGCTAACTCGATGATTTTCTTTATGTTCGATCTTGACCGTTATCAGCGGGATCCTGGAATTCAGGACGATTATGCTGATTGGCTGCCAAGTAAACCATTGTTCACAGTCAGTGAATTGAAACAAGCCATTATTAATCAGGAACCAACCGATTTTCATGCTTTCAACCATCACTGGAACACATACAATGACGGTCAGGCTACGAAACGCGTGATCGACCGGTATCGTAATTTATTGAAAAAGTAACTTATTAAACTTAATAGATTAGTGCGCTGGTCTATTTGTTAAGGAGTGGCAGAACTTGAAAGAAGTTTACACGTTAATTAAGGAGCAGTTCGAAAACATTGGGATTGTGTTTCGAATTTCGCAGTATGAGGACAAGGCTGAGTATCAAAGCCACTATCTCGGATTGGTATGGGAATATTTATATCCATTAATTCAGATTGGAATCTATTGGTTGGTATTTGGGATTGGGTTAAAGCATGGAAACTCAACTCACGGTATTGATTATCTGCCCTGGATGGTTATTGGAATCACCCCATGGTTCTTCATGAACCGGGCCAGTTTGGATGCCTCTAAAAGTATCTACCAGCGGGTTGGGATGGTTTCCAAGATGAAATTTCCGGTCAGCATTTTGCCAACCATTAAAATTGTCAGTAATTTAAGTTCGTTTTGGACAATGCTGGTTTTCTCGATTCTGGTTGGCTTCTTGTACGGGGTTCATCCATCAATCTACTGGCTGCAAGCAATTTATTACTTTATTTGTATGATTGCCTGGATGCTGGCCTTCGGGATTTTTAATTCCACCATTTCAGTTCTGGTTCGGGATTGGCGCATTTTACTGCAATCCCTGATGAGAATGTTATTTTACATGTCCGGCGTGCTGTTTAACTTTGAAACCAATTCGTTTCCCGCACCGTTCGTTCATATTTTGCAATTAAACCCATTCTTCTATGTTGTTTCCGGTTTCCGGGATTCCATGCTGGGGACGGCCTGGTTCTGGCAGAAGCCAACCTTGAACATTGTGTTTTGGGGAATGGTCCTGTTCTTCTTATTGGTTGGATCGCACCTCCACTACAAGTTCCGTTCAAGGTTTGTTGATTTGATTTAGCCATTGAAGGTGAGCTTTTGAAGAAAACAATTATTAATTTCATCAAATTAATAGCTCGCTATATACTCATCGCGTTAAACGGTGGGTTTATTTGTATGGGCACGAAAAAAAATCGGATCATTTTTGAAAGCTTTAATGGCCGTGATATTTCCGATAATCCTTTGGCAATTTATCGCCAGCTTATTTCCGATCGTCCTGAATTGCGCCAATCCTGTTACTTTAGTGTCAAGCCTTCAGAATATCGCCGCCTTGCCCAGGCGTTTCCAACGATTCAGCTACTGAAGCGATTTACCCCAGGGTGGGTCGGCTACATTGGCCGTGCTGATTACTGGGTCATGAATTCACGAATGCCAAAATGGTGGAAGAAGAATCGGCGAACCACCTATATTCAGACCTGGCACGGAACGCCCCTTAAACGGCTTGGCGTTGACATTGATCAGGTGGAAATTCCTGGTAGTTCAACGGCTAAATACCATCGAGATTTTGTGGAAGAAGCCGCTCGTTGGGATTATTTGATTGCGCCTAATCAATACTCCAAAACCATTTTCAGTCGCGCCTTTCAATTCCATAACCGATTTTTAGACATTGGTTATCCGCGTAACGATATCTTATACCAGCAGGATAACTTAACCGCGATTAATCAGCTTAAGCAACGCCTTTTTGGGATGGTTCCAAAAAAGGTTGTCATGTACGCGCCGACTTGGCGGGATGATGATTATCGAGCAAAGGGCGTTTACAATTTTGAACTACCATTTGATTTAGCCACTTTTTTTAAGAATGTTGATGCTGACACCCGGCTGATTATTCGTCCACACTATCTGGTGAAGGATCACATTGATATTACCGGTTTTGAAGATCGGGTCAGCATTATGGCTGATGCCGATATTAACCAGCTTTATTTAGTGACCGATTTGCTGATCACCGATTACTCTTCAGTGATGTTTGACTTCGCTAATTTGAAACGACCGATGCTCTTTTTCCCTTATGATTTAGCGCATTACCGTGATGAATTGCGTGGCTTTTACTTCAATTACGATCAGCAACATTTACCTGGGCCGATGGTGACGACAGCCGCTGACTTTTATCAGCAACTGGCTATTTTTAATCGTGATGGCGAGTTTTCTGCGTCGGCCGCTCAACTGGCTGCGTTTAACGACCAGTTTTGTGCCTGGGAGAATGGTTTGGCTGCTGAAAAGGTCAGCCAATTAATTTTAAGGGGGAATTCAAATGATTGATGAATCACCATTTCTAATCGGTTCACATGTCAGTATGAACGGCAAGGATATGTTTTTGGGATCAGCTAAGGAAGCTGCCGGTTTCAAAGAGACCGTTTTTATGGTCTATACAGGAGCCCCACAGAATACCGTTCGTAAACCAATTGACAAGCTAAACGGTCCCCAAGGTCGGGCCTACATGCAGGATCACGATCTTAAGGAAGTTGTCGTCCACGCCCCGTATATTATCAATTTAGGGAACACCTTCAAGCCACAAAACTTTACGTTTGGTGTTGAATTCCTGCAGCAGGAAATTCAGCGGGCAGAGGCCATTGGGGCTAAACAAATTGTGTTGCATCCCGGTGCCCATGTTGGTGCCGGTCCTGAAAAGGCAATCGCGCAAATTGCGAAGGGCCTTCAAGAGGTGATTACCGATGACCAGCAAGTCCAGATTGCCTTGGAGACAATGGCCGGTAAGGGGACCGAGGTCGGAATTACGTTCGAACAGTTGGCTCAAATTATTGATCAGGTTCCCAATAACGACAAGCTGTCGGTCACTTTTGACACCTGCCACACAAGTGATGCCGGCTATAATATTAAGGACGACTTTGACGGGGTCCTCAATGAATTTGACCACGTGATTGGATTGGACCGCCTTAAAGTGATTCATTTAAATGATTCAAAGAACCCTCAGGGAAGTCATAAGGATCGTCATCAAATCACTGGCTTGGGCACGATTGGCTTTGACACGCTTAATTACATTGCGCATCATAAGCAGTTAACCAACGTTCCCAAGATTTTGGAAACCCCGATCTTAAAAGACCCTGAAAACAAAAAGATCAAGTACAATCCCCACGGATATGAGGTGGCAATGCTGCGGGCTCAGAAGTTCAATCCGAATATTATTGCTGATATGAAAGCTGATAAGCCGTTTTAACTGATTGAAGGATCGATAAAAATACGGCTCAAACAACCATTCAATCTTTTGAATAGTCGTTTGAGCCGTATTTCTAAATCCATTAAATATTCCAATACCCAGCTTTCATGGTTTTGACTTCAGTTAGGAATCGTTCAACGTTAATCTTCAAACGTTGTGGTGTCCAAATTGAGACTTTCCAGAATGATGGTGGCCGTCTCTTCGATTGACTTATTAGCAACGTTGATGGTCAGACAGCCAATCTTTCTGTAAAGCTTTTTGGCGTACGCCAATTCGACCCGAATATTATCGGTATCCGAATAGGGCGTATTGGCGTCCAGCCCGTAAGATAACATCCGCTGCTTGCGAATTTTACTGAGCTTTTCCGGGGTATTTAACAACCCGAAAATTCGGTCTTTTTTAACTTGGGCCAGCTCATCGGGAATGTGCAGGTCCGGCCCGATTGGCAGATTGGCAACCTTCTGGTTCTGGTTTGCCAAGTAAAGTGACAGGGGTGTTTTTGATGTCCGTGAAACCCCCAGCAACACAATGTCAGCTTCCAGTAATCCCTTGGCATTTTTCCCATCGTCGTTTTCCACGGCAAATTCAATTGCTGAGATCCGCTCAAAATAATTTTCGTTCAGATCGTGAATCAGCCCAGGTACATGAGCTGGAGATTCACCAGTGCTTTCCGCGATTAACTTCATCGGCGTCTGAATGCAATCAAAATCGTAAATGTGGTTGGCCTGACAAAAATCGCGCACCATCTGGCTGAGTTCAACCGATACCAACGTATGAAAGATCATGGCATTTTTGGTTTTAGCGAGGTTCAAGATTCCTTTGAGAATTGATTCGGTCTGAATAAATGGGAACCGCCTAATTTCAGCTTTGATGTCCGGAAATTGAGACGTTGCCGTTTGGGCGAGCGTTTGAGCCGTTGCCCCGCTTGAATCTGAAATGATGAAAATTATTTGTGTTTTCACTGTTTTGCCCCCGGTTTTCGCAAAATTTTAGTCGTGGTAATAATTAAATTTTAACATGCCGGCGAGTTTTTTGAGTTAATCATTGACGATATTTCGATTAATATGTATAATTTAATGCGAACCGTTTTAGTACAGACAAAATCAGTGCTTTTAAACAGTTACATTTAAGCTCGGAGGGAGGGAATTTCATATGGCAAAGACAGTCGTTCGTAAAAACGAGTCTCTTGATGATGCTCTTCGACGCTTTAAACGTACAGTTTCTAAAAGCGGTACACTGCAAGAATATCGTAAGCGGGAGTTTTATGAAAAACCAAGTGTAAAGCGTAAATTAAAGTCCGAAGCAGCACGTAAGCGGAACAACAAAAAGAAACGTCGTTTCTAACACAAATTAAGATCGGAGCTAATGTTTAATTAGTCTCTGGTCTTTTTTAATGGTAAAATTTAGATAACTATTGAAAAGAGGTTTATCACATGAGTGTTTATGACCAATTGCTCTCAGATTTAAAGGATGCTATGAAGGCCCGCGACAAGGTTAAGCTGGATGTTATTCGCGGCATTAAAGCCCAGATAATGAATGCCGAAGTTGATAACAAAGGCAAGAAGTTAACCGACGAACAAGTTGCGGCCGTTGTTATGAGAGAAATTAAACAGGAAAAAGAATCAATTGAAGAGTTTGAAAAGGCTGGCCGAACTGATTTGGTTGATGACCAAAAAGCGAAGTTAAAGATTGCCGAAGCATACGCCCCAAAACAATTATCTGAGGATGAAGTTGAGAAGATTGTGACCGAAACGATTTCTCAGATTCATGCGGAATCAATGGCCGATTTTGGGAAAGTGATGGGCGCAATTATGCCCAAGGTAAAAGGGAAAGCGGACGGCAGCGTGATCAATAAATTGGTCAAGAAACAGCTTCAAAGTTAAACCGTCTCTAGTCGTGAATTTTTAAGTTATCCCAAAATTAACGCACTGGCCGATTAATCGCTTTAGTGAGCCTTTATTTTGTGATAATATCGGTTTAATAACTTATATTAAGAAGGAGTTAATTACTTGGCTGAAACTCAACAGATTACAAAGGAATTTATCGTGTCTGATCCTAATCAGCTGTTACAAATTGTCGGTACCCAAGACGAATTTATAACGATTCTTGAGGAGGGCATGGGCGTTTCGATTAATGTGTTTGGAAATTCGCTGCGAATAAGCGGTGATGAAACGCCGGTTGGTGAGACACTTAACATTCTCGACAATATTCTTGGCCTGCTTCAAAAGGGCATCAATATTAATAGCAGTGATTTTATCAGTGCCATTAATATGGCTCAAAATGGGACGCTTGAATACTTTAAGGATTTGTATAATCAAGTTCTGATTAAAGACGCCAAGGGCAAGGCCGTTCGGGTGAAGACCTTTGGCCAGCGCCAGTATATTCAAGCCATTCGCCATCACGACGTTGTATTTGGGGTTGGCCCGGCGGGAACGGGTAAAACCTACCTGGCAGTCGTCATGGCAATTGCAGCGCTTAAGAAGGGGACTGTCGATAAGATCGTTTTGACGCGGCCGGCCGTTGAAGCTGGTGAAAGTCTCGGATTTTTACCTGGTGACCTGAAAGAAAAGGTTGATCCATATCTCCGACCCATTTATGATGCCCTCCACGCGATTTTAGGAGCCGAACATACCGAGCGGTTAATGGACCGGGGCGTGATTGAAATTGCCCCGTTGGCTTATATGAGAGGGCGGACGCTAGATAATTCGTTTGTGATTCTCGATGAGGCCCAAAATACAACGAATATGCAGATGAAGATGTTTTTAACCCGATTAGGATTTGGGTCAAAGATGATCGTTAATGGGGACATCTCTCAAATTGATCTGCCTAAACACGCGGCAAGTGGCTTGGTTCGCGCCCAGGCGATTCTGAAGGGGATTGATCAAATTGAATTTGTCACCTTCAGTGCCAAGGACGTTGTCCGCCATCCGGTTGTTGCAAAAATCATCACGGCCTACGAGAAAGACGGCCAATAATTTATATTAAGGATTGTGAGTCATGGATTTAGAGATTTACGATAAAACTTCACAAGGCGTCACTGAAAAGGATCAAAAATTGATTCGGGACGTGCTTAATTTCGCCGGGTCTTACATTCATCTGGCCGACAGTACTGAGATGTCAGTCACGTTGGTAAATAATGATGAGATTCAGCGAATTAATCGCGACTATCGCGGTGTTGATCGGGCAACTGATGTGATCAGTTTTGCCATTGAAGATCAGGCTGACGATGATGATTTTCCAATTATTATGGACGAAACCATGGAAGACGTGATTCCGGAAAACATCGGGGATATTTTCGTATCGGTGGATAAAGTGGCCGAACAAGCTGATTACCTTGGCCATTCATTCCAGCGCGAACTCGGCTTTCTCGTCGTTCACGGTTTTTTGCACCTGAATGGCTATGATCACATGCAAAAAAAGGATGCTGACGTCATGTTCCCCCTTCAAAAAGAGATTTTAAATGCCTATGGCCTTAAAAGATAAACGTCAAATCGGGAAAAATAAATCGTTCTTTCAGTCGGTGGGCCATGCGCTGGAAGGAATCCGCAAGCTAGTCGTTGAGGAGCGCAACTTTCGCTTTGACCTCATCATCACAGCTGTTGTTCTTTGTGTCGGCATTGTTCTGAACCTGAACATCTACGACTGGCTGTGGTTGTGTGCGGCCTTTTTTTCGGTGATTGGCTCAGAAGTTCTCAACTCGATTGTTGAAAACGTTGTCGACTTGATTGTTGGCCACCATTTTGATTTGATGGCCAAGCGTGCCAAGGACATTGCCGCCGGGGGTGTTTTACTGTCCGCGTTTTTTGCAGTGATTATTGGGGCGTTGATTTTCATTCCCAGAATTATGAATCTATTAAATAAGTGAGGTAGAAAATGGATAATCCAAATTATCGTTCCGGCTTTGTGGCCATTGTTGGCCGGCCAAATGTTGGAAAATCAACTTTTTTGAACCGGGTTGTGGGTCAAAAAATTGCGATTATGAGTGACAAAGCCCAGACCACCCGAAATAAAATTCAGGGCGTCTACACGACCGATGACGCCCAAATCGTTTTTATTGATACACCAGGGATCCATAAGCCGCAAAATAAACTTGGCGATTTTATGATGGACTCAGCGCTCTCGGCTTTACGGGAAGTTGACGCCGTTTTATTCATGGTTAACGCAACTGAACGGCGCGGCGCCGGGGATAATTTCATTATTAAGCAACTGCAAAACGTTGATAAGCCAATTTATCTACTGATCAACAAAATTGACGAAATTTCTCCAGACGATGTGATGGCGATCATTGAACAATATAAGGACGCCTTGCCATTTAAGGAAGTCTTTCCGATTTCGGCTCTTCAGGGTAACAACGTACCGGAACTCATTTCCGCGCTCACCAATGAATTACCGAACGGGCCGCAGTATTATCCAAAGGACCAGGTAACCGACCATCCCGAACGGTTCGTGATTTCAGAATTAATTCGGGAAAAGGTTCTTCAGATGACCCGGCAGGAAATTCCGCATTCAACGGCTGTCTACATTGAAAGTATTAAGAAGCAGGACGACCTACTGCGCATTCAGGCAACGATTATTGTTGAACGAGACGGGCAAAAAGCCATTGTAATCGGTAAGGGCGGTTCGATGCTTAAAAAAATTGGCACCATGGCCCGAAAAGATATTGAAAATATGATGGGCAATAAAGTCTATTTGGAACTCTGGGTTAAGGTTGAGGCGCATTGGCGTGACAAGGCAAATTTGTTAAATTCATATGGTTACAAAAAGGGGAATTACTAAGATTCTCCTAGTAAAATAGTTTGGACATTGATGGTCGACGACTAAGGGGGTGCCACCTTGGCCAAAGCAAAGCCAGCTGACTTTCACGGAATTCTTCTCTACACGAAGGATTATGGTGAACGCGATTTACTCATTAAATTTTTAACGCGGGAATTTGGCAAAAAAATGTTTTTGGTCCACGGTGCCAAACGCCCCAAGTTTCGGATGCGGGCGGCAATTTTGCCGTTTAGTTACGGATTATATTCTGGGGACCTTAAAGAAGGCGGCCTGAGCTATATCAATAACTACAAGGACTTAACGCACTTTAAGGGAATTTCGGCGGATATTACTAAGAACGCGTACGCGACTTATGTGATGTCCTTAATTGATCTGGCCTTTCCAGATGACGCGCCGATCCCAAAGATCTATGACCAGCTGATGATTGGCTTAAAATTGATTGATGGTGGTTTTGATGAACAAATCATCACCAACATCTTTGAAGTTCAGCTGCTGGCCGCGTTTGGGGTGGCCCCCAACTGGGTTGACTGTGCCATCTGTCATCGCCGGGACCTGCCATTTGATTATTCTGAATCGTATGGTGGGCTGTTGTGCCAAAATCACTGGAACAAGGACCCGTATCGCCTACATTTGGATCAGAAAACCATTTACTTTCTACGCTTATTTTCAGTTGTTGATCTCACTAAATTGCACGCCATCAAAGTTGGCGATGCGACGAAGAAGTCGCTCCGACGGGTGATCGACCAGATCTATTCACGGTCGGTGGGTGTCCAGCCGAAAAGCAAACGCTTCATTGATCAATTGGGGAACTTCAAGATTTAGTGCGATTCAACGTTGACATTCCGCTGTTTGTCAACTAAGATTATTTTGAGTTTAATATTTTTGGCAACGACAAAAGAAATTAATCGCTGGGTCTTCACAACGAGGTTGGGATAGTGTAAGCCAACTAAGACTGACCGATTGATCGGCACTTTTCGAGCCAAGTAATTAAGTGCTGGTTTTTATTAACCAGAAGTAGGGTGGAACCGCGATTTTGTCGTCCCTATGTTTAAGCAGCTTTTTGGAGCTATCGTTAAACATAGGGTCTTTTTTTGTAAAAAATTAGGAGGAGTATAGATGACTGAAAAATTGTCAGTTCAAGAAATCATTCTAAGACTGCAGCAATACTGGGCTGCCCAAGGCTGTATGCTCATGCAGGCTTACGATACTGAAAAGGGTGCTGGAACAATGAGCCCGTACACATTTTTACGGGCGATTGGACCGGAACCATGGAATGCGGCTTACGTGGAGCCATCACGGCGGCCAGCTGATGGCCGGTATGGTGAAAATCCGAACCGATTGTATCAACATCACCAATTTCAAGTGATCATGAAGCCATCACCCGAAAACATTCAGGATCTCTATCTAAATAGTTTGAAGGAATTGGGTATTGATCCGTTGGAACACGATATCCGCTTCGTTGAAGATAACTGGGAGAACCCCTCTATGGGCTGTGCCGGTGTTGGTTGGGAAGTTTGGCTGGATGGCATGGAAATCACCCAGTTCACTTACTTCCAGATTGTTGGCGGCTTGGAGATGGATCCGGTTGCTTCCGAAATCACTTATGGGTTGGAACGATTGTCATCATACATTCAAAATGTGAACTCCGTTTTTGATCTTGAATGGTCTGATGGCGTTCTTTATGGTGATATTTTTAAGGAGCCGGAATACGAGCACTCCAAATATAGTTTTGAAGTGAGCGACCAGGAAATGCTTCTGACCTTGTTTAACGATTACGAACGGGAAGCAAAAAGGCTTTTGAAACAGGATTTGGTCCATCCGGCGTATGATTATATCCTGAAGTGTAGCCACACCTTTAATTTACTTGATGCCAGAGGCGCGGTTTCCGTTACCGAACGGGCCGGTTATCTTTCCCGAATCCGCAACTTAGCGCGATCTGTGGCCAAAGAATTCGTTGCCGCAAGAAAGCGGCTTGGATTCCCACTGATCAAAGACGAAAAGAAGCGTCAGGAATTGCTAAGTGATGAAGAGGAGGAAAAATAATGGCTAATAATTTCTTACTGGAGATTGGTCTTGAAGAAATTCCCGCTCATGTTGTCACCCCAAGTATTAACCAACTCAAGAAGCGGGCAGCGGATTTCTTAAAGGCCCAACGAATAACATTTGAACAAATTAAAACTTTCAGCACGCCGAGAAGATTGGCGCTTTACATTACTGGGTTGGCAGACAAGCAGCCTGATATTGATAAATCTGTTAAGGGTCCCGCCAAAAAGATTGCGCAGGATGCTGACGGCAACTGGACAAAGGCGGCGATCGGATTTTCTCGCGGTCAGGGGGCCACACCTGACGACATTACCTTCAAAGAGGTGAAGGGAACCGAGTACGTGTTTGTTGAGAAACACATTGCCGGCAAGCCACTGGAAACAATCTTAACCGGGATGAAAGATGTCGTAACGGCAATGACGTTCCCGACTATGATGAAGTGGGCCAACTACTCCTTTGAATATGTTCGACCAATCAAATGGCTGGTGGCGCTGCTGAATGATCAGGTTATTCCGTTTCAGATTCTCGACGTCTCAACTGACCGGGTGACTTCCGGCCACCGCTTCTTGGGAAAGGACGTTTCCCTTGCAAACGCCGACGAGTACGAGGAAAAATTGACTGAACAATTCGTTGTTGCTGACGCCGCTAAGCGAAAGGAACTCATTGTCAAGCAAATCCATCAGATTGCCGAGGCTCATGACTGGCAAATTAGTCTGGATCCGGATTTATTGGAAGAGGTTAACAATTTAGTGGAGTGGCCGACAGCATTTGCCGGAAAGTTCGCTGACAAGTACCTCACAATTCCCGATGAGGTCCTGATCACCTCGATGAAGGATCACCAACGCTTCTTCTTCGTAACTGACCAAAGTGGGGCGCTATTGCCGGACTTTATTTCCGTTCGAAATGGGAACGACCACGACATCGAAAACGTGATTGCCGGCAACGAAAAAGTATTGACTGCCCGGCTTGAAGATGCCATGTTCTTCTATCAAGAAGATCAGAAAAAGACGATTGCCGATTATGTCAACCGGCTCAAAAAGGTTAGTTTTCACGATAAAATTTCAACGATGTATGAAAAGATGCAGCGAGTTGGGGTGATTTCTCATTATTTGGGGCAGCAATTTAATTTTTCGGATGATGCATTAGCCGATTTGAAGCGGGCTGCGGAAATTTATAAGTTCGATCTTGTCACCGGAATGGTTGGTGAATTTGCCGAACTGCAGGGCGTGATGGGCGAAAAGTACGCGTTGCTTAATCATGAATCCCCAGTGGTTGCTAAAGCGATTGCCGAGCATTACATGCCGATTTCAGCGAATGGTGATTTACCGAAATCAGACGTTGGCGCTTTATTGGCAGTTGCCGATAAGCTCGACAGCATTTTAACGTTCTTTGCGGCCGGAATGGTCCCGAGTGGTTCCAACGATCCCTACGCGCTTCGTCGGCAAGCAACCGGAATTGTTCGAATTGTTGCTGATAAGAAGTGGAACTTTGATTTAAAAGCCGTTTTAAATGCGGTCATTAAACTTCAGAATGAGCAAAACGTGGCCCCCAAGTTGGATATGAGCGCTCAAGTGGATCCGGTGTGTGATTTTATTAAGGATCGGATCAAACAGTACCTGGATGATTTGGGCATTCGCTATGATATTTCGGATGCCGTTACCTCTGGTTCATTAACGGACATTTTGTATAACATTTCCAGCGGCCAAGTTCTTCAAGCTCATAAAGATGATGACAACTTCAAGGGAATTATTGAATCCCTGACCCGGGTTCTGCGGATTTCTAAGAAGGGCCACTTTGCCGACGACGACTTAACTGTTGATCCCACGCTATTTGAGAACGATTCTGAAAAGGATCTTAATACTCAGGTTGCCGGGATTGTCACCGGCTTTGACACGGCGTCGGCGCAGGAAGATTTTGCCCGGTTAACAAGTTTGGAATCAATTATCAATGAGTATTTTGACGCCACGATGATTATGGCTAAGGATGCCAAATTAAAGGATAATCGGCTGCGGCAGCTGACCATCATCTCAAACATGATCCTGCATCTTGGTGACCTGGATAAATTGGTCGTTAAGGGTTAGCTCATCGTGTGATTCTCTTTGAGGCTTTTGTTTGTACAAACTTAGAGAGTATGATAGTATAAACTATGTATCGCTGTATATAAAGTCGCACTGTTTTGGTGCGACTTTTTGCAGGTATTTGCACTGGTTCATAGCGTGGGAGGCGGTTGATCGTTGAAGATTCCTGAAGACGTGATTGAACAAATTAGATCTCAAGTTAACATTGTTGACGTGGTCTCTCAGTACGTTCAGTTAAAGCAGTCGGGAAAGAATCTGTTTGGGCTCTGTCCGTTTCATGAAGAACGGACCCCATCGTTTTCCGTCACCGAAGATAAACAAATTTTTCATTGTTTCAGTTGTGGTCGTGGGGGCAACGTTTTTAAGTTCATCATGGAAATTGAGAACTTATCATTTCCAGAAGCGGTTAAAAAAGTTGCCGAGATGGAACATTTAGACGTCGATGCGAAGTATTTTGCTGACGCCGCTCCGGCTACGAAGGAAAGTTCAGAGCAAAAACAGCTCATCGACCTTAATGAGCAGGCGGTCAAGCTCTATCATCATATTCTGATGAACACTAAAATCGGTCAGCCAGCGCTGGATTATCTGCACAAACGCGGCATGACCGACGAAACGATTGTGACGTATCAATTGGGCTATGCCCCGTCTCAGCGGTTGGTTAAACCATTTTTTGATCAGCGTCAAGTTGATTACCAGCTGTTGCGAAAGTCAGGACTCTTTTCTGAGGGTCAGGACGGCAGTCTTCGCGACCGGTTCGTTGATCGCGTGATGTATCCAATTCGCAATGCGAACGGCCAAACGGTTGGCTTTTCCGGGCGATTACTATCAACCGATTCGGATATGCCAAAGTATTTGAACAGTCCTGAAACTGAACTGTTTAATAAGCGAAAGATTTTATTTAACTTGGATTTTGCCAGACCAAATATTCGCAGTAAGCAGCCAGCCCTGTTGTTTGAAGGATTTATGGACGTTATTACCGCTTTTCAGGCGGGAATCAAGTCCGGTATCGCGTCAATGGGAACGAGTCTCACTGAGCAACAAATTTATGATATCCAGCGGATTACCCGCGAAGTGATTGTTTGTTACGATGGGGATGCTCCGGGCCAAAAAGCCATTAAGCGTGCGATTGATGCGTTTAAAGAGACGAACCACCAGCTTGACTTAAAGGTGGTGTCGATTCCCGACGGGATGGATCCCGATGAATTCATTCGTAATCGTGGTGGAGATAAGTTTCAAGCGTTATTGAAAAACGCCCAGTCGCCGATTGATTTTGAATTGAATTTTCTTAAGAAACAGTCTAATTTACAATCAGAAGATGGGCAGGCTGCTTATATCGCGGCGGCGTTAAAGCTCGTTGCCACGGTCAGTTCGGGAATTTCCCGGGATCTTTATCTGAATCGATTGGCTGAAGAATTTTCGATTGATAAGGAAGTTCTCAAACAGCAGTTGGCACCCATGATTCGCCGGACGGCTACTCAGAGGCCGGTTATTTCAGCCCCCGTCGCGCCGGCACAAGCTGTTAATCAAACACCCCGGCCAAGCGATAAGGTGGCTGTGGCCCAGATGCAGCTGTTGAATCGAATGCTTCATAACCATGATGTCTGGTTGAAGGTGCAGGGAACCCCGGGATTCGCGTTTGTTGACGAGCAGTACCAGATGCTGTATCTTTTGGCGGAAGGGTACTTCGCTAAGTTTGATGACTACAACGTGGCAACGTTTAGCAACATGATCACCGAAGATTCCCTCCAGAGTCTCTTGATTGACATTGAAATGATGAATTTACCACAGGAACCATCGCCAATGGAGATTGATAACGACCTAGATGTTATTATGAGAAAGGCACCGGTTGAATCAGAATTAAAGCAGAAACAGGCTGAGTTAAATCAAGCTGCCAAAATTGGCGATGTTGATAAGCAGCGTCAATTAATGGTTGATATATTGAAGCTTGAACAGCAGAAAAGAACTAAGGAACAAGCTTAACTTCGGGAGGCATTTTGATGGCTAACAAAAAGACAAATAGTGTAAAGGTTGAGAAAAAAGCGACGAAGAAGTCCACAAAGACAACGAAAGCCGCTACAGCCAAAAAGGCCCAAAAGCCTTATAAGAAGGTATTTGATCAAATCGTTAAGGATAATAAGCCAATTGGCCATATCACTTACGATGAGCTTCAGGAAAAAATTGAGGAGCCATATTCTTTGGACAAAAAGGACATGGAAGAACTGCTGGAAAGCATTGAAGATTCAGGAATCAGCGTTGTTGATGACAACGGTGATCCAGATCCTCGGGCCATTGATGCCGCTAAGAAAGTGACTAAAAAGGAGCTTTCCGATGTATCCGCGCCAACAGGGGTTAAGATTAATGATCCTGTCAGAATGTATCTCAAGGAAATTGGGCGTGTCTCCCTGTTGAGCGCTGATGAAGAAATTAACCTGGCTAAGCGAATTGAGGCCGGTGACGAAGAGGCCAAGCAGGAATTGGCTGAAGCTAACTTACGGTTGGTGGTATCAATTGCCAAGCGGTACGTCGGTCGAGGCATGCAATTTCTTGATTTAATTCAAGAAGGCAACATGGGCTTGATGAAGGCGGTTGAAAAGTTTGATTACCGAAAGGGATTCAAGTTCTCAACCTACGCAACGTGGTGGATTCGTCAGGCGATTACCCGGGCCATTGCTGACCAGGCGCGGACCATTCGAATCCCGGTTCACATGGTTGAAACGATCAACAAATTAATCCGAATTCAGCGGCAATTGCTTCAAGATTTAGGTCGGGAACCCCTTCCGGAAGAAATTGGGGCTGAAATGGATATGCCAACCGAAAAGGTTCGGGAAATTCTCAAGATTGCCCAAGAACCGGTTTCTCTAGAAACCCCAATTGGCGAAGAGGACGATTCGCATCTCGGCGACTTCATTGAAGACCAGGATGCGACTTCACCGGCGGATCACGCGGCATATGAACTTCTCAAGGAACAGTTGGAAAGTGTCTTGGATACGCTGACTGATCGGGAAGAAAATGTGCTTCGTCTTCGTTTTGGACTGGATGATGGCCGGACCCGGACTTTGGAAGAAGTTGGTAAGGTCTTTGGCGTTACCCGTGAACGGATTCGTCAAATCGAAGCCAAGGCCCTTAGAAAATTACGTCACCCATCCCGTAGCAAACAATTAAAAGATTTCTTGGAGTAGCCTAAAAATTTCGCTGTCGTCAATTCCTGGTTTCAGGAATTCACGGCAGCTTTTTTGTGATTTGGGGCCCCTTCATGACCTTGGCTTTTTATCAAACTGTTTTTTTACAGCCGAATAAATTATAATGAATTTATTAACAAACTAAGGAGATTATTATGAACGGCACGCACCTTTCGAAACGATTACAAACAGTCAGTGAACATGTTGAACCGGGGAGTCGGTTGGCTGACATCGGCTCCGATCACGCGTATCTGCCGGTTTACTTGGCCGCCAACCAGATCATTTCATATGGGGTCGTTGGCGAAGTTGCCAGGGGGCCCTTGGCGAATGCAACCTCCGAGATTCAGCGAGCCGGTCTGGCTGAAATCCTTCATCCGCGCTTGGCGGACGGATTGGCAGCCATTAAAGATGGTGACGACATCGACGCCATTACAATTGCTGGCATGGGGGGTATTTTAATCACCCACATCCTTGAAACGGGTAAGCAGAAGTTGACCGGCAAAGAAAAATTGATTCTCCAGCCCAACGTGGGGGCAAATGTGGTTCGGCAGTGGCTGATGGATAACCGCTATCAGTTAAGCGCTGAACAAATTCTTGAAGAAGAGGGGCACATTTATGAAATATTAACTGCCAAGAAGGTGGCGGCCCCGGTCAGTTACACCGAAAAGCAGCTCCGCTTTGGCCCGTATCTGCTTGCCGAAAAGACGCCAGCCTTTGTTGCAAAGTGGACTTCGGAGCGAAGCCAGCTTCAGCGAATTATAGATAATATGAAGTTGGCGACTTCTCCTGACCAGGAGAAAATCGAGCAAATTGAACGAGAAATTCAAATGATTAATGAGGTGATTCACGTTGAAAGCTAATGAGTTGGTACAGAAATTTGAAACCTTTGCCCCAAAGAAGTTAGCAATGCCTAAAGATCCAGTGGGGCTTCAGATTGGGTCTTTGGATCAGGAAATTCATAAGGTGATGACGACCCTGGATGTGCGACCCGAAGTGGTTGATGAGGCAATTAATAACGGCGTTGACTTTATTTTTGCTCATCATCCAGTGATGTTTCATCCAGCTAGGAATCTTGACTATTCCGATCCGCAAAATGCCATGTACGCCAAGATTATTTCTCACGGCATCACGGTCTATGCGGCCCATACCAATCTAGATTCAGCGGACGGTGGCATGAACGATTGGTTGGCGGATGCCCTAAGCTTGACCCATGTCCGCGGTTTGGTGCCCGGGTATGCTGGTTCTATTTTCAGGTTAACGGTCACGGTCCCGAAGGTTTATGCAACGGCCGTTCGGATGTCATTAGTGGATGCCGGTGCTGACATCAACGACGGCCAATACACCGGTTATACTTATGAAATGGACGGGACGGTTTATTACGTGCCGCAGCCAGGTGCCGATCCGACCATTGGCATGGCTGGTGAACCGACTGAAGTGGAGGATTCCCGTTTGGAATTTGAGGTGCCGGAAAAGAATTTAGCCAAGGTCCTCAAAACTCTAAAGGACGTCCATCCCTTACAGCATCCCCTTTATAACATTATTCGCCTGGAAGACAAGAAGCATCAGTATACCATGGGGCGCGTGGGTGAATTACCGGAACAAATGCAGCTGGAGTCATTTGCAAAACGTTGTAAGTCAGTCTTTCACGTATCGGGCTTACGAGTTGTCACCACTGATTTGTTTAAACCAGTTAAAACTGTAGCAATCCTTGGCGGTGATGGCGGCAAATTCTATCGCACCGCGCAGAAAGCCGGCGCGGACGTTTACATTACGGGGGATGTTTACTACCATACCGGGCATGACATGCTCGCCAGCGATATGCCGGTGATTGACCCCGGCCACCACATTGAAAGCATCTGTATTCCTAAATTAGCGGACTTATTCAATCGGTGGGCTGACGAAAATAACTGGCCAATTTCGATTATTCAATCAAAAATTAATACGGATCCATTTACATTTCTCTAGGAGGGTTACTAATGGCAAAGTATCCAGAACTAATTGCAAACTTTTTAAAATTTATCAAGATCAATACCCGTTCCGATCCGAATTCATCATCGGTTCCGTCGGCCAAACGGGAAAGTCAATTTTTGACAATGCTGGCAGGGCTGCTGACTGACATGGGCCTGGCCAACGTTCATACGAACCAGCAAAGTGCCTATGTATTTGCAACGCTGCCGGCCAATGTTGATCGCCAAGTGCCAACGGTTGGGTTCATTTCCCACATTGACACGGCTGATTTCAATTCCGAAAATGTCAACCCGGAGATTATCGAAAATTATGATGGGAAATCGGTCATTGCCCTTGATAAAGATGGCGAATACACCCTCGACCCAAAAGTATTTCCCAGCTTAAAAAAGTACCGCGGCCAAACCCTGATTACCACTGATGGCTCAACGCTTTTGGGCGCTGATGATAAATCCGGGGTTGCTGAAATTATTTCGGCAGTCACTTACTTACAGGCCCATCCGGAAATTGCCCACGGAACGGTGAAGGTTGGCTTTGGTCCCGATGAAGAAATTGGGACTGGCGCTGATCATTTTGACGTCCAAGACTTCGGTGCCGACGTTGCCTACACCGTTGACGGCGGCCCGCTGGGGGACTTAAATTATGAAACGTTTAACGCTGCCGATGCGAAGGTGTCAATTAAGGGGACTGATGTGCATCCGGCGGAAGCCAAAGGGGTCATGGTCAATGCGATTCAGGTTGGAATGGATTTTCATGCCGCATTGCCGGAATTTGATCGCCCCGAGCGAACAGAAGGTCGTCAGGGGTTCTACCATCTCTACGATTTTCAGGGCGATGTTGACCATGCCGAGATGGGCTACATCATTAGAGATCACGATCGGGACCGGTTTGAAGCCCGTAAACGCCTATTCCAAGGAATCGCCGATCAAATGAATAAGGAGTTCGGCGAAAAACGGATTTCAATCACCCTTAAAGATCAGTACTATAACATGGGTGAAATTATTCAAAAGGACCCAACGGTTTTGACAATTGCCGAGGAGGCAATGAAAAACGTTGGGATCAAACCGCACGTATTCCCGGTTCGTGGCGGCACTGATGGTTCAAAGATTTCATACATGGGATTGCCAACGCCGAACCTATTCGCCGGTGGTGAAAATATGCATGGCCGGTTTGAGTACGTATCAGAAGAAACCATGGAAAAAGCCGTTGATGTGATTATTGAAATTGTTAAATTGTTTGCGAAAAAATAATTGGTCAAAAAAGGTCAAATTGTTTTGAATGGCCCCTTATTTTTGATAGGATATTGATTAGGCGGTTTGAAACCAACTTGTATTTATTTCGACCGCTTTGACTTAACACGACATTAATTAAGAATACTTTAAAATTAAGGTGATAAATGAATGAATCCAGATAACTTAACGGAAGCCGTCACAAAAGCAATCTCACAGGCCCAACAGATTGCGGTGACCCGTAAACAACAGAATATAACCGTTGCCCACTTGTTTAAATTTTTGGTGCAACCGGGGGAATTAGCCCGCCAGATCTATTCGGATCTTGGCCTGAAATTAGCTGATGTGGATCAGGAACTCGACGATGAAATTGACAAGATTGCCACCGTCGAGGGTAGCAATATCAGTTACGGGCAGGCGTTATCGTCAAATCTGTATGAACTCTTACAAAATGCCGAACAAATTAAAAATGAGTTTGGTGACCAGTACATTGCCGTTGATACACTGACGATTGCCGTCATGCAATTGCGTGGCGATGATTTCACAGATTACCTGAGTCATCAGGGGATTACCGAGCAAAAGGTGCGAAACGTTGTCGAAAAAATTCGCAGCGGCCAAAAAGTCACTTCTAAAAATCAGGAAGATAATTATCAGTCCCTTGAAAAGTACGGGACCGACCTTGTTAAAGCCGCTCGGGAAAATAAGTTAGGCCCAATCATCGGTCGGGACGAAGAAATTTTGGACGTTATCCGAATTTTGTCGCGAAAAACCAAAAACAACCCAGTACTGATTGGGGCTCCTGGGGTTGGTAAGACGGCGGTCGTCGAAGGGCTTGCCTTGCGAATCGCCTCAAATGACGTTCCTGAAAATTTAAAAAACAAAACGATTTTCCAGTTGGATATGGGGGCACTCATTGCCGGTGCCAAATATCGTGGTGAGTTTGAAGAGCGCCTGCAGGCCGTTTTAAAAGAAGTGAAGAAGGCTGAAGGGCAAATTATCATGTTTATCGATGAAATTCATAACATCGTTGGCGCCGGGAAGGCTGAAGGATCAATGGATGCCGGTAACATTTTGAAGCCCATGCTGGCCCGGGGAGAACTCCACTTAATTGGGGCCACGACGATTGATGAATACCGGAAATACATGGAAAAGGATAAGGCCCTTGAACGACGCTTCCAACGGGTATTGGTAAATGAACCCTCCGTTGAGGATACAATCACGATTTTACGTGGACTTTCCGAAGGCTTGGAAATCCATCACGGCGTTCGGATTCATGATAACGCCTTAGTTGCGGCAGCCAAGCTTTCTGATCGTTACATTACCGATCGGAATTTACCTGATAAGGCGATTGACCTGGTCGACGAAGCATCGGCTGAGATTCGGGTTGAAATGAATTCCAGTCCCACCGAGCTTGATCAATCTAACCGCCAATTGATGCGGTTAGAGGTTGAAGAGGCCGCCTTGAAACAGGAAACTGACGAAGCTTCCAAGAAACGCCTTAAGGAAGTCCAATCCGAATTGGCAAACATTAAGGAAAGGGTTAATGGCTTAAACGCCCGCTGGAAACAAGAAAAAGACGCCATTAAGAAGATTGGCGATAAGAAGAAGCAGTTGGATCAGGCAAAGAATGATTTGAAGCAGGCGGAAAACGACTACGATCTGAACAAAGCCGCGGTTCTTCAGCACGGGACAATCCCTGATCTTCAAAAGGAACTTCACCAGCTTGAAACGAATGATCAGCACGCCGACTGGTTAGTCAGTGAGTCAGTGACCGCCGACGAAATTGCGAAGGTTGTGAGTCGTGAAACCGGCATTCCGGTGACAAAATTAGTGGAGGGTGAACGCCAGAAGCTCCTTCATTTGGCAGACAATCTCCATAAACGGGTGATCGGTCAAAACGAGGCGGTTACGGCAGTCTCTGACGCGGTTATTCGGTCACGTGCCGGGCTTCAGGATCCCAGTCGCCCATTAGGCTCATTTTTGTTCCTGGGACCAACCGGGGTCGGAAAAACCGAACTGGCAAAGGCGTTAGCCGAAGACCTGTTTGATTCCGAGAATCACATGGTCCGGATTGACATGTCCGAATACATGGAAAAGGAATCCGTTTCTCGTCTGGTCGGCGCGGCTCCCGGATACGTTGGGTATGAAGAGGGCGGCCAGTTAACCGAAGCGGTCAGACGCAATCCTTACACGATTGTGTTATTTGACGAAATCGAAAAGGCTCACCCAGACGTGTTCAATATTCTCCTTCAAGTCTTAGATGATGGCCGGCTGACCGATAGTCAGGGACGGACAATTGACTTTAAGAATACGATTCTTATCATGACATCCAATTTGGGATCTGACATTCTTCTGGAGGGGACCAATGAAGACGGCGTCATTTCGGATACGGCTAAGAAGCAGGTTGATCAACTATTGAAGTCGTCATTTAAGCCTGAATTTTTAAATCGAATTGACGACGTTATTATGTTCAAACCACTGTCACGTTCCGACATTGAAAAGATTGTGCAAAAACTCATTGATCAACTATCATCCCGAACCAGACAGCAAGATATTCAGCTGGCCATTTCCGATGATGCCAAACGCTGGATTGCCAATAACGGTTATGAACCGCAATATGGCGCTCGGCCACTTCAAAGATACGTTACCAACGTGGTTGAAACGCCGTTGGCAAAAATGATTGTCGGCGATCAAATTAAACCGCACAGCATTGTTCACATTAACTTGGCAGATGATCAACTAACATTCGTTCCGGAGCAGTTAACCCCGCAGGAAGTTTAATCGAAACTTAGTTAAGAGGTGGCAGAATGCTTCAAGAATTTCAGTTGATGACTAAGGGACCGACAAAACTGGCAGCCGCGGTGGTTACACCGGATCATACGGACCGGCCAACCGCCATTGTCCAGTTGATTCACGGCGCTTTGGAACATAAAGAACGGTACTTTTCTTTTGCGTCGTACCTGGCCGAACGGGGTTATGTGGTCGTGATGATCGATAATCGCGGTCACGGCCGCTCCGTGTCGGCTGCCGATCCGTTTGGGATCATGCACAGTTGGCAGCAGCAGGTCAGCGATCAGGTTGTTCTGTCAAAGTGGATTAAACAGCGGTATCCGAATCGGCCGCTCTTTTTGTTCGGCCATTCCTTAGGATCAATTTGGGGTCGATTGTACCTTCAGCACGACGACGAGTTGATTGACGGGTTGATTCTCACCGGAACGGTTCGTTACATTCCGGTTGTCCCGGTTGGAATATTGCTGGGGGAATTGTATCAGCGGGTTCGCAGTGCCACAGCGACGTCAACGCTTCTTTCGCGCCTGTCTGGAATGGCCCCCGGGGATCACGATTGGTTGACCTACAATCGGGAAAATATTAATCACGTGATAAAAGACCCGTTAATGATGGATCAGTATCCGGTTTCAAGTCTTCTAACCGTTTGGCTGGGGGATTTCCAACTTAAGCAAACGGCTCATTTTGCCTGTCGCCACCGGGATTTGCCAATTCTAAGCATTACCGGCGATCACGATAAGTTTACCGGCGGCCGGCGGGGGCTAAGGGATACCGTCCGAACGCTGAATCGAATTGGTTACCAGAATGTGACCAGCATTGTGATGCCCCATATGAAGCATGAAGTCCTCAATGAGACTGGACACGAAAAGGTTTATGCGCTGATTTATCAATTCCTTCGGCAACATCAAGCCTAATTTCTGGATATAAAAAAGATTGGCTGCGGACATAAATGTCTGAGCCAATCTTTTTTAAGTCATTTTCTAAATCATTGTTTAGCGTATGAATCCTTGCTAATCAGATAGATCCCGTTAACGGCAATGAATGCAACCACTGCGGCAACGCCACCGATCTTTAAGTAATCATATGGTAAAACTTCAAGTGCTGAAGCAATGTACCCAATAATTTCGCCAAAAATGATTGACCAAAAAATGACCACGATGTTTGAAGCTAATAGTTTCATATTATCCAGCCTCCTGATAATCAATGGTATTTTAGCATATTTTAACACAAAAATCACTCTGAATTTAATAGCGAATTCATTTTGCCAGCCAAATTCTTTGGTATAATTTGAGTATGAAAGAAGGGAAATCAATTGGCATACGTTCCACTCCAAATCACCAGTTCTTACAGCTTACTTCAAAGCCCAATTCGAATTAAAGACTTGGTTGCCGCTGCCAAGCAACGTGGTTATGCCGCGCTTGCGCTGACGGACCATAATGTGATGTACGGGGCCGTTGAATTCTACGATGCTTGCGTTGGGGCTGGCATTAAGCCGATTATTGGTCTGACAATCGATCTTCCCGGATTTGTCCGAAGTGATCAAAGTTATCCAGTTGTTCTGCTCGCCAAAAACCAAGCCGGCTATCAACATCTGCTGGCGATCTCGACCGCTAAGAATTCTGGCTCTGACGACGTGGCAGTTACCGATATCGCGGCTGACCTTGCGGATCTCTACCTGATTTTTCCGCCGTTAGCAGAGATTAACGATCTCATCCTTCAGGGACGGGCAACCGAAATTGCTAAAATTGTCGATCAGTTAACGGCGTTAGGGGTTGATCGGGCGGCCATTAAATTTGCTGCCGACTATCACGCTGCTGATACCGTGGTTGACATGCTGGCCAAGACCGCCGCTGATAATCAAGTCGACGTGATTGCTGATAGTCCGGTGATGTATCTGAACGCGGCGGATTATTTCCCAATGCAGGTATTAAAGGCAATTGATTCGGGCGATAAACTGACAAATGTCGCCGAGTTAAGTCATCAGGTTGGGCCGTATTGGCTGCAGCCAAATGATCAGGTTGTCCAGGCTTATCAGCAAATGCATTTAACCGCGGCGCTGAAAGTCGGCCAAGCCGTTGCCGATCAGTGTAACGTTGAAATTAAAAAGCAACAGCCTAAGCTTCCACAGTTTAAAACCCCAGATGGTCTCAGTTCAAAGGATTACCTGCGACAATTATGTGAGACCGGTCTCAAGACCCGGCTAACAACCAATCACGTGACTGATGGGGACGTTTACCAGCAGCGCTTGGATCGGGAACTTGGCGTCATCGATTCAATGGGATTTGACAATTATTTCTTAATTGTATGGGACGTAATCAATTTTGCTCACCAAGCCAAGATTGTGACCGGGCCCGGCCGGGGGTCGGCAGCCGGATCGCTGGTGGCCTATACGCTCTTCATCACCGATGTTGATCCAATCAAATACAACCTGCTTTTCGAAAGGTTTTTGAACCCGGAGCGGGTGCAAATGCCGGATATTGATTTGGATATCCCAGATGATAAGCGTGACGAGGTGATCCAATACGTTCATCAAAAGTATGGGCATGATCGGGTTGCCCAGATTATTACGTTTGGAACGCTGGCTGCTAAGCAAGCCACCAGAGATGTTGGCCGGGTATTTGGGCTGACACCGCGGCAGCAAGACACCTGGAGCAAGGCGATCCCCAGCGCCTTTCACATTACCTTGGCAGACGCCTATGCAAATTCCCAGCAGTTAAAGAATCTTATCGCTGACAGTTCTTTGAATCAAGCCCTCTTTGAAACGGCCAGAACGTTGGAAGGGCTGCCGCGGCATTATTCGACTCACGCTGCCGGATTAGTATTAAGCGATAATCTTTTGGTTGATCTGGTTCCCCTCCAAGATGGTAATGATGGGTTATTGATGACCCAGTATTCTAAAGACTACGTTGAATCAGTTGGTTTGTTAAAAATTGATTTTCTGGGATTGCGAAATCTAACAATCTTGGCCGATGCCCTTGCGGAAATTCAACGGGCAACCGGTAAGAAGGTTGCCATCTCTCAAGTTCCGCTGGATGATCCAAAAACCATTGCGTTATTTGCCGCCGGTGACACGACCGGGGTCTTTCAGTTTGAATCGGCGGGGATTCGAAATGTCTTGCGGCGCTTGCATCCCCAACGATTTGAAGATATTGCGCTGGTGAATGCCCTTTATCGGCCTGGTCCAATGGAGAACATCGACGAGGTGGTTAAACGGAAAAACCACCAGCAAAAAATCGATTATCCAGATGACTCATTGATTGACCTGCTTGAGCCAACCTATGGCGTGATTGTCTATCAGGAACAGGTGATGCTGGTTGCCGCTAAAATGGCCGGCTTCTCACTTGGACAGGCGGACATTTTGCGGCGAGCCATGAGTAAAAAGAAGCTTAAGGTCATGGACAAGATGAAAAGTTTATTCATGGCTGGGGCTGCGAAAAACGGGCATTCAGCGGAAGTGGCCGAAAACGTCTTTAACTACATTGAAAAGTTTGCCAACTATGGGTTCAACAAGTCCCACGCGGTGGCTTACAGTAAAATGGCTTATGAACTAGCCTATCTAAAAGTTTATTATCCAGGCGCGTTTCACGTCGCCCTACTCAATTCGGTCCAAAATAGCCCCGTCAAAATGAAGGAATACCTCTTGGATGCCAAATCGATGGGCGTCCAAATTGCCGGTCCCAGCATCAACCACAGCCAGGCGGCCTTTTCGTTTCAAAATCAGCAAATTGTGTTTGGGCTGGCGGCAATTAAGGGTGTTCGTCACGACATGGTTGTCGATGTTCTGGCTGAACGGGATCAAAACGGACCGTTTAAATCCTTCCCCAACCTGTTAGCCAGAATGCCGGCGAAATACCGGAAGCCTGAACTGATTGACGCCCTCATTTACGCTGGGGCATTGGATGGGTTTCAATTCAACCGTTCGGAACTGTTGGCCGCAACCCCCGAATTTATCAGTTCAATTGAGCTCTCTGGTAGTTCCCTGAGCCTTTTTAAGGCCCTGGAGCCAACGGTGCCGCGAAAGCCTGAACTGCCGCTTATGGACCGCCTAGAGAAGGAAAATGAGTATCTCGGCGCCTATCTTTCGGGTCATCCGGTTGAAAAATTCCACGCGTTGGGCCAGCGGATTTCTGCCAAGGCCACTAACCAGCTGACTGAGGGGATGAATCATGTTTCACTGATTCTTTATCTCACGAAAGTGAAGGTTATTCGGACAAAGACCGGCAAACAGATGGCGTTTCTTGACGGTAACGATGAAGTCGGTGATATGTCGGTTACCGTTTTTCCAAATCTTTTCACCCAAGTCCAATCCTGGCTGCATAAGGATATGGTCGTGGTCATTACTGGTAAGGTAGAAAAGACCAACGCAATCCAGGTCGTTGCCAATACGCTTGAACCCGCGGATAATGCCCGGCAGCGCTTAAAGAAGCAGGGCGCTTCTGGCAAATGGTATTTGCGAATTGATGATCAGCATGATAAAAATCAAGCATTTCACAAACTTAGCGCATTAACCAGCGATCAACGCGGTAACGTGCCGGTCGTGGTTCATGAAACGGCCTCTAAGAAGACTTGGCAGCTTGCAAATCAGTTCAATTTGGCTTCCGGTGGGATTGTTAAAGATAAATTGATCACAATTTTCGGTCAAAATAATGTTATTTATAAGTAATTTTTGCAGATAAAATTGTGAAGGGTAAAGGCTTTCATTGTCGCTAATAGTGGATTTTATCCGTGATGGTTCTCACTTGAAAGTTGGTGACACCTAAAAATGACAACGACACATCATGAAAAAAGTGATAAAATACGGTGTGGAATCTAAAAGGAAGCCCGATGGCCGATCGAGTAAAATTGATTGAAAATTGGGGTGTCCAAAAAACCGAAGGAGAGATTTTACTTATGAAGAAAACTAAGATCGTAAGTACATTGGGACCCGCAAGTACCGATGTTGATACCATCGTTAAATTAATTGAAGCCGGGGCCAATGTTTTTCGATTTAATTTTTCACATGGTGACCATCCAGAACATTTGGATCGTTTAAACAAGGTTCACGAAGCAGAAAAGAAGACGGGCAAGACCGTTGGAATTATGCTTGATACCAAGGGTGCCGAAATTCGGACAACTGTTCAAAAGGGTGGCAAACTCGATTTTAAGACTGGCGATACGTTCAGAATTTCAATGGATGACAGCCTTGAAGGTACTAAGGAAAAAATTGCCGTTACTTACAAGGGTCTTTATGATGATGTTCATGTTGGCGGCCACGTTTTGTTCGATGATGGCTTACTAGACACTGTCGTTCAGAAGAAGGACGAAGCCACTCATGAATTGGTTGTCACTGCCCAAAATGATGGGATTCTTGGCTCTCGTAAGGGAACCAACGCCCCAGGTGTTTCAATCAATTTGCCAGGAATTACTGAAAAGGATTCTGACGATATTCGATTCGGTTTGGATCACGATATCGACTTTATTTCCGCATCATTTGTGCGTAAACCACAAGATGTTTTGGACATTCGGGCTTTACTTGAAGAAAAGCACATGGAACACGTTCAAATCTTCCCTAAGATTGAATCACAAGAAGGAATCAACAACTTTGATGACATTATCAAAGTTTCAGATGGTTTGATGGTTGCTCGTGGTGACATGGGTGTCGAAATTCCCGCTGAAAACGTTCCTTTGGTTCAAAAGACATTGATTAAGAAATGTAACCAATTAGGTAAGCCGGTTATTACGGCTACCCAGATGCTTGATTCAATGCAGGAAAACCCACGCCCTACCCGTGCCGAAGCATCTGATGTTGCCAATGCCGTCTTTGATGGTACCGATGCAACCATGCTTTCAGGTGAAAGTGCCAATGGTGAATATCCTGTTCAATCAGTTCAAACAATGGCTCGAATTGACATCAAGGCTGAAAATGCGTTTGATCAATTTGGGACACCACGGCCAACCTTTGACGCAAGTGATGTTACTGAATCAATCGGTGACTCAGTTGCCCGGGTTGCCAAAGAATTAGGCATTCATACAATCGTTGCTGCAACCACTTCAGGCTACACTGCCCGGATGATTTCCAAGTACCATCCAGATGCAGACATCCTGGCATTAACCTTTGACGAACGGACTCGTCGCGGTTTGATGGTTAACTGGGGTGTTCACCCAATCTTGGTTGATGAAGTTAAGAGCAGTGATGAAATTTTTGAACTTGCTGCTAAAAAAGCCCTTGAAACTGGTTTAGCTAAGGAAGGCGATTTAATTATCGTCACTGCTGGTGTTCCAGTTGGCGAGAGTGGAACTACTAACTTGATGCGGATTCAATTAATCGGCTCAAAGTTGGTTCAAGGCCAAGGGGTTGGTGACAAGACCGTTATTGGTAAGGCTGTGATTGCTAAGGACGCCGCCGATGCTAAGAGCAAAGTAACTGAAGGCAGCATCTTAATTGCTAAGTCAACTGATAAAGATTATCTTCCAGCAATCGAAAAGGCTAGCGCCGTCGTTGTTGAAAGTGGTGGCTTAACTTCACACGCTGCTGTTGTTGGTATCTCAATGGGCATTCCAGTTATCGTTGGTGCTCAAGGGGCTACTACTAAGATCTCAGATGGTGAGTTGATTACCATTGATTCACATCGTGGGGTTATCTATCACGGTGCTTCAAGCTCACTTTAATGAGATTGACTCATTTAGTAGATTAAACGATTAAAATTTTAAAAATGGTCGGGTAGGCACTGTGCTTACTCGGCTGTTTTTGTTCGGAGTCGAATTTTAATTTCAAAACGTGTAGAATGAACACAGGACGATTCTAGAACGGAGACTAATATGGACAAGAATTTAATGGCCCAGGTTTTACCTGGCACAGTGACTGATGAAAATGATAAGGATTACTTCATTCAAATTGAAGGCGAAACCTTCCAGTTGGATAAGGCTGAGGTTAAAAAGCCTTTCAAAATGGGGGCTAAATTTACCGGCTTTACCTACGAGAATGAGCAGCATAAAATGCAAATCACGCGAAATTTACCCAAAATTCGGCGTGATCATTACGCGTTTGGAACCGTGGTTAAAGCCAAGTTCGGGTTGGGCGTTTTTGTAAATATCGGTCTGCCAAATAAGGACGTTGTTGTGTCAATCGATGAGTTACCGACCGTTCGCGAACTCTGGCCTCAAGATGGTGATCAACTGTTAATTTGCTTGACCGTTGATAATAAGGCCCGTATTTGGGGTCATCTTGCGGACGAAGAAATCTTTAATGCGATTTCCCGGCCGATTGAGGGCCGCCTGCAAAACCAGAATATTAGGGCCCGGGCTTACCGGTTAAAACTATCAGGGACCCGGCTGTTAACCGAGGACTTTCATTTAGCGTTCTTGCATCCCAGTGAACGGTTAAAGGAACCGCGTTTGGGCGAAGAAGTTGAAGCCCGCGTAATTGGGACGCTTCGCGATGGCTCAATTAATATTTCCACCCGACCAAGAGCCTACCAGGAAATTGGTGAAGACGCGGAAATGATTTTGGCGGCATTGGAACATGAAGCGTCGCATTCGCTTGCCTTCAGTGACAAGAGTGCCCCCGATGACATTAAGGCTTACTTTGGAATCAGTAAGGGCGCGTTTAAGCGGGCGCTGGGGCATTTGCTTAAAGAAAGTTTGATCACCCAGCAAGACGGGCATATCACCCTTAAAAAGCAGGCGGAGTAAATGAAAGATCAACTCGAAGATTATTTGCATTTTCTGATCGTGGAACGCGGCCTTTCTGAAAACACAATCGTTGGTTATCGTCAGGATTTGCAGGAAGCCTTGGCATATTTTCAGAAAACAGCAACTGATTTTACCCAAGTTGATCAATTTTTAATTTTAAATTACTTGGAATCTTTGCAGCGGGCTGGCAAGTCGCGGAGTACGGTGATTCGGGCGGTTTCCAGTCTCAGAAAGTTTTTTCAGTATTTAGCCCAATTTGGCATCATCAAATCCGATCCAATGCTGAAGGTGGATTCGCCCAAGAAGGCCCAGACGCTCCCGGATGTTTTAACGGTTGCCGAAGTTAATTCATTGCTGGCAACGCCAAACGTTTCCCGATCGTTAGGGGTGCGTGACCGGGCAATTCTGGAAACCCTGTACGCGACGGGATTGCGAGTCAGCGAACTTGTCAATTTACGGCTGGCTGACCTTCACTTGCCCATGAAGCTGATTCAAACGATTGGAAAGGGTGATCGTGAGCGGATCATTCCGATTAGTGACGTTGCCATTGATTGGTTAAACCGGTATTTGACAACGACCCGCCAAGAATTATTGAAGAATCGGCCCAATACCGAGTTTGTCTTTCTAAATGCCCACGGTCGTCAGCTCACCCGGCAGGCAATTTGGCAGATGATTAAAAAGTATGTGAAGTTAGCCGGGATTAAGCGCCACGTAACCCCCCATACACTGCGCCACTCGTTTGCGACCCACTTACTGGAAAACGGTGCTGATTTGCGAATTGTTCAGGAATTATTGGGCCACGCTGATATTTCGACGACTCAGATTTACACCCACATTTCCCATCGGCACCTATCAGAGGTTTACAATCAATTTCATCCACGAACAAAGGGAATGGACTAAATATGCTATACCAATATCGAAAAGATTATGAAAAAATTACGATGGGGTTGTTTTCACTGGTGTCCGATCTTCAAGATATGCGCCTGGTCACTCAAGAGATGGATTGGTACGCAGATAAAGAGGAGCGGTTGATCTACCTGTGGAAGGATGCCCATGACAACTGGGCCGGCCTGGTTGGAATTGAAATTCACGCTGATCAGCTGTTAATCCATCGCCTGGTGTTGGCGCCGCAAAGCCGCACCCAGCAAAATTACGATCAGCTGTTAAATGAATTACAATCACTTTATCCAAAGAATCGGATTATCGGCGGTTTTGACACCAAACAAATTTGTACAAAATGGGAGCAGTCAAAAAACCATGGATCATAACGTTGAACCCGAACTGCATTTAAATGATTTTGATGGGCCGCTTGAGGTTTTGCTGCACCTCATTCAAGCTTCAAAGATGGATATTTACGATATCCCCATCGCCAAAATTACCCAGCAGTACATGGACTATATTTATGATGCCCAGAAGCTGAATCTGGATATTATTGGGGATTATTTTGTGATGGCCGCCAAACTCATGGTGATTAAATCAAAAATGCTGCTGCCCACTATGAGCGACGACTCGGATAACGAGGCCGATGAAGACCCTCGCGAGGATTTGGTCAACCAACTCATTACCTACCAGCAATACAAGGCGGTTACTGGGCAATTGAAAAAACGGGAAGCACTTCGCCGATTGAGTTTTACCAGACAAATGCTGACGATGCCGGCGACCAAGGCTGAGCTTATCGAGCCGTCGCCGTTTGACCGTGGCGATTTAATGGCAAGCTACGTTGACGCTCTGAAGCGGTTTCGTTACAACCAGCCACTGTCGACGACGGTTCATGAATGGGAATTTACCATTGAAAGCCAAACTAAACTGGTGCGTCATTTGTTGAATACCAGTGATCAATCCCTGCTTTTTGACAATCTCATCTCAGATCACAGCAAGCCTGAGGAAATTGTGACGGACTTTTTGGCAATTTTGGAAATGACCAAATACGACGAAGTCCGCCTCCATCAGCAAAGCCAAGAATCGGCAATTGAAATTCGAAAGGGGCCCGCATATGGTGAGCAGTAATCTCGCGAAAATCAAGGCGTTACTTTACGCATCCGGCGACCAGGGAATCCAGATGCGCGAAATCGCCCACCGAACTGGATTGGAACTTTCCGCCTGCCGACAACTCATTGAGAAAATCGCAACTGATTTTCAAACTGATCCCAATTCGGCCTTTAAAGTATTGGTGAGCGATAATACTTATCGATTAGGAACCAAAGATGATTTGGCAGACCTTGTGCAAAGCTACGTGACCGATGCTAAGCCACGGGTCTTATCGCAAGCCGCCCTTGAGACGGTTGCCATTGTCATGTATAATCAACCAATTACCCGTATTGAAGTGGATGAAATTCGCGGGGTTAATAGCTCCGCAATTCTTCATCGTCTATTGAACCAGGGCCTATTAGTGATTACCGGCGTTAAACAGGAAGTCGGCAATCCCAAGCAGTATGGCGTTACTAATTTCTGTTTGGATTACTTCGGTCTGAAATCTCTGGCTGACTTACCGCCACTATCCAAATCGGAAGTGCTTGATGATGACACCAGTGATTCATTACTAACAAGATTTAACGAACAAATTGATGACAAACGGACAGGAGACAAAAAATGAGTGAACGATTACAAAAGGTCATGGCCCATGCCGGGGTTGCTTCAAGGCGAAAGGCTGAAACGTTGATTACCACCGGCCACGTCAAAGTAAATGGTAAGGTGGTTAAGGAACTGGGAACCAAAGTCACTGCCAATGACGAAATTAAGGTTGACGAAGTGCCAATTTCCAAGGAAACCCCCGTCTATTACCTGCTTTATAAGCCCCGGGGCGTGATTACCGCGGTGAGTGATGATAAGCACCGAAAGACGGTGGTGGATTTGTTAAAAGAAGTCCCCGAACGGATTTATCCGGTGGGCCGTTTGGACTACGATACTTCCGGACTGCTGCTGCTCACAAATGATGGTGAATTGGATAATCATTTGACCCATCCGAAGTATGAAGTTGAGAAAACCTATGTTGCGAAGGTTAAGGGAATCGTGACCAATGACGATATGAAACAACTGCGAACCGGGATTCGGATTGACGGCCGCAAAACCGCCAGTGCCAAAGCAAACGTCATTCGGACAAATAATAATAGTTCCATTGTGGCCTTAACGATTCATGAAGGCCGCAATCATCAGGTTAAAAAAATGTTTATGGCTCTAAATCACCCGGTTGAAAAACTCAGCCGAGAAAGTTACGGGTTCCTAAACCTTGATGGATTACAGCCTGGCGACTATCGACCATTGAAACCTCATGAAGTTGAGGAGCTTAAAAAAATGGCGCAAGATAGAAAGCGTTGACATTCAACAAAAATTTGGTATATTTAAGTTAATTAAATAACTTGGTTTGTCTTCAGGGCAGGGTGTAATTCCCGACCGGCGGTGATAGTCCGCGACACGTGAGTAATCACGCTGAACTGGTGTAATTCCAGTACCGACAGTAAAGTCTGGTATGTAGAAGATTAAATTTTCACTACACGTTTAAAGTCCTGATGATTTTGTCAGGACTTTTTTTGAAGATTAACCATTGGAAGAAAGGGATTTTTCTGATGGAACATAGTAGTAATAAGCAAGTCATGACAACGAGGTTGGTTGAATTATCGGTATTAGCGGGATGCTCGTACATTCTGATGTTTTTCTCATTTCCAATCATCCCAATCGTCCCGTTCATGAAAATCGATTTTGCCGATATGCCAATTTTGATTGGGGCGGTGCTGTTTGGAACGGTTAGCGGGATCACAATTGCCGGGTTGAAGTCATTGCTTTACTGGGTGACAACCGGGGCATCCATTCCCGGATTCATCGGGGTTGGGTCGTCGTTGTTATCGTCAATCACCTTAATTCTGGCGTTTTATTGGGGTAATCGTTGGTTCGCATCGGCTAAGAAATATGCCAAAATTAGTTTGGTGATTGGTCTAATGGCTGTCTCACTAGCCATTATCATGTCATTGTCCAACTGGATTGCCGTTATTCCGTTATATATCAACCTGATCGGCTTCAAATTAAGCTTGCCGTTATCCTCAATCATTCTGTACGGGGTTGTGCCGTTTAACCTGATCAAAGGTGTGATTGTTGGCGGGCTATTCTACGGGATTAAAGATAAAATCTTACCCCGACTGAAGTTACGATGATTGAATTAAAAGATTGTCAGTCCTTTAAACGTATATAAATGGTGCCAGCTATTGTACACTGATAGTGGAAGCATTCTTCAAAGCCAAAGAGGTTGGGAAGTTCCCCGGCCTCTTTTTGACTGTGGATTTCAAGTCACAAATGACCTCTAAAATTGGGTAAGTTGGGCCCGCACATAAAGGAGCACCGGAAATGGAGCTTGAGCCGTTTTTATTAATATTTACATCCTCATCTGCATGGCGCCGACCAAAGGCGATTAAAAACATTCTGATTGGCCGGCGGACCGTTTCGAATTTATATTGGGCATTGCAATACAACATGCTCGATTTTTTTGGCGCCCTTCATGGCATCGACCTGCCAGACAGCATCCCATCAGTCGCGCACATGCGTCGTTCAGGAGTGCTTCAGGTTGATGAAAATCAGATGGTCAGGCGGACCCAGCAGGGGGATGACAAACGAGCTTTTTTCCTATCGGAAGTCCCGGATATGAACGATCTTAAATGGGCCAGCCGCTTTGAAGTGGGATCCTTTATGACGCGGTTCACTTTTTTAGTCCAAGTTGTCTCCGAATACAGCTATGGGAACGCCCATTATTATCCCCAAACCGTGTCGTTTATCGATCGCCAGATTGTGAAGCGGTTTTTCTTGGCCAATAAATCTACTGAATTTCCAAAGGCTGTATATCAGTTACTCAATGATTTTTTAGGCGGCCTTCACAACGACAACTTCGCCGAAATCATGGTCAGCAATTTCTCTGGTCACCGGGTTGCGGGGAGAACCGATCAGCAGATGGCCAATCAGCTGGGCCAGCCCATTGGCCAAATTCAGTTGATAAATCTGTTGTTAAGCGCTCAATTGCTGGCATTTTTAGTAAAGGGCGCGTCGAAACAAGTCACGCCCCTGCTGCAAGGCCTTTCAAAACCGGTGATTTCTGCCAGCGCGTTAACAACGTTTCAACTGTTTTTAAAGGACCCAACGTTGTCGTATCAGCAGATTGCCAGCAGGCGACATATTAAATTGACCACCGTTTACGAGCATTTGCTTGAGGCGGCCATTGTGCTGCCGGTTGCCGACGTTCCGTTTACCCGATTGCTTGCGCCGGCAACTGAGCAGCAATTGGACGCAATTGCGCCGGATCAAGTTGGAAATTGGGCTTATCAAAGTCTTTCTAAACGGTTGCCAGACATCTCATTTTTTGATTTCAGATTATTCCAAATTAAACGGGCGCGGGTTTCGGCAGCGACTGGAAGGGAGGACGGCCAGAATGGTTGATCTCAGAGCAATTTTAAAACAAAAGTTTGGATTCGATCATTTTCGGCCAGGCCAACAGGAAATTCTTAAAGCCCTCCTTAACCACGAAGACGTTTTGGCGGTCCTCCCAACTGGCGGCGGTAAAACACTGCTATACCAACTATATGCTATCGCCACTCATCAACGGGTTATCATTGTTTCACCGCTAATTTCTCTGATGCAGGATCAGGTCAGCCGTCTCCAATACCTGGGTTCAAAAAGAGTCGTTGCGTTAACATCCGCGATGGATTTTTCCGAACGGCAGACCACCTTACAGCACCTTGAACAATACCAATTTATTTACGCGTCACCAGAAATGTTAAGTAATCCCCAGGTGAGTCGTCGGCTTCAGGAATTAGCCGTTGGCCTTCTGGTAGTTGATGAAGCGCACTGCATTTCCGAATGGGGACCGGATTTTCGCCCCGACTATTTGAAACTAGGGGCGGTGAGAAAAGCGCTAAAGCAGCCGTTAACTTTGATGATGACGGCAACCGCAACGCAACGAACGCGAAACGACATTATTGATAAGATGGCGATGGATCGCTCAGCAGTTACGGAAATTGTGATGCCTGTCAACCGGGCAAACATTTTTCTAAGCGTCGCGAAGTGTGAGAATCAGCCCGCGAAGAATCAGTTGCTGATGACGTTGGTTGATCAGTTCAGTGGGGCAGGAATCGTTTATTTTTCAAGTAAGGCAGCTGCTGAGCAACTCGCGGACCTGATTAATGCGCAAACCGGTAAGATCGCCGCTGCTTATCATGCTGGTATGGATAATCCCCAGCGGTTTCGAATTCAGCAGCAGTTTATGAATGGGGACGTCAATGTTATTTGTGCCACCAGCGCATTTGGTATGGGAATTGATAAGAACAATGTCCGCTTTGTGATCCATTATCACATGCCGGGCAACGTTCAAAACTACATGCAGGAAATTGGTCGGGCAGGCCGGGATTCAAAGCCGGCCGTCGCAGTGTTGCTGTCCGAACCGAATGATCAATATCTTCAGCAGAACCTGATTGAAAATAATTATCCGGATGATGACACAATTCGCTATTTATTCAAACACCCCAAACAACTGGCCGCCAACGAGGCGTTTCGCGTCATTCAATATTACTATGATCGTCAGCAGTCAGCCGACCAAACGATCCGGCAGCTTCAGCATTATCGTCAAATGCGCCGGGCTGAACTTCAAAAAATGATCGCGTATATTGATACTGTGGGTTGCCGCCGGAAGTTTCTGCTCAGCGTATTTGATGAACCGATGCCGGCTGAAATGAACGGATCATTCTGCTGTGACTTTCATAATCCTTTTTGGCAGGAAGTCGCCGATTTCAATCACAAATACTTGGATCAGGGCCATGATGAATCTCGTTTTTCACAAAACGACTGGCGGACAACGTTAAATAAATTATTTTTATTAAAAAATTAAGGGAATTCGAATTATTTTGATGATAGAATGAGAATGTCTATATTCCGAATAAGGAGGGGTCTATATGAATTCAAATGGGGATCACAAGCGTTCTGATGAGGACCAGCCCTGGAACCAGACGTTTTCTGGTGATCGTGATGAACATGGCAATTTATCCCGGGTCAAACTCCGGCAGCAAAGCCACAGTCACAATATGGTGACGATCATTCTGGTGACGTTAATCATCGTCATTGCCTTAGTATCGCTGGTATACGGAATTGCCAAGCAAAGCGCTGTCGGTAAAAGTGATCACGATCAGTCGACAGTGACGGTTTCACAACAGGATAATTCAAAAAAAAAATCTTCAGCAGCCAAATCTAGTGTAACCAAGACGTCAGCTGATAAGAAGCGGGCGACTTCTCAGCCTACGCGGACCAGGTCGGCGACAAGAAAGTCGGTAACGCCGGCAAAATCGGCGGCGACGACCCGGCAGCCGGCTAGATCATCATCGCCAACAGTTAGCTCAACGCGCTCATCAGCAGCGTCCCCGGCCACTAATACCAGCTCTCAGTCAACCCAGCAACCCAATACAACGAATCAAACCTCCACGGCGAACGGTCATGAATACGCGACTGTTCAAAGCGGCCAGGGGATGTATCGGGTTGCCGTCAATAACGGCTTGTCGACCCAAGAATTAATGCGGATGAATGGGCTGTCATCGGCCTCCCAGATTCATCCGGGCCAAAAGCTGCGGGTTAAATAGCTGTGAAGACGGCTTTTTTTCTTGGAATGAAAAAGAAAGCTGGACTTATTTTTGATAATCATTAGAATTAACTTCGGACCTTCGCGTTAAGCGAATTCCGGTTTTTAAAATTTCGTATAGTTAGGAATGTCAAGATGCATAAAAATGGATTACAGGTGGCAATCGACGGGCCGGCCTCTGCCGGTAAGAGTACGGTTGCTAAACGAGTGGCAAAGCAATTTAATTACATCTACTGTGATACGGGCGCAATGTACCGGGCCATCACTTTAAAAACAATTCGCGCTGGAATTTCACTCGACAATGCGAAAGAAATTTCCGCAATTGTTAAAAATTCTAAAATTACTTTTGCCCCGGATGATAATGGGCAGAAGGTTTTCATTGATGGTGACGAGATTACACAAGATATTCGCTCTGAAGAAGTCACCAACTCGGTTTCAGCAGTTGCCGCGATCGCCGATGTTCGTCAGCAATTAAGTGCGCAGCAGCAGGCAATTGCAGAAGATGGCGGTATCGTCATGGATGGCAGAGATATTGGAACGGCCGTGCTGCCGGATGCCGAGGTCAAGATTTTTCTGGTGGCAAGTGTCGAAGAACGGGCAAGACGCCGGTATAAAGAAAACATTCAGAAGGGCATTAATACACCGCTGGAAGAACTTCAGCTTGAAATTGAAGCCAGAGATTATAAAGATTCTCACAGAAAGGTTTCACCACTGACCAAAGCAGCTGACGCCCAGGAGATTGATACGACGGCATTAACGATTGACCAAGTGGTTTCTGAAATCGCAAAAGTGATTAAGAATCAATTGAATATCAACTAATTGTTCAATTAACTGGTAATATGAGTGAATTTAAGATAAAATTATGATTAGAGTTGTTTCAAGGAGGAATTGTTTGATGAGTGAAAATGCAAATAACGATAAAAATGATCTGTTGAACGCTTTAAATAGCGTTAGTGAAGTAAATGTAGGTGACGTTGTCACCGGTGAAGTCCTTGCAAAGGACGATGATCAACAATTAATCGTTGGAATTGAAGATACAGGAGTTGAAGGGGTTGTCCCTCAACGCGAATTATCATCTTCTCAAAACTTTGATGATATTAAGCAGGGCGACAAGCTTCAATTAGTTGTGACTTCCAGAATTGGTAGCGATAAGGAAGGCGGGAGTTTCTTATTGTCATCTCGTCGTCTGGAAGCTCGTAAAGTTTGGGATGAATTGGCTGAAAAGTCAAAGAATGATGAAACAATTACCGCAAAAGTTTCCCAAGCAGTTAAGGGTGGCCTAGTGGTTGATGCCGGCGTTCGCGGTTTTATCCCCGCATCAATGATTTCGGATCACTATGTTGAAGATCTTAACCAATTTAAGGGTCAAGAACTCGAACTTAAGATTATTGAAATCGACCCCGTTGCTAACCGGTTAATCTTGTCTCACAAGGCAATTTTGCAGGCACAACGAGCTCAAGAACGTGAAAAGCTCATGGAGAACCTTCATGAGGGTGACATTGTTGAAGGCAAAGTTGCTCGTTTAACCAGCTTTGGTGCGTTTGTTGACTTGGGCGGCATGGACGGATTGGTTCACGTTTCTCAAATTGCTTACGAACGTGTTGACAAGCCTTCCGATGTTCTTAAGGTTGGCCAAGAAGTTAAGGTAAAGGTCTTATCCGTTGATTTTGACCGTAACCGAATTTCACTTTCAATCAAACAAACTCTTCCAGAACCTTGGGACGGAATCGAAGAAAAAGCACCTGCTGGTAGTGTCCTCGAAGGAACTGTTAAGCGGCTTGTTGATTTTGGGGCCTTTGTTGAAGTGTTCCCTGGCGTTGAAGGACTTGTTCATATTTCACAAATTTCCCATGAACATATCGCAACCCCTGGTGACGTCTTGAAGGTCGGCGAACAGATCAAGGTCAAGGTACTTGATGTTGATCCAGAACGCAAGCGGTTGGCACTTTCAATCAAAGCCTTAACTGATAAGCCAAAGGAATCATCTTCTCACGAATCAACGAGAAGACCAGCAAATCATTCTAACAACAATCCTCGGAACAATGCTCCCGAGGAAGAAACTGGATTTACCTTAGGCGACATCATTGGTAATGAATTGAAGAAGAATTCTGACGACAATGATTAACCGTTAATCACATGATTAGCGGAGAGGAGGTCGAGACAAAAGAATTTTTGTCTTTGACCTCCTTCTTTATGTTTAATTGTTAAAATGATCTTAAAAGGAGGCATTTGTATGGCAATCCCCACAGTGGCGTTTATTGGGCGTCCAAACGTTGGTAAATCAACCATTTTTAACCGCATTGCCGGCGACCGAATTTCGATTGTTGAGGACACCCCCGGGGTTACCCGTGATCGAATTTATACCCACGGCGAATGGTTAACCCATGAATTCGCAATGATTGACACCGGCGGTATTCAAATTAATGATGCGCCATTCAGCACCCAAATTAAAAATCAAGCGGAAATTGCGATTGAAGAAGCTGATGTGATCGTTTTTGTTGTGAGTGCAAAGGAAGGCCTGACAAACGACGACGAGCAGGTTGCGAAGATTCTTTATCGTTCCGATAAACCGGTTGTCGTAGCCGTTAACAAGGCTGATAATCCGGAAGCCCGCGAAGATATCTATGATTTTTATGCGCTGGGTTTTGGCGACCCGATGCCAATTTCTGGGGTTCACGGGACGGGGCTTGGCGACTTATTAGATAAAATTGTCGAAAATTTCCCACCAGAGTCTGGTGAAAAGCCAAATGACGATATTCGCTTCAGTATTATTGGTCGGCCGAACGTTGGTAAATCATCGTTGGTTAATGCGCTTCTTGGCGAAGACCGCGTTATCGTTTCCGACATTGCCGGGACAACCCGGGACGCAATTGATACCCGGTTTGAAGCTGATGGTATCAAATTTACGATGGTTGATACTGCCGGGATTCGTAAACGGGGAAAGGTTTATGAAAACACGGAACGATACAGTGTGATGCGAGCGATGAAGGCGATTGATCAGAGTGATGTTATTCTCTTTGTCATGAACGCTGAAGAGGGAATTCGGGAACAGGATAAGAAGGTTGCTGGTTACGCCCATGAAGCTGGTAAGGCGATTATCACCGTCGTGAACAAGTGGGACACCCTCAAAAAGACCAATCACACCCAACAGGACTTTGAAACGTTAATTGGCAACGAATTTCAATACATGACGTATTCACCAATCATCTTCGTTTCTGCCAAGACTCACCAACGCATCGAGCAGCTCCCGGCCTTGATTAAACGGGTCTATGACAATCATGAGAAACGGGTCCAGTCCTCTGCGCTAAACGACGTGATTATGGACGCCGTTGCGATCCACCCGACGCCAACAGTCAATGGAAAACGGTTGCGCATCTATTACGCCACTCAAGTGGTTTCCGGCCCGCCAACGTTTGTTGTTTTCGTGAACAACCCGGATTTGATGCATTTTTCGTACGTCAGATTTTTGGAAAACCAGATTCGCGATCATTTTGACTTCAGCGGCACCCCAATTCGAATTATCAAACGGCGGCGAAAGTAGTCAGTTTGCCTGTCATCAGATTAAGAAAGGGTAAACAATGCCGAATTTAAAGGGATCCCGAACATTTTTTGGATGAATGATTATGAGTGGTTGAAAACGGTCATAATTGCGAATTAAATTTTCGAAATTCGGGCCAAAGTTCGCTATTTATCAAGGATTCTCCTCAATCAAAATGAAGAATTCAATTAGAAAGTTGATTGATTTGGTTAAAACTCACCGCTTTAGCCAATAAATTGGATAAAAACATTGCAATGACGGTATTCTTCTGCTATATTTGAAAAAGAAATGATGCTTAAACCGCGTCGTTTTAGCATTCTGATTCCAGCGAATCCAGTTTGTGATGTTTTACATACCTATCTTCGAGGGAGGTGAATACACTCATGGCAAACAAAGCAGAATTAGTTACTAACGTAGCTACTGAAACTGGCTTGACTAAAAAAGACGCTACAGCAGCTGTTGATGCAGTATTTGAATCAATCCAAGCTAGCTTGGCAAAAGGTGAAAAAGTTCAATTGATTGGCTTCGGTAACTTCGAAGTTCGTCAACGGGCAGCTCGTAAGGGTCGTAACCCACAAACAGGTCAAGAAATTCAAATTCCTGCAAGCAAGGTACCAGCATTTAAGCCTGGTAAGGCGCTCAAGGATGCTGTTAAATAGTATTCATCTGTTAAGTCAGAACGGCAATCGTCGGACTGGCTTTTTTGTTACTTTGGAGGGAATTTATGAGCTATTCAAAAACCGCGCTTGATCAACTTGAAAGCGGTCAACTAAAAGATTTTGAGAAAACGTATCAGCAGGCGTTGGATCATGATTCCAGCGACATGCTTTATTCACTGGCCGAAGAACTATATTCATTGGGATTTTCAAACTACTCCCAAACAATTTATGAAAAGCTTTTGAAGCAGTTTCCGGATGATGATACTTTAAAAATTAATCTCGCAGAACTGGCCATTGACCAAGATCACGATGATCAGGCACTCAATTATCTGTCCCAAGTATCGTCCCAGTCACCCGATTATGTCCGTTCTCTGATGGTCTCAGCGGATTTATACCAGACCCAGGGTCTATTTGACGTGAGTGAGCAAAAGCTCTTAGAAGCTCAGAGAATCGATCCTGAGGAGCCCGTAATCCAATTTGCGCTGGCTGAATTCTACTTTAACAGTCGCAACTACCGGAAAGCCATTAATCTGTATCTCCACCTAATCAAATCCGGAACGTTGGAAATGTCCGCGGTTAATTTGGTTGAGCGACTGGGCGTTTCGTACGCAGAAATCGGGAAATTCGAACAGGCAGTTGGTTATCTGGAGCAGATTAAGCCCGTTCATATGAACAGTGACGTTAAATTTGAGTTGGCTTTTACGTACTTTAATTTGAAAGACTACCAAAAAGCGGTCAAGGCATTCACTGATTTGTGCGATTCTGATCCCCAATACAGCTCGCTGTATCCCTATTTGGCGGACGCATATGTCGAATTAAAACGGACAGATGATGCCTTAAAGGCTATTCAAGAGGGCATTTCAATCGATCAGTTTAATGAAAAAATTTGGCAGAAAGCCGGCCAAATTGCCACGATGGCCGGTGAAGATGACTTGGCACTTGAATATTTTCAGAAGGGCCATGAAATCGCCCCTGACGACGTTGAACTGTTGAATCTGCTATCTGATTGGTATGTCGAACATGAACACTACGAGGACAACCTGAAGCTGTTGGAACCCCTTGAGGCTGATCATGTCTTTGACGCTCACTTGGCTTACAATCTGGCGCTGTCATATCAGGACGCCGGTAACTATAAAGCAGCGGCTCATCATTATGAGCTCGCAAATCATGAATTAAATGACAACCCGGAATTTTTAAAGCACGCGGCGTTATTTTATCGTGAAAACGGCCGTGTGAAAGAAGAACGAACTTATCTGAAACGCTACTTGGAATTGGTCCCCAACGATCTTGAAATGGCCTCGCTTTATGATGAGGAGCAGGATTACTAATTTAAAAGGGACCGTCGCCATCAATAGTCGATGGGGCGATCCCAAATTTATACATAATTGTTACAAAATCTTATATTTTTTCGGCCGCTTATAGGTAAATCCTTCCCCAATTGCTTCGTTGACCGCCATGATGGAGATGAAAGCTTCGTCATCGATTGACTCAACCAATTTCTTGAGCGTATGCAGTTCACTTGGCGAAACCACGCAATAGACGATTTGCTTGGATTTCTTTGAGTAACCGCCTTCCGCTTTTAAAAAGGTAGTTCCCCGGTTTAGCTGTTCCATGATTGCCGCAGAAATTGCCGCGGATTGGTTACTGATGATTAGAATCCCGCGCGCAGCGTAGGCACCTTGCTGGGTGAAGTTGACCATCACGGAAAATATCCACACGTAAATCAGTGTGTAAGCCATTTGACGAACGTCCAAATAGATCAGCGATGACAACAAGACCATGACATCGATTGTCAGCAGGGTTTGGCCCATCTGAACGCCTTTGAACCGTTCGAATAACCGGGCAACGATGTCAACGCCGCCAGTCGTGCCGCCAAAGCGATAAACCATGCCGCAGCCAAAGCCCCCGAATAATCCGGCCCCAATTGCCGCTAGCAGCAGGTCGTGTTGAATATTGATTTCAATGGGAACCCGCTGCCAAATCCACAAAAAGACCGCCAAAATGATGGTGCCGTACAGGGTGTAAAACATATCTTTTTTGCCAAGGAAACGGTATCCAATGGCGAATAACGGAATGTTAACCAGAATAGTCGAGTAGGCCGGGTCAATGTGAAAAAGCGCCCGTAAAATTAAGGTGATCCCGGTCACCCCGCCATCCGCTAAGTGGTTATAAATGTTAAAATAGACAATTCCAAATGAGTAAATTGCGGATCCAAATGTGATAACGATCAGATCGACAACTGAAATCCCAATATGAAACCGGCCAGATTTTTCTGCCATCGTTTTCCTCCTTTGGGCCGGAACCGCTTGTGAAACTTTCGGTGACTGACCACTGTTATTAATTTAATCGTATCAGGGCGGAACGGGAATTACCATTCTTTGTTGAACGAACTTTTGTCAGCTGGCGAATTCTGTTAGAATTATCAAATGAACAAATACAAGATGGATGGCGATTATTGTGCGATTACAAAAGGTTCCAGTTGAATTTGAAGCGGCCCTGCCAATTTTACGTAAGATTGAGGCAGCCGGCTATGAAGCGTATTTTGTCGGCGGCTCAGTGCGGGATACCATTCTTCAGCGTCCGATCCATGACGTCGATATTGCGACGAGTGCCTATCCAAGTGAGGTGAAGGGGCTTTTTGCCCGAACGGTCGATACCGGTATTGAGCACGGAACGGTGATGATTTTGGACCATGGTAATGGCTATGAAGTCACCACTTTTCGAACAGAATCCGGATATCAAGATTACCGCCGGCCGGATAAGGTGACCTTTGTCCGCTCCCTAAAGGAAGATCTCAAACGCCGCGACTTCACAATTAATGCGTTGGCTTTAAGTGAGAACGGTGAGATAACCGACCTGTTCGGCGGATTGGATGACATGAAACACAAAATCATTCGGGCCGTCGGCGACCCCGAGCAACGGTTTAATGAAGACGCGCTGCGAATGATGCGGGCGGTCCGCTTTGCCAGCCAATTGGATTTTCAAATTGAAGCGCAGACGCTTTCGGGAATCTATGACCATAGCCAACTTCTGAAGAAGATTGCCGTTGAACGGATTCACACCGAGTTTGTGAAAATGATGCTGGGAACCGATGCGCCGAGGGGCCTGTCACTGATGGTGACCAGCCAAATGTATCGCTTTGTTCCGGAATTTGGGAGCCATGCTGCGGCCATCGAACAGATTGCTGAGCAGTCATTTCACCTTCAAAATGAAGTTCAGGTATGGGCGCTTTTTACATCGGCCTTTGGGTATGATCGTTCGCAGATCACGCAATTTTTAAAAAGGTGGAAGACTGCCAATAAAATAATTAATGATGTTATACTAACAACTGAATTAATTGATCAGATTAAGTCACACAGCGTTGGCAATTTTGAACTTTATACCGCCGGACGGGCCAACGTTCTAAACGCCATTCAGGTACTGGGAACGGCAAAAAGTGACCTGATTGATCAATACGATCACTTGCCGATTACTAATAAAAAACAACTGAAAGTTACCGGCGGCGATTTAATTAAAGACGGCATTTTGAAACCCAGTCCCAAGCTGGGACAGACTCTGACCGCCCTTGAAAAGGCGGTTGTGTTGGGGCAGATTCATAATCACAAGGCAGCTTTGGAATCAGCTGCAATCGCACTAAATAAGGACTGATATTTGAATGCAGACAATGCGTGTTGAAGGACTCAAAAAAACATATGGCGAAAAAACGCTCTTTGATGGGCTTGATTTTCTTATTAATGAACATGATCGAATTGGCCTGATTGGCACAAACGGATCGGGGAAAACGTCGCTGCTCAATGCCATTTCGGGCCACGACCATGATTCAACCGGGGATATTATTACCTCAAAATCCTATACCATCGGCTATTTGACTCAGGACCCGAAATTGGATGACAGCTTATCAATCATGGATGCTGTTTTCTCCGGTTCACAGACCGTTTACCAAACCATTCGGTATTACGAACAGGCGCTGGATGATTATTCCAAGCACCCGGAGGATCAAACGGCACTTAGTCGGTTCACCAAGGCCGAGGCGAAAATGAACGAGGACGACGCTTGGAACGCTCAAAGTGATGTCGAAACGATTTTGACCCAGCTTAAAATTACCGATTATCATCAAAAAGTTTCGGAGTTGTCCGGTGGTCAGCGACGGCGGGTTGGGCTGGCTCAAGTGCTGATTCAATCACCGGATTTATTATTATTAGACGAACCAACCAACCATTTGGATTTTGATTCGATTGAGTGGCTTGAAAAATATTTAGCTGCCTATAAGGGCGCTTTGATTGTCGTGACCCATGATCGCTACTTTTTGGATCGGGTTGCCAATAAAATCTGGGAGTTATCATTCGGCAAGCTGTATGAATACGAAGGTAACTATCAGGACTACGTTGCCAAAAAAGCAACCCGTGTCCAGGGCGAAATTGATGCCCAACATAAAACCCAGCAGCTTTACAAAGCCGAACTTGCCTGGATGAAGACCGGTGCCAAGGCCCGCTCAACCAAACAGCAGGCCCGGATTAATCGCTTTAACGACCTGAAGGAAAACGTCAACACCCTTCAAGTTGATCAGGATGTTAATATTTCCCTTGGGCAAACGCGATTGGGCAAAGAAGTGCTCACCATGAAGGATGCCAATCTGGCGATTGAAGGCCAAACGATTCTCAAAAACTTTAATCTTCTGGTTCAGCCTAATGAGCGAATTGGTATCAGTGGTGAAAATGGTGCCGGAAAAACCACCCTGCTCAATGTAATTGCCGGCAGAAAAAAATTGGATTCGGGCATCATTAAGATTGGCGAGACCGTTAAATTAGCGTATTATACCCAGTTAACCGAACCAATCCCCGAGGACAAACGAATTATTAGTTATCTAAGTGAGGTTGGTCAACAAGTCACCGACCAAAATGGTCAAAAGATCAGTGTTGCGGATTTGTTGGAACAATTTTTATTCCCAAGATTTATGCATGGCACGTTGATTCGCAAACTTTCCGGTGGTGAAAAACGCCGGCTTTACCTGTTGAAATTACTGATGCAGCAGCCAAACGTGTTACTGCTGGATGAGCCAACTAACGATTTGGACATTGCCACGTTGACAGTTCTCGAAGACTACATTTCAACGTTTCAGGGGACTGTTATTACGGTTTCTCATGACCGCTACTTCCTTGATAAGGTGGCTGATCGCCTGCTCATCTTCAAGGGTGATGGGGTGATCGAAGCGCATCGGGGCAGGTTTACCGATTACCTGAAGTCCGCTGAAAAGCAGGCTTCAAAACACTCAACCAGTAAGCCACAGTCAAAAAAAGCTACCGAGACTGATTTGCAAGGCAAGCCGCGGCCAACTCAAAAGAAGAAATTGACTTACGCCGAACAGATTGAGTATAGTCACTTGGAAGGCGACATTGATCAGCTTGAAACTGAAAAGAAGACGATCAATGAACAAATGCAAAAAAATGGTGATGATTACGATAAGCTCGCCGATTTGCAGACAAAGAAGGATGATTTGGATTCTCAGATCGATAAGAAGATGCAGCGGTGGGAGTATCTCAGTGAATTTGCTGAATAGACATTAAGAGGAGTTGGAAACATGTTAGAAGATGCTTATTTAGATTTGGAAAGATATGTTTTAGAACACGGTCATCAAAAGTCGGACAGAACCCACACCGGGACGCTGAGCACATTTGGCTACCAGATGCGCTTTGACCTGTCAGAAGGCTTTCCATTGTTAACGACCAAGAAAGTACCGTTTGGTCTCATTAAGAGCGAGCTGCTCTGGTTTCTTCGCGGTGATACCAATATTCGGTTCCTCCTGCAGCATAAGAACCATATTTGGGATGAGTGGCCCTTTAAGAAATATACCCAATCCGCAGACTATCAGGGACCGGATATGACCGATTTCTCTCACCGTGCAGAGAAGGACCCTGAATTTAAGAAAGTTTACCAGGCCGAAATGAAAAAATTTGACCAAAAGATTCTTGACGACGCTGACTTTGCCAAAAAGTATGGTGATCTTGGATTGGTTTACGGTAGTCAGTGGCGGGCTTGGAAGACCTCCACTGGTGAGACCATTGACCAAATCCAAAACGTGATTGATACGATTAAGACAACCCCAGATTCACGGCGGATGATCGTTTCTGCATGGAATCCTGAGGACGTGCCAACCATGGCCTTGCCACCGTGTCACACGATGTTCCAATTTTACGTTGTGGATGGGAAACTCAGCTGCCAGTTGTATCAACGATCTGGGGATATCTTCCTGGGCGTTCCTTACAACATCGCCAGCTATGCGCTTCTCACATCGATGATTGCCCGGGAATGCGGGCTTCAACCCGGAGAGTTTGTTCACACCCTCGGCGACGCTCACATTTATTCAAACCACATTCAACAGGTTCGCGAACAACTTTCCAGAACACCTCGCCAGGCACCGACCCTGTGGTTAAATCCTGACAAAACCCGCCTGGCGGACTTTGGAATGGCCGACATTAAGGTGAAAAATTACGATCCGTACCCTGTCATTAAAGCACCGGTCGCGGTTTAAGTTGGAGACACCACTAAATTTGGAGGTAAGGCAATGCTTTCTTTTATTTGGGCTGAAGATAAGAATGGGTTAATCGGGGCGAATGGCACGTTGCCGTGGCACTTGCCTGACGATATGAAGTTTTTCAAAAAAACTACGACTGGCAACCCAATTATTGCTGGTGCGCGGACATTTCACAGTTTCAAACGCCCATTACCTAACAGGCAAAATATTGTCCTTTCCAAACACGGGAGTTTTCCTGACGGGGTTTTGGTCGTTTCTTCGATTGATCAACTTTGTGAGTTGGTCGATCAATATCCTGGAAAAAATTACATCGTTGTTGGCGGCGCCAGCATCTTTGAACAACTGATGGACCGGGTTGACCGGCTTTACCGGACTAAGATTGACCATGTCTTTCAGGGCGATACGTACATGCCAAAGGTTGATTACACCGCTTTTAAGCAAATCCAGTCATTGCCGGGAATCGTGGATGATAAAAATCGTTATCCCCACACCTTTGAGCTATTTGAGCGCCGTTAAAACATCGGTGATTATCAGAATCTCTATGATTGTTAGCCGAAACTTTGATATAATTGAGGGCGGAGTTTATCTCAGACTTTTTTAAATTTTTTGAAGAAACGAGTGGCGCTAATGGCAAACGTTAAAATTGTGACTGATTCGTCGGCCCAACTTACAGATGAAGAAATCAATGAATATGGGATTACAGTGGTTCCACTGACTGTGATGATTGATAATACCGTGTACGTTGAAGGGGATACAATTACCAACGAAACATTTGTCCCTAAAATGATGAGCGCAAAGGATCTGCCCAAGACTAGTCAACCGCCTGTTGGAAAATTCGTTGAAACGTTTAATGAGTTAGGCGCTGACGGCAGTCAAGTTCTGTGCATTAATATGCTGGCGGCCATCAGTGGAACGGTTCACGCGGCTGAACAGGCAGCAACTCTCAGCACAAGTGAGGTCACGGTTGTTGATAGTCAAATGACTGACCGGGGACTTGGCTTTCAAGTCATTGAGGCGGCCAAACTAGCCCAGCAAGGAGCTGATATGCCGGCTTTACTAGCGCGAATCGAGAAGATCCGGGATAATACCAAGCTATACTTGTGCGTGATGACTTTGGATAATATCGTCAAGGGTGGCCGGCTTCATCCGGTTGCCGGCGCAATTACGAACTTTCTGAATATCAAATTGGGACTTCAGGTGACCGGCGGCAAGTTAAAGATTGTTTCTAAGGGCCGCGGTGACAAATCATTACGGAAGTTCTTCAATCGAATTATTGATGACATGAAGAACACACCGGCGCTGAAGAAAATCGGCATTTCTTACGTCACGGAAAGCAAGGTTCTCAAAGAGACCGTTGACGAGCTTAAAGCCACCTTCCCCGATGTCCCGTTGTTATACCGGATCACCTCGCCGATCATTTCAACTCACACAGGTGAAGGCGCCTTCGCGCTGATTTATTATAGCGATCCAGATTAAAACAGATCTTTGCATCACGGAAGGGGCTGGGACAAACCACTGGTTTTGTCGACAACCCTTTTTGTATTATTGGAATTAGGTGATTAGGTGAAACATCGACAAACACATTCGAATCGGAAATGGGTGTGGATGAGTTTAATTTTATTGGTCATTGTCTTGATTGGTGGCTACTGGAGTTATCAACACTTTTATACGCATGAGTCTGTTCCTGCTCGGCACGTTCAATTAACGGCGGTGGGTGATTCTTTGACTTACGGGATGGGAGATCCCACCCACGATGGTGGATTTACCAGCCTCATTCGTAAAAAGGTGAATCGCCAAGCCAACCACGTGGTGATGTCGACGACTAACTACGGAATCTCTGGTCAAACAACTTCTCAGATCAATCACCGGGTAATGACATCCAAGTCACTCCGGCGAAGTCTCAAGCACGCTGATGTGATTACAATTACAACGGGTGGTAACGATGTGCTGCACTTTTTAAAGCAGCACCTTACGACAACGAGTCAACGCAGCCTGACGACCGATCTAACTGGCTATGTTGCGGCATACAAGACACGCGTCGCTTCTCTGCTAACGAATATTCGCAGGATAAATGCCAGCGCACCCATTTTCGTTTTTGGCATCTATAATCCGGTTTACATTTACTTCCCCCAGGTTGCGTTTATCAGTCACGCAATTTCTTTGAACAACCAGACGACTAAGCAAGTTGTCGCGGCCAATCATCGAGCTTACTTCATCTCAATTGATCATCAACTATCCGATGGTCAATACACGACGACAAAATCCCGGGCCAAACTTAAACGCCAGGCTGATCCAAATAGTGGTGGTTCAATGACAGCTGGCGATCTTGCCAAGTTGCTCAATGGCACCGGAACCGAATCTAATCGCTACCTCTCAAATGAGGATCATTTTCACCCCAATAAAAAGGGTTATCAAATTATGACCAATCTGCTTTATCAGCAGATGGTTCGCCACATTGATTGGCTGAAGGAGTGAACGCTTTAATGACAGATAGAAACCGGAACCGCAATCGACATAACCCCTGGAAAATCGCATTTTTAACGCTAATTAGCGTCATTGTGATCGGCATGATCGGGTTATTCGTGATGATCCGTTTTTCCGGAAACGATCAGGTATCCACCCGGACGGTCAATACCAGTCAAGATCAGACGGTTGCGGTGACCATGAATAAGGCCCAGCTTAACAATCTTTCACAATATTACCTCAATAAGGTTCAAACTCAGGGAAACGGCCATGCCAAGTACCACTTTGAGGTAACCAATCAAGGAATTGTCTACGGCTCAATTAAGTTGCTTGGCTCGAACATCGATTACTCACTGGCATTTACGCCGAAAGTGTTGGCAAATGGAAACGTGGAACTTCATGCCACTAAAATGGCGCTGGGGAAATTTCCGGTCCCAATTAGTTTCGTGCTGGCTAACATTCGCCGGGCATACAAGCTTCCGAAATGGGTTAAGCTGGACCCGGAAAAGAAAGTCATTCAATTGGATATTGTTCATATGAACGGGCAGCACGGCGTAAATTACCGGGCAAAGACCATTGATTTGAATGGTCAAGGTAAGTTTGTCTTCCAAATTTTGCTGCCCAGCCAAAGTAAAGCGGGTGATTAAGATGCTCAAAACTTTTTATCAATACTTGATGACCAAGCGAAATCCTGGCAGCAGTGACCCAATTGCTGAATTTGCCAACAATGCCTTTTACGACCAGTCATTTCCCAAGCAGCTGGAAGATTTTGAATCGATTTCAAAGTACCTTGAAGAAAATGCCGAATACTTACCAAGCATGACGATCTTTGATGAAGTTTGGAAACAGTATCAAGAAAGCGAATAATTGCTTTTAACACATGAAAGGGGCCAACAATATGGCAGTTACAATTCAGTGGTTTCCTGGGCACATGGCCAAGGCAATCCGGCAGTTTGAAGAAAACGTCTCCCTGGTTGATATTGTGTTCGAAGTAATTGATGCCCGGATTCCACTTACATCACAAAATCCGGAAGTTGCCCGGATTACCGGGGAAAAGCCCCATCTGTTTATTTTAACTAAGAAAGACCTGGCCGACCGAGAAGCAACCCAGCGTTGGCTCGCCTACTTTAAAGATCATGGGCAACCGGCCATTGCCGTTGATGCCAAGGATCACTTTAATATTAACGATGTGTTGAGCGTGATTAATCCGATCATGGCACCGAAGTTGGCTCGTGAAGAGCAAAAGGGCATGAAGAAGCGCCCAATTCGCGCAGTTAGTGTGGGGGTCCCCAACGTTGGTAAGTCAACCGTTTTAAATCGCTTGGTTAACCGGCGCGCGGCTCAGGTGGGCAATCGCCCTGGCGTGACGAAGGGGCAGCAGTGGTTGAAAGCTGGTAAGAAATTGGAATTGCTGGATACCCCGGGGATTTTATGGCCAAAATTTGCCAGCCAGGAAATTGCCAACAAGTTAGCGCTAACTGGGGCGATTAAAGACAGCGTGTTTGCCAGTGACGACATTGCGCTATTTGGATTAAAACATTTCCGCGCTCGTCATCGTGACCAGTTAATGGCGCGGTATCGCCTAAACGATGATGACTTTGCCCTTTCCGACGTGGACTTGCTGTTGCTTATTACCAAGAAGCTGGGGATGCGCGACGACTATGAACGGGCATCCAATCGGATTATTCAGGATATTCGTAATAATAAGCTGGGCGGTTTTACGCTGGACAATTTGGAGGAACTTCAACCCAATGTCACAAGAAACGATTAGTCAGGTCAAACAACTTCTCAAAGGGGTTGATTCCCGTGATGATCCCGTTTACCAGCGCTTTTTAAACGACCCCAGAAAGGGCGTTCAAGCACTTGTCCGGGCGACCAGCAAACGAATTGACCAGCTTGCCATGGCCACCACCGCGTTTCATCACCGCTTTAAATATGAGCAGCAGTTCTGGCGTCAAGGGATTCAAACCGTTGCCGGCGTCGATGAAGTTGGCCGCGGCCCGTTAGCCGGACCAGTTGTTGCCTGCGCGGTCATCCTGCCCCAGGATTTTGATTTAGTTGCGGTCAACGACTCAAAACAGTTAACGCCGGCAATCCGAAAGGCCCTTGCTCCCCAGATTAAACGTGAAGCAATTGCTGTTGGGATGGGGGTTGTCGATAATCGGGTAATTGACCAAATTAACATTTATGAAGCCACGCGGGTTGCCATGAAGCACGCTGTCCAGGAGTTGGCGCCGATGCCGGAGGAGATCATCGTCGATGCAATGAACATTGACGTACCGATTCCTCAAACCCGGCTCATCAAGGGCGATTCCAAAAGCATCAGTGTTTCTGCTGCCAGTATTTTAGCAAAGGTTTATCGGGACCATTTGATGGATGAATTTGCGTTAAAATATCCCGAATATGATTTTACCCATAATGCCGGATATGGGACGGCCAAGCACTTAGCAGCATTAAAAAAATACGGGGCGACCCCAATTCATCGTAAAACCTTTGCGCCGGTTAAAAATTATTGCAGATAAAAGTCATTAATTGACGTAAATACTCTTAAAAGGGTGGACCTAAAATGCTTTTAAGAGATTTTTTACTGCGGATTCATTTGTGTCAGGGAATTGGGATTGTGGGTAAAACAAAAATTTACCAGTGGCTCAATCAGCATCCCACAGCTAACGTGACCTTACCGTCACTTGAGGAGCTGATTCAAATTGCCAACGTGCGTGGTAAGAACGTCACGTTGTTTTCTTCCACATATATCCAACTAATGAATGATGATCGTCTGGTTGCCAAGCTCGTTGCCGGGGAAGAATGGCTCTGCATTTGTGATGAAGATTATCCCCTACAACTCAAAGAAGCCTACACACCGCCGTTGATCTTATTTTATCGTGGCAACATCAAATTACTTAAAACCCGGTTGTTGGGGATCGTCGGCGCACGAAATGCCACCCATTACTCGATGGACGTTCTGCGTAAATTGATTCCTGGCCCAATTTCCACTCAAATGACCGTGGTTTCCGGACTGGCAATGGGGGTGGACACTTGGTCTCACCAGTGTGTGATTGCGAATCAAGGGCGGACAATCGCTGTGATCGGAACCGGACTGGACGTTGTTTATCCCCGGATGAACAGTGTCTTGCAGGCCCAAATTGGGCGAGAACATTTATTGGTAACGGAATACCCCAATGGCACACCGGGATACCGCAATCATTTTCCTGAGCGAAATCGAATTATTGCCGGACTGATCGAAACAATTTTAGTGACCGAGGCAAAGCATCATTCCGGAAGTTTAATTACAGCCAATCTAGCCCTTCAGAATAACCGCAATGTCCTTGCTGTACCAGGGCAAATCACGAGTGAGCTGTCCGTTGGAACCAACGAATTAATTGCTGCGGGTGCCAAACCAGTTTTGCATCAAAATGATATTCTATCTGAATATATTAGTTGACACGTTAAATGAGTTGCCATATGATGTGGTAGATTTGTTACAAATAAATTAACAAAAAATTCCTACTATAAGATAGCATCAAAAGAAGGGAGAAAAAATGGGGACATCTACAAAAGCAAAACCTAAAACAAAGGGTAAACGGCGTTCTCCTAAAAAGAACTTAGTTATCGTCGAATCTCCTGCTAAAGCACGAACCATTGAAAAGTATCTGGGCACATCCTACAAGGTTGTTGCCAGCAAAGGCCATGTCCGTGACTTACCAAAAAGTAAGATGGGCGTTGACATTGAAAATGACTACGAACCACATTACATTTCAATTCGGGGAAAGGGCGACACCATTAAGGAACTCCGATCAGCCGCTAAGAAGGCCAAAAAGGTTTATCTGGCAGCCGATCCGGATCGGGAGGGCGAATCAATTGCCTGGCATTTATCCCATATTTTGGATCTTGACCCAACGGATGATAACCGGGTTGTCTTTCATGAAATTACCAAAGACGCTGTCAAGGAATCCTTCAAGCATCCGCGCAACATTGATATGGACTTGGTTGACGCCCAGCAGGCTCGGCGGATTCTCGACCGGTTGGTGGGATATTCCATCTCACCGCTGCTCTGGCAGAAAGTTAAGAAGGGCCTGAGTGCCGGTCGCGTTCAGTCAATTGCGCTTTGGTTGATCATCCAGCGTGAAAATGAAATTGAAAACTTTAAACCGGTTGAATACTGGTCGATTGACTCAGAATTTAAGAAGGGCCGAAGTAAGTTCAAAGCAAGTTTCTACGGTCTCAAAGGAAAAAAGAAGGAGCTGCCAAATAACGCGGCTGTTCAAGAAATCCTCAAACAGATTGACCCAAAGGCTGAGTTTGATATTACCAAAGTGGTTCGAAAAGAGCGTAAGCGCCAGCCACAGCCACCGTTTACAACCAGTACGATGCAGCAGGAAGCTAACCGCAAACTAAATTATCGGACTAGAAAAACCATGATGGCGGCTCAACAATTGTATGAAGGCATTAATATTGGCAAAGAGGGCAGTCAGGGACTGATTACCTATATGCGGACAGATTCCACGCGAATTGCCGTCATTGCCAAGCATGAAGCATCAAAATTCCTGCATGAAAAGTACGGCGCTGAGTACGCTGCTACAAAGCCCATTAAGGGAAAGCTCCCAGAAGGCGCTCAGGACGCCCATGAAGCCATTCGACCAACATCTGTATACAGAACCCCGCAAAGTGTCAAACAGTACCTGACGCGCGATCAGTTCCGCTTGTACCAGTTGATTTGGTCACGGTTTGTTGCCAGCCAAATGACCCCGGCTCTGATGGATACCATGGCAGTGACCATTCAGCAAAACGATGTCACCTACCGGGCAAACGGTTCAAAGATGAAGTTTGACGGCTTCTTAAAAGTTTATGGCGATGGCAAAGAAAAGGATAATTTGCTTCCCGATCTTGTCGAAGGGGATAAGGTTAAACTCATCTCCAACAACCCAGATCAACACTTTACCCAGCCACCCGCACGGTATAGTGAAGCCAACCTAATTAAAGCTTTGGAAGAAAAGGGCGTTGGCCGCCCATCAACGTATTCACCAACGCTGGAAACAATCCAAAGACGGTACTACGTTAAACTTGTTGGCCGGCGTTTCGAACCCACTGAACTTGGCGAAATTGTCAACAAGATCATCGTCGAGTACTTCCCGGACATCGTCAACGTTGATTTTACCGCGAATTTGGAAGAGAAGCTCGATGAGGTTGAAGAGGGTAAGGAAAACTGGATTCGCCTCGTTGACAGTTTCTACAAACCGTTCTCAAACGAAGTGGAATCGGCAACCGAGAATATGGAAAAGGTTCAGATTAAGGATGAACCTGCCGGATTCAATTGCGATATTTGTGGGGCGCCAATGGTGATTAAAATGGGCCGTTATGGCAAGTTTTATGCCTGTTCCCGTTTCCCAGATTGCCGCAATACCAAAGCAATCGTCAAGAAGATTGGGGTTACCTGTCCCAAATGTCATGTTGGCGAAGTAATCGAGCGAAAATCAAAGAAAAATCGGGTATTCTACGGGTGTTCCCGTTATCCAGATTGCGACTTTGTTTCGTGGGATAAGCCGATTGGCCGTAACTGTCCAAAGGATGGGCACTTCCTAGTCGAAAAAAAGGTTAAGGGCGGTACCCAAGTTGTTTGTCCAAATGGCGACTACGAGGAACCTGCCCAAAAATAAGGTTAAATTTTGTTTCATCACGCCGGACTTATCAATTTTGATGAGCCGGCTTTTTAATTGGTTTAGTGACGAGGATGGCAAATGCCGTTCGTGTCACAGATGCTTTTGATGTAAAATTGAGTTGTAAATTTAAGGAGGCTCGTATCATGGTCCAAACGAATCATAGTTACTGCACCACCATCTTAGTTGGTAAAAATGCCAGCTATGATGGTTCCACGATCATTGCTCGAAATGAAGATGCCGGAACCGCAGTTAATCCCAAGAAATTTGTGGTTGTCCAGCCAGAAGATCAACCCCAAACCTATCACGCAAAGTTGAGCGGCTTCAACGACCAACTTCCTGACAACCCGCAACGATACACGGCGGTTCCAGATGCAACTGATGATCAGGGAATCTGGGGTGAAGCCGGCGTAAATGCCCAAAATGTTGCGATGAGTGCCACCGAAACCATTACAACCAATCCGCGAATTTTAGGAGCCGATCCACTGGTTAAGAATGGTTTTGGTGAAGAAGACTTGCTGACAATTACGTTGCCGTATATTGACTCTGCCAGATCTGGTGTGAAACGCGTCGGTGAGTTACTTGAGAAATATGGCACTTACGAATCAAACGGCATTATTTTTTCGGACGTTAACGAAATTTGGTACATGGAAACGGCGGGCGGCCACCACTGGGTTGCTGAACGGATTCCCGATGATGCTTACGTGATTGCCCCAAATCAAACGGGCATTCAGGAAGTTGATTTTAATGATCCGGCCCACTTTATGTATTCGAAGGACTTAAAGGCATTTGTAAGTGCCCATCACCTGAATCTGGGAAATGGGTTTAATTTTCGGAACATTTTTGGCTCGAATACCCAGTTGGACCGGCATTATAATACCCCCCGGGCCTGGTTCGGCCAGCGGTACTTTAACCCGGATTCCGTTGAAGACAAGTCACCAATGAGTAATGACCTGCCATTTATCGCCCACGCAAATCGAAAAATTACCATTGAAGACTTGAAATATGTGTTGAGTTCCCACTATCAAGACACCCCTTATGATCCGTTCACGCCGGGAACTGATTCCGAAAAGATGCCATTTCGACCAATTGGTTTCAATCGTAATCAGGAGCTTTCCATCATTCAGTTACGGCCGAACGTACCGTCTGAATATTCGGCCATTCAATGGTTGGCATTTGCTTCAAACGTGGCCAACACGCTGACGCCGTTCTATGCCAATGTTGATGTCGCCCCAGATTCATATCGCAATACCACCAAACTGGTGGACAGCCAGAACGCATACTGGGTCAATCGGTTAATTTCCTTAATTTCCGCGGACCATTTCCACACCGTCATGGATGATGTTGAAGCCTATCAGCAACGAATGATGGGGTATGCGCATCAGCGAATTATTGAAACCGACGCCGCGGCCAACGGATTGACGGGCCAGCAGCTGACAGCTAAACTTCAAGCAGCTAATGATGAGACTTCTGATCATATCATCGGTGCGACTCGCCAACTGTTGACCACAATTTTAACGAAGGCCAGCAATGGTGCTCGGGGCTCATTTACCCGAGGCCATTATTAAAATTTAGAGCAAAATAAAAAGTATCTTCTTCGCATTCGTAATTATGAATGTTAAGGAGATACTTTTTAGTGACTATAAATTAACGTCCTGTTTGAAATTCAATGGCGAAAAGTCGGTTGACGCGGTGACCAACTCACTAATCAGTTTTTGATAGGCATCTAACCCGGCTTTTGCGTTGTTAAAGTTGACCATGGTAAGATAATTGGCTAATTCTGGCCCGTTTAACTGACGGCCAACCTGATCGGCATGGGAAACCGCCTGTTGAAAAGTCGTCCGCAGATCGGTTTGCACGGCTTTTAACTTGGCGCCGAGTTCAATGTAGTGGGGATCAACCAGCACGCCAGCAAGTTTGTAGGTCCAATAAGCTTCGCCCGGCGTGTACGTGCCGTGGGCGTTTTGATAGGCCGCTGGGGTGTCTGTAGCCCCGGCAAAGAATGGCACAAACGAACTTTGAGCGGCAACGCCCATTGCCAACCACTGAATACCGGCAAGATCGACCGGCATAGAAGGCCGTATTTGCAGGATGTGCGCCTCTTGAGTCTTGGCAAGACTAATTGGTCGAAAGTGATGTTTGTCGGCTTCTGAGCCCTCACCAATTGGATCATACGGGGTTCCTTGGTAATGGCTGCTTAAAAAGTCTTGAACATCCAAGACACTGAGCTTTCGGTTTGCCCGGTTAATAAAGGGCATCTCTTGGCTGGTTGGGCTAAATGACTGTTCGGGCGAAAAAAGCTTGAGGCCATACCAGACCCGGGGAGTGTTGTAGTAGGTATCCGAAAGATCAGCAGTCCCAAAAATCCGGCGGAAATTGAAGGTGCTGCCAGATTTATCCGGGTTAAGGTGGTTGGTCTGAACAAACTCGCGGATGCCATTGGCCCATATAAATTGATCGGGGTCATCAAAATCAATGGTTTGAATGGCCATTTGATTGGCGATCACAGCGTACCCGTCATCGGGAATTCGTTGGGCAACCCATTGATGACCGCCGGCGGTTTCCATATACCACGCCTCGTTTTGATCAGCAAATAAAATTCCGTTGGACTCACCGGTGCCGTATCGTTCAATAATGGCGCCTAGCCGCGAGATTGCTTCCCTAGCAGTCTTAACGTAGGGAAGGACAACGGTAATCATTGCTTCCTCACCAATCCCATTTTTAATGAGTGGGTCGGCTCCCAAAACAAGATCGTTGGTGTAGGTGCTCTCAGTGGCACTCATGGCAACGCCATATTCATTAAATCCGTTTTCTTCAAACAAGCCAAATTTATCGGTCCATTCCGGGGTCGCGGAATACTTTGCTCTGGTTTGAGGAAGGGGAAGTTGAAAATCGTTGTCTGGTGATTTAAAAATTTGGGAAGTTGAAAAATCTTGATGGCCATGGATGACGTAGTTTTTGGGCCAGGAAGCTTTACTGTCTTCGTTGCGGGCAATCATGATCGACCCGTCGATTGAGGCGTCTTTGCCGACAATCATACTTGTACAAGCTGAAAAGTTCTTTTTAGGAATCATGAAATATCTCCAATCATTTAAATTTCACTTTTGCTATTGTATCATCAATTAGATTAAATATGATCCTGAATACCCGCTTGGCTTAAATTGAATTGCGGTGGTCGGGGTTTTACGGTATAATTTTGCCAATCAAAAAAATGGAGGAATTCACATGCCAATTGTTAATATTCAGTTAATTGCCGGCCGTTCACAAGATCAATTAAAGGCGTTAGTTGCCGATGTTACGGCAGCCGTCGTCAAGGATACTGGTGCCCCAGCCGAACACGTTCACGTCATTTTGGATGAAATGCAGAAGAATCGCTACAGTGTTGGCGGCGTTTTAAAGAGTGACGAAAAGTAATTGAGTGCCTCAATCAGGGCCGGTTCCAAGATAGGGACCGGCTTTTTCTTGCTCGGTGCTTGCCGATAAAGGCCGACCCCAATGATTGGTAAAGTAAGCTTAATTAGAATTTAAGGGATCACTAAACAAAGCCATGGCGCCTCTGGGTCACTGACTTTCTCTAACGGGTTCTCATTTTCAGTGGTCTGTTTAATTATTCTATTGTATACTGATATAGGATAAAAGCGATTAAATGCATTAATAACAGGAATGGAGACGTTTACATGAACGATCAACAATACATAATGGCAATTGATGAGGGTACCACCAGCACCCGGGCAATCCTTTTCAATAGTGACGGTGAAATTGTTGGTAAAGCTCAAAAAGAATTTCATCAATACTTTCCCAAATCAGGGTGGGTGGAGCACGATGCCAACGAAATTTGGAACGCGGTTCAGTCAGTGATTTCCGAAGCGTTGATTAACGCCGATATTCCCCCGTATAAAGTGCAGGGAATTGGTATTACCAATCAACGGGAAACCACAGTCATTTGGGACAAGAATACTGGCGAACCAATCTATCACGCTATTGTTTGGCAGTCAAAACAAACGGCTGATTTGGCTGATGCGCTCAAGAATGATGGCTATGATGACCTGATTCATGAAAAGACCGGTTTGATTATTGATTCCTACTTCTCAGCCACTAAAATTAAATGGATTCTCGATAACGTTGATGGTGCCCGGCAAAAGGCTGACAATGGGGACCTATTATTCGGGACGATTGACACCTGGCTGCTTTGGAAATTAACCGGCGGTAAAGTTCACGCGACGGATTATACCAATGCTAGTCGAACCATGTTATTTAATATTCACACCCTTCAGTGGGATCAAGATATCCTCAAGCTTCTTAACATTCCGGAAAGTATGCTGCCCGAAGTCCACTCATCTTCGGAATTATACGGGTATACCGCGGGCTACACATTCTCTGGTGTGCAGGTACCGATTGCCGGGATTGCCGGTGATCAGCAGGCCGCCTTATTCGGTCAGATGGCCTATCAGCGGGGAACCATCAAGAACACATACGGAACTGGGGCGTTCATCGTCATGAATACCGGCGACCAACCAACGCTCTCCAAACGCGGCCTGTTGACGACCATTGCCTATGGGATCGATGGCAAGGTCACTTACGCCTTGGAAGGGAGCATTTTTGTGGCCGGATCGGCCATCCAGTGGCTCCGTGATGGCATGAAAATGGTGACGAGTTCTCCCGAATCCGAACAGATGGCTATCGACGCGAAAAGCAGCGACGGCGTGTATGTGGTTCCCGCCTTTACTGGCTTGGGGGCCCCATACTGGGATCAAGAGGCTCGCGGGGCGGTCTTTGGGTTGACTCGCGGAACGACGAAAAATCAATTTGTTCGGGCAACCTTGGAGTCCTTGGCTTATCAAAGCCGCGACGTGATTGATACCATGGTTTCTGAGACTGGTTTGGACTTGAAGTCACTTGCCGTCGATGGTGGTGCAGCCAATAACAACTATTTGATGCAGTTTCAGGCTGATATTCTTGGGACCCCAATTCGTCGGGCCGCAATCTCCGAAACAACTGCTCTTGGGGCCGCCTATTTGGCTGGTTTGGCGGTTGGTTACTGGGGATCCATCGATGACATTAAAAAAACGGCTAAAACCCAGGATGAGTTTAAGCCGCAAATGACTAGCAGTACCAGAGAAGACCTTTACACCGGTTGGCAGCGGGCGGTTCACGCCACCATTCAGTACCATCCGGTTCATTAATACCAAATTTTAACAAAACAATCGGCCCCAAAACCAACTTTTACTGGTTGGCTTCCGGGCCGATTGTTTTGTTCTCGATATTGGTGATTAACCAACTGCTAAATTAAGTTTGTCTTCCAAGTAACGGGCAACGCCATCCTGATCATTGGTGAATTCCGTGATGTCGTCGGCAGTCTGTTTGATTGGGGTAATCGCATTCTTCATTGCGACGCCGGTACCCGCATATTTGATCATCGAGGTATCGTTGGCTTCATCACCGAAGGCAATAATGTCCTGTTGAAGGATGCCATAGTAATCGGCAAGAAATTTAAGCCCGGTTGATTTATGGATCCCCTTTGTTGCGATTTCAACGATCGGATGCGGACCGCCCCAAGGAGCGACTTCGACCTGATCGCCAAATTGATGCAAAACGTAGTCCATTAAGGCTGCTTTCTGTCCGGGCTGGTCTACCTGAACGGTAATACTGATTGGGTTGTCGACTAAGCTCTGATGGCTTAAAACCTGGTTGGACTGCAAGGTACTCGGGAAGAAGCCAAAGCCGCTGGTAATTCCCCGGTTTGCCAGGTAGAGGTCCCGTCCCTCAACGGCAATCAGGTTAAGCCCAAGCTTCTTTGAATTGGCCAATAGTTCCATGACGATGGTTTTATCAATGGTGTACTGGTATTCGCGCTCCCATTGGTTATGTGGTAAAATGCCTAAGTTACCATTAAAGTTAATCATGGGTGTTTTTAAATTTAGGTCGTCATACAAGTCTTCGGAAAGGCGATTAGGCCGCCCAGTGACGATACTGACGATACAGCCTTCCTTGACAGCCGCAGAAATTGCTGCCCGCGTTCGGGCGCTGATCTGTGCATGATCATTGAGGGTTGTTCCGTCCAGATCTAAGGCGATTAGTTTTCTTGAAATGTCGCTCACTCCTTTTCCAGCATATATTCACTCATATTATCGAAAAACTGTCCGTTCGTCAATCTAAGCGGGCTTTATTCAGCTTGAAAATGAGATTAATGATCAATTCAATTTAGAAGGGATTTTCTATGCAGCTACCAGAAACGTTTAAAACAAAGTATACTCAGTTGCTTGGCGATGCTGATGGGTCAAAATTTCTCACCAGCTTTGAACGACCGGTTAACCACGGCTTCCGCGTTAATCCGCTCAAACAGAATCGTCCAACCGAAGTTGATTTAACCCAACCGACGCCACATTGTCGCTTTGGCTATTACGGCGAAGTGAATGGCAAAACGGTTGATCATCAAAGCGGCGCCGTCTATAGCCAGGAACCCAGTGCCATGTTTGTTGGCGAGGTGGCCCACCCGAAACCGGGTGAACGGGTTCTCGACCTGTGCGCGGCGCCGGGGGGCAAAACCACGCATATCGGCAGCTATATGGATAATCAGGGACTACTGATCGCCAATGAAATTGATGCCAAGCGGGCTAAAGTCCTCCTTGAAAATGTCGAGCGATTCGGGCTTTCCAACACGGTGGTCACTAACTCAACACCAGCGATCATGGCCCAGCAACTGCCCGAATTTTTTGACCGCATTTTGGTTGACGCTCCCTGTTCGGGTGAGGGGATGTTTCGAAAGGATCCCGACGCCGTGAAATACTGGTCGTTGGATTATCCGGTTGAATGTGCTCGCCGGCAGCGAGAAATTTTGACCGAAGCGGTTAAGAATTTGAAGCCGGGCGGTGAGTTAATCTATTCAACCTGTACGTTTGCCCCGGAAGAGGACGAACAGATTATTGCTTGGATAGTTACCCAGTTTGGTTTTGAAATTTTGCCCATTAAGAAATTCCCAGGAATGGACGATGGAATGCCTCAATGGGCTGATGGTAATTCGGATTTAGAAAAATGTGTCCGGATTTTTCCCCATCATTTTGACGGCGAAGGTCACTTTATTGCAAAATTAAAGAAGCCCACCGTTGCGACTTCGATTGATCGACACACGGTGCCAACGGCTAAAAAGCGCACGAAGCGATCAAATTCAACTTCTCTTAATCGTGAACAACGGGCGTTATGGCAGACATTTGCCACGCAACATTTTAGTGACCAATCGTTTGGCAACCTCCGGGTGTTTCGGGACATTCTGTCATCCGTTCCGGAAGAGACTCCCGATCTTTCGAATATTAAAATTGTTCGTGAAGGCCTTCAACTAGGGGTCTTCAAAAAAAATCGATTTGAACCAAGTTACGCTTTAGCACTGGCCATGCATCCAGATCAGGTAACTCGCAAAATTACGATCAATTTCGATGATTGGCGCAAATACGTCCATGGTGATACGTTCCCCGTGGCACCATCGCTTGAAAAGGGCTGGTATCTGCTTGTTTGTGATGGTCAGTCAGTTGGATTTTCCAAGGTTGTCAACGGAATTGCGAAGAATTTCTTTCCGAAAGGATTGCGGTTTCAAGCGTAAAGGGATGTGGCCGGATAAGTATCAGGATAAAACCTGATGATTGTTTAATTGGTCAAACAGCCGTAATTTTTGAGTTTTAACTCAGTAAAAAGGATTCCGTCAGGTTAACTGCACTGTTAACCTGACGGAACCCTTTTTTGAATTTTTTTGCCGTGAATTTAAGTATTTAATTGGTTTCCAAGTTGCGTTGGTGTTGATATGAGATGAGCTCTGGACTAAGGACGAGGGCCGCATCTTGCAATGCAGAAACGGTTTTGCTGTTAGTCATCATCATGATGGCCTTGAGTCCTTGTTTCCAGCCATTAATCTCATCAATTATCGCCGGCGTGTCCTCATGAATGACCATGTGAAGAAATTGCCCGGCGATCCCAACGGCTGAGCTGCCAAGTGCCAGACATTTTGCAATATCCAGTGGTGTTTGAACGCCGCCGGATGCAAGAACGGTTAATTGATTTTGATAGGACCGGCTCTCCAGCAAGGACTCTGGCGTTGACAACCCCCAATCAGCCAGGTAGGCCATTGACTTATCCGAGCGGCGAAAATTTTCGATCGTCGCAAAGTTCGTCCCACCGTGGCCGCTCAGGTTCACGTAGCGGACCCCTAACTTTAGTAATTCAGCAATGGTTTCCCGGCTCATCCCAAAGCCGACTTCCTTAACGATTACTGGGACGGTCATGGCATTGACAATTTCCTGAATATTTTTCTGAAAATGAAATTGACGATCACCCTCGGGCATGATTAGTTCCTGGGCAACGTTAACATGAATCTCCAAAGCGTCGGCATCAATCATTTCAACGGCCTGTTTGGCATCTTCGGCAGAATGATTGCCACCAATGTTGGCAAATATCAAGCCGGCGGGATTATTTTTGCGGACGACTTTAAACGTATCCGACAAGTCTGGGTCACTAAGCGCGACGCTTTGAGACCCCACAGCCATGGCCAACCCCGTTGCCTGGGCAATTGTCGCCAATTGAGCGTTGATATCTTTCGTTCGGGGACTCCCGCCAGAAATCGCTTCAATGTAAAAGGGAACCGCTAACTTAAGCGGTCCGATAGTGGTCGATAAATCAATGTCAGCCAATGAATACTTTGGCAGACTTTGGTGAACAAATTTAATATCTTCAAAAGTATGGTGGGGGGAATAAAATTTTTCAGCTAGTGAGACATGTTCATCTTTTCGATGAGAATGTTTTGAAATCATTCGTTAAATCTCCTTATCGAGATCGATAACGGGGTGAACGCGAAGTGAAAGGCGGGTAATGCCATTTTCTTGCCAATGATCAATCATTTCAGAGATATCGCGAGCCTTATCGATGACGACGATCCCACAGTCGCCACCCCCCGCACCGGAAGATTTTGCGGCCGCCGCGTGTTGAACGGCAATGTCACACATTTTTTTAAGGGTGGGGGTCTCAATTTGAACCTTACTGAAATGAGCAAGGTGGTTAAGAATTTCCCGATTACGCTGGATGCCATTCTGAATCGCTTCTAAACTGCCCTGCTTAAAACCATCAATCAAGGTGTTCAAACACTTTTTACTGTCGGCCAGGAAGCGCTCGTAGGTTTCTTTCTCGCGGCTTTTCGCAATTGCCACCTTATCAACCAAGTGTGAGGTAGAAGCCGGCGATCCGGTCCAGCCAATAATGAGTTGGAGATTGGCCGGAGGGGTTAACTGCGTAATTTTCAGATCCGGCCACGGCTGGTCAACTAAGTCAGAGAGGGGCTGATTCATTCGGGCTGCCATCAGCCACCCGCGATCAAATGATTGATAAGCAATCCAGCCGCCGTAAACGCTGGCGGCAATGTCGCCCAATGACCCGTTTCCTTGAACGTCTAGGTGGGCGATTGCGGATAATTTGAAAAGCTTACTCTTAGTTAACGGAATTTGATAGAACTCGCATAGCGCCTTAACAGTTGCCACGGTCACAGCTGCCGACGACCCCAGCCCGTATTTTTTCCCGTTTGGACTGTCTAAGTCACTATTAACCCGCAGATCATAAACGTCCATTGAGCGTCCAAGAATCTGGGCATATTCTTCAGTCAAATGAATGGCAGAGATGATGTAGTTAAATGTATTGTCACGATTATCAAGGATCATTTGATCCCCCTGACGCCGCCAATAAACGGAATCTTCACGGTACTGTTTTGAAACAATGCTTCCAAATGATTTGCTCCGAGAAATTTCGACCGTCACAAATTGATCCAGTGCAACGATGATTGACGGGTAGCCGGTTTCGACAACGGCGTATTCCCCCGCAATATATAGTTTTCCTGGCGCCTTAGCGGTTATCAAATGATCATTTCCTTTCAAAATTATAAGTATTGAACGCCCGGTCCGGGTTTTGTGACGATAACATTTTCATCACCCAATACTTTCGAGAAGGTTGTCACAATCTTCTCGGTTGTTGCGCTTTGACAAAGGACCTTGACATTTGGTCCCGCATCGATGGTGTAATAGCATTCAACGCCGCTGTGCCGGAGACTTTTTACCAAGTCAATAATAGTCAATGTTTGCCCATTGAAATACGTAAAATCCGGATCGGCACTGAGAGTGAGTGCGTGCATGCGCATGGCGTTTAATTCGCTAATTTTGCCAATCGCGGTAAAATCGGCGGCGGCTAAGGCAGCCTTTAAAGCCACCAAATCAGCCTGAGCTGTCTGGATCCAGGCCGGATAATAGGGTGATGTGGTGACGGACAGGCGCATGCCTTGCCGACTGGAAATGGCCTTTGGTCCCTTTGCGGTTGTGAGGGCGATGACCCTCAGATCAGCTAATCCGTGACTTTTAATGGGAATGGCGTAAGAATTGGTATCATTGGTTCCCGGTTGCCATTCGGCAAAACCGCCAAAAATTGATCGGCATGCCGATCCTGAACCTCTGCGAGCCAGGCGGGAAAGATCGGTTAACGATAGATCCATTCCGGCCGCCCGGCTTGAAGCGGCCGCCAGCGCAGCGAATGCCGACGCGGAGGAGGCCAGGCCGGCCGCAGTTGGCACGTGGTTCGTTGATCGAACAGCTGCTGATTGCGTAATGCCAGAACGCTGACGAACGATATCTAGAAATCGACTGACCCGAGCAGTTGTTTTCGCAGATGCCGGCTGGCCATCAATTTGAACATCGTCGGTGGTTAAATTCGCATTAAAAGCAACCTGAGTGTCGGTGTAAAAATAATCCAGGGTCAATGAGAGGCTCCCGGTATAGGGAATAATCAAATTTTCGTCTTTTTTACCCCAGTACTTAACCAGGGCGATATTTGTATGCGCTCGTGCGGTGACCGCGTTATTTGACAAGGTTGTCATGAGTTTCTCCAGTCGAGTAGTCATAGTTTGCAAAGGATTGAATCCATGTTTGGGTGGCGCCGGCGGTTCTTAGCGCCGTTGCAATCCTTTGGGCGTCTACCTGATTTTTAGCAATTGAAATCATACAGCCGCCAAGGCCGCTGCCGGTGAGTTTGGCACCCAGAGCGCCGTTCTGACTAGCAATGGCACAGAAGCGATCTAAAGTTGCCGTGCTGACACCTAATTTGGCCAGATTAGTTTGCGACTGATTCATCAACTGACCCAATAGCACCTCGTCTGAGGTTGCCAATGCGTTTCGTGCAGACTTGGCAATTTGTCCCAGTTGATCAATTAATGGCCGGGCATCTTCCGGCATATCGGTTAGATTTGTGCGAACCAGTGAAACAGCCTCGCTGGTCTTGCCCTTAATACCGCTATCAGCAATGACCAGGGTTGGCGTTGACAGGTTAAAATCAATCTGCTCGTTGACCTGATTTCGAATGAACCAGATGGGGGCATCCGAACTTGCCGTTGCCGTGTCTAATCCGCTGGGGTTGCCGTGGGTAATCTGTTCCTCAATGTTTGCTAAACTGAGTAGCCGGGCACGGGTAAGGGGCGTTTCAAATAAATTAAAAAACACCCGGACGATTGCCACGGCCGTTGCAGCCGAAGACCCCATTCCCCGTTCAGCGGGAACTTTGCTGGTAATTTTTAAATGAAAGTTGAGGTCTTGGGCATGAAAAACCGCGAGTAATTTAGTAATTAGCAGGCGAATTCCCTTTAAATTATCGGCCATTTCGTTAATTGGACCGTCAAAATAACGGCAATCAATTGTCTGACCAGTTGATGAAGTTGTTAAACGCGTTTGGACGTCCACATTGTAGAGGGGCAGCGCAATTGCAGGCTGTCCATAAACGACGCTGTGTTCGCCAAACCAAATAATTTTTGCATAACTTGTTGCGATTGCTTTTTCTTTCAATCTTTATCCGCTCACTTTCAAACAGTCCAATTTTATCATAATTTACGGGGAGAAAGAATTCTTATCAGTTTTTTTAAAGTTTCCTAAAAAAATTCGCCCGTTTGTCGCGGATACCAATGCATAAGATGAACGTTGATTTGTGGTAGCCTAACACATCTTGGGTGTAGTAATATAGGAGATAGTGTATCAATTAAACAATTTTTAGAAAAACGAAGCGATTTTGGTGAAACAATTATGAACTCAAAAACAACTTTTGCAGTCGTCGATATTGAAACTACCGGTACTGACATGGCTGACAACAATCGAATAATTCAATTTAGCTGTGCAATCGTCGCCGATCATCGAGTTGTCAACACCTACGTCACCGACGTTAACCCGCAACGGGAGGTGCCAAAACGGATTATCCAGTTAACTGGGATTACCCCCCAGAGATTGAAGAAGGCGCCAACTTTTGACCAAATTTCGGCGAAGTTATACCAGTTGTTGAGCGGAACGGTCTTTGTCGCCCATAACGTTAACTTTGACTTTCCGTTTCTCAATCAGGAATTTCAACGGGTCGGGTACCCCGAACTTTCAATTGACGCGATTGACACGGTCACGCTGAGCCAGATTCTGCTGCCGACGCTTGCCAGTTACCGTCTTCAGGATCTCAGTGCTTACTTTAATATTGTTCACAAGCATCCCCACACCGCCGATAGTGACGCCCTGGCAACGGCTAAGCTTCTGTTAATTTTGCTGCGGCAAGTGCGGCAGCTGCCACGAAAAACCCTGAGCCAAATTATCGCGGTTAATCCTTCTCTGCCTCAAGACACAATGAACGTCTTTACGGAGGTTGACGACGAAAATCGGTCAAAACCCCATTCAGAACAACTTGCCGATCAGCTTAAATTATCGTGGGGCTTGGTCATTCGCCGCCGGCCGCTGCCGACTTCGACGCCCGACCAAACGGCGGGAGACTTTAAATACCCAAAAACGCGGATTGCCAAACAGCGGATCCTTCCCAAAGATTTGGAATCGCGGATTGAACAAAATAAAATGATGAATATGATTTACAATAACTATGCGGCTCAAGGGCACCATCCGGCCAAGCCGATGGTGATTGAAGCACCGACAGGGATTGGCAAAAGCCTGGGGTATTGTCTGCCGTTTAGCTATCTGACGAGCACCCAAAAACCAGTTGTCATCAGTACCGCGACCACGTACCTGCAGTTTCAGCTGCAAAACCAAACGCTGCCGTTATTAAATCAAAGCTTGCCGTTTAATGTTAAGAGCGTCATTTTAAAGGGTGCCAGCCACTATATCGACCTAAATAAATTCCGCCACCTGCTGTTTGTGGCTGATAATTCAGTCCAAACGGCGTTTATCAAGGCCCAAATTCTCGTCTGGCTCACAATGACGACCACCGGTGATCTGGATGAGCTCCATCTAAATGTTGAGCAAACACCGTTTGTATGGAAAATTCAGCATCCCGGCGTGAAGTGGCTTGACCCTTCCGAACCGTTTTATGAAGATGATTTCCTGCGTTACAACCTAAAAAAAGCGCAGCACGCTGATTTTATTATTGTTAATCACAGTTACTTGCTGAAAAATTGGCAGTTTTTCCGTGATTTTAGCGAAAAACCGTATCTGTTAATTGATGAAACTCAACAATTTGCTGAGAATGCGATTCGTAATCATCAAAAGCAACTTAATCCGCTGGCGGTTATTTCCGCAGCAAACCGGGTGCGGGGCGATATTCAGGGAGGCAATCCCGGCAGCGTTCGGGATGTATTTGCCCAAAATGTCATTCTGGATAAAATCGCCGATCAGCTGACCGATGCGCTGGATCACCTCAAGGATGAGATGAAACAACTGACTCACAACCTGTTTTCACAGTTAGTGACCACAAAATCACTTCATAAAAATGCTGATTTTTTCGTTCGGTTAATACCGCTGTCGGAATTAAAACAGGTAATTGTCGATAACGGATCACTTAAAGAAGCGTTAAAACGACGGAATTTTGATATTGAAAACTTGCTGATCCGGCTTAACAGCGAGATTAATCAGAACGCCACTGCCTTTACAGCTCATGACTACTCAGAAATTTATGATCTTTATGAGGACTTCAACCACTTCTCAAATCAACTTGGCAAACTGATTGCCATGGTTGATCTAGATCCAGAAACGCTCGATCAAAACGTTGTCTGGGTGACCGTCAACCACGTTAAGGACATCAATAGTTTCCGGATTAACCAGGGAATTTTAAAAACAACCGAATTTCTCAACGAGCGAATTTACGCGTCGTTTGAACCACCGACATTTACTGGGGCGACGATTTTTTCATCCCGAAAATCCCAATTTATTTTCAATTTACTGGGGATTGATCGAAAAGCTGCCTCGGTCCGGCGCCTGCAGAGTGATTTTGATCCCGAAAATCAGGCACGAATCTACCTCGTTAAGAACGACCAGGAATTTGCGGCGAATTCAAATGATCAGCTTAAATTTATTGCGGATGCGATCATGCGAATTTACGCGAATGGCCCGCGACAGACCTTGGTTTTATTCAATTCGTTAGCTGCCATTGAACGGGTTCATCAGTATTTAGCCGAAAGTGGGTTTACATCCTCACACCAAGTGCTTGCCCAGGGGGTTAACGGAACCGCCCAGCGATTAAGCAGGCAGTTTATCCACAGTGAGCCGGCAATTTTAATGGGGGCCAATACTTTCTGGGAAGGCGTTGACTTTCCCGCTAAACTATTGGAAAATTTGGTGATTGCCCAACTGCCATTTGACACGCCGGAGGATCCGTATAACCATGCACTGTACTCGATCGAACGGGCGAAAAAGAAAAACCCATTTTACAGTTTGACGCTGCCAAAGGCAACGCTTCGACTGCGGCAGGGGATGGGACGTTTGTTAAGAACCAAAGGGGACTTTGGGACGATCTTCGTGTTGGATCCGCGACTTGTAACCAAACGTTATGGCCAGACAATTTTGACGAATTTAAAAAACGAAATCCCCGTTAAGCAGGGCACGCTTGATGAATGTGTGATCGACATGGTTAAATTTTTTGAAAGTCACCATTAAAGCCGTCCTGAACTGACCGTTTTTTTGGTATAATATCAATATGTGCAAAAATATGGTGGTTGTTTGATTTATGGCAACCTAACTCAAAATGTCATTTGGAAAGGACGCTATCATGCAACGGGAACGTCGAATCAAACATGAATCCAAAGTTAAAATCCGCTGGGTCGTTCTTTTGATCATATTGATTTTGGGATTCACAACTTTCATTATTTTTCATGAGGCGCAAAAACCAATGACCACTGCTCGGAGACAAACCATTCAAATTGCAACAAAGTATGCTGATTTGAAATCAACGGCGACATTTTATTCGTCAAATCTCGATCGGACCTACTATTCGGTCGCGGGGAAGACGAATAAAAACCGGGCAGTCTACGTCATTGTTGCCAAAAAGGGTGGGGCGGTAACGGTTCTTGATCAACGCTCAGGGATCACCGCGAACCGGGCACGACAATTAATTTCGCAAGAAAAGCGGCCCAAAAAAATTAATAATGTTGGCCTGACAATGATTAATCATAAGCCCTATTGGACGGTCAGCTATATCAACGGGCACGATAATCTGTGCTTTGCGACGCTGAGTTTCAAGAACGGTGCCATCAAAAAGTTGATTGAGAATATTTAAATCCAGTTTATGAAGGGAAAAATGTCATGAAATTTTCAAATCGTGCAATGAATGTTAAGCCTTCCGCTACGGTCGGCGTTTCTAACAAGGCTAAGCAAATGATTAGAAACGGTATTGACGTGATTAATTTAGGCATCGGGGAACCCGATTTTACAACGCCAAAAGTAATCACCGATGCCGCAATCGATGCGATCCAGCATGGGAAAACCAGTTTCTATACGCCAGCCAGCGGGTTGCCTGAATTAAAGACGGCCATTGCCAATCGAATCCGAATGGACTACGGGGTTTCATATCAGCCTCAGCAAATCAGTGTGGCGAATGGCGCGAAAATGGCGCTTTATGTGCTGATGCAGGCGCTGGTTGATCAGGATGATGAAGTCTTATTACCCCAACCAAGCTGGGTTAGTTACAGCCAACAGGTTGAATTAGCTGGTGGTAAACCAGTCTTGGTTGCTACTAACGATCACTTCAAGATTACAATTGATTCATTGAACGAGGCATTAACGGCCAAGGCCACGCTGCTCATTTTAAATTCGCCGGCTAATCCAACCGGGACGGTTTACTCGAAGGATGAGCTCCAGGCAATTGGCCAGTGGGCCGTTGACCACGGTCTGCTGATTATATCTGATGACATCTACGGCAAGCTCATTTATAATGGACAAAAATTTGCGTCATTGATCCAGTGTGGCGATGAAATTGCTGAATCGACAATTCTGGTCAATGGCGTCTCGAAAGCCTATTCGATGACTGGCTGGCGGATTGGCTACGTTGCCGCTGCACCCCAAATTATTAGTAAGGTAAACGCAATTCTTTCACACTCAACCGGAAATCCGGCAACGGTCAGCCAATATGCTGCGATTGCCGCCTTTAAATGTGATCAGACTAATGTGGAACAGATGCGGCAGGCATTTGAGACGCGGTTAAATACCATTTATCCGTTACTGCAGGCCGTTCCCGGATTTCATATCGAACAAAAGCCGCAGGGGGCGTTTTACCTCTTTCCAAATGTCAAGAAGGCCATGACCATTGTTGGCGTGGACACGTCGTTAGAATTAGTGACCCTACTACTAAACGAAGCCCACGTTGCCGTTGTCGACGGGGCGGCCTTTGGCTTGCCCGGGTATCTCCGGTTAAGTTACGCGACTGGCTTGGAAGACCTAAAGACGGCCATTTCACGGATTAATACATTCATGACACAATATGTTGACAAACAGGTATCGGGAGGAATTGGGATTGAAACAAATTAGTATGATTGACGCACCAAAGTACGTCAATGAAAAGGTCAAGATTGGTGTTTGGTTAACCAACAAGCGCTCCAGCGGGAAAATTGCATTTTTACAATTACGCGATGGAACCGCCTTTTTTCAGGGAGTCGTTGTAAAAAACAACGTTTCCCCAGAAACTTTTGAATTGGCTAAAGAAGTTAAACAAGAAACCAGTATGTGGGTAACCGGGATTGTCCATGAAGACAGTCGATCCCATTTTGGCTATGAAATTGAAATTGACTCGATTGAAGTTGTCGGGGAATCCCATGACTACCCAATTACCCCGAAAGAGCATGGGATTGATTTTTTGATGGATCATCGGCACCTCTGGTTACGCTCAAGTCGGCCCAACGCAATTATGCGAATCCGCAATGAAGTGATTCGGGCATCCTATGAATTCTTTAACAAAGAAGGGTTCATTAAGCTTGACGCGCCAATTTTGACAGGAAGTGCTCCGGAAGGAACAACTGAGTTATTTCATACCACTTATTTCGATCGTGACGCTTATCTATCTCAAAGTGGCCAGTTATATGAGGAGGCCGGGGCCGAAGCCTTTGGCAAGGTCTTTTCGTTTGGGCCAACTTTCCGGGCTGAAAAATCAAAGACTCGTCGCCACTTGATGGAGTTTTGGCAGATCGAGCCGGAAATGGCCTTCATGCACCAAGAAGAAAGCTTGGATATTCAAGAACGTTACGTTGCCTATCTGGTTCAAAGCGTCATTGACAACTGTAAGATCGAGCTGAAAACGTTGGACCGTGATATTGATACCTTAAAGAAGTATACGGTGCTCCCTTATCCACGAATCAGTTACGATGAAGCCATTGATTTACTAAAGAAAAATGATTTTGATCTGGAATGGGGCGTTGACTTTGGATCACCAGAGGAAACGTTCTTGGCTGATCACTTTGATAAGCCCGTATTCGTCCTGAATTATCCAAAATCAATTAAGCCATTTTATATGAAGCCTCATCCAACCCGTGATGATGTGGTTATTTGTGCTGATCTTTTGGCACCCGAAGGCTACGGTGAAATTATTGGTGGCTCCGAACGTGCCGTGGATTACGACTACCTTTACGACCAAGTTGTTAAAACCGGGTTGGATCTCAAAGAGTATGGTTGGTATTTGGATCTTCGCAAGTACGGCAGCGTTCCTCATGCCGGGTTTGGAATGGGCCTTGAACGGGCGCTCACTTGGATTACTGGCGAGGATCATGTCCGCGAGGCAATTCCATTCCCACGTTTATTAAACCGAATTTATCCATAGATTAATAGAATCCAGAGGTGAGTTGATTGGATCAATTCGCACGTGATTTGTTTCAGTCTGGTGAAACAGTTCTATCCAATTTTTTGTTGAAAAACTATCGCAAAATTGGCCTGTCAAACGAAGAGTTACTGCTGTATGTTCTCATCAAGCGTCATGCCACCTTGGTTGTTCCGATGCCAGAAATCACGAAGCTTCAGGAATTAACCGGCTATAGTCAACAGGAACTATTTGAATTGTTTCATCAAATGATCCAAAAAAAATTAGCAAAGATTACCAAAGTTGAGATTAATCACCAACCGGTAGATGCTTACGACTTTACGCCGATGTATGAAAAATTGGCATTATTGAATGAGCATCAAGAAAAACAAGCCAATACATCTCAACCGGCAACCACGCCAGCTGTGACTGAACAACAACGTCAATCCGTTTTTGAAAGTATTGAAAAAGAATTTGGCCGCACCTTATCTCCGCTTGAAATGGAATCAATTAGTCAGTGGATTGATTTAGATCACTATTCGCCCAAAATTATTGAGCTTGCACTGAAAGAAGCCGTTTTAAGTCAGGTTTATAATCTCAAATATATGGACAGAATCCTTCGAAGTTGGGAGCAGATGCATTTAACAACCCCCCAACAAATCGAAGAAAATGCCCGGAAGCGGCGAATGGGGCACACTGAACAGGAGACCCCGTATAAGGGGCCAAAGATCCCCTTTATTAAAATTTCTGATCCAAATCGGGGAAAAGATAAATCTTAACTAATCATTCATGTCACCAAAAAGAGGATGTCCAACGGGCATCCTCTTTTGTATCCAATCAACTAAGACTATTGATTATCATTTACATCATTATTGTTTCCGGACTGGGAGTCATTTGACGAGTTTGAGTTATCACCACCGGTTGTGTCATTGCTTGAACTATTATCAGCTGATGAACTCGAAGTTGTGGAACTATTGTTGTTGTCACCATCACCAGAGGATGAGCCGCTACCGCTCGGCTCTTGGGTGGTTGAGGCCGTTTGTGATGACTCACGGGAGCTGCTCTGGGTTTCACCGTTACTACGAGGGGCGGTCGTGACAGCCCCGTTTGTCGTTGACGAGCTTTCAACGGAGTAACTGCCAGCCGCTTGACTGGTATTGTCAGTAACCGTTCCGGGGTACCCGGCGACGTAGTACTCGGTCTGGCCGCCGCGATCGGTTGCGACGACATCGTCAGGTTTTGTCCAGTCAACATTCGGCTGCCCCTGAGAAATATCGCTCATCACAGATTTATAAATTTGCTGGGAGATTTGAGTTTCAGGTTCGGTAATGTAGGAATTAGGCTTAAACTGGTGATCATAACCCGTCCAAATCGCAAGCGAATAGTTTTTCGTATATCCTGAGAACCAGGCATCCATTGAAGAATCGGCAGGAACTTGATTAATGTAGTTATCCGGATATTGGGTTGTTCCCGTTTTACCAGCTTCATAGAGGCCAGAAATCTTGGCAGCCGTTCCGGAACCGTTTGCGTCAGTCATTACGCCCTTTAACATGTTGGTGATCATAAATGCGGTTGCCGGTGACATTGCCCGCTTGCCCTTTGAATGAAACTTCTTAACGACGCCATTAGCCTGAACGATTCGATTAATGATGTAAGGCTTGTAATAGGTCCCACCATTAGAGAAGGCAGCGTATGCAGCTGCTAATTGCTCAGAAGAAACGTACAGCCCAATTCCGTTTTGAAGTTCCAAGGGCTTTTTAAAGCTCATTCCAAGATTTTTTAAAAATCCAGTTGCTTTTGACACACCAACGTTTTCCAAAGTTCGGATGGCCGGAATGTTTCGTGATTCAACCAACGCTTTTCGCATGGTGATGGTGCCTTGATATTTATTATCAAAATCCATGACGTTTTTATCCGTTCCGGGATAAACGTATGGCGTATCACGAACCGGTTGGTAAGTCGGGTATTTAAGATATTGGATTGCTGGTCCATAATCCATGACTGGCTTTGCGGTCGATCCGGATGACCGGCTGGATTGAACGGCGCGGTTTAATCCAAATGCGACCTTCGTCTTGCGGCTCCCCTGCATGGCCATAACCTTACCATTATTCACATTAACCAGGGTTGCCCCAACCTGGAACCGGTTGCTGGGGTATGCAATGCTTGGATCGTTATTCGAAACCGTATAGAGTTTCTTTTGGGCGTTCATGTTCAAGTTCGTGTAGACTTTTAACCCACTATTAGCCTTATAACCCTTGGCTTTAAGTTCCTCTAAAGTTTGTTTAAGATAGGCGTCGACGTAATGGGAAGTGGTGGCTGAGCCGCTGGTCTTCGTATGAGTTTTGGCGAGGCCACTTTTAACACTGGTATTCTTAGCTCGTTGTGCCTGAGCTTGGGTGATAGCCTTATTTTTAACCATCGCATTCAGAACTTCGTCTCGACGTTCGGTGGCATACTTTGGGTACAGGTAGGGATTATAATATTTTGGTGACTGGGGCATGCCGGCCAGCAGTGCCAGCTGGGCCAACGTCAAATGACCAAGGGTTTTGTTGTAATAGAACTCCGCGCCGGTTTGCATCCCGTAAACCCCGTTGCCCATGTAGACCTTGTTAATATAAAATTCCAAAATCTGTGATTTCGAATATTTATTTTCAACTTTAATTGCCAGCCATGCTTCCTGGGCTTTTCGCTTCAAAGTTCGATCACTGGCAGCCGTTGAAAACACGGATAGCTTAACGAGTTGCTGGGTCAGGGTACTGCCGCCCTGCATGCCCAGTGATGAGCCGGTGAGGTTAGAAAGCGCGGCACCAACAATTCGAATGGGATCAACGCCGTGGTGTTTATAAAAGCGGCGATCTTCAATTGAAACAACCGCCTGCTTTAACGTTGCGGGAATTTTATCTGATTTGACGTAATCCCGATTTTGACTGCCCAACCTTGAAATAACTTTACCAGTTGAATCATAAATTTTGGTTGAATTGTCGCTGGAAAGGGCGGTCCTGGTAATCTGGGGAGCGCTGGCTGCGTAGAAAGCAAAGAGTCCGGCACCAAACAGGATTAGCAGTGCAATCAAACTGAGGCCGATTTTGATGATTCGTCGAAATGGCCGCCGCTTTTTGGTGAACTGTTTTCCCCGTCTCATGTCAGTACGTGACTTGTGAGGATTATTCTGTGACATAGATTTCTCCTTCGATGATATTAGTGAATGATCGTATCAACCGCATGCAGATAGGGTAACAGGGGATTGATTTGGTAAGGAATCAGGACGCCGATTTTTTCAATAGTTTTGCGGGGAATTGACTTTCTCCCACCGGCTGTTTGTTTATCCCAATAGCTGATAAGGTCTGACGCACGCAGCAGAAATACGGATTGATCACTAATAAATTTGATAATCGCAAAACAAATTCCGTCTTGCTTTAAACATTGTCTCATATGTTCGACCTGATGTTTATGAAAATTTTTTAAAGGAAATGATGTTTTATTTTTGGTTTCCTTGGCATCAAAATCAATGTAGCGTCCCTGATAAACGCCGTTATAATCAGTTGTGGAAGCCCGCCTAAAATAAGCCTCCTTGATTCGGGCGGCACTTCTTTTCGGGTAATCGACCGAGACAATTTGAATGGGTGTTGGTTTTTTGTGAATAACGGCAATCTCGTGACTTAAGTAAAATTGGTTACTTTCATTTAGCTCGGCTTCCAGTGTCATCCCCCGATTTGAGAAGTTAACGGATTCACTATGATGATAACTGTCAGTCGTTGGCTTTTGATGAAATTGATGGCCGTCCGGGTATTTAATTGTCATATAATCGAACTCCCTTTTAACATCAATATGTACATTGTACTGCAACTTTGTTTAAAATAGTTTTAATAATGATATTATAGCAAGTGTGGATTTGATTGAAAAATGTTTTATGAATGGGTGATATCTTGAGCCGTCTATGGATAACCGGCTATCGCAGCTACGAATTAGGAATTTTTAAAGATGATGAACCAAAACGTAAGGTTATTGACTATGTGTTGACAAATGAGCTAACTCAGGCGATTATGGATGGTACTGACTGGATTATTTCAGGGGGTCAATTAGGTGTGGAACAGTGGGCTTTGGAGGCCGCTGAACGACTCAAGCCTAAGTATCCCAATGAGTTTCAAACGGCAATGATGTTACCGTTTGCGGAATTTGGGAGTAATTGGAACGAAGCAAATCAGCTGAAACTTCACAAGCTGAGCGGGATGGTGGACTTTTCAGCCAGCGTTAGCAAGCGTCCGTATGAATCACCGCAACAGTTAAGAAATTATCAAGAATTTATGTTAACCCATACGGACCAAGTGATAATGATATATGATTTAGATAATCCAGGGAAATCCCAGTACGATTTCGATAAAATAAAGCGGTTTGCAGAGAATCACCCGTACCCTTATCGGCTGATCACGTTCGATGATCTCCAGAGTGCCGCGGATGAATATCAAGAAAACTTAAATAATGGTTCCCAAGATGATTAATGTATGATATTATTTTAGTGGTTTGTTGCAAATTAAGACGAGGTGTAACCAATAAATGGAAAACATTAACTATACTCCAAAAGATATCCTCCAAAAAGAGTTCCGTCAGAAAATGCGTGGGTATGATCCAAACGATGTTGACAGCTTTTTAGATAACATCATTAAAGATTATGAGGCTTTCAATAAGCAGTTAACTGAATTAAGCGATGAAAACGAACGACTGAAGGTCCAAGTTGATGAACTGAACAAACAGTTAGCTGTCTCGGGGAGTCAACCAATGCCAAGCGCTTCCACTGGAACCCGCACGGCTGCCACCCAACAAATGTCCAGTGCGACTAACATTGATATTTTGAAGCGACTCTCCAATTTGGAACGACGGGTTTTTGGATCACAATTAGATAGTGGTTCTAACGAATCGCACCGATTGTAAGTTAGTTAACCGTTAATAATTCGGTGCAGATCCTGAGTAATTGCGGTCGTAGTATTACGGCTGAGGAAAGTCCATTCTCGCACAGGCTGAGATGCTTGTAGTGTTCGTGCTCGGTGAAAAAATAAGCCGGGGAACTCTGAATAAGAGTTACGGCGGACTTTGACGCTAAGGCTTTGCTATGCTGATAAGTCCCTAAGGTGCCACAGTGACGAATGATATTGGAAACAGTATCAATGGAACGCGGTAAACCCCTCGAGCGGGAAACCCAAACTTTGGTAGGGGAGCTTCACACACGGAAATTGAACCAAGTGTGGGGGAGAGATGTTCGCATTTCTCAGATAGATGATTACTACTTGCAGTTTTGTTCCTGGAAATTTGCAAGCACAAAACATGGCTTATAGGGATTTGCACTAAACAGGATTGGTGGGAGCTTGCTCCCACCTTTTTTAGTACCGTTAAATTCAAAAGTTTTCATCCCGATAAACCAAAAAGTACGGTATCATAGAGATAAAAATAAGTTAATCATAATAATACTAAGTGAGTGTGAAAATATTGAAATTTAAGTTAATGGCGACTTGTGCCGCCGGAATTGAAGCATTAGTCGGTAAAGAATTGCGAAATTTGGGATATGATGTCCAGGTTGAAAACGGTCGGGTGCGGTTTGAAGGTGACCAACGGGATATTTTGACAACCAATTTATGGCTGCGGACCGCGGATCGAATCAAAATCATTATTGATGAATTTGATGCCCGAACATTTGACGAATTGTTTGAACAAACAACCGCCAACGCTTGGGATACTTACCTGCCGATGGATGCAAAATTCCCGGTTGAGGGAAGATCTCACAATTCGAAGCTCCATAGTGTTCCAGATTCCCAAGCAATCGTCAAAAAAGCAATTGTCAGCTCACTGAGCGAAACCTACCATCGCCACACCCGACTTCCTGAAACTGGGGCGCTTTTTCCTTTGGAAGTCGCCATTAATAAGGATCACGTGATGCTGACACTGGATACCACCGGTTCGAGTTTATTCAAACGGGGTTATCGAATTGAGAAGGGGCCCGCGCCATTAAAGGAAAATATGGCCGCCGCGTTAATTCTATTAACCAGTTGGTATCCGGACATGCCATTTCTTGATCCAATGTGCGGTTCCGGGACGCTTCCAATTGAAGCGGCACTGATCGGGCGTAACATTGCCCCTGGCTTTAATCGTGATTTCATTTGTGAACAGTGGCCGTGGATTAGCAGTACGGTTGCCCAAGAGGTTCGTGATGAGGCCGATGCCAAAGCAGATTATGAAACTGAATTGGACATTGCTGGCAACGATATTGACGGGAGCATGATTGAAATTTCTAAACGGAATGCTCTGGAGGCCGGGTTGGCAGATGACATTCACTTCAAGCAAGTCGCCGTTGCAGATTTTAAAACTGATAAGATTAATGGTGTGATTATCGGCAATCCACCCTATGGCCAACGGATGAGCGATAAAGAATCCGTTCATAAGCTCTACAAACAAATGGGCCAGACGTTTCGGCCAATGACGAGTTGGTCAAAATACTTTCTCACTTCCGACTTAGAATTCGAACAATACTATGGTCAATCGGCTACGAAGCGGCGAAAATTGTATAACGGTTCGCTAAGAACGGACTATTTCCAGTTTTGGGGTAAAAAGATTCGGGAATCAGCTAATTAAATAAAAAGTTAACCTTAAATTTCAACATTCAGTGATAAAATATGAACTATGTAGGACGTGGAAGGTTGTGATTAAATGGCCCGAAAAGTGGCCGTAATCGGTGGGGGCATTATTGGTGCGACCGCCGCATTTTATTTGAGTTTTTTAGATTCAAATCATCAATTAGCCATCACCTTATTCGACGATGGGACCGGACAGGCGACCAAAGCGGCCTCGGGGATTATTTCCCCCTGGCTTTCCAAACGGCGTAATAAGCGCTGGTACGCTTTGGCAAAGGATGGGGCGGCGTTCTATTCAAAATTGGTTGCTGATGCTCAGCTGGGTTCAGATGCCTACCAGCAAACCGGCACTATCGTCACCAGACGGGCTAAGGATGCCCTAGAGGCGCTCTACCAAGAAGCCCAAATTAAAGTCGCCCATACCCCAGCAATGCAAGCGGTTCAAATGCTTTCTTCTAAAGAGGTTGCCCAGCGCCTACCTTTTCTCACGAACCCGCCGGCGGGAATATTTGTTAAGGGGGGCGCCAAAATTGACGGGGCTGTGTTTATTGACCATTTGTTGTCTCGGGCCCAGCAAAATGGGGTGACGTTGAAGCGTCAACGGGTGACATTTGATGCCCGAGGGGCGATTGAAACCACCGATGGACCAGAATTATTTGAAAACGTCATCGTTGCAACGGGGGCCTGGATGAAAGGCACCCTTGAGCCACTGAACTATCTTGTAAAGGTTCGACCGCAGAAGGGTCAATTGATCGACCTAACCGTTTCTGAACACCAACAAGTCGGACTACCGGTGTTGATGCCGGAAAGCTTATCTGACATGATTCCGTTTGATGGTGGCAAATTAGTTGTCGGGGCAACTCACGAAAATGATGGCGGCTTTGATCTTCAAGCAACTTCCGCTGCCGAGGCAACCCTCTTGGGGAATGCTAAGACATTTGCCAAGCATTTATCCGCAAATCAAATCACCGGCGTCAGGGTTGGAACGCGGGCGTACACAGATGATTTCGCACCGTTTTTTGGCCACTTACCCAATAATCCCAACATCCTTTTGGGTGGTGGGTTAGGATCATCCGGGTTAACAACCGGCCCAATTATTGGGTATCTGTTAGCAAAATCGATTGTTGACCATCAGTTAGGTGATTGGCAGCGGTACACAAAGCCGGTTAGTCAGTATGTTATTTAGCGTGCAGCGCCTGTAACGCGAGAAAGTGGGCTCCGTGGTTTTGGCTATCAGGAATCCACTGATTGACAACCGTGTCGTAGGCTTGCTGCAACGCTAACAGTTGGGTTACCTGCGGTTCAAAATGCTTGGCGTACGATTTTGTCAGACTATCGACCACAATTTTGCTGTCAGTATAGTAAAAAATCAATTCATCTGCAGCCGTTCCCATTTTTTTAAGGGCTAAAAATCCTTGAATTGCGGCGAAAAATTCGGCTTGATGGTTATTCATCGAAGCAATTTTACTTTTTAATTGGGTCTGGCGGCCATCTTTAACAATCAGAATCCCGATGGCCGCGTGACCGGAATGCTGATTAACGGCTGCATCCGTGTAGAGTTTGATCATGGTAAAACACCACTTTCTTTAAGGAGTTTTCTTAATGATAACGCAAAAGCGACATTTCTTTTATCAGCCCAGTCCACTGAGCAGTATTATCTGTTGGAGCTGGACGCTGCTTATTTTCTTTATTGGCGTCATTATTTGGCTTGAGATTACCCATTTTCAGTGGATTACGCTCTTCTTCTTCGTGTTGTTCGCCTTCTTAACTTGGGCTGAAATCCATTTCAGGAGCATTCAAGTCTATAACAATCAACTCGTGGTGAGCCGCATCACCAACCCTCATTGGCTGATTGTTGACATTGATCAGGTTTCCCACGTGACAAGCTCAAAGTATCAACTGGGATTTGTAGCGAATACCAGAATTTACAGTTTTATCTTACCAGCCAATTCAGTGATTGAAATCAGTGAATTGATTTTAAATCATCAATCCCGTTAACCTTAACCTTTATTTAGGAGGACTTTATTAAGATGAAAACCGATGTAGAGATTTCTCAAGAAGCTAAAATGACGTCAATTACCGCGATTGCTGAAAAGCTAGGCATTAAAGATGAGGAGCTGGAACAATACGGTAATTATAAGGCAAAGGTCAATTTTGACCCGAGCGCTCCCCGAACTGATGGTAAATTGATTTTGGTCACTTCAATCAACCCGACCGCTGCAGGTGAAGGTAAAACGACGGTCACAATTGGATTGGGAGACGCCTTTACTGAACTACATAAAAAGGTTGCCCTTGCCCTTCGAGAGCCTTCATTAGGACCTGTCATGGGCATGAAGGGCGGCGCAACCGGTGGCGGATATGCTCAAGTTATCCCGATGGAAGACATCAATCTTCACTTTACCGGCGATTTTCACGCACTCACTGAAGCCCACAACACCCTTTCTGCGCTTATCGATAATCATATTCAGCACGGTAACGAGTTAAATCTGGATCCCAGACAGGTTACTTGGAAACGGGTGATGGATGTCAATGATCGGGAACTGCGGCAAATTGTCGTTGGATTGGGTGGGCGCACTTCCGGTGTTCCTCGTCAGGACGGCTTTGATATTACCGTTGCCAGTGAACTTATGGCCATTCTCTGCTTATCAAACAGTCTATCAGATTTGAAAAACCGAATTAGTCATATATTGATTGGTTATACTTACGATCGCAAACCCGTGTATGTTTCCGACCTTCACGTTCAGGGGGCCTTAACCTTACTTTTAAAGGATGCCATTAAGCCAAATCTGGTTCAAACACTGGAACACACCCCGGCGTTTATCCATGGCGGCCCGTTCGCTAACATTGCCCATGGCTGCAACAGTATTTTGGCCACTAAGGCTGCATTGGCATATGGCGATTATGCAATTACGGAAGCCGGATTTGGCTCCGATCTTGGTGCCGAGAAGTTTATGGATATTGTCACCCCAAGGTTGAAGAAAACCCCAGACTGTGTCGTAGTCGTTGCCACGGTTCGCGCCTTAAAACTTAATGGTGGGGCTGATAAGCATGACTTAAACACCGAAAATCTGAGTGCTCTCAAAAAAGGAGTTGTTAATTTAAAGCGCCATGTTGAGGGTATGCAACAGTATGGAAAACCAGTTATTGTCGCGGTTAATAAATTTGCGACTGATTCCGACGATGAGCTGACATACCTCCTTAATTACGTTCGAAATGACCTAAAAGTTACCGGGGAGATCATCAATAGTTGGGCGCAAGGCGGAAAGGGCGGCGTTGAGCTTGCTCGGAAGGTTATCACTGCCTGTGATCAGCCTGCCGATTTTCATGAATTATATAATCACGAGGAATCGACCGTTCTTGAAAAGATGCAAGCAATCGTCACCAGAATATATGGGGGCGACAATATTGAACTTTCCCGTAAAGCTCAGCTTGCTTTAAAACGAATCGAAAAAATGGGCTATGGTCATTTACCCGTCTGCATGGCAAAAACGCAGTATTCATTTACTGATAATGCCAAACAGCTGGGAGCGCCGGACAACTTTACAATTCACGTATCGGATCTGCAATTGAAATTAGGGGCTGGTTTTATTGTGGCACTTACTGGTAAAATATTAACAATGCCCGGACTGCCAAGTCATCCTGCAGCTCTTGACATGGACATTGATGAGAACGGTCGAATTACCGGCTTGTTCTAGAAGGAGATTTTGCTTTTGCCAATTATTTATGGTCTGGGAATTTTGTTATTAATTGGCCTTGACCAATTTGTTAAGCACTGGATTGTCGCCAATTTGGCACTTGGGCAGTCAGTTGGCCTCATTCCTGGAATCCTTTCGATTACCCGAATCAATAATACTGGCGCTGCATGGAGCCTGCTTTCCGGCCACCAGACAGTTTTTGTGATCATTGCCTTAATTGCTACAATTCTAATTATTTATTTGTTAGCCAGATACTGGTCGAATGGGTGGTACCGGATCGGGTTGAGCTTACTTTTAGCAGGAACGGCTGGCAACGTGATTGACCGGATCTTTAGTAATCACGTGGTTGATATGTTTCAGTTAGACTTTATCAACTTTCCAATTTTTAACTGCGCGGATATGTATCTGACCATTGGGATCATCATTATTGCGATCGCCATTGTTCGCGAAAAATAGGGTGGGGACTGAAAAATTTGCCAAAGCAATTTAAAATCACAACTGAAACTGGTCGGCTCGATAAAGTGATCAGCCAACTCGATTCGACGATGAGTCGATCGCAAGCCAAAAAGCTGATTGAAGATGGCGATGTGACGGTCAACGGCGGAACTGAAAAACCTAAGTATGAAGTCAAAGTATCCGACACCATTTTAATCCACGATGTTCAGCCAAAACGAATTGACCTTACCCCGGAGAATATTCCGCTGGATATCGTTTATGAAGACAATGATGTCATCGTTGTCAACAAACCACAGGGCATGGTTGTTCATCCATCTGCGGGGCACCCGGATCATACATTAGTGAACGCGCTGCTCTACCATAGTCCGCTGTCATCAATTAATGGTGAGTATCGACCAGGGATTGTTCATCGAATCGATAAGGATACCTCTGGTTTGCTAATGGTTGCCAAGAACAATCAAGCTCACCAAGAACTTTCAACCCAGCTTAAAGCGCAAAAAAATTTGCGGCAATACGTTGCCTTGGTTCATGGGGTCATCAAGGAAGACTCAGGTGTCATTAACGCCCCAATCGGTCGGTCTCCTCGAGATCGAAAGAAACAGGCAATCGTTGCTGATGGCCGACCGGCGATTACCCATTTTACCGTTGTTGAACGGTTTAAGCACTATACGCTGGTTAATTGTCGGCTTGAAACCGGGCGAACCCACCAAATAAGGGTTCATATGCAGTACATTGGCCATCCGCTGGTTGGTGACCCACTTTATGGGCCGAAGAAAACAATTAAAGGCCACGGCCAATTTCTGCATGCTCAGGAGCTTGGGTTTGAACATCCCAAAACCCATGAACTCATGATCTTCACGGCACCATTACCGCCAATATTTGAAAAAACATTAACAACTTTAAGAAGCACTGATTTATCCGAGCCTTGACAACCTGGGTGCGGACAAATACGCTTGAATGGATAACCAATCTCAGACGATACTTATTTAATAAAGATAATATTTAAGGAGAATTTAGCGATGGGCAAGATTATATTAGACAAAATGGCCATGCAACGCGCATTAACCCGAATCACTTACGAGATCGTTGAAAAAAATAAGGGGGTTGAAGACCTTGTTCTGATCGGAATCAAAACCCGCGGAATTTTTTTAGCGAATCGAATTGCTGATCGCCTTCAACAGCTGGAAAACGTCACAATTCCAGTTGGCGAATTAGACATTACGAATTATCGCGATGATATTGAACACGATTCAGTGAGTGATGATGTTAAAATGTCCAGCAATAAAATTGATTTTTCCGTGGAAGGCAAACGGGTCATCTTAGTCGACGACGTCTTATATACTGGGCGGACAGTTCGCGCCGCTTTATCAGCCGTCATGGATCTTGGTCGACCAAAGAGCATTAATTTGGCAGTGTTAGTCGATCGGGGTCACCGAGAATTACCGATTCGAGCTGATTTTGTTGGGAAAAACATTCCGAGCTCTCAGAAGGAAAAAATCAAGGTTTACGTATCAGAAATTGATGATAAGGATGCCGTTGAACTTATTAAGTAATCCTTGTATCGGTAGTAAGGAGTCAGTATGACGCAAAGATATTTGATACTTGAAGATGGATCGGCTTATCCCGGTAAAGCATTTGGGTCGCTTGCGACAACTACCGGAGAATTGGTGGCTAATTCAACAATGAATGGTTATCAAGAGATTATTTCCAACCAGATCTATCATAACCAAATCATTGTCTTTACCCAAACATCAATTGGGAACACCGGGCTCGCGCAGAATGCGTACGAGTCCGTTTTGCCGACCGCTAAGGGAGTGATCGTTCGTGAATACGAGAACTTGGCGACTGATCATTTTAAACGGATATCATTAGATCGGTACTTAAAACAGCATCGGATCCCGGGAATTTATGATGTTGATACCCGGCAGATTCGTCGTCACCTTCAGGAAAAGGGGAATATGAAGGCTAGTATTGTGGACGTCGCTGATGAACACGCATTTGATCAGCTGCACGCCACGGTCCTTACTAATCAGCAAGTTGCCCAGGTGGCAACTCCGAAACCATATCCCAATCCAGATGAAGGTGCTAACGTCATTGTGGTCGATTTTGGCCTCAAAAGCGGTATTCTTCGCGAATTGTCCAAACGAGATTGCAACGTGACCGTTGTTCCTTGGGATTCCACCAGTGAAACAATTCTTGATTTGGACCCGGATGGGGTTGTCTTATCAACTGGTCCCGGGGCACCATGGAACTTGCCTGAATCCGTACTGTCAATGATTCAGAAAGTTCAGACTCAGGTGCCCTTGTTTGGCATTGGCCTCGGACACGAGCTCTTTGCGTTGGCAAATGACGCGAAGATCACTGAACTTCGGGTCGAACATCACGGCAGTAATCATCCAATCCGCGAAATTATTACCAACGAAATCTTCTTTTCTGGCCAGGAACAGGGGTACGCGGTTGATTCAAAGTCCATTGATCACGCTAAATTATTTATCACTCACGTTGATCTGGTAAATGGAACGGTTCAGGGATTACGTCACCGTGATTTTCCGGCATTTTCAGTGCAATTTTCTCCAGACGGTGCCCCAGGACCAAAGGATAGCGTTGGACTTTTTGATGACTTCTCGGAATTTATGGCAAGAAGAAGGGATAGCAATGGCGAAAACTATTAAGAAACTTCTCTTATTAGGGGGCGGCCCAACAAATATTGGGCATGAAAATGAGTTGGACGCCGCTGCTTACGAACGATTACAAGCAATTAAAAAGACTGGTGCGCAAGTTATCTATATCGATAATAATCCCTTCTCGTTTGCGAGCGAATCCGTTCAAGCGGCCGATGTCTATGTCCAGGAAGTGACATTTCAAAATGTTGTTAACATTATTGAAAAGGAACATCCGGATGCAATCATGCCAAAAATTGGCGGATTAAACGCCATGCAGGTTGTTTGGCAGCTCGAAGAGAGTGATGTCCTGGCAGATAATAATATTGACATGCTTGGGATCCGTCCGGTTGATTTAAAACGGGTTTTAGATAACCAACGATTACGTGAGTTACTTAATGAAATTAACGAACCGATTATTGCTTCAAAAATTGTTCCTAACGACGATGAGGCGATGGATTTTGTTCGTGATGTTGGGTTTCCCGTGATCGTGAAACCGCTTTCTGCAAGTCATGATACCAGCCGCTTTATTTGTAATAACACTGATGAACTGGAAGATGCTCTCGAAATCAGCTTTGAACGAACCTATATTAAGCACGTCTCTATCGAGCAAAGCATCGTCGGCTACAAAGAGATTGAAATGGTCGGCGTTCGTGACGAAAATGGCAATAAGATTCTCGTCTCCGGCCTTGAAGATATGGACCCAATCGGCATCCATTCGGGCGATTCAATTATTTTCGCGCCCACTCAAACTCTCATCAATCAGGAGTATCAGGCGTTACGGACGGCAACTTTCCAAATTATGGACGCGATTAACATTACCGGAACCTGCCATGTTCAATTTGCGCAGAGCCGAACGGATTCTAACTACTACGTGACCAAGGTGAGTCCGTTCTTCACTCGCAACGCACTTTTAGCTGCCAAAGCCACGGGTTATCCACTCTCATATGTTTCAACGCTTTTGGAAATGGGGGTGCCATTAACCGAAGTTAAATTACCGCAAAAGTATAGTAAATACCTTCCCTTTATGGAACCGACCATGGATCACGTGGTGGTTCGACTCCCGTTGTGGCCGTTTCGCGATATTCCGGATGTTGACCAACACTTAAACACGTTGATGAAGTCGGTTGGTTCAACCATTGGTGTGGGCAGGACGGTTGAAGAGGCGATTATGAAGGCCATGCACAGCTCGCAATTTTCGCCGCGAGACATTTTACCAAGCGTGTCCAAAGTCGATGATGATGCGGTTATTAACCAGTTGATTCATCCGCTTGCCAGTCGGGTGCTTATCCTAATGGAAGCATTGCGGCGTGGATTTTCGATCGATGAATTGTCAGAGTTAACCAAAATTGACCGATTTTACTTTTACAAAATGAATCAGCTGTTACGAGCACAAGACTATGTCATCAATAATCCATTGTCACCAACCGCCGTAGAAGCGGCTCATGAGTATGGATTTGGTGATGGAATGTTGGCGGAGTTGTGGAACGTCAACATTTCAACAATTGAGCGGATGAATCAAAATTCTAATGTTAAGGTCACTTTTAAGGAAATTGAGCCGAGCGCTGGTGAGTTTCGTGAGGCCACGAATGTTTTTTATAGTAGTTACGAACTAGAAAACGAAAGCGTTCCCTGCAAAGGTAAAACCGCTCTGATTATTGGTCGCGGCGGCAATCAGCTTGGGCCAAACGCGGCCGCAGATTACTATACGGCCCAAATTCTTGAAACAACCCGACGGGCAGGATATAAAACCATTATCATGAATACGAACCCCAATGCGATTTCGTTAGCGCCCGCATTGAGTGACAAACAATACATTGAGCCAATTCAATTAGGGAATATTCTCAACATTGTGAACCTTGAACAGCCGGACATCATATTTCTTCCTGGTAATCGCCATTACCTGTCTAAAAAATTGAAAGAATTTGCTGATCTGAATATCGTGGTGTTACCCCCGGATCAAAAGATTGCCAAATTCCAACAGGGCACTGCGACGACGGCTGTCGATCTCTTTATCGATGGTGATCGGATATTGCCTATTACAACTATCTCGTTTCATACAAAAAGTCGCCGAACTGAGTTGCGTTACATCAATGATTATCAGCAACCAATGAATCGGTGGCAAACCGATGAACGACCGTTGATTAAGATGGCCATATCAAAAATTGATACCGCAAATTGGCAAGGGTTAGTTCAGGTGCTTTTTGATCATGATGGCAGTGGAAACTACACGTTTACCGGGATTCGGCCAATTCGGATCACGGAATCTGCCTTCTTAAATAAGACCACGGGGGTTAACTGGATTGACGCTTTGGTTAAGAAATACTTACATGTACTCGACATTGACCAATTATCTTCCTTCTATCAACCAGGGATTCACCAACGATATTCGATTATGGAAGCCGTCTTTCCATTTAAAGAGCTTCAGTCGAATCGAACTGATGGGACCTCAACGCAAGAAGTTGGGGCGGCATTGTCATTCAAAAAAATTGAAAATCCAATAGAATCATGAAATTGTTACCTACAAATAACGGGTGAGGCCCATCAGAATTCTGATGAGTCCCACCCGTTTGGCATCAATAGTTTACTTTTTGGTATTTGCAGTTAGTTGATCAACCAAGTTTTCGTTTGGAGTGATAAACAACGTTTGCTGGCTATCATAAATGACGTACCCCGGTTTGGTTCCGTTTGGCTTTCGGATATTTTTAACCCGGGTGTAATCAACGGGGACCTTAGACGAGTTCCGCGCCTTGGAGAAGTAAGCGGCAAGATTGGCTGCTTCGGCGATCGTCTGATCAGATGGGTCAAAGCTGCGAATGATGACGTGAGATCCAGGAATGTTCTTAGTATGCAACCAGGTTTCCCGCTTATCAGCAGTATGCATGGTTAACTTTTCGTTTTGAAGGTTATTTTTCCCGACCAAAATTTCTGTGCCGTCGGAGGCAATAAACTTTTCAGGCTTGCTGATTTTTTGCCGCTTATTTTTTTTCTTCTTGTGCTGGTCATGATCCTTCAGGTAGTGGCCTTGCTGTAATTCATACCGAATATCGACAAGGTCTTCAGGCTTGGCCAGTTCAATTTGCGATTGAATATTTTCAAAATAGTCAATCTCTTGCTGGGTGAGATCAATTTGCTCGTTCAAATATTTGACCGCGTTCTTTAACTTTTGATATCGCTTAAAGTATTTCTGCGCATTCTCAGAAGGTGACTGCTGATTTGAAAGAGCAATTGTAATTGGTTGATTTTCGTGATAAAAGTCTGGCAGCTCAATTTTGGTCATGCCCCGTTCAACCTTGTTGAGGTAAGTTGTTAAAATCTCGCCCTTGACGCGATATTCGTCTGCGTTGGCGGTTTCGCGCAGATCTCGATTCAACCGCTTCAGTTTGGTCCGGTTCTTCTTAAGCTGTTTTTTAACGACCTGGATTAAAATTGCACCCTGTTCGCGAACCCGATCACGTTGGGCTCGGGTGGCATAGTAGGCATCAAGCAATTGGCTTAAAGTTGAATAAAATTGATCTTTCTCTGTATCTGGATATGGAAATGCGGTAAAATTAATCTTGTTATTAGCAACATGGCTGAGTGTCGGCTTTGGGGCGTTAAAATTTTCAAAAAATGTTTTGAAGTTTTTTTCTACATTCCCGTCGCGGTGTAAATAATTTGCCAGTGCCAAAGAAGTGTCCTTACCAAGTCCCTGGACAGTGTTTCGTAGATTTGCTGCTAACATATCGACATTTGGGAAATCGCGCATTAACTGAGCAATATCTCCGAATGTTTCCTTGGTAAACGGATCTTGAAGGTCCTGTTTGGGTGGATTGATGTAAGTTGCCCCTGGCAATAGAAGCCGGTATCGATTAACGTCTGAGCCAACGTGTTTAATGGCGTCGATAATCTTATTATCGGGTGCATTCACTAAGATAATATTACTGTGACGAGCCATAATTTCGACAATCAATAACAGGCTGGTTTGATCACCAAGTTCGTTTCTGCCAGTGAATGACAACCGGAGAACCCGGTCGTTATCCAGTTGATTCACAGCCGTTAAGATGGCCCCGCTCAGATGTTTTCGCATGATCATCGTAAAGTTGGTCGGAACGGCAGGATTAACATAGGGGATTTCGGTTACTTGAACCCGCGCATACGTTGGGTTAGCCGACAACAGTAATTGATGATTTTTTCCGTGAGCTCTAATGGAAATGATCAACTCATTAGGATACGGCTGATTAATTTTGCTGACCCGCCCGGTTTGAAGTAAACCGGCAAGCTCTTGTTTCATTGAATGGATAAAGGATCCGTCGAATGACATTGTATCACTCACTTTCGTATATATAGCATGTATTAGTATACCGCAATTTGTAAGCCGATGCGACGGTTCACAACGTTATTTGTAAGTCATTATCAAATAGCGTATACTATTTTTTCGGAGGTCATTTCAAGATGAAAGATATTCTTGTCGCTCTAAACGCTGCGTCAAAGAATCACGCAACGCAACTGCTCAAGATTACAAAGCAACAGGGGTTGACGATTTCAGAATGGAAACTATTAACCCAGGTGATCGCTGGTAACGCGACCCAGGAAACGCTGGCGACTGCCACAAAATTGGATATTTCGACATTATCTCGCCAGCTAAAGCGCTTGGTAACCAAGGAAATGCTGGTTAAGACAGCTGTCGGAAAAGATAAGCGGCAATTAATTTATAAAGTGACGCCAACGGGCAGCGGTGCTGATAAGCGAATTGAAGCGCAGATAATGACCCTCCGTGATCAAATATTTAACCATTGGACAGATGAAGAAAAGAACTTACTGAAAATACTGATTAATCGTTTGGAACAGAGTCTTGACAGAATTTAATTGCGAGCAGGTGGAATTAATGAAAATTGCGATTGTAACCGATAGTACAGCCTATTTGACCCAGGCCGAAATTGATAAATATCATATTACTGTGGTACCGATACCGGTCATTATTGACGGCCGCTCGTACCAAGAAGGCGTTGACCTCACAACAACCGACTTCTACGAAAAGCTTAAGAATTCAAAGTCCTTTCCAAGCACTTCGCAGGCGCCAATGGGTGAAATGACGAATTTGTATAATTCATTAGCTGATAAGGGTTACGATGCAGTGATCAGTATCCATCTGGCAAGCACAATTTCCGGATTTTACCAGTCAATTGAAAATTTAGCGCCCCAGATTACTAAAATTAAGGTCATCCCATATGACTCGAAGATCACCGTTAAGTTGATGGGGTATTTGGCTATTCAGGCCAGTAAAATGGCCACCCTTGGCCGGGATCCTGAAACCATTATTCGGTATTTGGATGGATTACGGGCAACCATTGACGAACTATTCGTTGTCGATGATTTACAAAATCTCGTCCGTGGCGGGCGGTTATCGAATGCCTCAGCGTTTATCGGTGGGATTTTAAAAATTAAACCGTTATTAACATTTGATGATAAAAGCAATGAAATTGTTGCGTTTGAAAAGGTTCGATCCCGTAAGAAAGCTTTAAAACGGGTGGAAGAACTATTTGCCAATGCTCAGCAAAAGGCGAATTATCCACTGCGAGCATTAGTGATCAATGGAAACGATCCCAAAGCTGGTGAGGAGTGGACTGATAAAATTCATCAGCAATATCCGAACATGCCAATTGAACAAAGCTACTTTGGCCCAGTCGTTGGCACCCATTTAGGCGATAAGGCTTTGGCACTGGCCTGGCTTCGAGATTTTGAGCAAGATCAGCTTTAATCGCAATCATCTTAAATCCTAACATTTATAGATACAATCACTAAATTGTTCGCAATTTTCGAACAAAGTGATTGTTTTTTTTATTGTATGTGATACACTTTAATAGTCGTAAAAAATTTGGGGTAGGATGTAACGCGTAAAGTGTCGAAGGGACGGAATGTGACCTTCGAACGAAAAGCCATCAGGTCGACTTTCTGGTAGCTTGCGGTGTTGCTTTCGCATTCGCCATTTTATTTAGTAGGTTTTCTAAATATTGGTGAGCTCCTTTCTAGGAGATGTCATTATTATGAAGTCAGTTTCGTTAGGTTCATTAGGTTTTTTCAAGTTGCGGACCATTGATATTGCTGTATTGGGGATTTTGATGGCGTTGGAACTCATCATTAATCGTTTTATTGTGACCACTCAATTTATCCAGATTAGTTTTGGGTTTGTCATTGTCGCGATTGCTAGTTATCTCTACGGCCCAGTCTGGTCGTCGATTATTGCTGCCATCACCGACATTTTAGGCACGTTAATCTCTGGAAGTGTTTATTTTCCAGGATTTACCCTTTCAGCAATTTTGGGAGCCTTTATTTACGGTTTATTTTTCTTTAACCATAAGGTAACTGGACAACGGATCTTTTTAGCTCAGTTGATCATTACATTATTTGTAGACGTTATCTTGAATACGCTGTGGCTGACAGTAATGTACAAAACACCATTTTTTGGTATTTTACCAGCTCGAATTTTAAAAGAAGTGATCGTCACGCCAATTCAGATGTTGATCATTTACTTAGCTTTTCGTTTAGATGCCAAGCAGTTTGCTTCAATCAAAAATCGACTATCACTTTAATAATGGGGCGCGCCGTTCTCGGCGGGTCTTTTTGGTAAACTATCAAAGGAGTTACTGATCATGTATACAATCCGAATTAAAAATATGGCTTTCCATAGTCATATTGGCGTTCTACCGGAAGAAAAGAAGGTTGGCCAAACCGTTCAGATTGATCTCGACGTTGTGGTGAACGCAGTCCCGAAAGAGGATGCGTTAAGCAGTACCGTGAGTTACGGGAACTTTTACCCAGTAATTAAAGAGATTATTGATCAGTCACGAGCTGATCTAATTGAAACCCTTGCCCAGCAAGTTATTTTAGCCATTAAAAATATTGATGATCGCATCCAAACCGTGACTGTTCGGGTTCGTAAATTGAACTTACCGGTCGACGGGGTGTTTGATCACGTTGAAATCGAGATGAAACAATAGATATGGAAAACAATGTAATTCTAAGTTTAGGCAGCAATATTGGTAATCGGGAGTTTTATCTTAATCATGCAATTTCCGAAATTGGTCAGGATACCCATATTCTTGTGAACCAACAGTCCGATTTTTATGAGACGTCGCCCGTTGGAAATGTGAAGCAGCGGCAATTTATTAATTTGGCGCTGAATATCGCGACAACTTACACGCCAGAAAAACTGTTGACGAAAGTTCATCAGATTGAAGCAAGTTTGAATAGAACCCGAGATATCCACTGGGGACCGCGAACCCTTGATATTGACATTGTTTTCTGGAATGATCAACAGATTAAAACAACCGATCTGACGGTTCCTCATCCAGAAGCGTTTAACCGCTTATTTGTACTAGCGCCAACTCTTGAAGTGATCGACGCAAACTTCCCGCTTTACAAGCAAATCAAGGCGGCTGTTGATGGGTGGTCGGCGAAGGATCAGCAAGTAAATCTCATTCGCAGAGAGGATCAATCAGAAACGGTCATTCAAAGTTCGGTTCGTCATCTTCTGAGTGCCATTGGGGACGATCCTGATCGCCCGGGATTGGTGGAGACGCCTGACCGGGTCTTTCGGATGTACCACGAAATCTTTTCGTCTCAAGGGATTGAAAACTTTCAAGACTACAAACTTTTTAAAACTAATGAGACCAACGATGCAAAAATGATTATGATGAAAAATATTCCTTTTTATTCAATGTGCGAACATCATATGATGCCGTTTTGGGGGAAGGTTCACATTGCTTATATTCCCGACCACGGCACAATTATCGGCTTGAGCAAATTGCCGCGGCTAGTCGATTTTGTATCTCACAAACTTGGCCTTCAAGAAAAAGTCACCGATGATTTGGTGATTCAATTAAATCGGATTTTGGCGCCGAAAGGGGTTGCGGTCATTGTTGATGCCCGACATATGTGCGTCGAAATGCGCGGCGTTAAAAAAACGGATTCTTCCACCCGCACAATTCGTTTCACAGGTGTTTTTGATAAGCAGCCGGAACTGCGGACAGAATTTCTTAACTCGATAGGTGACGTGAATGGCAAAACAATCTAACTTGGCCAAGCAAGCATCTTTACCTGATTTTATGTATGACGTGGGGGATCGAATTGGCTTATTAAAACGGGTATTAAAGACGTTAGGGAACCCGGATAAACGTTTCAAGATCATTCATATTTGTGGTACGAATGGTAAGGGTTCAACGGCAACGATGATTGCGGCAATCCTTCACCAACTAAATTATCAAGTTGGGGCGTTTACAAGTCCGTTTATTGGGACGATGTACAATGGCATTCAGCGAAATTTTGCTGATATTTCAAAATCAGAATTTAACGACGAAATGCGCCAGATTCGCCAAGTAATGGCTCGCTCGGCTTTCAGAAACGAAACCTTGTCTGAATTTGAAGCCCAATTCATTGTGGCCATGCTTTTCTTTGCCGATCATCCGGTGGATTATGTGGTGTTAGAGTGCGGACTCGGCGGTGAGTTGGACGCAACAAACGCTGTGAGTGACACGATGTATTCAGTTTTTACGGAAATCGGTTTGGATCATCTTGGCATTCTCGGAGATACCGTGACTGAAATTGCAACGACAAAATCAAAGATTATTCGTCCCGGAAATACGACAATTACCGCGCCACATCAACGGTCAGAAGTATTTCAAATTCTCAAGTCACAGGCTAAAACAAAACAAGCAACGTTTATTTCAGCTGATACGGTCCAGCTAACGGCAACCCAAGGAGTCGATTTAAAACGCGTTATCAATTTTCAAAGCACAATCAAGGGTCGAATTCAGGGCCAGTTTATGTTTGGCCTTCCTGGCACTTATCAATTGCAAAACTTGCAAACCGTTTTGACATGGCTTAACGACTTTGTTGCAGAAGTAAAGATCCCATGCCAACACCTCGATGAGACTCTGACTGCAGCTTTGAGCGAATTAGTTGTTCCTGGAAGATTTGAACGGATATCAACACGCCCCACAATTTTCTTAGACGGGGGACATAATCCCGATGGGGTAAAGGCGTTTGTGACAAGCGTAAACGAATTATATCGGAGTCGTCCCAAAATCATTATTAACGGTTTTCTCAAAGATAAGGAATATCAATCAGCGGTCAAATCATTACTGACCTTAAAAAACGCTTCTTTTATAGTGACAGAGCCACAGAATCAAAAGCGGGAACTAGACGCCCTGAAGCTGTCGCAGGTCTACCAACAGCTGACAGATAAACCCGTGCAAACATTTGAAAGCCCGATTGATGCATTGAAAGAAGCAATCTACCGAACCCACGAATTCAATGATGAGCCAATTACTTTTGTGATTGGATCATTTTATCTTTTGAATCCAATTAGAAGTTATATCCTCACCAAAGGAGTCGATTTCCATGAAAATTAGTCAGCTTCAACCCCAAAATGCAATAATTAAAAACCAAATTAAGATTGGCTTCACCACAACTCTCGACGAGGCTGAAAAACTGCGTAATCTGGTTGGGTCAAATTACTTGTCAATTGCAAGTTCCCCGAATAACACGACTTTGCTGCTCACGCGAGATCAACTCATTCAATTAATTAAAAAATGGCCTTCGATGTTTGATGACGCACAAAGTATTCATACCCTCAAACAAATCGAAACCCAGTCCCAACTTCATTTTCGGGGCCAGGAGTTTGATTTTGACATCACCGATAAGCCTTTGATTTACTCGATCTTAAATTTAACCCCGGACTCATTTTATGATGGTGGGCGAAACGACTCGGTCGATGGTGTTTTGAAGCGAATTGAGACCGAAATGTCACTTGGGGCATCGATCTTTGAAGTTGGAGGCAAGTCCTCCAAGCCTCATTTTGATGACATTCCCCCAAAAGAAGAGTGGGCAAGGATTGAGCCATTTTTAACCGCAATCCATCACCAGTTTCCTAAAATTATTTTAGCAATTGATTCTAATACGCCCGAAGTCATCGAACTCGCTTTGGATAACGGGATTCAAATTATTAATGATATCGACGGCTTTAATTCAAAGGCGAAGTTGGATTTAGTTGCTAAATACAAACCCTCTGTGGTCACAATGTTTAACGGCCGAAACTTTGACGAGGAGCCCGACACGCTTATTCGAACAATGACCAGTTTCTTTACTAATACAATAAGCGATTTGACAGGGACTGGCATTGAAAAAGAACAAATTATTCTGGATCCTGGAGTTGGATTCTCTGATCATAATACTTTGGCGTTTGACTTGATGAAAATGCGATTCACCAAACTTATGAGTCAGTTTGACTTGCCGATTATGATTGCGATTTCTCGCAAAAGTTTTGCTAAGCGATTATTCAATTTACAAACGGCTGACGAACGGCTGATTCCAACGTTGTTGTTTGAGTCGTTCATGACCGTTTTAGGCGGCCGAATTATTCGGACTCACGATGTTCGGGAAACCAGCCAGCTAATTCAAACATTTAATCTTCTTAAGTCAGAATTACTTAGCTAGTCTCGTTTGAGAGGAGAAATTTAATGCGTGATACATTAACGACAACATTAAGGGCAGATCTTCAACAATTGTTGAAACGCCAATATCCTTGGATTACGACAAGTAAAATTCAGGAGATTTCCAAACTGTTTAACGCGTATCCCGCGGGCTTGCGTGATCGATCATCAGCGGTTCATCTTTCAGCAAGTGCGTTTGTTCCAGTGGGGAATACCGTGTTATTCATTCGTCATCCATACCTCAAAACAGTTCTTCTGCCTGCCGGCCATGTTGAACCTAACGAGTTACCGTTACAAACTGCAATTCGCGAGTTTCACGAAGAAACCGGGTACCAGGTTAACCCCCAAAGTCAGCAGTTGATTGACGCAAACGTCATTGAAATTCCTGCCAATCCGCTGAGAAATGAAGGGGCCCATCGTCATATTGACTTGCGATTTTTATTTCGTCGAAAGTTACAAGCGCCTTTAGATGCTGAACTACCGGTATTTCAGTTGTCGGAAAAAGACGCGCCATCAGAATTTCAATCATATTATCAATTGATACCTATGAGTTAGTTAGAGGAGGCGGAACGGAATGGCATCCTTTGACGTTTTTAACGAACATACCAATCAATTTCCAGTCGGGATTGATTTGCCCCATAGTGGTACCGTAATTACACCAACCATGAAGAAGGCTCTAGATCCTGAAGCGATATTGGCCAACACGGATTGGTTCCTCCGTGAACTGTATGGCTTTCTGCCAAAATTAGGTTTTACCGTGATTCAAAATAATCTGAATCGTTATCTTGTCGACCCAAATCGCGATCCAGATGGTTCATTGACTGGGAATTACTATCACTTGGTATATACAACTAATACGTTCGGTCATCAGCTCTATTCAGTTCCATTAACGCCTGATCAAATTAAAAAAAGGGTTGATCAATTTTATCGACCATATCATCACCGGCTTACCGGCTTGCTTACTGAAAAACGGCAAGTATTTGGTCACGTTTTATTGATTGATTTGCATAGCTTTGCTGAGTATACAAAGCAGACCTCTGCTGCCACTGCAGACATTGTTCTGGGCAATGATTTTGGCAGGACGTCACCATTTGGTATATACAATTACTTTTCGAACGTCTATGAGGAGCAAGGGTATCAAATCTCCAATAATTTTCCGTTTCGCGGCGGCTACATTACCCGTCATTATGGTACGATGGATCATATAAGCGCCATTCAAATTGAGCTTCGCTATTGTGACTACATCGAAGATCGCTTTTTTGATGAGGAGGTCGTGACTGACTAGAATTCTCATCAATTTTTACTAGCCCAGCAAATTGCTCGGCGTGTATTTACTGGATTTGCTCAGGCTTTGAAAACTGAAAGTTTACTTCTTGAGTGAGATGGAGGCCTAAATGACACAGAATTCGAAAATTACGATTCGCGAAATGGTTCCTGAAGATTACCCAGCGGTTTATGAATTATGGCAGAATAATCCAGCCGTTCACGTGAACGATTTTGATGATAGTTTTGCTGAGATCAATCGACTCCTTAAATTTAATCCGGGATTTTGTTTCGTTGCTGATAACAATCAACAAATCGTTGGAAATGTTTTAGCGGCAACTGATGGCCGCCAGGGTTCAATTTATCATTTAGCTGTGTCTCAAATCGATGATAATCGTGATATCGCGACTAGGCTTGTTAATTTAGTGATTGCTAAACTTCAAGAAGTTGGGATTCATCGCGTGGTCATTAATATTATGCAGGATGATAATCGACGAACGTTTTGGCAAAGCCAGCGTTTTTCTGAAAGAATTGGTCTTAAACAATATAGTCGGATTTTTTAAATTGTCGGAATTTTAAATTGGCCGTTTTTGATTGTTTGTTTTAGGAGGGGATCCGGAATAATCGACGGGTTCTTTTTTTTTACATTCTACTTTACATAATATATATTATACGAAGTAAGTGACTAAACAAAAAGAAACGTCGATATCAGTTGGTAGAATTAGCTGCCAATTAATCACGTTTCTTGGATGGTCAAATTCAAAAACATTTTAAAGTTTTGGTTTGTTAGTTTCTAACGTTCGGCCAATCAGCTTAGCTAACCAGCTTGCGATTCAAATCCTAGCAGCGGCAATTGTGGCTTATCAGATCCATTCTCGTCAATCGTTGATGAAGAATCCACCGTCGCGTTTAAAATGTGTCGCTGAATGCGTTTCTCAACTGGTGGAAGCTTCATATAATCACCATAAAGCCGATGTAAGTATGAATCGTATCCAGCTAAAACCGGAACACGCAAATTCTCAAACGGCATCTTAATTAAGCGTTGCATTTCACTAGGAAAAATTGTCTCCTTGGCATAATCATATGGTGACGATAAATTCACGTAAGGTAAATCATGATGGTGATCATACTGGACCATTGTTTTAAGCCGCAAATCATACAGGTCTTGCAGGCTCATGCTAGTATATGGCTTGTGACCAGTTGCAGCGTTTGGAAAGCGGTCTGGGTAGAACCGACGACGAATTTCTTGGAGGATGTCCTGTAAAACCATCTTTTGTTCAAGCCGTTGGGATTTATCAGCCGGCAAACGATCAAACGGGAAAACGTCAATAAAAATGCCGTTATGGGCTTTTGCTTCTTCCCGGCCGCGTTCCAAGATCTGCGAATTTTTGGTCATAACTTTTGCAAAATCATACTCATAGCGCGGATTTAGCCGATTTTCTTCAACCAAATAATCACTCATCACTGATTCGGTCGGTGCTACCTGAATAAACTTTTCGAAGTCATGACGCGTGAAGCCGATGTCAATGTCATCGTCCCATGGAATAAAGCCGTGATGGCGAACTGCACCAATCGCCGAACCGCCAGTCATAAAATACTTTAGATGGTATTTAGCACTTAAACGTGCAACTTCCTGTAAAATACCGAGTTGAATACTGTGAATTTGGTTCATATCAATCATCATATGAAGGCCCCCTTGATTCGTTATTCCGATTTCATTTCAAAACCTCTTTTAACTATTTTTTGTTCGTCTATGCTATTCTATTAACTTTTAAGATTTAGGTCAAATTATTTGCTTGTAATTATGCAATTTGCTCGGATATTTATGTTATAATATAACTTAATAAAACCAGTATTTTATTAAGTTATATTCTCTCAACAAATCAGGGTACCCCCAAACTTGTCCGTTTAACAACTCAACCAAATTTGACACTTAAGGAGTTTTTACTATGGATAACGCATCTTATATCAGAAAAAATGAAGCCATCATCAGTAAAATGCCCACTTTCATTCGCTCATACTATTTGGAAAAAGCGACGGTTCCGCTGTCACCCGCCACGCTTTACCAATACCTAAACGAGTTCCAGCGCTTTTTCACCTGGTTAATTGACACAAACATCACAACTGCGACCACAATCACCCATATCCAATTAGGCGATTTAGAAACCCTGAAAAAGTCCGACATGGAACTTTATAAAGCGTACCTATTAAATCGTGGCAAGCAAACTGCTAAAAATCCCCGCGGAACATTATCCCATCGCACGGTCAATCGATCATTAAACGCACTATCAGCGCTGTTCCGCTACTTAACTGAAGAATCTGAAAACGATGACGGTGAGCCTTATTTCTACCGAAATGTTATGAAAAAAATTGCCCTAGTTGCTGATAGTGAAACTTACCAAACCCGGGCTAACAATATTAAGGACCAGCTAATGTTCGGCAATGCCGATGTTCATTATCTAGATTTTATTATGAATAAATATTCAAACCAGCTTAAAGGCAAACGAGTTGTTAAGATGTACGAGCATAATCGCGAACGTGACGTTGCCATCAACGCGCTGATGCTTGGTACTGGGATTCGGGTCTCCGAACTCGCCAATGCTAACCTGAAGGATTTGAACTTGAAAAAGGCCCGAATTTCCGTGCATCGTAAAGGTGGTAAACGCGATTCGGTTCCAATTGCCGATTGGGTACTTCCCTATATAACCCCTTATCTCAGAATTCGCACCCAACGCTACCTGGCAACTGCCGCCACCCCTGCCCTCTTTTTAACGAAGGGGGCCCAGGCTCCTCGCCGAATTTCCACGGCAACCGTTGAACTCTTGGTGGCCAAGTACTCCCAAGCCTTTAACCACGTACGGATCACACCTCATAAGCTTCGGCATACATTGGCGTCAAAACTCTATCTTGAGACCAATAACGAGCACCTGGTTGCCACTCAACTTGGACAAACATCCACTAAGGCAACCGGCTTATACACGCACATCATTGATACCAAGCAAAAGCAGGCGTTGGATCAGTTACACACCAAAACGGATTAGTCAGTCACCTGCCCGCTTCTGGTATGCTGTCCACATTTTGTCCTGAACTTTCGAAAAAGTTAGGCGGTCAAAATTAGCTGGCTGGACCCACTTTCCCGGAAAATAACTAAGGTCACTTGTTGCTGGCAATTGCCCTTCAAGTAGTGTAATGTGCCATTTTTGGTGGGTGAACGTGTGGCTAACCGGTTTGGCATTAACCATTTTTAATTTTAGATCAAGGCCGTCCTCAACCTGAATCATCCGCACTAACCGCTTCATCATAAGGGCATCACTTGGCCCATTTTTCGGATCGTCCTCCTTAATTAGATCGTTTCTCTTGATCAACGGAAACATCCAAAACCCGCCTAGAATTCCCTTTGTTGGCCGATGTTCATATAAATAACCCTTTGCCGAACGAATAATTAACCCAAAATAATCAACCGGCACCGGTCGTTTTTTCTTGGTTTTAATGGGATAATTTGCCTCAACACCATCTAGATAGGCCTGATTAAACGCCTTAACTGGTGAATTGGCTGAATCATAGTTGGCCGCCGTCATATAACTGGCCCCCAAGTCCATGATGGCCTGATTAAAATCTCCGGGCCGGTCCTTCGAAATGATCTGGTTAACAATCTTTTCAAATAACTTTCGCGTTTGGGGTTTGGCAATGTCCTCATCAATTTTAAGCAGGCGGGCAAATACCCGGTAGGCATTACCATCAATCGCCGCAACGGGCTGATTAAACGCAATGCTGGCAATTGCCCCCGCCGTATACGGACCTATCCCGCTGAGGCTTTGAAGGCCTTCAACAGTCGTCGGCCATTTACCACCATAGTCATGAACCAATTGATTGGCAGCTTTCTGAAGATTCCGCGCTCGCGAGTAGTATCCCAGTCCTTCCCAAGCCTTCATGAGGTCGTCTTCATTTGCTTCGGCTAAAGATTGCACGTTTGGAAATTGCTTCATAAACCGGTTGTAGTATGGAATGACCGTCTGTACTTGAGTTTGTTGAAGCATAATTTCTGAAATCCAAACGTGATACGGATCATGATCCCGCCGCCACGGGAGATCCCGTTTCTGTTGATCGTACCAGGCCAACAGCGTCCGCTGAAAGGCGCTTATTTTTTTCTGAGACCAATGAATCATTTTAATAATCACTCCTCTATTCGACAATTTTATCATATCAGGGTAGGTCCCCAGTTCTCATCTGCTTTAAAGTCACCACTTATTTGCAAAGCCCCCAAACCGTTATTGACGTTATCGGAATAAACCTTTACAATTTTATGGACGGTTCAATTATTATTGGGGGAATTTTCGATGAAGCTGAAACGGGTATTTGAACGCCGCAAGTATAAGTATTTATTATCAAATTCTGATTATATTGCCATTAGGAAGCTGCTGATGGGTTATATGCAGGAAGACATGTTTGGGCTGACGACAATCCAGTCACTATATTTCGACACAGCTGATAATTGCTTTATCAATCGCAGTATTGAACACGCCCAATATAAATCAAAATTTCGAATTCGAAGTTATGGCCGACCAAGTCCCACCCAGCCGGTTTACCTGGAGATCAAGAAAAAAATTAACGGGGTCGTCTATAAGCGCCGACTTGGGATTCCGTTTAACGATTTAGACAAAACCATCAATGGTCATACCATTACATTTGCTGATCAGCAGTTAAATCCAAATGATCAACAAATTGCCCGAGAAATCAGCTGGTTCTTTATGAAGTATCACATCACGCCAAAAGTTTTAATTTGTGATGACCGAGTGGCTTTATTCGCCAATGACAACCCGGAATTTCGCGTGACCTTTGATTTTAATATTCGTTTTCGAACCGAAGATATGGCTTTGGATGCCGGCACGAATGGTTTGAAGATCAACCCGAATTTTGATGTTGTGATGGAGGTTAAAGCGCTTGGCGCGTACCCATATTGGTTTAGTAACATTATCGCTAACCTTCATCTGGTAAAGCAGCGATTTTCAAAGTATGGCTACGTCTATGAACATTATTTGAGAGGAATTGGGGATAAAAATGATTCAAGAATTATTTAAGGCGCACACGGTTTCGTATACGTTACCTTCGATTATCGGCAGCGTTGCCGCTTCAATTATTTTGGGGCTGGTTGTCGCAATGGTTTACATGTATCGAAATACATATTCAAAAAACTTTGTCACCACCCTGGCCGCACTTCCAGTGCTGGTTCAGCTAATTATCATGTTGGTTAACATGAATGGTAACCTTGGAACTGGCATGGCCGTTCTGGGCGCGTTCAGTCTGATTCGGTTCCGATCAGTAGAGGGAAATTCTCGCGATATTGCCACTATTTTTTGGGCCATGGGTGTCGGTCTGGCAGCTGGGATGGGCTACATTTTTTACGCGTTCTTTTTCTCGGTGATTGTCACCATTTATTTGCTGGTATTGAACACGAGTAGTTTTGGCAATCTCAGTTCCACGGCGGAACGGGAACTAAAAATTACGATCCCGGAAGATCTTGATTTTCCAGGATTGTTTGACGATTTACTCAATAAATACGGTTACGAATATCGTTACGATTCAGTTAAGACCACCACAATGGGCTCGGTTTATGAACTCGCGTACTACATCAAATTAAAGGACGTTAAGAATGAAAAACACCTGATTGACGAAATTCGCGTTCGCAATGGTAATATGCCGGTTGTTTCAAGCAAAATTTCATCAAAAACCAACGAATTGTAATAATTAGATGACTATTTTTATCTAAAAGAAGAGGTTGAGACAAAAGTATCGCTTGTCTCAACCTCTTCTTATTTATTCGAATTTTACATTGTCAAAACGGTCGTCTTAAAGCAGTTGCCTGCTTCACTCTCTTCTCTCGTAAACACGCAATGCTTAATTAGCACCCTTGTAATCAAAGTGATTATCTAGAATCGAGATTCGCTTGTAAATCACTTTACTCAACGCCGGCAATCCTTGTGTGTACTGGTTGACAGTCAGCGGGTTGATCGACTGATCATACGTATAATTATCATAACCAACACCAGCCATAAAGTTAACGTATTTATTATAAATCGTCTGGCCACTGATAATATTGTCTTGGCGAAGCTGAGTATAGCGAGCAGCAATTTCGGGGCCAAATACTTCGCTCACTCGTCTGAGAAGGCGATTGTGCGCCGGGAAGATCCCTCCCCGAGACGCATCATAATACATTTCATATGGATCATTGATACCAAAGCCAAAGATAAAGTTTCCAAGGGTGAGATCATTATCGTAGGCTTGCATTCGCCAGGTCTTTCCCTCATCATACGATAGATACGTCGCATTCTTGGCAATTTGATCGAAGGCCCCAAAAACGTTCACAAAGAGGTAATAATCGATCAGGCTGTTCACGTTCGCGTAATGACTAAGCTGGTCCTTGAATTGCTGATTGGTCGTTGAATCAACGAATTGGATAAAACTGTTCAAGTTAGAAAGTGCTGTTTGGGAAATTCGGTCACTGGTTTCAGAACTGAAATCACTATCGTCTACCTTTGCATTCGGGCGGTCAAACATTTCGGCGGCAGCATTGTTCACATTACCTTGAATGGCAACGTCCTGATCGTCCTTTTTATCCATTCCCCACAGTTTGGCACTTTTATCGGTGGTGAGGGTGTAAACCCCCTTCGCCTGCCCATTGACAAACACTAAAACTGGGAAGCCCTGAACTGACCCTAAATTTGGGGCCTTTTGCAAGTCACTTGGAAGATCAGGTTCAGTGGCAATCATCGACTTCCAAACGTCGGCGTTAACGATGTTGCGGGCCATTGTCGGGTCAGTTTCATTTGCCTTTAACTGATAGGTGTCGTCCTTTTTACCCCCCTCAAAGAACTTAAGCTTTAAAGGATCGTCGCCATTGGGATCCGTTGAAAGCTTGATCTTATAGCTCTTTTTGGGCAATAGCTGAGTTGAACTACCAGACCAATTAACTTGGGCATAGGCATTCACGTTATCCTTGTTTTTAGGATCCGTATACGAAAATGTCATTGGGGATGGGTTGGACTTATCCATGACGAAATCGTCCCCAGAAATTCGAATAATTGGTAACTGGGTTGAGTTTTGTGGCACCGGATCCTGATTCTTTGACTGCAGTCCAGTCAAATCAATTTTAACGCCGGCATTACTAATGGCCCCAGCGACTCCGGAAACCACCCCACCGATCGCGGTAATTCCATCAGAGATAATCCCCAATGGAAACTGGGTGTTGAACTGTTGAATGACCGAGACCAGCCCACGACTAAAATCACCCAATAAATCTTTTGAAGACGCTGGATTCCCTAATTCATTAAAGATCGTCTGTGGTAAGCCAATCGTTAGGGCGGAAATAACGTTTGACTTTCCCTGAACCATATTGCCTAAAGTTCCCATAATGACGCCATTAACTGAGTCCACTAGAGATTCAGCGGTGTTCTGATTACCTGGATAAATATGGTCCGTATCAATCGGCGTTGTGATTGTTTTCCCATCCAAACTTGGATCGGTACTATGAACCGTGACGGTGATTTTATCGCCATCCACCGATTGGGTTTTTACAGGTAAGCCATCAATCGTTTTACTGGTCGATACTTGCCCCGTTGCACTGGGAGTCTTATCAGTCACGTTAACGTTCGCTTGACTGCCCGGCTGTGACGCCACCAGCGTTGTCCGGAGTGTGCCCCCCGGCATTTGCAAGTCCGCGGCCGCACCGTTTGGAATTAAGAATAGCGTTGCGGCCCACGCACCAGTGAGAATTGCCCCCACAATAAGATGTTTTTTCATGATACCCCTCCAAATAATGTCAAAAAGCTATATATACCTTACCATATTAATCATTTAAGAGCTATGTCAATTAAGCAGTTATCGTGACAATAGATGTTGGAAAATTAGCGGATGATCACCCAAATTAATGGGACCTATGAATCGTTTAACGCACTCCAATTAACTTTTCAGCGTCATTTCCGCCAAATTGCCGTTAGTTTACCTATTCACATCGTTAAGTCAAAATTCAGTGGGCCATTTTCAATTTATTTTCAAAGCCGCTGATGGGAACGCTCAATAAATCCTAGTGAAAATCGGACCCATGATCTGATTTTCACAATTATAAATTCAAGGGGTAAATTATTGAAATTAGATACGTAAGCGTTTACATTATAACCATGCAGAGAACTTTGACTAGATCTTGAAATGGAGGAATAGATAATGACAACTGCTTTTGCAAGCCCATCGACCTATGTTCAAGGCAAAGACTTATTAAAGACCGCTTCCAAGTATATTAAACCCTTTGGTGACCATGGCATTCTCCTGACTGATGATATTGTCTGGGGATTGGTTGGCGAAAAATTTTACAACTACCTGACCAATGATGGCTTGAAAATTGAACACGTTGTTTTTGGCGGGGAAAGTTCTCCCGAAGAGATTGACCGGATTAAAGCAATCGGCGACTCAAGTGACGCAAAATTCATTATTTCTTTGGGTGGTGGCAAGACCAACGATACGACCAAAGCCGTTGGCGATCAGCTAAAGATTCCAATTGTGATCACGCCAACTTTAGCGTCCAATGATTCGCCCTGCACTCGCTTGAGCGTCCTATATTCAGAAAATGGTGAGTTCTTAAAATACCTGTTTTACGATAAGAATCCCGATCTCGTCCTCGTTGATACGGCTGTCATTGCCGGCGCTCCAGTGAAATTTTTAATTGACGGAATCGCCGATGCTTTATCAACCAATATTGAGGCCCAAACGGTTGCCAGAGCCCGAGAAATTACCCTATTACCGCTAGATACACAACAGACACAAGCGGGGTTGGCACTTGCTGAAAAATGCCAGCAATTGCTCTTCCGGTACACCGATCAAGCGGTTGCTGCGGCCTCGGATCATACTGTAACGCCGGCGCTTGATCACATTATTGAAGCCAACATCTTGCTTAGTGGCGTTGGGGCCGAAAGCTCAGGGCTTGCAGCTGCCCATAGTTTTCAAAATGGATTAACCGCCCTCACTGGGGACGTTCATAAACTGTCTCATGGGCAAAAAGTAGCGTTTGGATCACTGCTTAATTTAGTACTCGTGGGGGCCAGCGACGAAACCTTAACCAAGTACATCACCTTTGAGCACAAGCTGGGGCTGCCAACGACTTTAAAGGATCTGCACCTCGAAAATGCGAGCGATGCTGACCTGTTAAAAGTGGCTCAATTAACAACCCAGGAAGGTGAAACCATTCATAACATGGGCTTTAAAGTCACTGCTGAAGATGTCTTTGATGGCATTAAGACGGTTGACGCCTTCTCAAGAAACCTCTTTTCAAATTAAGGATCCATAAGCACCATCAATTCTTATCAAAAATCACCTTGCAATGCTCGAAACGGATCATTGCGAGGTGATTTAATTTTGATATTGTTAATCATTAAAAAATGCCGTTAGCGTTTGCTTGTAAATGGCGATGAATCGCTCAAAATTATCCAATTCAACAAACTCGTCAACTTGGTGAGCGGTCATGTTTCCCGGGCCAAATACCGCAACCGATATCGCCGGATTTTTCCGAACAAATTCCGCGGCGTCAGTCCCGCCAGGGTAACCGCCAAGTGGTAAGACCTGATCTAACTCCTGCTCACCGAACCGGTGCAACAACTGAATTAGTTTATCGTCAGGGTTACTCATAACTGGGTATTTATTACCTAGTAATTTAAACTGGATATCGGCCTTCGCATCACGATTATTTTCGGCAACGATTCGTTGAAGTTGGGCAATAATTTGGTCATTTGGTTCCTCGGGAATTGTCCGGATTTTCCCAAATACCGCAGCCGCAGCGGGCACTGAATTCAGCTGATCGCCACCCTTAATTTTAGTAACAACCGGCACGGTTTTCCCTAAAACCGGGTTCTCCTTGGTTAACGTTTTGAAATAGTTGATTTGCTGGTCGTAAGTCTTAATTAATGGCGCAATTGCGTTGATTCCCAACTGTGGAGATGAACTATGGGCTGTTTTGCCTTTGGTTGCAATCTCGTAAGTAATCGATCCCTTGTGAGCGTAACTGAGAAGATATTGCTCGGTCAAATCATTTTTGTCTACTAAATGACTAATTTGGTCGGCAGAAAACTTGAACGGGTTAAGCGGCGTATCCTGGGTTAACCAATCAAGCGGTTCACCGCTGGGTTCTGCGACAATTGCCGCATCAACATCGTCTAAATAACCGTGTTCGGCGAAATATTGGGCGCCCTGCATATGGTTCACCGTACTGGACTCTTCACCAATTGTAACGAGCAGCCGAATGGTCCCGTTAATTGGCTGGCCCGCCTCTTTCAATTCAATCATTGTGATCACTTCGGCAGCTAACCCAGCTTTCATATCACTGGTGCCACGGCCGTACATGCGATCACCGATGACTTCGGCTCCCAATGGGCTATGAAGCCATTTGGACCGATCACCAATGTCTACGACGTCCTGATGCCCCGTCAGCACGACAACGGGGCTCACTAAGTTACCAATTTCGGCAACTAAATTGAACCGCCCCGGCTCGACTTCAATCGTTTTTCCGTGAATCCCGTAACCTTCCAAATAGTGTGATAAAAATTTGGCAGTCGCTTCTTCACGCCCGCCAATCGTATTTATTTTAACTAAATCGCTCAACAGTTTAACTCGATCTTTGCGGTCCATTATTCGCTCAACTCCTGTGAATTATCGCCGGCCAAGTGTCCAATAACCAGTCAATCAATTTGATTTATTAGTCCATTATAGGCTATTCCGCTCGCTAAAGGAAATGTTTCACAAATTTTATCAAGTAACGGCTGAAATAACAAAAAAGACCGGTAAGTAATCCCCGGTCAATTGATATTGATAGTTTTCATAACAGGTAGAAAAGACGTTCACGAAGTCAATGAACAACAATCACCAAAGGAACAACCTTATTCCTCTGGTTGTGAGGATTTCCAGTGGTCTTTAATAAATTGGTCGCGACCGCCAGCCTCTTCCAATTGATAACGGAACGGATTCTTCTTGTAGAACTGTTGGTGTTCTTCTTCGGCAGGATAGAATGGTTTTGCATCCTCAATCTGAGTCACAATCGGCTTATCAAACAAACCATTCTTCTGAAGCTCAGCTTTCGATGCTTCTGCAACTTTTCGCTGTTCGGCATCCTTCACGAAGATGACCGGCCGATAGTTGTCACCACGGTCTTGAAATTGTCCCATTGCATCCGTTGGGTCGGTCTGTTGCCAGTAAATTTGAACCAATTGTTTGTAGCTAATGATCTCAGGATTAAACGTGATTTTAACGGCTTCAGTGTGCCCGGTCGTATGGCTGCTAACCTGTTCGTAGGTTGGGTTGGCAACGTGACCACCGGTGTAGCCTGAAACAACCTTGTCAATGCCAGGCATTGTGTCAAACGGCTTGACCATACACCAGAAACAACCCCCAGCAAAAATTGCTGTATCTTCCATTCATGACACCTCTCTTAGTCTATATCAATCATTTTTTAAATAATGCCGCGTACTTTTCATATCCTTGAGCAGCTAGTTGATCTGCAGGAATAAATTTTAACGCAGCTGAGTTGATGCAATAACGTTGCCCACCCGCGTCTTTGGGACCGTCTGGAAATACATGGCCTAAATGAGACTGCGCGTGATTACTTAAGACTTCTTCGCGAATCATTCCGTGCGATAAATCTAAGTTTTTAGTGACCTGGGATGAATCAATGGGCTTCGTAAAGGATGGCCACCCACAGCCGGCATCATACTTATCTGCTGAAGAAAATAATGGTTCACCACTCACGACATCAACGTAAATGCCGTCCTGATAAAAGTCATCATATTGGCCGCTAAATGGCGCTTCAGTTGCGGCGTGTTGCGTAACCGCGTATTGTTCAGGCGTTAATCGTTGTTTCAAATCTTTTTTATCAGCCATTTTGACCCCTCCATCAAACTAAATTGTGCACAATTTAACCACTTTTGTCATTATAGGCGGATCACCAAAAGATGTAAACCAATATGGTTAAAAAAATGAACTGATTGCGGGTTGATTCCTTATTCGCATTTGCGCAGATGGCCCCATTGTCTGGATCGACGGGGCCACTAATAACGAGCTCATATCATTACTCGCCAAGTCAACTGAAGGTCATTTGAAATGAAAAATGGCCGGTGCAAAATTTTTCGTTTTGTCCCAACCCCGACAAATCACCTTTAGGTAAGGCAAATTAGTCTTTTAACTTTTCAGATTTAAACCATTAGCTCAATGCATCGGTTAATGGTGGTACAACTTGCTTCTTACGGGAAACAACTCCGGGTAGCGGCATTGTGTCGTTAGCAAATTTAGCATTGAAGGCTTTCTCAACGGCATCCAGTGGTTCGCCAACTGCCAGCAGTTTAGAATCACTATTCAAAACATTTGTCACCAGCACTAAGAACAGATCATAATTCTTGTCGGCAGCTTCCTTAGTCATTGCGTTCTTGATATCGTCCTTACGATTGTCAATATCTTCAAAGTCAACGACATTAATTTGATCAATCCGAACACTCTTGCCACCCATTGTGAATGACTTGGCATCCGAATCAATCAGCTCCTGATCACTTTTTGCCGCAACGTTCGTGCCGGCTTTCAGCATTTCAATGCCGTACTTCTCATAGTCGATGTCAGCAATTTCGGCAAGCGTCTTCACGGCGATTTTGTCTTGGTCAGTGGTAGTTGGTGACTTTAAAAGCAAAGTGTCAGAGATGATCGCTGATAGCATGAGACCAGCTAACTGGGCCGGAATCTCGATCTTATTCTCATCGAACATTTTAACAATCACCGTACTGCAGCAGCCCAATGGTTCAGCGCGATAGAACAGGGGTTGTTCAGTTTGGAAATTTGAAATTCGGTGATGATCCACAACGTGGGTGATGGTGACGTCCTTAATGTCACTGACACTCTGCTGAAATTCATTATGGTCAACCAGCATAACGGAATCCACCTCATTGCTGGCAGTCTTGATAACTCGGGGTGTTGGTTCATCGAAATAATTTAACACAAAGTTGGTTTCAGGATTTGGATTCCCTAAAGCAACGGCTTCAGTATCGTAACCTAACTTATTTTGAAGATATGAAAAAGCCTTAGCTGCAACAATTGCATCTGTATCCGGATTTTGGTGACCAAAAACTAATTCTTTACTCATTTTGCATAATCTCCTTTATTCCTTAATCCACTTAATCAGCCAATCGCGACAAATAATCCTTGGTTGACAGGTACTCATCAAATTTGGATAAGAACCGGCCAATTCTTGGAATGTCGTTTTTATTTTTGCGATAAACAAATTTCAAATCAAACTTAATTTTGGGATCAAACTCCGATACAAAAATGTCCTCAGTCGTTAAATCCTTTAAATTAATGTTGACCATATATGACTTTGGTAGTGCCGTATTGGTGCCAGTGTTAATTGCAAACTTCAGAATTTGCTCCGGCATTGTATATCGCGCTGCCGCAGTTGGGAAATCGACCATCTGATTTTTGAAGGTTTCTCGCAGGGTCTGATTCAAGTAATAATCTTGAGGATACATGACCCACGGCCGGTCGTTAACGTCCTTTAGACGAACCTTCTTTTTCTTAGATAGGTCGGAATTGTGATGAATTAGAAGCAAATCATCCGAAATAATGTTCTTGGTACTATATGGTTTCCAATTTTTGATAGATTCATCCGGCAAATACATAATTGCCAGATCAATTTTATTGTTTTCCAGGCTTTCCCAAATTTCCTTTCGGGTTAACATGTGAAAATTAATGACCAAATCCGGATTTTCCCGATATAGCTCGAGAGCAAAATCTTCAAACACTTTGGTTTCAATTGAGGCTAGGATGCCAAGATTGATTTCACCATTGGTTGAGCTGGTTGCCTGTTGGATTTCATCGGTGGCATCATTCAGCAAATCATAGATTTTGTGGGTGGTTTTAAGCATAATATAGCCCGCATCGGTCAACCGTAACTTCTTGCCAACCGAATAAAACAGTGGTGTTTCCACTGTTCGTTCTAATTTCTTGATTTGTTGGGTCAATGCCGGCTGGGTAATTCCCAAAATCTGGGCAGCCTGAGTGTAATTCATTGTATCAGCCAACTGAAGAAAATACGATAATGTTTTTGACGAAAAAATGCTTTCCTGAGTGGTTTTCATTCAGTCTCTCCTTATGATGTAACCGTGATCATGACGATTACGGTGAACTTTAGTAATAATAGTTTACCATATTGAATCCACTGCAGCGACAAGCCGAAATATCACCGAATTCAATACAATAACTTATATTCACTATTACAATTAATTATAATTCTAAACGCGACAACATTCAATCTCAGAAACCACTAAATTAATTAATTGTCAGCTCAGCTGGCTTTTCACGAATTGAAATTGGCGTCCCTTCAGTATCGATATCGACCACGAACGATCCGTTTGAATATCGACCCCCAAGTGAAAATTCAGATGGTTGAATGTCATGTACTCGTTGACGATCGGTTAGAACTTCTAATGGTCGCTCATCAGAACTAATAACGGTGAAGTCAACAACTCGGTGCGAATGATGTTTAAGCTCGCGCAAGATCATGACGCCCTTCCGTGCTCGGGACGTTGTTGGAATCTCTGAAACCGCCAACTTTTTAAATGCCCCTCGTTGGGTAATGATTCCGATGACCGCGTCGTCAAAGATCAGCTGTAGGTTAACAACCATGTCACCGTCTCCTAGATTTTGCGATTTAACTCCGGTCGTTCGGGCTCCGTTTACCGGTACCTCGTTGATTTCATATCTCAGTGCGAGACCGCGCTTTGAGATTAATAATAAGTTCCCAGTTGGATTACCGTCAGGTAAGTATTTAACAGCGACAACGCGATCAGAATCCTCTTTAAGCTTTTCGAACGTATAAGCATGCTTTTTATAGGTTCGCCCGGGTGCCAGATCAGCTAAGCTTGTTCGCTTAATATGACCATCGTCGGTCGCAATTAAAAATTGTCCCGGGGCTTTTAGCGTATTAAAGGCAAACGTACCAATGATCTCTTCATCGTTGTCCAAACCAATTGTCTGCGAAATATGTTCACCAGTATCCTTCCACTTTACATCAGCAATCTCAAAGACTGGGCGATAAATAAGATTTCCCTTACTGGTAAACATAAACAGATGGTCTCTTGCGTTCATTTCTTTTAAGAAAATCGGATAATCTTCGTCTTTTAACCCGTTATCGTCACCAGAGGCCTTGTACGACCGAACGCTACTCCGTTTAATGTAACCATCATGACTAACCATCACAACAACATCTTCATCAGGAATGATCACGTCGGTATTAATTTTAATAGCGGCCACTTTTGCTTGAATCTCGGTTCGGCGAGGATTGCGATAGGTTTTGGCAATTGTTCGAAGTTCTTTGGCAAGCACGTTGTTTAGTTCCTTTGGATTATCCAAAATATTCCGAAATTCGGCGATCTGGGTAGCTAATGCCTTGGCTTCATTTTCGAGCTGGGTGACGTCGGTATTCGTTAACCGGTAAAGCTGCAAGGCAACGATCGCATCAGCCTGCTTTTCAGAAAAGTCGTATTCCTTCACCAAATTATCGCGAGCATCCTTACGATTTTTACTTGCTCGAATCGTCTTGATAACGGCATCCAAAATTGAAAGAGCTTTAATTAACCCCTGAACAATGTGTTGACGATCCAATGCCTTCTGAAGGTCAAACTGGGTTCGTTTCTTAATGACTTCCTGTTGAAAGGCGAGATAGGCAGTTAAAATCTTTTTTAAGCCTAATCGTTCAGGCCGCATATCACTGATTGCCACCATATTGAAGTTATACGAAATTTGCAAATCGGTATTTTTGAATAAGTAATTCAAAATCCCATTGGCATCAACGTCCCGCTTTAATTCAATCACAACGCTTAGGCCTTCACGATCACTTTGATCACGCACTTCAGCGATGCCATCGACCTTCTTGTTCAAGCGGATCTCATCAATTCGTTTGACCAGCATAGCCTTGTTAACTTCATATGGAATCTCACTTACCACGATCTGAGACTTATTGCCCTTTAAAGGTTCAATCTTAGTCCGCGAGCGGACCATAATTTTGCCACGACCGGTCTCATACGCTTTTCTGATACCGTCAATCCCCTGCACGATTGCCCCGGTTGGAAAATCGGGACCCTTTACAAACTGCATGAGATCATCCAGCGTTGCGTTGGGGTGCTTTTGCAAATACAGAACGGCATCGATGACTTCTCCCAGATTATGCGGTGGAATATCAGTCGCATAACCAGCAGAAATTCCAGTTGACCCATTAACAAGCAGGTTAGGAAAACGTGACGGTAAAACGGTTGGTTCATATTCGGTGTCGTCAAAGTTCAGTACCCAATCAACCGTGTCTTTGTCAATATCCCGCATCATTTCCGTGGATATCTTACTAAGGCGGGCTTCGGTATATCGCATGGCAGCTGGCGGATCACCGTCCATTGACCCATTATTCCCATGCATCTCAATGAGTGGTTCACGAACTTTCCAGTTCTGACTCATTCGAACCAGGGCCTCATAAATTGAACTGTCGCCATGGGGATGAAAGTTCCCCATCACATTTCCAACGGATTTGGCCGACTTTCGAAACGCTTTATCGTAAGTATTGCCATCCTTGTTCATAGCGTATAGGATTCGTCGCTGAACCGGCTTCAAACCGTCACGGATATCAGGCAGTGCCCGCTCTTGAATAATCGAACGAGAATAGCGGCTGAATCGTTCCCCCATGACTTCTTCGAGGGTTAAATTTTCAATTTTACTCACTTTAATATTCCCCCCGGTTGTTATTTAGCAGTATTGTCAAGGATGCTGCCCTCTTCTTCAAGGTTAAATTTCACATTTTTTTCAATCCATTTTCGACGGGGCTCAACTTTATCCCCCATCAGGGTTGTAACCCGTCGTTCGGCCAAAGCGGCGTCATCAATTCGAACTCGAATCAGCGTTCGGGTTTCCGGATCCATCGTCGTTTCCCACAATTGATCAGCATTCATTTCACCCAAACCTTTAAAACGTTGAAGGCTATATCCCTTACCAAACTTCTTCGAGACTTTATCTAACTCTTCATTGGTCCAGGCATACTGAATCTTGGCGCGCTTACCAGATCCTCGTTGAAGCTTGTATAGTGGCGGTAACGCAATAAAGACCCGACCATTTTCAATCATCGGTCGCATATATTTATAAAAGAACGTCAATAACAGGATCTGAATATGGGCACCATCATCATCGGCATCGGTCATGATAATAATCTTATCGTAGTTAGCGTCGTCAATATTAAAATCAGCGCCAACGCCGGCCCCAATTGTGTAAATCATCGTGTTAATTTCTTCATTTTTCATGATTTCAGGCAATTTCGCCCGTTCAGTGTTCAACACCTTACCACGTAACGGTAAGATAGCTTGATATTTCCGGTCTCGGCCCTGTTTGGCCGAACCGCCGGCAGAATCACCTTCGACAAGGAAAAGTTCATTTCGGCTGTAGTCTTTCGATTGCGCTGGGGTTAATTTACCTGATAACAGGCGTTCCTGCTTTTTATGCCGCTTACCACTTCGGGTTTCATCCCGAGCTTTTCTAGCAGCTTGCCGGGCCTGTCTCGCTCTGAGTGCTTTATGAACCAGCATCTGCGCGAATTCACCATTCTCCATCAGGTAATAGCCTAACTTTTCACTCACCACGCTGTCGACAATTGAACGTGCTTCAGGAGTTCCAAGCTTTTCCTTAGTTTGGCCTTCAAACTGGAGAATCTCTTCAGGAATTCGAAGTGAGAGAACGACCGATAAGCCTTCACGAACGTCGCTGCCTTCAAGATTTTTATCCTTTTCCTTTAGAAGTTCCACCTTACGCGCGTAATCGTTAAACGCCTTGGTCCATGCGTTACGAAGGCCAGCCTCGTGTGTGCCGCCATCCTTGGTTCGGACGTTGTTAACAAATGACATCATGGTTTCAGAATAACCGTCATTATACTGAGCAGCAACTTCAACCTCGACACCATCTTTCTTACCATCAAAGTACATGACGTCGCCCAATGTATGCTTGTCTTCGTTCAAATATTGGACAAACTCCTTGATACCTTCTTCGTAATGGTAAGTTTCTTCCTGTTCTTGACCAGGTCGCTCATCCGTTAAGGTGATCTTGGTGCCCTTCAGCAGAAAAGCCGACTCACGGAGCCGTTCTGAGAGCGTTGAAAAATTGTAAACCGTGCTAGTAAAAATTGTCGCATCTGGTTTGAAACTGACGGTTGTCCCATTATGACTGCGAGTTTTTCCAAGTTTTCGCAGGGTTCCAACCGGATGGCCACCGTCTTTGAAATCCTCTTCATACTTATAACCATCGCGGACAATGATGACCTTCAGCCAGGAAGAAAGCGCGTTAACCACGCTGGCACCAACCCCGTGAAGCCCCCCAGAGGTTTTATAGCCACCCTGACCGAATTTACCACCAGCGTGCAACTGAGTAAGAATAACTTCCGGCGTTGGTTTTCCTGATGCATGCATTCCTACGGGCATTCCACGTCCATGGTCAACGACGGTAATACTATTGTCCTTATGAATGGTGATTTGAATTGCGTCTCCATAACCAGCTAATACCTCATCAACGGCATTATCCACAATTTCATATACTAAGTGGTGCAGCCCACGGTAATCCGTTGAGCCAATGTACATACCGGGACGTTTTCGAACAGCCTCGAGTCCTTCGAGAATTTGAATCGAGGAATCATCATATTTTTGTTTCTGTTTTACCATTTCGTCGTGACTCCTTTTTAAAAACAATCTACTTCATCATAACCTAATTTCCCGGGTTTGAAAACGAAATTTGTTGGCGGAAGTGAATTTATCATGCTAATATTAGAGGTACTATTAAATTAATAAAACCAATTATAGTGGGGTTGAGCATGAATTCTAGTATTGTCGAAATTATATTATCGTTAGTTATCGCTTATTTACTTGGATCGATTCCAAGTGGCGTCTGGATTGGTAAGGTCTTTTTCCATATTGATATTCGGCGTCACGGATCAGGTAATATTGGGACGACCAACACCTACCGAATCTTGGGGCCCGTTGCGGGATCCGTCGTGATGATGATGGACATCTCAAAGGGCGCTGTTGCGACTCTCCTGCCGTCCATGCTTCATATCAGCGGGGCTTCTCCCTTGATATTTGGTTTAGCGGCCATCTTAGGCCATACCTTCTCAATTTTTGACCATTTTAAGGGCGGAAAAGCAGTCGCAACCAGTGCCGGAATGCTTTTAGCCTACCAGCCACTGATGTTTGGCGTTGCCGCCGGAGTTTGGATCGTTATGATCCTCTTGACCAGTATGGTCAGCCTGGCTAGCCTTGTCGCGTTTCCTTGCGTGACGATTGCCATCTTCTTCACCCATGATACCTTGCTATTCATTTTGGCAGTTATCCTGACCGGCTTCATCTATTACCGCCATCGCGGCAATATTAAGCGGATTATCAAGGGTACCGAAAGTATGGTCCCGTTTGGGCTTGGCAACGCGTTACGGACCCGCCATCAGCAATCTTAGCCTTTCGGAGGCTTTTGAATGGTACCAGTTAAAAGCGAGCGATTCGATTATGAATTGCCCGCTTTTTTGTTTCCTGTTTTTTTGTGAATCAGTCGATCACCTAATCTAGAAGAAGCTAATTTGGTAACCGGAATTAAACGTTTGTCCACCAGCTAGCCGATTGATGGCAAATTTATCCACGAGTTGACCGGTGGCGTTGGTGGTATCAGCTAATCCCCACCAGGGTTCGATACACACAAATGGTGCCTGCTTGGGATAGGGCGACCAAATTCCGACGTAGGGGGCGTCCTTCAAGGACAGCGCAATTCCGTGATCGTCCAACGTGTTCGATAACATCACTGTCGTTTGCTGACCATTAAGACTTAGAACCAGGGCATCACTGTTAAAAAGCCCATGATCCAGAGTCAATGGTTTGGTAAGGTCAAGCTCCTTTGGATCGTTTGGATCGCTATACGGGGGCTTTAATGGGATTCTGTGATAGATTTGTTTGGGCGCAACCCGCACAAAGTAGTCCCCGAACCCGCCATCATTAGATTGTAACGGGACATTAAAACCCGGATGAGCTCCAATTGAAAACAATAGATCATGGGAACCGGGATTTTTAACACTCAATGAAACCCGCAGTTCATGATCAACGATCTTAAACGAAACCGTTAACACGAAGTCAAATGGATACTTGACTAGCGTTGCCGCTGATTGGGTAAGCTGCAGCGTCACTTCTGAATCAGTTTGGTCGACAATTCGAAACGCCTGATCACGGGCAAAACCGTGTTGAGTCATTTCATATTGCTTTCCTTCATAAGTGTATTCATTATCCTTCAAACGACCGACAATCGGAAATAGGATTGGTGCGTGCCGCCCCCAATAATCCGGGTCTGCCTGCCAAATATATTCGGTTCCGTCTGAAGATTTGACACTGGTTAGTTCTGCACCAAATTCATTTACAAGAACCGTCAAATATCGATTCTTAAGGGTTATCATATTCTGCCTCCACCGCTCTTAATGATTGTTTAGAGAATGTAACGTGAAAGATCCTTATTTCCAGCCAATTTACCAACTTTATCATCAACGTATTTTTCAGTAATCGTAATGTCACCCATCTGCATGTCTGGACCTTCATATAGAATATCTTCCAGTAGTTTTTCAAGAATGGTATGCAACCGGCGGGCACCAATGTTATCGGTATTGTGGTTAACTTCGGTGGCAATTTCAGCGATTCGATTAACCGCCTCAATTGTGAACGTCACCTTAATATTGTCAGTACCAATTAACGCGATGTACTGCTTAGTCAACGAATTTGTTGGTTCAGTCAAGATCCTGACAAAGTCATTCTTTGTCAGGTCCTTTAATTCAACTCGAATTGGGAAGCGTCCCTGTAATTCAGGGATTAAATCAGACGGTTTACTTTCAGCAAAGGCACCTGACCCAATAAACAGCATGTGGTCGGTATTGACCGGTCCGTACTTAGTATTGACTTGAGAGCCCTCAACAATTGGTAAAATGTCCCGTTGAACGCCTTCACGAGAAACTTCGCCACTATTTTTGGTGTTTCCGGGGGCAATCTTGTCAATTTCATCAATGAAGATAATCCCAGTGTTTTCGGCGCGCACAATTGCGTTATGGTAGAGATCAGCCTTATTAACGAGTTCTTCGGATGCCTGACGAATTAAGATTTCCCGGGCTTCACTAACAGGAACGGTTCGTTTAATCTTTTTCTTCGGCATCAGACCAGAGAGGGTATCATTTAAATCAATCCCCATCTGATTCAACATGGTATTTTGCCCGGAAGCTTGTTGTGAAGGATCATCCATTTCAATTTCGACCTGGTCATTCTCAAGTAATCCAGCCCGAAGTTTATCAGATACAGACATTCGTTTCTCCCGAATATCATCAGTCACTTCTTCTTGATCATCTTGATTTTCAGGCGTTGGCGTCTGCCCATTTTGCATTTGGGTGAACATGTTCATCAGATTTTGCATGTCATTTTGGCGGTTTTTCTTTTTCTGAGCGGGAACCAACAGCTTGACCAATTGATTGTTCGCATGTTTTTCAGCATCGGCGCGAACCTGCTTGTATTCATCTTCGCGTTCCAACTGAATGGCATTTTCAACCAGATCCCGGACCATTGATTCAACATCGCCGCCGACATAGCCGACTTCAGTGAATTTAGTTGCTTCAACTTTCACGAATGGCGCGTTGACAATTTTTGCCAACCGACGGGCAATTTCAGTTTTACCAACACCGGTTGGGCCGATCATCAGTAAATTTTTGGGTGAAATTTCATCCTGCATTGCCTTAGAAAGCTGCATCCGCCGATAGCGATTTCGGAGGGCAACGGCGACGGCTTTCTTAGCTTCATCCTGACCAATAATGTATTGATCCAGAACTTCAACAATTTGTTTTGGGGTTTGAGTAGATTCTGTCAATTCAATGTCTCCTCTTATAATTCTTCAGAAATGACGTTTTGATTGGTAAAAATATCAATATTACCAGCAATATGGATTGCGGCTTCCGCGATTTCTCGGGCAGTCATATTTTCGGCGTGATGTTTCATTGCAGTTGCTGCCGCTAAGGCAAAGTTGCCGCCAGAACCGATGGCGAGAATATCATCATCAGGTTCAATGACTTCACCCTGCCCGGATACCATTAATAGATCCTTATTATTCATGACGATTAAAAGAGCTTCCAACTTCTGGAGTTGCTGATCGCCACGCCAATCTTGGGCAAGTTCAACGGCTGAACGTTTCAAGTCACCATCAAACTGGTTTAACTTCTTTTCAAATCGTTCTTCAAGGTTGAAGGCATCGGCAACGCTGCCAGCAAAACCCACAACGACTTTTCCGTCGTAAATCCGGCGAACTTTATGAGCAGTTCCCTTCATAATTACTTTTTCACCCATTGTGACCTGCCCATCACCAGCCATGGCAAGATGGCCGTTATGACGAACGGCGACAATTGTTGTTGCTTCAAATTTAATTGGCATAATAAACTCCTTTATCGTTTTGGTTTTAATGAATCATTGTTTCTTGGAAAATATTTTTGATAATCACTCATCAAGTGAGATTTGGTGACGTGGGTATAGATTTGGGTGGTTGATAAACTGCTGTGTCCGAGTAACTCCTGGACGGAGCGCATATCAGCGCCATTATTAAGCATCTCCGTGGCAAATGTATGTCGCAACATGTGGGGATGAATACTCGTTGTCAAACTACTCTGCTGAATGATGCCATCTAAAATATACTCAATTCCCCTTGAAGTCAACGGTTTACCATAATGATTAACAAATAGATAATCATGACCCTGATGATATTTAGTCATTAAAGGGGCCCGCGATTCGCGCAAGTAGTCCCGTAAATCCGTTTCGAGCTGTTCGCTGAAGGGCACAAACCGCTGCTTACTGCCCTTTCCAGTTACCAAGATCGTTCGATTATCCATATCAATATCTTTGAGGTGAATTGTCACGCACTCACTAACCCGAATGCCAGTAGCGTAGAACAACGACAGGATCGCAGTGTTTCGCAGTGCAACTACGCGTTCTCCCTTCTTAGCCGCGGAAAAGAGCGCTTGCATTTCATTGGGATAAAAGAACTTGGGCAAGTGGCGATTCTGGGCCCGCAGATGGACATAGGCAAATGGATTAACAGCTACAACTTCATTTTTGATTAAAAAATTATAGAACGCCCGCAACGCCGATACTTTCTGGGCAATTGAATTTCGAGCGTAGTGGTGATCATATAAGTGCGTTAAGTATGCTTCAACATCATAGGCATCAATTTTAACTAACGGCTTAGCTTGCCCACCATCATTCAAAAATGTCAGGAATTCATCGAGACTAATCTGATAGGCTTCCATTGTATCTAAAGCGTAGTGGCGCTCACTCTTAAGATATTTTAAAAACCACTTAATTATCTTTTGATCATCATCTTGCATCCTCTCACCTACCTAACCACACGCGGTGCAATAAATCACAAAATTACCACTTCTTTTATAATATCAAATATAAACGATGATTACTCGTTATGACTAGAAATTTTCATTTTTTTAATCGTTTCTCAAACATTTGTTCGGTAATTAATTATCCAAATAAAAGACCGCACCCCTTACGGATACGGTCTTTTATTTGTAAATTAGCTACGTGGCCGAACAGAAGCTTTAATACGAGCGGCCTTACCTTGTAAGTCACGCAAGTAATAGAGCTTAGCACGACGAACGCTACCATGTCTGATAACTTCAAGTTTATCAACTCGTGGTGAATGAAGTGGGAAGATACGTTCAACGCCTACACCGTTACTGATCTTTCGAACAGTGTATGTAGCTTGAATACCTGCACCCTTGCGCTTAATTACAACGCCTTCAAACAATTGAATCCGTTCTCTGGTACCTTCAACAACCTTAACGTGAACCCGAACAGTATCTCCGGCACGGAAATCTGGGATGTCTTTACGTAGTTGCTTTTCGTTGATCATGTCGATCAATTTATTTTGTCGCATAAACAAATCTTCCTTTCACTAACATTCATTATCTTGTTTGACAGCGGAATGTTGTTTTGCGGCTTGCGCCAACTGACAGTTTAACACAGTTACGAACCCTCTGTAAAGGGATTTTTCTTGTCAGTTGAATCCTGTCGCTTTTCTTCTTCCTCAATCCGAACATCGGCAAATAACTTTTTTTGGGTACTGGTCAGCTTGGAGTGATCAATCAAATCTGGCCGCCGAAGATACGTCCGCCGGAGGGCTTCCTTCTGATTCCAAAGGGCAATCTTTTGGTGATCGCCATTCATCAAAACGGGTGGCACCTTCATCCCACGAAAATCAGCTGGCCGGGTATATTGGGGTTCTTCAAGCAACCCGGTGGAAAACGATTCTTCGACTTTTGACTGATTATTTCCCAATACACCGGGAATAAGGCGCGTAATCGCATCAATCATCACCATTGCCGGGAGTTCACCGCCCGTCAACACGAAGTCACCCAATGAATACTCATCAGTGACAATCGATCGAATCCGCTCGTCATAGCCTTCATAGTGGCCGCAAATGAATGTGAGATGCTCATCTTTCGACAGGACTTCGGCGTCATGCTGCTTAAACGGTTTTCCGGCGGGATCCATTAAGATAACCCGGCCTTTAGGTAACCCGTCTTTTCGGGCGGTTTCCTGCGTGTGCTCAAACGCATCAATAATCGGTTGGGCCTGTAAAAGCATCCCCGCCCCACCGCCAAACGGATAATCATCAACGTGCCGGTGCTTGTCGGTTGTAAAGTCACGGAAATTTGTAACGTCAAGTGAGAAAACATGATCTTCAATTGCCCGGCCAAGAATTGAATCGTGCATCGGGACAGAAAACATTTCCGGAAATAGGCTTAAAACATCAATCTTCATCATTATCCAACCCTTCAGGAATGCTGACATCGATCCGCTTCTGATCCAAATCAACTTTCTTAATAACCGAATCAATCTTCGGCAATAGTAAATCACGTTTAGCCGGGCGTTGAACAACCCACACATCGTTGGCCCCTGGAGAAAGGATTTCTTTAACTTGACCAATCTTTTGGCCATTATCGTCAAATACGTCTAACCCAATAATTTGATGATAGTAATATTCACCAGGTTTTAAGTCATCTTCAGATAAACTCGTTTCGTCAACAAATAGCGTTGAGGGCTTTAAAAATTCAACGTCGTTAATGCTGGGGTAGCCCTTAAAGTGCAATAGGATGAATGACTTATGTTTTCGAACGCCGTCAATCTGCAGGGCGATCAGTTTCTCGCTCTTTGGCAGTTTAGCATAAACGGTATTTCCCTTAACAAAGCGTTTTTCCGGAAAATCTGTAATTGAAATCACTCGAACCTCGCCTTTGAGTCCCTGAGTGTTGACAATCTTGCCAATGTTATAATAATTCATCGAATCCTCCATTACTCAAATAAAAAAGCTCTCAAACAAAACGTTCGTTTCGCTTAAGAACCCCTCTATTGATTTTCATCGTCAACAATTAATCGCGCCTTTTTAGGGCCGTCAACCGGCACACTATAAACGACCGTCCGAATTGTCTGAATCACGTGACCGTGTTTTCCGATAATTCGACCAACATCCTCTTCATTAAGCCGAAGATGATATTCCATAAAACGGTCCGACTCGTTGTGCGAAATCTGAATTTCGTTCGGATAATCAACTAACGGTGAAACAATCTTTTTAATTAATCCATCAACATTAACCATGATGATAAATCACTCACTTACTTTTTTGAGTATTTAGCTTCGTGATATTTTTTCATAATACCGGCGTCTGATAACAAGTTCCGAACGGTATCAGATGGTTGAGCACCATTGTTTAACCAGTTCATAATTGACTCTTCTTCAAGAGTAACCGTTGCTGGGTTGGTTAATGGTGTGTAAGTCCCAACGTTTTCGATGAAACGACCATCACGAGGGCTGCGTGAATCGGCAACCACAATCCGGTAATAAGGACGCTTCTTTGAACCCATGCGCTTTAAGCGAATCTTTACTGACATGTATTTTACCTCCTATAATCATTTAACGATTAATAATATACCAGCATTTGAAGTGGTTGTAAAGGTTTTTTTCTTTACACCATGAAAACTCCGGTCAGGATTGCGTTCTACCGCTTCTTACGCTTCTTCTTTAGTCGTTTGCGCTTATTCTTTTTCATCTTCCGACTCATTTGCTTCATAGCCAGATTAGAAAGCTTACCACCCATTCCAGTCTGATTCATCATGTTTTCCATGCCTGACATATTTCCTTTGGAAACTTTATTCATCATGGTCTTCATTTGGTTAAACTGCTTGATCATCCGGTTGACTTCCTGAATTGGTCGACCTGATCCCCTTGCAATCCGCCGTCTTCTGGAGGGATTCATAATATCTGGATCGGTTCGTTCCTGCTCGGTCATTGAATAGATGATTGCCTTTAAATGGTCCATGTCCTTCGGATCCATATTAACATTCTTCATGGCCGGGTTATTGGCCATTCCGGGAATCATTTTCATAATCTCGTCAAGCGGCCCCATTTTTTGAATCTGATCCAGCTGATCCAGAAAGTCGTTGAAATCAAAGGAGTTTTCCTTAATCTTTTCGGATAATTCTTGGGCCTGCTTCTCGTCATATTCCTTCTGAGTCTTTTCAATCAGCGATAACATATCGCCCATTCCAAGGATTCGAGAAGCCATCCGATCCGGATGAAAGACGTCCAGATCGGTCATTTTCTCACCTTGACCAACAAATTTGATTGGTTTGCCAGTCACGGCCCGAATTGAGAGAGCTGCCCCACCGCGGGTGTCACCGTCCAGTTTGGTTAAGACCACCCCGGTAACGTCAAGGGTCTTATCAAAGCCCTCAGCGGTTGCCACGGCATTTTGCCCGGTCATTGCATCAATAACTAACAGAATTTCATTAGGATGAACCGCTTCTTTAATGTTCTTAAGTTCATCCATCAGCTTTTCGTCAATTTGCAGGCGCCCGGCTGTATCAATAATCACATAATCATTGTGATCTTCCTGGGCCTTCTTAAGCCCCTGTTTGGCAATTTCAACCGGATCAACATCGGTTCCCATCTCAAAAACAGGAACGTCAATTTGTTGACCAACCGTTTGTAACTGCTCAATCGCAGCTGGCCGATACACATCATCGGCAATCAGCAACGGTCTGGCGTTCTTTTCGTTCTTTAATTTAAGCGCTAATTTCCCAACGGTCGTCGTTTTCCCGGCCCCTTGAAGTCCGGACATCATAATAATGGTCGGAATTTTCGGTGCCTTATTCAGGCCAACGGCTTCTTCACCCATCGTTTTGGTTAATTCCTCATCAACAATCTTAACGATTTGTTGGGAAGGATTTAATCCCTCAAGGACTTTAGAACCCTTTGCCCGATCCTCAACGGTCTTTACAAATTGCCGAACAACCTGGAAATTAACGTCGGCTTCGAGTAATGCCAACCGGATTTCCCGCATGGTTGCCCGAAGATCGGCTTCACTGATTTTACCCTTACCACGAAGCTTGCGCATCGCGTTTTGTAATCGTTCGGTTAGTCCTTCAAAAGCCATCTTTTCACCACTCTCATTCTTCCTCAGTCGTCTCAAGACTACTGATCATTTTATTTAACTCCGCGTCGTGCGGATATGCTTTGGCAACGTATGCTTGAATTTGATCGATCTTTTGATTGCGTTCAACAAAGCTATGGTACAAGTTCAATTTGGTTTCATATTGCTGCAGAATCTTTTCCGATCGCCGGATATTATCATAAACCGCCTGACGGCTAATATCATACTCTTCCGCAATCTCACCTAAAGAAAAGTCATCCCCATAGTACAGTTGAATATAGTTTGCCTGCTTTTTTGTCAGCAGCGGCTCATAAAATTCAAATAATGAGTTAATATAGTTGGTTTTTTCAAGTTCATTTGCCATGCCATTACGCCTCAATTTCTCCGACGAACTGATTCATTAACCATACTTGATCACTGACCAATCTGCCACCCTTAGATTACCGGTCTTTTAAAGGGCCGTCAACTGACAGTCAATCCAGCTATTCGGAAATTAATCCCTTAAACAATCCATAAACAAAGTCGTTTGGATCAAATGGCTTTAAATCACTAGCCTGTTCACCCAAACCAACGTACTTAACCGGCAAGTGTAATTCAGAGCGAATGGCCAGCACAATTCCCCCGCGGGCAGTCCCATCCAACTTGGTCAGGACGATTCCGGTCACGTCGGTAGCTTCCTTAAACATCTTTGCCTGAGTCATCGCGTTTTGGCCGGTCGTTGCATCTAATACCAGTAATACTTCATGGGGGGCTTCGGGAATTTCCCGGGTCAGAATTTTTTTCATCTTAGTTAATTCATTCATCAAATTGACTTTATTTTGCAGGCGGCCGGCCGTGTCTACCAGCAGGATGTCATAGTTTTCATCCCGAGCCTTCTTAACGGCATCAAATACGACTGACGATGGATCACTCTTAGGTTTACTTTTAACAATATCAACGCCATCTCGTTTGGCCCAAACATTTAACTGCTCAATTGCCCCGGCTCTAAACGTATCGGCGGCGGCTAAAACAACTTTTTTACCCTGTTGTTTGTACATTTGTGCCATTTTGCCAATGGTCGTAGTTTTACCAACTCCGTTAACCCCAACCATTAGAATGACGGTCGGGCCGCTTTTAGCCATGTTAATGGCATTGTTCTCGCCGTTACCCGCCTGATCATACATATCAATCAGCTTTTCAACGATCACGTTCTGAACGTCTTTAGGTTTCTTTGCGTTCTGCAGCTTAACTTCTTCCCGCAACTCATCAGCAATTCGCATTGCCGTTTCGAAACCAACGTCGGATTCAATTAACATGTCTTCCAAATCATCAAAGAATGATTCGTCGACGTGCCGGAAATTAGCCAATAGCGCGTTTAATTTGGCACCGAATGACGATCGAGACTTCGCGAGTCCTTTTTCATAAGACTTCGTCCGGTCAGTCACATCCTGGTCATCGCCAGCCGCTGTCTCATCAGGTTGATGAGGTGTTTGGTTAGCAGTTTCAACTTTCGATTGATCCGCTGCAGAACTGGCAGCGGACTGCGAAACGGGTTCTGGTACCGATTGACCTTCTGGCGTTGCCCTTAAACCCGAGCCAGCTGACTTAGGTTCGGACTGGGTGTCACTTCCGGCTGTAGTCGGTTTATCGGATTGAGCGGACTCAGGGGCAGCGCTTGGGGGCGTCAATGGTTCAGTCGCTTCACTGCGGAGCCCTCCAGATGACGATTGTGAAAGGGCCGCCTGTGAAGACGGCGATGCTACGGGTTCGGATTGAGCTGCTGTGGAATCTGCGGCAGATGGCACTTCTTGTGAAGCACTTGATTGCGCAATTTCGGAAGTCGGTTTCTCCTGTTCTTTGGCAACTTCTGATTCCGGGGTCTCCGGCTTTTCACTTGGTTGATTTTTTTCAGTTTTGTCTTTTTTGGAACGCCGGCGAAATATATCAAATAATCCCATTTAACTCACCTCTGTTTTTAAATTATCCAAACTAACACTCACAACCTTCGACACACCAGACTCCTGCATGGTGATCCCATACAGCGTATCGGCGTATATCATAGTTTCCTTTCGATGGGTAATCACAATAAACTGGGTCTCATCACCAAATCGCTTGAGGTACTTAGCGAACCGATCAGCGTTAAAGGGGTCTAGGGCCGCTTCTGCTTCATCCAAAATGCAGAAGGGTACCGGTGACACCCGAATAATGGCAAACAGCAATGTGATTGCCGTCAGGGCCTTTTCGCCTCCGGAAAGCAAGCTTAAACTGCGGTAGTTCTTGCCGGGGGGCTTGACCATGATTTCAATTCCAGTTGTGAGCAGATCGTTTGGATCGGTCAAGACCAGCTTAGCCTCACCACCACCAAACATTTCCACGAACACTTTTGAAAATGAGTTAGCAACTTTATCAAAAGTCTGCTTAAACTTGCTGGCAATCGTTGAATCCATTTTTCCCATTGTGGCGGTGAGGTGATTCTTTGCTGTTAATAAATCTTGTTGCTGCTTCATTAGAAAATTATAACGGTCAGATACGTCGTGAAATTCTTGAATGGCAGAAATGTTCACCGGCCCGATCTCTTCAATGCCCATTTTAAGCATCTTAATTTGACCAGCCACCGCATCGGCATTCCAATTCCACTTTGGGTTCGCCAGTGCTTGGGGATCAATCGAATACTTTTCCGAAAGCTTGGTATACGATACGCTGATTGCCTGCTGAAGGCTTGAAAGTTTTGTCCCAGTCGCCTTGAGTTCGTACTTGGCATTATTCAAATTCAGCTGGGCTGTTCGGATGGCATTCTGTATTTTTTCATAGGTTTGATCAAGACGATCAACGGCAACTTTTTTCTCATTAAGATCCGCTGACAGTGCTGCCTGCCGCTTTGTCTGCTGGGCAATCTGCTCATCCAGTTGGGCTGGATCAACTTGTTGCTGTAAGTCGGCTTTCAAATCCTGCAGCTGTGTCGTAAGCCGGGTCTTTTGGTTGTTCAATTGTAACAATTGATTGTCCAGACTCCGTCGTTGATCCTGATACTGTTGAAGCTGTTCCTTAGTGACAACGACCTGATCGTGAAGGGACTGACGTTTTTTTGCATACTCGTCAGCCAATTCCCGGACGCGGCCAAGGCGGGCTTGATGATCCAAAACCGCCTGATTATTGGCGGCCAACTGCCTTTGAATCGCCGCTTTTTGTTTTTGAAGATCAGTATCTTGATCAGCAGAGTTGAGATTTTGCGCGTTTTGAAGCGCCAGTTTCATTGCTTCGACTTCGCGAGTTTCAGTAGCGATGGCGGCTTCTAACGACTTTAGATCCGCAGCTTGGTGGTTAATTCCCTGTTGAACTTCAAATGCTCGTTGATGACTGCGATTATAGGCTTCCTGAATTTGCTGAAGGGCGTTCTTGGCTTCTGCCAGTTGGGTTTCTTTGGCAGCCAACTTGTTTCCCATCTGCTGAGTGGCCTTCTGCAGATCAGCAAGTTCAGTTTGGTTGATCAAGACGCCCTGATTAGTTGCTTTATTGGCACCACCAGTTAGTGAACCACCGGCATTAACGACTTGCCCATCCAGCGAAACAATTCGGGTTCTGTGCTGAATTGCGCGACTGATAGCAATGGCATGATCCAAATTATCAGCGATTATTGTGGTCCCAAGAAGTGATTCGTTGATGTCAGCAAATTGTTCCGGCATCGTTACCAAAGAAGAGCCAACCCCTATGTATCCGGGAAACTTCTCAGCTTGAGCGACCAGCGACCGGTTCAAATAGCGCGGCTTGATAACCGTTACCGGCAACAGAGTAACTCGGCCATAGCGATTAGCAGTCATAAACTTGATTGCGTTAGAAGCAGCCGCGTTATCTTTGACGATAATGTGCTGTGCCTGACTGCCAAGGGCCGTGTCAATGGCTTTTACGTATTGACTATCAACCTGTAAAAAATCAGATACCGGGCCAAAAATCCCATCCAGGTGCGCTTTATTTTTAAGCAGGTTCGCCGGTCCCCGATAAAAGTTCCGATACGAATCATGAAGGGCTTGAAGCGAGTTCTGCTTTGCTTTGGCCTGCTCGGCAACTTTCAAAGCATTTAACCATTCGGTTTGATTTTGGTCAACCGTTGCCTGCTTAGCGGTTAGTAACTGCTTTAAATGAGCGCGCTTTTCCTGGACGGCTGCCAAGTCAGCTTTGCTTTGAGCAAGTTGCTGACGTTTTTCGGTGAGCTGCTTTTGTCCGTCAGCCAGTTTCCCAGTCAGCTGAGAAATGCGGGCTTTTTGGGATTTTGCCTGCTCTGCAAGTCGACTTTGATCATGTTGTGACATTGTGAGTTGATTGTTGATTACCGTTTGTTCCTGCATCAAATCAACGTACTGACTCCGCAATTGTTCAATTTTCTTCTCAATTGCCGGGACATTATTGGCCTTGGCCGCCTTTTCAACGGCCACCAGCCCCGCTTGTCCAGTCCTTAAACTATCCTGGGCATGGGAAATGGCTGTCGCAGACTTATCAATTTTTTGCGCCAGTTCGTGAATTTTCGCCGTAGTTGCACTAATTTGATCAGAAATGCGCTTCACATCGGCATTTTTAAAGCTATTTTCCTGAGTTGAGAGTTGCTTCTGACTCGTTAATGTTTGAATTTTCGTATTGATGGCAAGTATTTCAGCATTCCAATCATCAATCTGTTTTCTTCCGGCAGACAATTCTTGTTTAACGGCGTTGCCGGACTGTTCGTTTTGATCGACTTCTTTTTGAATCTTGCTAACAATTTGTTGACTCTGTTTCAACTGATCGGTCGCCTGTTTGATGGCTGCCTGCTGATTCTTAGCTGTCAGAATAAGCTGCTTTTTTTCGAATTCAGCAAGCCGTTTCTTTTGATCCAAGTAGTCAGTTGCTTGACTGCTCTGCTCTTCTAATGGCGCCAAACGGCTCTTGAGTTCCTGGATAATGTCATTGACCCGGTTCAAGTTGTCGGAAGTTTGCAAAATTTCAGTTTGGGCCGTGGTCTTTTGGCGTTTATATTTATAAACCCCCGCCACATTTTCGATGATTGACCGCCGATCAACCGGTTTACTATTAAAAATTTCCTCAACATTTCCCTGGGAAATAATTGAAAGCGTTCCCTGGCCGATGCCGGTATCCATGAATAAATTGGTTACATCCTTCAATCGACACTGCTTTTCATTGATAAAATAAGCACTGTCACCATTCCGAAAGAGTTTTCTTGCAACTTTAATCTCAGTGAAGGAGGAATCCAAATAATGATCCGAGTTATCCAACAACAAAGTGACGGCCGCCATATTTAACGCCCGTCGATCTGCAGAACCCGAGAAAATCACGTCAGGCATGCGCGAGCCCCGCAAATTCTTCGCAGACTGCTCACCTAAAACCCAACGAATTGCCTCGGCAATATTACTTTTACCGCTCCCATTTGGGCCAACAATTCCCGTCATCCCATTTGGAAAAGAAATTTTAGTTTTTTCGGCAAAAGATTTAAAGCCAATGATTTCAATGGATTTAAGTTGCACGGTGTTTCTCCAATCTAAACTAAATTATCTTCTCGTTTATCAAAGTGCTTCAGGGCTTGCTGTGCTGCTTTCTGTTCTGCATCCTTTTTGGAATGCCCAACGCCTACGCCCAACACTTTATGATCAATTGCAACGTTAACCTTGAACAGGCGATCATTTTCCGGCCCGTACTCATCGACTAATTCATAGTCAATATCAACTGGACCATCCTCTTGGGCGAGTTCCTGCAATTCGGTTTTATGATCGAAGAATTCAGCAAACATCCCCTCGTCCAACTTGGGAAAAATCACTTGCTGAACAAATCCCTCAACTACTTTCTTGCCCTGATCAAGGTAGAGCGCGCCGACAAATGATTCAAAAATGTCACAAAGAAGCGAGTCACGATCCCGCGCGCCGGCTTTTTCTTCACCCTTACCAAGCCGAATGTACTTATTAAAATGGCATTCACGCGCAAAGGTACTAAAGCTTTGTTCATTGACCATCGCCGCTCGCAGGCGCGTTAGCCGGCCTTGCGGAAGCTTGGGATAGCGGGTAAAAATATACTCTGAGACAATCAGTTGTAAAACTGCATCGCCAAGGAACTCCAGCCGTTCGTAAAATTTCAAATTTTGATCACGATGTTCATTTACGTAAGATGCTTGGGTAAAGGCCTCATCAAGCAGATCTTGGTCATCCACGTGAATGTTGAAGTCGCGCTTTAACATTTCATTTAATCCTGGTATCAATCAAATGCCTCCAAAAGATTTATTCTCACTGCAATGGGGCAGCGTCCGCATCATTATTTATCCTGATGAGCCATGACGTAATCCACGGCTTCATCAATTGTGTTGAGCTTTTCAGCATCGTCGTCAGAAATTTCAGCATTGAAAGTATCCTCAAGATCAAGAACGAATTCAACAAAATCAATCGAGTCCGCGTCCAAATCCTCACGAAAATTCAAGCTACCGGTAATTTTATCACGATCGATGTCAAATTGGTCGCTGACCAAATCGGCAATTTTATTAAAAACTTCTTTTTTATCCATTATTACACCCATTCTCATTAGTTAATTCAAATCCCATTATATCAAACTATTACTTATTTTTGATACTGTCTTTAATTTGATCCAAATGATCCTTGTGGCTGGTAATATAGTCGTTTAACTCCGGGATCATTTTTGAATCAATGATCTGCTTAATCTGCCCGATTGTATTCTTAACTGTCGGCGCCTTACTGCTCCCGTGAGTCTTAACGACTGGCGCCTTTACGCCCATCAGGACGGCGCCGCCATAACGAGAGTAATCCATTGCTTTGGCGATATTCCCAAAGGTTGACTTCAGCATTGCCGCCCCCAATTTAGATTTGAGGCTTCCGGCCATAATGTTGTCCTTAATCAGGTGCAGCATTGATAGGGCGGTGCCTTCGATACTCTTCAGAACTGCATTACCGGTAAACCCATCGGTCACCACAACGTCAGCAGCCCCGTTTAACAATTCCCGGGATTCAACGTTGCCGGCAAAGTTAAGGTCACCATCGTCTGCGAGCAGATCGTGGACCTTGCGATGATCCATATTTCCCTTATCGGCTTCCGTTCCGTTATTGAGAAGGCCGATCTCAGGATTGGCAACGTTCATGACGTTTTGAGCATAATACTTGCCCATCATCGCGTACTGATACATATTTAAAACTTTGGTATCGGCATTGGCACCAACGTCAAGCATCACAAAGTTTTTCCGGCTGTTCTCAGTAACCACTGGCAGTGTTGTTGCTAAGCCCGGGCGGTCAATCCCCTTAATTCGGCCAATGATAAACAATCCCGCCGCTAAAATAGCGCCAGTGTTGCCGGCAGAGAAAAAGGCGTCCGCTTCGCCATCTTTAACAGCTGTGGCAGCCAAAACCAGGCTCGATTGCTTCTTGGAACGGACCGCCTTAACTGGTTCGTCGCCCATTGCAATGACTTCATCAGCCTGCTTAACTTCAATCCGATCGTCATTTTTCAAATACTTGTTAATTTGGTCAGTCAACCCGTACAGCAAAAAGGTGATGTCTGGATAGGCATCCCGGGCCAGTTCAATTCCTTCAACAATTTCTTTTGGGGCGTAGTCTCCACCCATCGCGTCAACCGCAATTTTCATGTAAGTGAGTCTCCTTAGTCGTAATTAATCGTTTGGTTCATTTGTAAATACTTTGCTAATTGTACATTTTCTGGCTTGGTTTTCCAATCTTTTTCAGCAGTAATATTTTGAGCTTCTTCATTGGCAACCGTTAAAATATTGAGATCTCCGACCGGGTCAGCGACTTTAAAATCAGGCATTCCGGACTGCTTGGCACCGGTAATGTCTCCTTGCCCACGAAGTTCAAGATCCTTTTGCGACAGAAAGAAACCGTTGGTACTGCTTGCGACGGCCTTCATCCGCTGCTTACCGATCTCGTTTTTCGGATCAGCAATCAAAATGCAGTAGGACTGTGTCGATCCCCGGCCAACTCGCCCGCGAAGTTGGTGCAGTTGGGCAAGGCCAAAGTGGTCAGCATCAAAAATTAACATGGTATTGGCGTTGGCAACGTCGACCCCAACTTCAATGACGGTAGTGGCAACCATTACTTGAAATTGGTTATTCTTAAATGCCACCATTGCGTCATCCTTTTCTTGATTGGACATCCGGCCGTGAAGCAAACCCACTTTATAATCGGGTTCAAAAATCGCCCGGAAGCGTTCGAAAATCGCCACCGCATTTTTCATGTCAACGGCTTCCGACTCTTCAATCAACGGCGTGACAACGTATACCTGATTTCCCTGGCGAAGCTGTTTTTTCACAAATCCGATTGCTGAATCGGTCTTGGCTGACTGAATCCAGGTCGTTTTGATTGGCTTTCGCCCGGTTGGCAGCTGATCGATGACCGAAACGTCCATGTCACCGTACATCGTAATCGCCAACGTCCGTGGAATCGGCGTGGCCGTCATCGCCAGCATGTTCGTACTGGTTCCCTTTTGCCGCAATGCCTGTCGTTGGTTGACGCCAAACCGGTGTTGCTCGTCGATAACGGCCAATCCCAAATTGGCATAATGAACGTCATCTTGAAAAAGCGCGTGGGTGCCAACGATTAAATTAACCTCCCCATCAGCGATTCTTGGAAGCATTGATCGGCGGGCAGCGGCAGAAGTGGCCCCCGTTAACAAAACAATATTGACATTGAGGCCGGCAAACATGCTCGCAAAGCTATTGGCGTGCTGCTCGGCCAAAATTTCCGTGGGCGCCATAATGGCCGCCTGTTTGTGGGCACTAATCGCCGCCAAAATTGCAATTGCAGCAACTACCGTTTTGCCACTGCCAACGTCCCCTTGAAGCAGGCGGTTCATTTGAATCGGACGTTTCAAGTCCGCAAGAATTTCGCGAACCACTTTGGTTTGCGCTGAGGTGAGTTTAAAGGGTAATTGAGCATTAAACTTGTCCAAGACTTTGGGATCATAATCAATCTGAGCTGTCGGATCGGTCTTTCGATGAGCACCCTTTAAGATCTGGACCTTCATGGCAAATAAAAAGAATTCCATGAACTTCGCCGTCCGAAACGCCCGCTGAGCAGCCTTGGGTGACTCAGGAAAATGAATGTTTTTGATCGTGTCGTGAAAGGATTCCAGTCGGTAACGACGCCGCAGCGACGCCGGAACAATATCAACCAGGAGTGGTTGATAAGCGTCGAAGGCTAATTTAATCAGCTGCTTAATGGTTGCCTGTTTTACTTCTTTATTTGCTGGGTAAATCGAATCAAAAGAATTGGCCGTCTGAGCGGTCAAAATTTTCATCCCTTGAACGGTATTTCGGGCCTGATTGTAAGTCCCAAAAACGATCACCTCATCGTTGGCGCTCACCTCTTTTTTTAGCCAGGGCTGGTTGAAAAACGAAACGGTGTAGATATTGTCAGCAATCTTAATTCGAAAAACTAACCGACTGCGTTTGCGACCAAAGAACGTCACCGTCGGCTCAGCAATAATGATTCCCTTAACCGTGACTTTTTGCCCATCTGCTGCGGTGGCTAAGTCCTTAATTGACAAGTCGTCATAACGCCGTGGGTAGTAGGTTAACAGATCGTTGATCGTATTGATTCCTAATTTATTAAGTCCAACCAATCGCTTCTGCCCAACGCCTTTTAGAACCCCAACCGAATCCGTTAAGCTTGCCAAATGTCGTCACCCCACTTTCGTTAATCATTTTTGATGCTATGTAAAAGCCCGTCTAGCCTGGTGGCATGGCGAACCTCCTGAACTTATAATTATCCAATCCAATGATAACGGCGAAAAGAGGTTGGGATCCAAAGGGATGTGCCCTTGTCCCAGCCTCTTTAGCTCTCAGTTATTCCACAGAAATCAAAAATGGATAAACTGGTTGATCCCCTTCATGAACCTCAATTTCAAGTTCATCGTCCAACTTGGCAATGCCAGCCTGGACTTGTTCGGCTAATTGTTCATTAGCCCCATCGCCCCAAATAATGGTAATGGCTTCGCTGTCGTCATCCAGCATCTTTTGAACCATCGAAACCGTCGACGTAACCAGGTCATCATCAACGCTGACAATTTTCCCATCAGCAATTCCCATAAATTGGTTTTTCTTAATGTTAATGCCATCAATGCTGGTATCGCGAATGGCGCCGGTAACCTGGCCGGATTTAACGGTTGATAAATTATCTTCCATCGCTTCACGGTTGTCATCCAATGAATTATCGGGATTATATCCCAGCATCGCTGTGATCCCCTGAGAAATGGTCTTGGAATGGACAATTACAGTGGGAATCTCAACAACCTTGGCGGCCTGTTCGGCAGCCAAAAAGATGTTTGAATTATTTGGTAAGATAATCACCTGTTTGGCGTGGGTATTCTCGATTGCGTTGGCAATGTCTTCAGTACTTGGATTCATTGTCTGGCCGCCATTCACAATGTTACTGACTCCGAGTGATTTGAATAATTTATTTAAGCCCTTACCGGATGAAATTGAAATAATTGCGGTATCTGACGACGGCTGGCCCTGACCATTTCCTAAACTTTCGGCCTTTTGAATCGGTGAATCTTCAGGGTCGTCGTTCTCAATGATTGTTTCCTGCTGCAGCCGCATATTGTCGACCTTGACGGTTGCCAGGTCGCCAAACTCCTGACCCCAAGCCAAAACTTTGCCAGGGTGCTCGGTGTGAACATGAACTTTGACGATTTCTTCATCATTGACAACTAACAGTGAGTCGCCAAGTTTGGCCAGGTAATCATAGAATGTTTGGTAGTCAAACTTGCGATCAACTTCCTTACCCTTTCCAATGCGAACCATAATCTGGGTACAGTAGCCATACACGATATCATCAGGATTCAATTTACTTTGAACGCTTTGGTGATGAGCCGCGTCAATCATCTCGGTCATTTCGGCATCGGTTGGTTGATACTCACCATTTTCTTCATCAATTCGGCCGTTTAAAACGTCGTCAAAGGCTTCTAAAACGAACATGAGCCCCTGGCCGCCGGAATCAACAACCCCAACCTGCTTCAAAACAGGAAGCAAATCGGGCGTCTTCTTGAGGGCCTTCTGAGAGTTTTCATAGACCGCGTCCATCACGGCAATGATATCATTGGTCGATGCAGCGGTTTTTTTGCCTGCTTGAGCAGCCAACCGAATAACGGTCAGAATTGTTCCCTCAGTTGGCTTCATAACCGATTTATACGCGGTTTCGGTACCGGCAACAAAGGCATCGGCCAAATCTTGGGCGCTTAAGACCTGCTTACCCTCAGTTGATTTGGAGAAGCCCCGAAAGATCTGGGAGAGAATGACCCCCGAATTTCCTCGGGCACCCATCAAAAGTCCCTTAGCAAGCGACGATGCCAGTTGGCCGACATTGGCGCTGGCATCTTCATTGACATATTTATAGCCACTGGCCAACGACAAACTCATGTTAGTCCCCGTATCCCCATCTGGAACCGGGAAGACGTTCAGTGAATTAATGAAGTCGGCATTTTTATTCAGTTTATTGGATGCAGCTTGAACCATCGCCGTAAATTCGGTGCTGGTAATTTCTGTAACTTTCAACTACTTTTCCTCCTTGGTCAATTTCAGTAATTAGTCTTCGTTCGCCACTTGCACGCCCTGAACAATTACATTGACCGAATTTGCGGTAACGCCAAGCATACTTTGCAAGTCATATTTCACTTTAGACTGAACCGCCTTGGCGACTTCCGAAATTTTATTGCCGTACGCAACAATAATATAGACGTTAATTAGGATCTCGTTGTCCCGCTGCTTAACCTCGACACCCTTAAAATAATTTTCACGGTTTAAAATATCATTCATGTTATCCCGAATTTGGTTTCGGCTTGCCATTCCGACAACGCCGTAGTTATCAGTTGCAGCGCCACCAACCACATTGGCAATGACGTCGTTTTCAATGTCAACTGTTCCAAACTTTGTTTTGATTTTGACGGCCATTTGTGACAGCCTCCTTAAATTAATCTTTCAACATACTAACGATAATTAATATTACCACAATATACAATAAAACCAAAGCAACCATCCCGCCACCTAAATATTAGTGTCAAGTATAATTACTTGAAAGAAAAGTATTGCAATGCCGGGGGGAATATGATAAATTATTCTAGTGTAATGATTCAGAAATTAAGCACTAGCATTTTAAAGAAGGGAGATTTGTTACCCATGGCAAAAGATTTTATCAACGGCAAACGTACTCACTTTGGTAACAAACGTTCACACGCCTTGAACTCAAGTCGTCGCAGCTGGAAGCCAAATTTGCAAAAAGTTCGGATCCTGGTTGACGGAAAGCCAAAGAAAGTTTGGTTATCTGCCCGGACCCTTAAGTCAGGTAAAGTTACGCGCGTTTAATAAAAAGTGGATCGATGTTTAATCGGTCTTTTTTTATTGCCTTTTTTCAGGTTTGAATATCAGCATCGGGCCTGATCAATTTCTGATGATGAACAATCATCACCAATTTAAGAACACGTAAAAACCACACTTTATCACGAAGTGTGGTTTTTAGCTGTTCTGTCACAATTCACTTTTGAATGGACTAGTTCTCTGATGCACCACTGGTTGCGTCAACGTCGCCGCCATCATTGGTTGCTTCGGGAGTATCGACATCCTCCGACGCCCCAGTATCCGCGTCAGTCTTAGAATCAGCATCATTGGATGAAGCGCCGGTTGATGCATCCACCTTCGCGTTTGGATCAGCGACTAATTTCTGCCCGGTTTGTGCAAGATACCATTTGATCGTTGGGATTAAATCAGCGACAAATTCGTTAATCCCAACATAGTCACCGTCCGCATTATGCATCGCTTTGTAATAGTGAACAACAAACCGATCGGGACCGTTGCCTGGTACCGGCATGCTGACCAAATCAGTCTTGCCGGTTCTCAACGCGTGAATGACCGCCTTAACGCCGCGAACAGCCCGTTTTGGATGCACGTTAGCTAACGGATCCCCAGCCTGTCCCGGTGTCCGAGGAGCCAACATCTTTTTAGCATCCGCCATCCGATTGTAGTAAATAAACTGATTATTGCTGTCAGCATAAGTCAGCTCGATCGGCATCGAATTGAGGAAGTAGTTCAGCTGATCAACCGTCAAAATCCCCCGATCCAGTTTTACATAGGTATTACCGTCGACAGCGTTCACCTTTTCAGCAGCTTTTTCAACCCAATCATCCGCCGTCATATCAACGCCTTCGATGGTCGTCTCAATTTTGCCGCTTGCCGTTAAATCTTCATTTTCAGCTTCACCATCATCACCTGTTTTATCATTCATCATGTTGATCACCTTCACAAATTTCAAGAATTTCTGCAGCGTTGATGAAAGAAAGGAAACTGTTTTTTCATCTTTGAGATTGCCATTCTCGTCAAAGGCTTCCTTCACGTTAGCCAGTAAGAACTCATTTCCTGGAAAAACAATGGCGTTGACGCCGGGAGCTTCCAAAATTTGCCGCAAATTTAACTGAGCCCGTGATGAACCCTGTTGGTAATAAGACGCGCCAACAATCATAACCGGTTTACCGGAAAATGGATGGACGTTAAATGACAGCCACTCCAAAGCACTCTTCAAAGCAGCGGTAATCGTATGATTATGTTCAGGGGTTGCGATGATTACCCCATCGGCATTTGAAATTTTTCGATTCAAATACTGGATCGCGCCTGAATTGGTAATATCATTGTCCTGATCAAACATTGGCAGATCGTCAATGCTCAAAATATCAATATCAACAACGTTACTAAAATGGTTGGCAATAAATTCAAGTAAGGTCCGGTTATATGATTTATCCTCAACGGTTCCAGCAATTCCAACTAATTTCATAATTGTTCGCTCCTTATTTTAACCAAAGTCTTCGTGATCCAGCTTTTTAATAGCCACCCGGTTCACATCGGTGGTGTGCCACAATTCTTTTGAAATTTTGACAAATTTCTCAAAGTCGGTAAACAGCGCGTCCAGTTGATCGATCTTCTCCTTATCGGTCAGGTTACCCTGATCATCAAAGGCACTGAGAACGTTGCCAACCAGGTATTCTGAACTCGGCATAATTCTTGCGCCAAGTTCCGGTGAATCCAGCATTTGCCGCAAATGGGCCTGAGCTCTTGAAGTTCCAAGGGCCCCAAACGATGCGCCAATAATCATCACCGGCTTATCTAAGAATGGATGGATCCCGTATGATAACCACTCCAACGCATTCATCAAAACGGCAGGAACAGCGTGATCATATTCTGGCGTCGCGATGATCACCCCATCACTGGCGTCAATTTTTTTGGCAATGTCCTTTGCTCGCTGGGGCACTTCACGGTCTGCCGGCTTGTTAAACATCGGCAGCCCGCTGACTTCAATAATCTCAATGGCCGCCTTTTGATCAAAATGCCGTTTCATAAACTGCAACAGTTGCCGATTGGTTGATTGTTTCGTATTTGTTCCAACCAGTGCAATATACTTATTCATAGAATTTGTCCCCTTTATCTAATTGTCATTAGCTTCAGCACGATTGTTAGCATGCGTTCTCAATATTCGAATTGGTGAATGAGACCATTCAAATTCTTATATCGTATATCAGAATATAATTTTATTATATATCATTTTGATACAAACATCACTAATTATCGTAAAAAATATTTATGAAAATGATTAGATCCCCAATTTACATTTTATTAACAGTGGAAAAGCAATCGGTTTCATTTCCGTTGTAACAGTTAAATCTCGAAACATCAACGTTTTCTGACCGGTTTTTAAATCAGCCTCCCAAAATGACCGAAAAAATGAAATATCTTTCACAATCCCTAGTTCATTATACTAAAAAACGACCAAGACTTCGATGATAATGGCATCAAGCCTTGGTCATTTCTAATTGTAACGATTAATATCTTTGCTTTGAATGACACACATCACGCCGCTAGCGAACTTAAACTTGGCGGTTTCACCTACAAATTCATTACTGGCAAGTGAAATTGGTCGTTTGACCCGATAATCATCCAACCGATACTTTTCATCAAATAGTGTCAGATGATCCATCGGCGTTAGCGCCACAAACGCCAAATACTTTTTATCCGGCTCCTTTTTAATTTCATACTCGCCGGGCAAAAAGAACGTGATGGTGTTTTGCTGATCAATTAAGCGAATTTTTGGTGCAAACGGGCGAAACCGCGGCTCCAATACCATCCACAGATTTGCTAAGAAATGGTCCAGACGACCGCCGGTGGCACCATATATATCAAGACGATCTGCATGGTGTTCCTCAAGGGCGACTTTCAAGCCAAGCTGGGTATCCGTATCATCCTTTTCCGGAATTGACTGGCGAATATCCTTCACGTGAGTTTTTACCAACTGCAATTCGTTTGGTTTTAATGAGTCGAAATCACCAATTGCGACAATTGGATCAATGCCCATATCAATCAGGTGCAGGTTCCCCCGATCAATTCCGATCCAATCGCCCTTCACACGGCCAGCCTTTAAATCAGCCGGCCATAAATCAATCGGTCCACCGACCAAAAGATTGAGTACTTTCATTATTTTGTCGCGTCCTTCAATGCTTGAATTCGCGATACTGGCGCATCGGCGTCGAAAATGTACGAGCCGGCAACGGCAACGGTTGCCCCTGCTTGATAGGCGCCGACAACGGTTTGATCATTCACCCCGCCGTCAATTTCAATATCGAACTTAAGCCCCTGGTCCTTCTTAATCTTATCTAATTCAGCAATCTTTTTAACCGTTTCCGGCAAAAACTTCTGACCACCAAATCCTGGGTTAACCGTCATCACTAAGACTTGATCAACCATGTATAGAACCGGTGTGATAGCCGAAACCGGTGTTCCAGGATTGATGACAACCTCAGCTTTGACGTTTTTATTTTTGATCATCTGGAGTGCCCGGTGAATGTGGGGTGTCGCTTCGGTGTGAACGCCGATAATATCCGCACCAGCGTCCGCAAAGTCATCGATGTATCGTTCCGGATTCTGGACCATCATATGAACGTCCAATGTCAGATTGGTAATTGGCTTAATCGCCTTTACCCACCCTGGGCCGTAAGATAATGCCGGGACAAACGCGCCATCCATGATATCAATATGGAGCAGCTCGGCACCCCCCTTATCAACCATTTCGATATCTCGCTGTAAATTAACGTAGTCCGCACTCAAAATTGATGGCGCAATCTTAATCATATTCAACTTCCTCACTTTTTATAATTTGGTTTTCGGTTCTTAATATCAGTATACAACTGTAAATAATTTTCGTAACGACTTTTCATAATTTTATTTTGCTGCACCTCTAATTTAACTTCGCAATCCGGCTCATTAACGTGCATGCAGCCCCTAAATCGGCATTTAACGCCAGCGCGTTTAAATTCCGGGAAATAGTTGGTTAATGCCCGAAAATCAATATCAAACGTATCATACGATGAAAATCCAGGTGTATCAGCAATCAAGCCGTCATTGACATTCAATAACGCAACCCGTCTGGTTGTGTGCTTACCCCGATTAAGGGCGGTGGAAATTTTTCCGGTTTCCAAGTTGAGATCAGGCGCCAAATGATTGAGCAGCGTTGATTTACCAGCCCCGGTTTGGCCCATGATCACATTTTCCTTATTTGAAAATAATTTACGCAATTCCGTCAACGCATCGCTTGAAAATGCCTGTTCCGGAAAAATGACATCGTATGGAATTGCCCGATACCCCGCCACAACTGTGGCTAATTTTTCCCGCTGTCGAGCGGTTAAAAGATCGCTCTTAGTGAAATAAATGACCGGTTGAATCCCACTCATCTCAAGGGCGATTAGCTGACGGTCAAGCAGATTAGTTGAAAATTCCGGCTGGGTTGCCGCTGTGGCCACAATTGCCTGATCAATGTTGGCAATTGGCGGCCGAACCAACGCATTCTTTCGTGGTAACACACTCAGAATGTAGCCCTTGTCACCATCCTCAATCTGAAACTCAACGTCGTCACCCACCAAGGGCGTAATTTTCCGTTTTCGAAAGTTCCCCCTGGCACGAGTCCGATACAATTTGCCGTCTTCAGCATGGACATCATAGAAGCCCGCCAAAGACTGATAAATTTTTCCCTTTAGCAATTAATCACCTCTCTAACAAAAAAAGTTACTTCGCCCTTTATTATACAGACAAGTAACTTTATTTTGCAGTTTTTTATTAGTGGGAATCGTACGTAATATTATTATCCCTTAAAATGGTTTTCCCATCGCGAACCACTTTATAACGGCCAGTTTCATTCTTAGTCAACTTAAATGGCAGCATCACCGTCGTATCTTTGGTGATCACCATCTGCTTGTAAACGGTTGAAAAATCATGGTCATGGTCCTTTAGATAGATAAGCACGACGTTTTCACCCGAACCGGTTGTACTACTTGCAGTTTCAGAATCACTCTGATCGGATGGCGTTTGCGCCTGGACACTTCCGTTAAGACTTGACTCAGATGACGATTCATCGGTGGCATTTTGGAAGTAGGGAATGGTGACCTTCACATTAAAACTTTTGATTTCATCTTGAGATTTTGCTTTTGGCCCTCGTGATAACCAAACGGCAACGTTTCCCCCCTGCTGAATGCTCGTTTGCGCGGCGGGTGACTGGCTGACAACCTTCCCCTTTGCCTCTCGGTTAGAATAAACGTAGTCAAAGGTTGGATTAAGCCGTTCCTTATTTGCATAGGACACAACCTGGGCCTTAGTCATCCCGGTCAAGTTCTTCAAAATGACCTGTTGGATACCGGTTGAAACAACAAATGTCAGCGTGTGGGTCTTCGGATTGACGCGGTCACCAGCCGCAAAGTCTTGCTGGAGAATCTTACCAGAACGAAATGTCCCGGATGGCGCATTTCGCCGGCGAACTTTAAATCCTTGTGCTTCCAACTTGCGCTTCACTTCGCTGTAATCCTGGCCGACATAATTATCAAGCCGAACTTTCTTGATCCCCGAACTAACAACCAGGGCAACCCGGGTATTTTTCTTGACCCGGGTATTTTCCTTGGGGTCAGAAGAAATGACTCGATTACGGTCAACCTTGACGCTGTGCCGGTATGTGACTTTGCCAACTTTCAGGTCAGCACTCGTCAATTTTTCAGTGGCATCACTTCTTAACGTGCCTGTGATCACCGGCACGGTTGTTCGGCTATTTGCACTCACTAGGAAGATGACTGCAAAGACAAGGACAAGAAACCCAATGATTCCGGCAATTAGCCAGCGGCGCCGATGACGAAATCGACGACGCTTGGGCGCTTTTTCAGCTGCTGGCTGAGTCGCTTGCCCATCCTTAGCCGCCGGCGACTGGTTTAACATCTCGTTTTCAGGCAGTGCTGAAAACGGCATCACCCGGGTTTGTTCGTTAAGATCATTTTCAACTTGGGGAACTTCAAATTTGGGTTCGTTCGCCCGGGATTTATCGAGCGATGTATTCAAATCAGCCGCCAAATCACCAACCGTCTGATAGCGGTCCTTAGGATCTTTGGTGGTTGCTTTCAAGACAACGTTTTCTAAAGCCTGCGGAATTCGCGGATCAAAGTCCCGGACCGACGGCATCGGCTCCTGAGAATGTTTAATGGCAATGGAAACCGCCGTGTCCCCATTGAAGGGCACCTTGCCAGTCAACACTTCGTACAAAATAATTCCCAGCGAATAGATATCTGATTGCTTGGTGGCCATCTGCCCCTTGATCTGTTCCGGTGACAGATAGTGAATCGACCCAATAATGGACTTGGTCTGGGTCATTGTATCTTCACTTTCAAGCCGTGAGATGCCAAAATCAGTAATCTTGATATACCCATTCTTATCCACCAAAATATTCTGCGGCTTTAAGTCTCGATGAATAATATTGTGACGGTGAGCCTCACCCACCGCCGAACAAATTTGCTCCATAATGTCGACAACTTGAGCGTAGGGAATTGGAAAATGATCTTTGATGTATTGCTTCAGGTCTTCACCATTCACGTATTCCATTACCAGGTATTGCATCCCCTCAACTTCGTCAACGTCATAAATACCGACGATGTGGGGGTTATCCAGCTCAGTTGCCGCTAAGGCTTCATGTTGGAACCGTTTCTTGGCTTTAGGATTGTCCCGAAAATCTAATCGCAGCAATTTGACCGCAACCTCACGATCCAAAATAAGATCCTGCGCCAAATAAACGTCGGCCATTCCGCCCTCGCCCAGGCGATCAACGATTTTGTAACGGCCGTTGAGAACGTATCCCTTATTCATCTGGCATCACCTCCGAATCAGCATACGCGATCAAGACCGTGATGTTGTCAAGGCCGCCATTCTGATTTGCCAGGGCAACCAACTGATTGCACTTTGACTGAATATCATCATCCTGATGGAGAATTGTTTCAATATCATGGTCATCAACCATGTTTGTCAACCCATCAGTGCACAATAAGATTTGATCGTTGGGCTTAATGGCATACGCTTTGAAATCAGCTGTTGAATCATCATTGATTCCCAAGCTTTTGGTGATGATATTTTTGTAAGGGTTATTCTTGGCTTGGTCAGGCGTGATATCCCCGTGCTTCACAAGTTCATTAACGTAGGAATGATCCTCAGTAATCTGGGTTAATTTACCATCCGAGAAAACGTATCCGCGACTGTCGCCAATATTTGCGATCAAACTGTCGTTACCGTCAATAATTGCGGCAACCATTGTGGTCCCCATATCTTTCAAGCGCAGATCGGAATTGGATTGATCAATGATGGCGGTATTTTCCTGCGCGAGTTTGTCAGTAAACCACTGCTGGAAGTCGTCCAATTCGGTAATAGTCGTTTTTTCAAAACTACTCCCAATGCGGGTGACCACCATTTGAGAGGCGACCTCACCGGCATTATTGCCACCAATGCCGTCACTAATCAGCCCCATAATCATCCCGCTTTGATTTTCAAATTTTCCAACCGCATCTTCGTTTTTATCGCGAACCTTCCCGGTTGACGATTGATAGGCAATTTGCATATTGTATCAGCTCCGTTATGATTTTCTAACCATTGAGCAAACGAAGAACCCGTCCGAATCGAAATCATCAGGATAGATATTCAGCATCCCGTTCTCATCGGTTTTCAGGTCCATGTCGGTCTTGGTTGGTTGAACTTCAAACTCGGGATGCGCGTCAATGAATTTCGCGATGACCCCTTGGTTTTCCTGCCGCACAATGGTACAAGTACTATACGTAATCGTACCACCTGGTTTGACTTTGTGGGCGACGGCCGCAAGAATTTGACCCTGAATTTCAGCCAAATGATTGACGTCGGCCATTGTCTTATCGTAGCGAATTTCGGGTTTCCGTCGCATCAGTCCAAATCCGGTACATGGCGCATCAACCAGAATATGGTCAAAAAATTCATCGTCAAACTGTTCATCGACCTTACGTGCATCCAGGGCATGGGTTTCGACGCGCTCACTCAATCCAAGCCTCTGGGCATTGTGATTGACGTTGCGCAATTTGTTTTGGTGAATATCTAAAGCCACAACCCGGCCCTCTTTGAGATTAGCCGCAATTTGAGTGGTTTTTCCCCCGGGCGCACTGCAGGCATCTAAAATCAGATCATCGGCCTTAATTGGCATGGACTCAACCGGTAACATGGCACTTTCGTCCTGAATAGCAACCAATCCATCATCAAAGAACGAACTGTGCAGAACTTGGCCCTTCTCAAGGACCAGGCCCTCACTGGCCACTTCGCTGGGATGCGGGTCAAAGCCGGCTTTACTGAGCTGACCCAATAAATCTGATTTGGAAATTTTATGTTTATTAACGCGAACTGACTGTTTTGGCGCGCGGTTTAAGGAACGAAAGATGGTCGCTGCCTTTTTTTCACCCAGCTGATCCGACACCAATTTAACCAGCCACTGCGGAACACTGGTCTGAATGGAAAGCCGTTCAAGCGGATCTTTAATATCGCTTGGATTTGAAAGTCCCTTGCGATCCATTTGATGTAAAATCCCGGTTACAAAACGTCTGGTACCATCGTGACCCATTGACTTGGCAATTTTAATCGACTCATCAAAAATGGCCCGTTTGGGAACCCGATCCAGATATTGAAGCTGATACATGGCGCTGTAAAGTAATTCTTTGACCCAATTCTCGGTCTTTTCCGGTTCCTTGATAAAGGGTGCTAATTGATATTCTAAAGTTAACCGGTGTTGAATGACGCCGTACACAATTGTAGTAAACAGTCCCTTATCGACGTCACTCATTGAGGTTGACTCGATAACCGAATTAATTTGAAGATTTGAATAGGACCCGTTACTGGTTCGCATGAGCGTGCGTACAGCCAGTTCGCGGGGATTATTTGTTTGATATTTCATTAATTAATCACCTTTTGGCCTACCTTTAGCGCTTGACCAGCACCGTTTAGATAGTCCGTAATCGTCTGCCGGGGTTTGCCAGCAGGTTGAAGTTCCAAAATTTCCAAAGTTGTGCCATTTCCGGCCGCAATCTGGAGGTGGTGCTTATCCTTATGAACCAGTGTTCCCGGGGCAGCTTCAGTCGTCTGTTCATTAACGGCCGTCTGCCAAATTTTGGTCCGTTTGCCATTAAGAATGGTATACGCCGTTGGATCCGGTCGCAGAGCCCGGACCTTCGCATCAACCAAAAACGCTGATTTGGTAAAGTCAAGCTGTTCTTCATCCGGCTTAATGGTCGGCGAAAAAACAACCTGTTCCTCAGCTTGGGGAACCGCATTCGCGTCACCAGCAACCAACTTTGGCAAAACGGTGAGCAGCAAATCCCGACCAACAAGACTTAACTTAGCAAACATCGATTGGGTATCATCCGTATTCTCGATGGGAATCGCCTTTTGGGCTAATATATCCCCAGCATCCATTTTCTTTACCATGTAAATAATGCTGACGCCGGTCTGCTTATCGCCGTTCATAATTGCATATTGAACGGGAGCGCCACCCCGGTACTTTGGAAGCAGGGAGCCATGAACGTTAACGGCCGCAATTTTAACGGCGTTTAATAATTTTGTTGGTAAAAATTGCCCAAAGGCAGCCGTCACGATGAGATCCGGATGCCAGTCAATAATTTGTTGCATTTCCGGGCTGCCACCGATCTTTTGCGGCTGCAATACCGGAATGTTTAATGACGTTGCTAATTTTTTGATTGGCGATTGTTGAATCTGCCGCTTTCTTCCCACCGGCCGGTCCGGTTGAGTAACGGCCGCCAAGATCTGATAGTGATGATCCACTAAGCCTTGAAGGATGGGCACGCCAAAACTGGGGGTTCCCATAAATACTACTGTTGTCAATACAATCGTTTCCTTTCCAACATCAATTACATAAAATCTAACGGTTCATTATCAATGGCAATGTAAAAATCGTGTCGCTGCTTTGATTGGTAATTCGTCAGAATCGTATCTAAACTCTGGGTTAACGCCGGTTCTTTTCGGTATTTAATGATGATCTGATAATAATATCGATTATCAATTCGTTTGATTGTTTTCGGTGTCGGGCCGAGAACAATTGCGGCGTCGGTCAGATGATTTCGTAAGTATTTGGCAATCTGATGCATCTCATAAGCAGTCTGCTTTTCACTGGGTGAATTTCCCGTGATCTTAATCGTATAGTAATATGGCGGATATTTACCGAGATGACGAACGCGCATTTCAGTTTGATAGAATTTCTCGTAATCCTGAGTCTTGGCCAACTGAATCGCGTAATGATCAGGGTTAAAAGTCTGAACAATCACTTCACCAGTCTTATCAGCCCTCCCGGAACGGCCAGAAACCTGCGTCAGCAATTCAAACGTCCGCTCACTCGAACGAAAATCCGGAAACTGCAGGCTGGAATCCGCATTCAAAACACCGACAAGGGTAACGTCAGGGAAATCAAGCCCCTTCGCAATCATCTGCGTCCCAAGTAGAATGTCGGCTTTATGCGCTCCAAATTGATTGATAATTGCTTCATGCGACCCTTTTTTACGGGTTGTATCAACATCCATTCGGAGTACCCGGGCATTTGGAAACTGCTCTTTAACCTGTTCTTCGAGCTGTTGGCTCCCAACCCCATAGTGGCGAATTCGTTTACTGTGACATTTGGGACAAACCGTTGGGATCGGTTCACGGTGACCGCAGTAGTGACAATTTAGCGTCTGCGTATCCTTATGCATCGTTAATGAAATGTCACAGTTAGGACACTGGGGAACATAACCGCAGTCCCGACACATAATAAATGACGAATACCCCCGCCGATTCAGCATCAAGATGATTTGTTCTTTTTTAGCCAATCTGTCGGCAATTAACGTTGCTAACTCCTTGGACAGGATACTGTGATTATGGGCAATTTCGCGCTTCATATCAACAACCGTCACGTGAGGCAATGCGTGATTGTTGAATCGATGAGGAAGCGTGATTAAGTGATAAACACCCTTCATTGCCCGGGCACGGGACTCTAGTGACGGCGTTGCACTTCCGAGGACAACTGGACAATGATTATACGCCGCCCGCCATTTTGCAACGTCCCGAGTCTGATAACGCGGGTCGTCAGTCTGCTTGTAGCTGCCGTCGTGCTCCTCATCCATGATAATGAGACCAATATTTTTCAGCGGCGCAAAGATTGCCGAGCGAACGCCAACCACGACCTTCGCCTGACCGGAAGAAATTCGCTGCCACTCGTCGTAGCGTTCACCGTTGGACATGGCACTGTGAAGCATGGCCACCTGATCGCCAAATCGACTCCGAATTCGCCCAACAATTTGGGGCGTCAGCGTGATTTCGGGCACTAACATCAGGGCGGTCTTCCCAATTTTTAACGCGTGAGCCATCGCCTGCAGATAAACTTCCGTTTTCCCGGAACCCGTCACTCCTTCAACAAGAAAAGTCGTATCGGTTTGCTGCTCAATCGCCTGATCGATGGTTTTAACGGCAACCCGCTGATCATCATTTAAATCAAGCGGCAGGCTTTTTTTAACTGGCTGGAAAAACGGATTACGATTCCGCCGGACATTTGTCTGCTTGACCCATCCCTTTTCCAATGCGGTTTTAATCACCGGACGGCCAACACCAACTTGTGCAAGCTCGGTGCGTAAAAAAGCCTTGGTTGGTTGTTCGTGAAGCATCAACAGTAATCGACGCTGCGCAATCGCCCGCTTGCTAACTCCCGAAATAGCCGCCTGAAGAGCCTTGGCGGATAACTGATTGGTATACGCCTTCATCAGAAGGGGCTTTGAATGATGAGCTAATTCATAGTGAACTTGAATTTTATCAGCACGGCGTAGTTTTAGAATCAGCGCAATCGTTCGACTATCAAAATGCTGGCGGTCATAATCAACTTCATTTTCCCCGTGAAAAATCTGGGGATAAGCGTCGCGAACACTGTCGTTTGCCAGTAGCTTCTTTCTAAATTTTGTGCGCATCCCCCCTGGCAGCATTGTTTGCAGACAGTTAATCTCAAAGGAAAACGTTCGGGCCGCCATCCAATGAGACAGTGCCAAGAGTTCTGGGGTAACGACTGGGGAGAGGTCAACGAGTGAACTTAAATTTTTGAGTCGGCCGTTAAATTCAGAATGGTCGGTAATCCCAACGACAAACCCAGTCACCTTACGCGGACCAAATGGCACCTGCACCCGCATTCCAGGTTGAATCTGATTACTCAAATTTTCAGGAATCGAATAACTGTACGGATTATTAGTTTGCCGGGTTGGGATATCAACAATCACTTCTGCAATCTGCAATTTTTCCTCTCCTTTCGTTCGAATCGGCTGGCTGAGCATTAAAGCTTCTGACTAATAATTGCGATTAATGCTTCAGCCACTTTGGATTTACTTTCAAGTGGCGTCTTCTTTTGCGAACCATCGGCAAATAAAAACGTGACTTGATTATTATCTGAATTAAACCCGATTTTTTGATTGGAAACGTCGTTAGCGACAATTAAATCCAAATGCTTACTTTTGATCTTTTTTTCAGCGTTGGCGATTAAATCAGTCGTTTCAGCAGCGAAACCAATCACTAACTGGCCCGGCCGTTTCGACGCTCCAACGGTCTTAAGAATATCGGGGTTGCGAACGAGTTTGAGCGTCATTGTTTCATTTTGAGCCGTTTTCTTGATTTTTTGATTGGCAACTTCTGCGGGCCGGTAATCAGCGACCGCGGCGGCCATAATTAAAACATCAGCCGCCTCAAAAGCCGCTTGGACGTTCTTCAAAAGCTCCCGGGCAGTCTGAATATGAACGACCTTCACGCCCTTCGGTGCTGGCAGTACTGTGTTAGCCGCAATTAGGGTGACATCAGCACCAGCCCGTTGCGCAGCCTGAGCAATCGCGTAACCCATCTTTCCAGAAGAATGGTTAGTTAGGTATCGGACTGGATCTAACGGTTCTCGGGTCCCCCCGGCGGTAACAACAACTCGCTTACCGGCCATGCGGTGATCCGATCCCAGTTCATGCGCATCCAACCATTTAACAATGGCTTCTGGTTCAGGAAACCGGCCCTTACCAACATAACCTTCTGCCAAGAAGCCCTCAGCAGTTGGCATAATCTGAATCCCCGCACTTTCCAACGCACTCAGATTACGCTGAGTCGCGGCATTTTCAAGCATGTGAACGTTCATTGCGGGGACAACAAAAATTGGGGCTGTCGTGGCCAGTAATGCGGCGGTTACCACGTTATCGGCAATGCCATTTGCCATCTTGGCAATCGTATTTGCGGTAGCAGGGGCTACAATGGCAATGTCGGTGGAATCAGCCAAGGCAACGTGGGGAATCAGTTTGGGATCATCACTGACAAAATCCGTTGTGATCACGCGATTTTTACTTAAACTCTCAAACGTCATGGGACTAACAAACTGTTGGGCTGCCTTGGTCATCACAACGCGAACATCATTATGGCTTTTAACCAGAAGACGCGTCAAAGTTAATGCCTTGTAGACCGCAATGCTGCCGGTTACGTACAGTGAAATCCGTTTATTTTCAAACACATCGGTCACCACCCTATCATATTCATTGTCAATTGTACCAAAACTCAATTCCGGTGTGGGAGGATTTAAGAAATCCAAAAAAATGGCCATGAACAAAAGTTTTTGTCCCGGCCATCTCACACGTGTGTCAAGCTAGTGAATGCTAGCTAAAGTCTTGTTTGTTCGGATCAATCTTCAAAACGCCCGCAGCAATTTCTTCAAAAGCCTTTCCAACTGACTTTCTTGATTTGTAACTGTCAAGAAGCGGCTTTGCCCCGGCATCAAGTTCATGAGCTCGCTTACCGGCAAGCATAATCAAAGAATATCGAGAATCGATTTGATCTAATAGTTTATCAACTGATGGGTAAAGTAACATAATTAATCTTCTCCTAACATTGATTCGTAATCGGGCATCACTCTGGCAACCCGGAGGCGTTCACTTCGGATAATGGCTTTAATGCGGTCAACTGCCAACGGTACCTTATCATTTAACACGGCGTAATCGTAATTGCGCATCATGCTAATTTCGCCAACTGCCTTTTTGATCCGCTTATTAATCACATCCATCTTGTCAGTCCCGCGACCAATTAATCGATGTTTAAGCGCCATCAAATCCGGCGGTGTTAAGAAGACAAAGACCGCATCTGGACAATTTGCCCGGACCTGCATGGCTCCGTTGACTTCAATTTCCAAAAAGACGTCCTTACCGGCTTCCAAAGTCTTATTAACATATTTTAATGGGGTGCCGTAGTAATTGTCAACGTACTTGGCATACTCCAGCATTTCACCATTTTGAATATTCTGTTCGAACTGTTCCTTGGAAACGAAATAGTAGTCAACCCCATTTTTTTCACCTTCACGAGGCTTTCTGGTCGTCATTGAAGTTGAGTACTCAAAGTCAACATCCGGTTCTTCAAAAAGTGCTTTTCTGACAGTTCCTTTGCCAACCCCAGACGGACCGGATAAAACAATTAACATTCCTCTTTTTGCCATCGTTAAAATCCCTTCAAATATCTGTAGTAACAATCATTATCGTTCATTTGGCCACATTTTACAAGTCAATTCACGCTTTCACCGCGAATCATAAACTATTTTATATTAGGGGTTGATATTTAGAACGACTGTTCGTATAATGAAGTCACAAACAAACGTTCGGAGTGAGACAAAATGCAGAACAACCAATCCTATTTAGCAGAAATTCGCGATACCGTTAAGAACAACTACCGTCACTTCTTTGCCCTCGACGACATGTCGACCCAGCCAACTCAATTACCGCAGATGCCGGAATTCCAGATTCAACTATTCATCAGCCGGGCTTTGAAAAATCATTTTCCAATTAATATCCAGTTTAATGATCATTCCCCAGAAATGAGCGGTAACTTATCAAAACTGACCAATGAGCGATTCTTGCTCACAGACAGTAATCAGCATATTACCAGGATCCTCAACATTCTCGAAATCAAAGCAATCAAACGGGCATAGTTACGTATACCAACTAATCATTTGGTAGCGGGATACCGGATAAGTGTAATCAACACTTATCCGGTATCCCGCTTTTTTGGATTACTGGCGAATTTTCGCTTTTTCTTCATCCGCTAACCGAATTAACTCACTGGCATGCTCCTTGGTTAATTTGGTAATCGCGGTTCCAGACAGCATCCTTGAAATTTCACTGACGCTTTGAGCTTGATTCAACTCGTTAATTGTGGTGACCGTTCGTCCGTCATGAACCTGTTTCTGAATAAAATAGTGGTGATCGCTCATTGCAGCCACCTGCGGCAGATGCGTGATGCAAAGAACCTGGGACTTCGTGGAAATGGTATAAATCTTGTTTCCCATTGCTTGAGCAACTCGCCCAGATACCCCGGTGTCAACCTCATCAAAAATGATTGAGGTAACGCCAGCCGCCTTGGCAAACATGGTTTTCAGCGCCAGCATAATTCGGGAAAGCTCACCGCCTGAGGCAGACTTAACTAATGGCAGCATCTTTTCACCAGGATTAGTTTGAATGTAAAACGCAACCTGGTCGGCCCCCATGCGGTTTAGTGTCGTATTCTGTTTAAAATGAACTTCAAAGACGGCCTTATCCATGTAGAGATCTCTGAGCTGTTGATGAACCGCGCGTTCCAATTCTTTGGCGTAACGCCGACGAATATCCGCAAGCTTCTTGGCATTTTTAATTAGTGCCTGCTTAATTGTAGCCAACTGTTGCTCCAAATCATCATTGTCGGCAGCATCGCCGGACATCTCGCGTAATTCAGCCTTGATCTTCTGTAAATATTGAAGGACTTGATCGACCGAATCGCCATACTTATGTTTTAACTGGTGAATAGTGGTTAATCTCGCCTGCACCTGATCCAATCGGTCCTGATCGAATTCCAGATTATTAAGCTGATCTGATATTTGACTGGCAACATCTTGAAGTGTGTAGAATGCACCTGACAGATCGTCGGAAATTTGCTTAAAGTCAGGGTCCAGATCCTCAATATCCTGCATCGAACTCATTGACGTCCCAATGGCATCCAATGACGAATTATCGTCACCACTAATCCCCTCATAACTGTTTAAAAGGGCATCATGAATTTTTTGAAAATTATTGAGGCGGTCTCGTTCAGCGGTTAACTCTTCATCCTCGTTTTCGTGAAGATCGGCGGCCTCAATTTCCTTAATCTGAAATTTCAGCATATCCACTCGCTGAGCCCACTCTTTTTCATTCTGGTGCTTTTTCTCATCAATTTCTTGAAGCTTAACAAACTGATCGTAGTCATTCTGATACGCGGCCAAAATCGGTTTAATTTCGTCTTCAGCAAAGTCATCCAGTAATTGAATATGCCGCTCCGGCTTCATCAACTCCTGGTGCTCATTTTGGCCTTGAATATCCACAATTGTTTCGCCAATTCGCCGCAGCGTGGCAATATTAATCATCATGCCATTGACCCGACAACTATTGCGGCCACTGGCAAATATTTCCCGTTCAATAATGACGTTCCCATCACTGTGATCAATTCCCAGTTCATCAAGAATCTGATATGTAGGATTATCATTACTAAGAATAAAGTTACCCTGAATAATTGATTTCTTTGCCCCGGTCCGGATTAAATCGTGGGACCCGCGACCACCGACTAATAAACCGACCGCGTCGATAATAATCGACTTGCCCGCGCCGGTTTCTCCTGTTAAGACTGTCATTCCGGATTGGAATTCAATATCAAGGTGTTCAATAATTGCAAAGTCAGTAATTGATAATTCAAGTAACATTTTTAAACCCTCTCAAATGCTTGTAGAATTGGCGATTAAAATTTAGGCACCAATCATCCCGTCAATCCGTTCGCGAAAGGCAACGGTATCCGCATCGTTATTGCAAACGATCAGAACTGTGTTGTCATCGCCAATTGTGCCAAAAATTTCCCGATAATTCATTTGACCTAAAAGACTTGAGATAACCGGCCCACTTCCTGGCAGAACGTTAATAAAAATAAATTTATCCATTGATTTAACTGAGACAAATGAATCCTTCACCGTTTGGATTAGTTTTTTTTCGGTATCGACATTTTTTTGAGTCGGCAAGCTGTAGCGATAGCCACCGGTAATTGATGGTACTTTCACCAGCTGCATATCCTTAATATCACGGGAAACCGTTGCCTGGGTTACCGTGACGTTTTCCTTTGCCAACAAGGTAACGAAATCCTCTTGCCGTTGAATATCGTTACTGACTAACAACTGTTTAATCAACCGCTGTCTTTCTTTTTTATGCATCCGCCCACCTCCAACAAATATTGATTCCGATCACGATTTCTTTAATTCAGAATAAGCGTTTTCAATCACTTTATCAATCGAAACCTGGGGATTCATTCGCGGTTCATCAACTGATTGGAGTTCAACCAGGAATTCAATGTTGCCAGCCCCACCCTTGATTGGAGAAAAATCAAGATGTTCAACCGAATAGCCGGCAGAAACCGCAAAGTTCAGGATTTTCTCCAACACCATTTTATGAACGGCCGGATCATGGACAATGCCATGTTTGCCAACGTTTTGCTTACCCGCTTCAAATTGAGGTTTAATCAAAGCAACCACCCGGCCATTGTGAACGATGATCTTCTTTAATGGCGGCAAAATTAATTCAAGAGAAATAAAGGATACATCAATTGACGCAAACTGAGGTTGGCCGTGGGTAAAATCATCCAATTTGCTGTACCGAAAGTTAGTATGCTCCATGACAACAACTCGCGGATCCTCTCGCAATTTCCATACGAGCTGGTTGCTGCCGACATCCAGAGCATAACTGAGTTTAGCACCATTTTGCAGCATCACGTCGGTAAATCCGCCGGTAGATGAGCCAATGTCGAGAACCGTCAGCCCATTGACACTGATATTAAAAACTTTGAGGGCCTTTTCAAGTTTTAGCCCGCCCCGGCTAACGTACGGCATTGGCTTGCCCTTTAAATGCAGCTCCGTGGACACCGGAATCTTCACGCCTGGCTTATCCAAACGCTCTTCGTTATCCCCGAGAATCTCACCAGCCATGACGGCCCGTTTCGCTTTTTCTCGTGTATCAAATAATCCCTGAGTAACCAATAATACATCAACCCGTTGTTTTTCCATGACGTTTTTCATCCTTAATTGCAAAATAGCTACAAAAATCCTTTAACAGTGATGTGTCGATCGACAAATCCCGTCCTGCTTGATCGATGGCTGAAACTGCCTGGCCAACCACTTGATCAAGAGCCTGGTAAGCTTTGGTTAATCCCATCAGGTTAGGATACGTATTTTTCCCAGCGTCCTGATGAACGGGCTTGCCAATTGTCTTTTCATCACCAACAACATCCAAAATGTCATCATAAATTTGAAAAGCTGCCCCGAAGTTTTCGGCAAATTTTAAGAACGATTGACGCTGAAAGCCTGGGACTTTCGCCATAATAAGCCCGGCTTCAACTGCATATCGAATCAACGCCCCCGTTTTGTTACGGTCAAGCTTCTGCAGCTTTTCAAGATCTAATCGGGTCCCCTCAAATTCAATATCATCAGCCTGACCTGAAACCATTCCGTGGGGCCCGGCAGCCTTGGCAAGAGCAAGGGTCATTTCGGCATGCAGATCATCGCTTAGACGGTTATCAACCAACCACTGGAAAGCCAGGGCCTGTAAGCCATCACCAGCCAAAGTCGCCATGCCGGCACCAAATTTAACGTGATTCGTTGGTTTGCCCCGCCGCAAATCATCGTTATCCATTGCTGGAAGATCATCATGAATCAGTGAGTAGGAATGCATTAATTCCAACGCGCTTGCCGCCTTTAAGACGTCGTCATCAATTGACTGGCCCAAGGTGGTTAAGGTAGCCAACGTTAGTAATGGTCGGAGCCGTTTGCCGCCTGCATTCACAGAATAGCTCATGGCTTCGGCGAGCCGGGTCTGATCCGTATCCTTTGCAATTTGGGTTTCCAAAACCTTATTAATTTTGGGGACCCACTCACTCGTAAAATTAGTCAGCCTGTTGCCCATCTTCATCATCCTTTGACTGCTTCGGCTTCTCGAATGCGACTTCATGACCGTCATCATCCATCATTTTTGCCATGGTATGTTCAGCGGTTGTCAGCGTTTTTTGTAGGTCTTCGCTCAGTTCAATGCCGGTTTTAAACTTACTCATTGAATCTTCAAGAGAAACGTTTCCCTGTTCCAGCTGATTCACAATTGTCTCCAACTTCGCCATTTTCTGTTCAAACGTTTCACTGTCTTGCTTGTCCGCCATATTAATCATCCTCTTTTCCGTGTTCAATTTGATCAACCGTCGCGTTCACAATCCCATCTGAAAAATGGACGTTAATGGTTTTTGATTTGAGGTCAGCAACCCGACTGACAAAATGGTTGTTTTCGTCGGTCGTGTAAGTATAGCCCCGTCTCAAAATTTTTAGAGGGCTCAGATGGTCAAGGGCGCTCACCAGCATCTGATACCTTTGCCGATCATCGGATACCCGCTTGGATTGTTGTTGGCTGAGTTTTAAAACCAAAAAGCGTAACCGTTGGCGCTGGTCATTAATCGTGTGGGTTGGGGCAACCATTTTTAACCGCATGGTGAGCTCGGAGAGTTGATTTCGCCTGCCGCTGGTAATCTTATCAGATTGATTTTTTAACCGCTGGCTCAACAGGTCTAGTTTTTGTGAAAGCGTTTCGTAAAGGCGCTCGGGAGATGTGAAAATCGGTGATTGCCGCAATCGCTTGAGACGAAGCTCTAACTGTTGAAGAATTTGGTATTCCGCGTTAATGACCCGGTTTTGACTTGTTTTAAGATCCACAAGCACCTGATCAAGTCTGGGAACCGCAAGTTCAGCAGCGGCCGTTGGTGTAGCGGCCCGCACATCAGCGACCAAATCAGCGATTGTCGTGTCCGTCTCATGTCCAACCGACGAAATAACTGGAATTCGACTGGCTGAAATGGCCCGGGCAACGGCTTCTTCGTTGAACGGCCACAAATCTTCAATTGACCCACCACCACGACCAATGATTAACGTATCGAACCGGTCAAGCTGATTGACCCGTTCAATTTGACGCACAATATCGGCACTGGCTTCATTTCCCTGAACCAAGGCAGGAAACAGAACAATCTGGGCAATCGGGTACCGTCGCCGAACCGTCGTGATGATATCCCGAATGACAGCTCCACTGGGCGAAGTGACCACCGCAATCTGTTTGGGAAATCGAACTAACGGTTTTTTCGGCTGACTGAATAAGCCTTCCTGATCAAGCTTACGTTTCAGTTGCTCGTATGCTTGATAAAGTTGGCCAACGCCATCCGGTTCCATGCTGTCTACGTAAATTTGATAACTGCCACTGGGTTCATACACCGAAATATGCCCAGTCACAAGCACCTTCATCCCTTCCTCAGGGGTGAACTTAATCTTATTAAAAGCAGACTTAAACATGATCGCACTAATTTTAGCGTGATCATCCTTCAAACTAAAGTATTGATGCGCATTGGGCCGCAACCGGAAGTTTGAGATTTCACCCGTAAGATATACCTTTGTCAGGTACGGGTCAACATCAAACTTCCTCTTAATATATTTAGTTAACGCTGAAACCGATAGGTACTCGACTGTCACTTATTGATACTCCATTCTGCAAGATCAACACTCTGCTGCATGAGCGTTGCAATCGTCATTGGCCCCACGCCCCCGGGAACTGGCGTGATATACCCCACTTTATCAAACATGTCATCATAATCAACGTCGCCAACCAAATGACCGGATTCGTTAATATTTTGGCCAACATCAATCACAACGGCACCTTCCTTGACATCATCCTTAGTCAAAGTATGTAAGTGACCGGTTGCCGAAACGATAATGTCGGCATTCTTTGTGTATTCTGAAATGTCCTTGGTTAACCGGTGAAGAATTGAAACGCTTGCCGCTTCATTCAACATCAGTGCTGCCATTGGTTTACCAACAATTGCACTTCGGCCAAGGACAACAGCATTTTTGGACTTCAGGGAAATGCCATAGGCCTTAAACATCGTCATAATACCCTTAGGCGTACACGATACCGGGTAGTTTGTCGTATCGTTCAAATACAACTTTCCGACATTAACCGGATGAAACCCATCGACATCTTTTTCAGGTAAAATTGCTCGGGTAATCGCTTTTTCATTAATATGGTCCGGTAAAGGGTCTTGAACCAGGATCCCATGGATGGTCGGATCATTATTATATTGATCAATTAATTTCAATAATTCGCTTTGTGAAACGTCTTTATCAAGATGCTCAACAATTGAGTTAATTCCAAGTCGTTGAGCAGTGCGATGCTTATTACGAACGTATCGCTGACTGGCTGGATCGTCACCAACAATGACCACAACAAGTCCAGGAGTCATTCCAAAATCTTCCTGCATTTTCTGAACCCGTTGACTGGTTTGTTGATTTAATTTCTTTGCAAGTGCTCTTCCATCAATAACAGTTGCCATCTTAACAATTCTCTCCTTTAAAATCCAATACGTTTACAAAGCGACAAGATCTTTTTCAAAAACGAATGTAAAGAAAAAATAGATTTACATTCGCGTAAATCTATTTTACCAGTTCTTCAAGAGCGTGTGACAAAATACCGTTAACAAATTTTCTCGAACGATCATCACTATACTTTTTAGCAAGTTCGATCGCCTCGTTAATTGAAACCTTTGCTGGTAGATCGTCAACATAAAGCATTTCGTACAGGGCGATTTGTAGAATAATCAAATCAGTTTTGGCAATTCGATCGATCGACCACCCACTACGCAAGTACTTTTCAATGATCTTATCAAGCTCATCAAGATGATCGACAACTCCGGAAACCAACTCATCCAAGTACTTTGGATAGTCCTCCCCATACTTACCGTCGGTCAATGCCTGATAAAAGTTCTCTTTATTTGTTTGTTTATTTGTATTTAACGCGAAAAGCGTTTGAAATGCATATTCGCGAATCTGGTGTCGTGTTACAGCCACTATTCCTCACCATTCTCTTCGTCAGCAAAGGGGTTGTTCGGATCCACGGTATTCATCGTCTTTTCCGGGATCACCCCCTGAACATGGACGTTAATTTCGTGAACTTTTAATCCCGTCATAAATAACGTCTGCTGTTCAATTTGATTTTGAATTTCGAGCGCAACTTTCGGAACAGAAACGCCATAGTTCAAATAAACGTAGATGTCAAAAACCAATTCTTCATTGTCATACGTTAACTTAACGCCTTTACCGTGTTCTTTTTTTCGAGAAAACAACTCATTGACACTCGACGAAAACGATCCTCGCATCCGGTTGACACCGTCGACTTGGGAAGCCGCGATACCCGCAATGATTTCTAAAACATTTTGCGCAAGCTCAATCTTTCCAAGTTCGGGGTCATTCGCATGAAGAACAATGTTGGTATCTTCAGCCATTTTAAAGCCTCCGTTTCTGTTCTAAAGGGGTTATGCCCGTGAAATGTAGGTACCATCCGTCGTGTTAATCACTAACTTATCTCCTTGATTAACAAAGAAAGGAACCTGAAGGGTTAACCCAGTGGTCATCGTTGCAGGCTTTGAACCGCCAGAAGCCGTATCCCCTTTGATACCAGGTTCAGTGGCAGCAACTTCAAGGGTGACAGTGTTTGGCAATTCAACTCCCAGAGTTTCGTTGCCATACTGAATCACGTTAACTTCCATATTTTCTTGAAGGTAGTTCAATTCCTGCTTAATTTGCTCTTCAGGAATTGAAATCTGATCATAGGTATCCATGTCCATGAAAACATGTTGGTCACCGTCAGCGTACAAATATTGCATCTTACGGGTATCAATTTGAGCCTGTTCCATCTTAGCGCCGGAACGGAAAGTCTTATCTTGAACGGCACCAGTCCGTAAGTTCTTTAACTTTGAACGAACAAAGGCGCCACCCTTACCAGGCTTAACGTGTTGAAAATTGATAATCCGCCAAATTGCCCCATCGACTTCGATGGTTAATCCATTTTTAAAATCAGCAGTAGAAATTGCCATTAATTAATTCCTCCTAAAATAATGTGTGATCAATATCGTCACACATCTACAGTAACATACATTGATTATATAATATTTCAACCCTAAATAGCCAATTTTTCCTAAATTGACTTGACCAGATCATCATAAATCCGTTATCGCATAAAAAAAGAACCCCTTCAGGCCCTTTTTTCTAGCAAACAAATGCTATATGTTACTTAGTAGCAGCTTCAGCGACTGGATATACTGAAACCTGACGCTTGTCGCGGCCTTTACGTTCAAAGCGAACAACGCCGTCAACCAAGGCGAACAATGTGTCGTCGTTGCCCCGACTAACATTGGTACCTGGGTAAATGTGAGTTCCCCGTTGACGATAGATGATTGAACCACTATGAACAGTTGCCCCATCAGCTGCTTTGGCGCCTAAACGACGACCAGCTGAATTACGACCGTTGGCAGTTGATCCACCACCTTTATGGTGAGAGAAGAATTGTAAGTTCATTGCAAGCATATCTTACACCTCCAAATAAAAGTTTAATTTTTGACGTTTAACTTAATATAATCTTGGTAACTTGACGCAATATCAGCCATGCCATTTTCAAACGTTTTCAGAACTGCATCTGACTGCAATTGCTGCGTTGAATTGGCAATAACTGGAATTTCCACCGATAAGTAACCACCATTCTGCTCGTCACTATCAACGTTAACGTCCAGGCCAATCACTTCCTGAAGACCGTTGACAGTGGTAATGCTAAGCACCGAAACCGCGGAGCAAACGATATCTTGTCCGTACTCGCCGGCATCCGCATGACCAGTAATTGTAAATCCTGACACATGCCCTTTGAAATGATGGATTGTTGCTTTTATCATCTTATCAGTACCTCATATTGGTTGTTAGGGCTTGATTGAATCAATGACAACCTTGGTGTATGGCTGACGATGGCCCTTCTTAGAACTTGCGCCCTTCTTTGGTTTGTAACGGAAGATGATGATCTTCTTTTGACGTCCTTGTTTTTCGACCGTGCCCGTAACTGATGCGCCATCAACTGTTGGCGTCCCAATTTTAACTGAATCACCGCCGACCATAACAACTTGGTCAAAAGTAACCTTATCGCCTTCATTTGCGTCTAACTTTTCAACGTAAATTGCGTCACCTTCTGAAACCTTGTATTGCTTACCGCCTGTAGTAATAACTGCGTACATGTTGTGCACCTCCTTATAATTTTGCTTAGACTCGCCGAAACGAAGCGCCCGAAAAACGGGACTTAATCAGCTTGAATCGAGCGGTTGTAGCTGTGGAAGCCACAATTACAACGTTCTAAGTATACATAAATGCATTGCGTTCGTCAAATTATTTATGACCATTTTGCAAAATTGTTCATTTAAAGCAAAAGAACTTTTCGGACAGTTGCATTCACGCCCAAAAAGATCTTAGAGAATCACTCGCACTTTGCTTTAGTGTCGCAAGAGAGATTCGAACTCTCGACCTACGGTTTAGAAGACCGTTGCTCTATCCAGCTGAGCTATTGCGACAAATCAACAAGAACTATTATAGCAAAGGTTTAGGCCGAGTGTCCAGTCACTTCCCAAAAGAGCGCCGAGGAATTAAAATTCAGAGTTTAAACTGTTCGATAAACGGCTAATCAGGTACTCTAAATGGCAAGGCAAATGACCGCAGATTAATACGTCAGAGAAGCGCTGGTAATTTAAACAATGCCGCGAAGTGAATCACCAAAAAATAACAGAATTTATTTAAAGAATTTGTATCGATATGCCGTATTTAAAAATTAATACCGAATAACGATCAAAAAAATCACTCACAATTTGAAAGGACCAGTTAAAATGCAATCAAACAATCGAAATCAAAACGAGTCAAAGCCGCCAATGTCTCAGGAGGACTACGAAGCGCTGCTCCTAGTAGAAACCTTACACGATATGGCAATTAATCATGATTACCGGGGATTAATGCAATTTAAGGACGCCCATGCCGGGCATGCCAGCAGCGCTTTTATTAGTTGGATCAACACACTAATTGCCCTCAGTAAACTTGGGGCCCACAACAAAACGGCGACGCAATCCATTGAAAATGCGTTTACCCCCGATCGTCTGCTCACCGCATTTTCCCCCGACCAAGCAAGGTAATAAGCGTTACCGAACTTATCAATCTTTAAGTTAATAGATAAAAAGTAACGGAATGTTTCAAAATGGTTACAAAACTCTTAAGATCGTTTATTTTTCATTAAATGAAAAGATTTCTAATTCGTTAGGTTTGAGTTTCAGTGAGTAAAAGAAGATAATTTAGTTGTGGCTTAACATAGTCGCATTATTAGGAGGTGGAAGTTGTGGGATTCGTTTTATTTATCATTTTTATTTTCTTGATTAGTGGTTTTATTCAGTATTTTACCGGCTCTCCAACATCCATAAAGGGGAATGCAAAGCATTTGGCACAACGCAAATAATGATTGCCCTCAGCTGAGATTACATTCATATGGATCTCAGCTTTTTTATAAAAAAAACAAGCCAGCTCAAGGCTCGCTCATTTTATTTTCAACTTAATAATTACTATCCTGTCGCTTAAGATTGATCTGATTTTTCTCATTAAACGCCCGTTCAATTTCGTCTTCGGAATAGACAAAATCAACCAGTCCAAATTTCAGAAACAGCCGCCATGCATGGCCAAAACTATCCCCACTTCGATTAAAGTAGGCGTCAAATAACATGCGCTTCATCGCCAGATATTGCTTATCCAAGTCATCTGATTTCTTTAACTTGGAAATTTTTGTTAAATCATCGCCAGAGGTTAAGACAATGTGATTCCAATTCCGGAGATTAGAAATTAACAAGAAAAAATCCAAAGCATCCACGTACTCGTATAATAACGTCTCACGGGGCGTCTTATTCGGATCCTGCTTGCCACGATGGGTTTTCCAAACTTTAAACCACTCCGATGTATTAGCCATTTCAGCTAACTCAACATCTAAGGAAACAAACGCGTTCTTAATCCGAGCATCGTTTGACCAAAATAACTGCTTCTTCGTCTCAATCTGGCGATTTAGGGAAACCGATGAGGCAATTAACGCTTGTAAATCCAATGACACCGCTCCTATCCGAATACAAATTGATTTGAAAGGATTTCCAATTGCTTCTGATTGTTAAGATACCATTCTTTAATAAATGGATAGTCCAACAATAGATACAACCAGTTTTCACTTTGCTGATCATCGTGAACCATTGCGCCCCACTTTGGCCGATCGGGTTTTCCATTATCAGTAACCGTCACTTTAATCCCGTTATCAAGGGTCAGTGACGCTCCGCCAATTCCATCTGTCATCAAAATGAACTGGTTTTCTGCGGACTTTACAAACAGCTCATCCATGACGGAATCGGTTAAGGCCCCCGCTGCAAAGGCATAGAACTCCCCGTTCACACTATCAAGGACGTTAAAGTCGACCTTAAAGCCAAATTTTTCTTTTAGTTCAGCGGCTGCTTGAGTCAATAATTGTAAGACGCCCTTCAAGATGCCTTTGTCAACACCTTCAAGATCCACTACAAAGTAATTAATGAGAGCAGAGCCGTGAAACATCAGTTCCTTATTCTTAAGATCAATATAGAAGAGCGGCCGGTTATGCATCGTTGGCCCAAAGAAAAAGCCGTCTGGATTCTTGGTTGACTTAGTAAACGTAAACGTCTGGTCACCCAAGGAAGTGAACTTGCATAAAAGCTTCTGGACCCTTTCAGCATTACTAATGCGGAAATCAGTTCCTAAATCAGCCAACGTCAACAAACGTTCAAAGAAAATCAGCTGGACATCTTCATCCGAAAACTGATGGGGAAACGTGACAAAATCGGAATTCAGTTGAAAGTTTGTCAGCTCAACTGCTGCGCTCAGGAGTGCCTGGCCGTCCTGGGTTTCACTCAGGGTATGAAATGCCTTTAAATACTTGGCACCCGTGTCTAAGCCCCCCTGAATCGCATGACCGTAATTGGTTAATAATTCGTTGGCAGAAATAACTTTTTGCTCTGTTTCGTTACTCACCATCACTCACCTGCGATTCCTGGGTCAAGCTCTCGAGATACTTATCATATAAGTGGTCGTTATTATCGATGAAGGCTTCAAAGCTTCCGAATGATGCCCGAATATTCTTCTTTTCCAAAGATAAAATCGTTTCTTCCTTTGACAGCGCTAAAATTTTATTCTCGTTTTCTTTAATTGTGGCACGACCGTTGGCAGCTTCCTCATCGGTCTGCGTTAGTTGGAGCAATTCATCATTTAACTGCTGGCGCTCCTCCTTAACCTTACCGGCTTCCCAAGGCATCGGTGACTTCTCCTGGTTCTCCTTCAACTTTGCTCGCACCGCTTCCTTGCGCTTATCGCGGGAGTCCTGTTCACTAATCAGCTTAGTAATGCGTTCATTTTGTTCCCCAAGCTGCTTCATTGCGTCGTCATTAACGCGCTGATTATTAGCTTCCAGTGCAAACGACGATGCTAATATTTTATAAGCATCCTCATCAAAATTAAATTTGACATTGATCGGATCAAGTTCACCAAACATTCTGTGATCCCACCAATTACCAAAATAAATCCGGAACCTGCCTAATTCATATTCGTGATAGTAAAAAAATGGATATGTAGTCCCCAAATAATCAATCAGTTTATTACTCAAGTGATGACTCAGTTGAGCAGTCAAATCCGATGCTAGATTAAAATGATCCGGAGCAATTGGTGCGTCGCTATCAGTCCCAAGCTCGCCAGCATATCGCTGCGGGTCCATCAACTGGTAAACTTTTAAATCGTCACCATTACTCAATGAATCATTCAAATCGGTTAAATAATGTATCTTCTCATTTAAAGCCGAGGAGAGTTGCGCATCGTTTTGGCCGAACTGATCCGTTTCCATTTGTCTTTCCATAATATAGCCTCGTTTTTCCCCGTTATTTATACCTTTAATGTTATCTGAAATCAGACAATAAATAAAGGCCCAATCGCATAATTTGGCACTATTTTAACTTTCGAATGCAAAACGCCCTGAAAATCAGCAACCGCTGATATCCAAGGCGTCTTCACAAAAACGATTTGTTTAAATGGTTTTAATTAATACTTTTCAAGGTATTGATCCCGTTCCCAACCAGAAACTTGGGTCCGATATGAATCATATTCAAGATTCTTAGCTTCAATGAAGCTGTTGAAGAGGTGTTCGCCAAGCGCATTTCTCATGACATCGTCTGCTGCTAAGTCCTTTAAAGCGTTATGCAGCGTGTCTGGCAAGTTTTGGATATGGCTCTTCTTCAATTCGTCAGCATTCATTCGGTAAATGTTTCGATCCACACTGTGTTCTGGCTCAATCTTGTTCTTGAGGCCGTCAAGACCGGCTTCCAGGACACATGCGATTGCGAGATATGGATTAGCGGTTGGGTCCACACTACGGACTTCCAAACGAGTTGAATTTCCACGAGCACTTGGAATTCGAATCAGTGGTGACCGGTTCGAACCTGACCAAGCAACGTAAACTGGCGCTTCAAACCCTGGAACCAAGCGCTTATATGAGTTAACGATTGGGTTACATACGGCGGTAAATGAACGAGCGTGCTTCAACAAGCCACCAAGGAAGTAGTAAGCTTCTTGGGAAATTTCGAGTTCGCCATCTTTATCATAGAAGGTATTGCCCTTGTCCGTGAAGAGTGACATGTTCAAATGCATTCCTGAACCATTGATGCCACTGAGCGGCTTTGGCATGAACGTTGCGTACAAACCATACTTCCGGGCAATTGTCTTAACTACCAGCTTGAAGGTTTGAATGTTATCGGCAGCGGCCAATGCGTCAGCATACTTAAAATCAATTTCATGCTGGCCGGGGGCAACCTCATGATGGGCTGCTTCAACATCAAAGCCCATTTCCTCAAGGGTTAACACAATTTCACGACGACAATTCTCACCTAAATCCATTGGGGCCATATCGAAATAGCTCCCCTTATCATTCAGATGTAAGGTTGGTTCGCCTTTTTCATTCATTTTGAAAAGGAAGAATTCTGGTTCCGGGCCAATGTTGAATGACGTGAAACCAGCTTTTTTCATATCGCCAAGCACGCGGATCAGGTTGTTACGGGGATCAGCGGCGTATGGTTCACCGTTTGGTCGGTAAACTTGGCAAATGACACGAGCAATTTTGCCACGATCAGTACTCCAAGGGAAGATCATCCAGGTTGATAAATCTGGATACAGGTACATATCACTTTCTTCAATTCGAACAAACCCTTCAATTGAAGATCCATCAAACATCAATTTGTTATCAAGCAGCTTGTCCAGTTGAGTAATTGGTACCTCAACATTTTTAATTGTTCCAAATAAATCAGTGAACATCAGACGAAGGAATTTAACGTCCTCATCCTTTACGATCTTTCGAATATCATCTTTAGAATAATCATGTTTCGTGGCCATTTAAAACGCTCCTATCATTCATTAAATTTGTGGAAATTATTCGGATTGTCAAACGTTGAAGAAGGCGGCTTCAGTCCACCGATATGCATAAATTCATCCTGAAGAATTTTCCTGACATCGCTGTCGGTCAATCCCTTTTCCAAATTTTTCTGCCGCTCATCCTCAAGTTGTTCCTGTTTCTTATAAACCGCCTTGATTCCGGAGATGTTCAGACCATCATCCAAATAATCCTTGATCTCCAAAAGTCGGTCGACATCATTCAACGAATACATCCGCCTGTTACCTTCATTACGAATTGGCTTGATCAAATCTTGCTGTTCGTAATAACGAATTTGCCGTGCAGTTAGATCGGTAAGCTTCATAACGGTTCCGATGGGCAAAACTGACATTGAACGCCGTAGTTCCTTCTCTCGCATGTTTCACCTCCTAAATTCTTGAATTTATAATACCATTCACAGAAACAAAGTCAAGGGCAAATGTTATATTTTATGACATCAGTTTGATTGATCGCCGCTTTCAAGCCATTTTCTAACGTCGTCATTTAATCGGCTGACATCCCCAGGATCACTGATAATATCGTACCAGTGCGGCTTGGTTTTATTACGAAACCAGGTTAGCTGGCGCTTGGCGTAGTGCCGTGAATCTTTTTTAACGAGGTCGACTGCTTCTGCCAATGTCCGGTCATGAGAAAAGTAAGCCTCAAACTCATGGTAGCCAATTCCCTTCCCCGCTTGAAGTCGCGTGCCGCCATTTTGATAAACGTAACGCGCCTCGTCAAGTAACCCCTGATCCATCATCTGATCAACGCGCTGATTGATCCGCTTATAGAGGGTTGCTCGATCAGTGGTCAAACCAACGATAAACGCGTCATATGGCCGTGGGCGATTGGTTTGATCGGAAAAACGATGCCCAGTTTTTATGTAAACTTCCAATGCACGGATAACGCGGCGAACATTATTAACGGGGATTCGTTCAGCTGCGACCGGGTCAACCTTCGCCAATCGCTGATGGAGGGCCTCATTTCCCTTCACCGCTGCCTGGGCAAGAAGTTCACGCCGAAGCTGATCACTCTCAAATTGATCACCACCAAGGGTTAAGCCATTTAACAATGCCTGCAAGTAAAAGCCGGTGCCGCCGACGATAATTGGCAGCTTACCTGCAGCTGTGATCTGAGCAATGGCCGCGGTTGCGTCGCTGACAAAATCAGCAACGGAAAAGCGCTGATCAATATCGCGAATATTGATCAAATGGTGGACAATTCCTTGTTTTTCGTCTTCGGTGATCTTTGCAGTCCCAATATCAAGCTTACGGTAAACCTGCATGGAGTCGCCGGAAATGATTTCGCCGTTAAACTTTTTGGCGAGTTTAATGGACGTCGCTGTCTTACCAACCGCCGTTGGCCCAACAATTGCTAACACTTTTTTCAAATTAAGCCACCTCGCATTTCCTGACGCACTTGAACGGCCCTTCCTGGGTAATCAGTAATAATAGCCGCCATATTGCGCTCAAAGCAGTATTGCATGTCCTCAGTCGAATTAACCACCCATGGCCGTAAATGCTTTGCAGGCGCGTAGAATGGGTGTCGTTTGATCCAGCGAATGTCGGGATGAAAATCTTCAACAACCTTGCTGCGTTTAAGGGTTTTTGCCTGCTTGGCCGCCGTTTTAAATAGTCGGGCTTCGTATGCCTGAGGATCAATTTGATTGAGAATGGCTAATGACTTTCCATTAAAACTCGAATAAATGAGTTGGAACGGGTACTTAATCGACGAAAAATATTCGTATACGGCACGTTCAAGACCAGGATAATGAATCTTGTTGGTTTTAAGTTCCAAATTAAAAATACCGGTAAAATGCATTTTCGTGAGCATTGCCACGACTTCCTGAAGGGTTGGCACCCGGGTTCCGGTAAACTCTTCACTAAATTTAACCCCGGCGTCCAACTGCTTAATTTCAGCAAGCGTCTTCGTTTCGATCAATCCGCTGCCATTCGTTGTTCGGTCGACCGTTTCATCATGCATGATAATAAACTGATGGTCCGCTGAAAAGTGAACGTCGGTTTCAATGCCCTCAGCGCCTTCATCGATCGCGGTTTTAAATGCAATTAAGGTGTTTTCCGGACGAGTCCCCCGGCTGCCCCGATGAGCAATAATTTTTGTGTCGATTTGCATAGGTGTCTCCTTATTTCTCGGCTAAATTAATCAATTAACTAGATATCTGTCACTAAATAACGCATAATAAAAGTATAAAATGATTTTAGGAGGGGTTTTAATGGAACATTTTACTAAAGGATTGATTGTTGGTGTCCTGGGAACGGTTGCTGCTGGGGTTGGCGCCCTATTAACGTTTAAAAAATCCGTTGTTGATCCAATTGAGGACCAGGAAGAAAAATTCGAAGAAAACCGTAAACGGGCCATGCGCAAAAGCCGCGCCGCTCATCATGGATAATAAATAACACCAAAAAGTGGGCCAATAAGCGCATCACTTCTCACGTAGAGTCGAATAATCCGAGTATCCGGGCCTTAGAGGTCTCGATTATCCAGCTACCGGGCGGAAAAGCCGCTTTTGATCGGCCAATTTAACAATGCCACATTCGAATAAATATGAAGAGGTTGAGACAATCGATACGTTTGTCTCAACCTCTTTTTGAATTAAATGTTGCTTTTCTTTTCCTTACCGTTCCAATTTTGATAACCATTTTTCAAAATATAAAGGTCTTTATAGCCTTTTTTGCTTAAAAAGAGAGCGGCACGCTTACTCATTGTCTTTCCCTGATCATACATATAAATCGGCATATCAGAACGAAGTTGTTGGTAAAAATTACGAATAGTTGAGTACGGAACGTTTCGGGCCCCAAGGATATGACCATCCTTAAAACTCTTTGATTCCCGTAAATCAATTACCTGCGCCTTGCGCATTCCGGATTGAAAATCCTCATTCGATAAGTAGGTAGCTGCTTGGCGTACCCGATAATTTGTGATTAACGTGTATCCCAGCCAACCTGCTAGTATGATCACAAGAATAATTGACATCCACCCATTTGCGTTTAACGATCCAACAATCACTTTCAGCATCTCTCTTTCAAACTTTTATTTTATGATTAAAATTGTTTACATTGCATTATCATTTTTAAACTTCAAGGCTAATGAGGCAGCCCCAATCACGCCGGCGTCGTTTCCTAATTGAGCCAACTTTAGCTTGGTCGAGTCTCGAACTGATGGAAAGGCATTTTCCTGGAAGTACCGCGTGGTTGGCTGCAGCAAGGTGTTGCCGGCATTAGAAACCCCACCACCAATAATAATGTTTTCAGGATTTAACGTATTGCCGACGTGAGACAACGCTAAGCCAAGGTATGAGCAAACTTCATTGACGATTTGGTTGGCCAAAATGTCGCCATTATCCGCAAGGAAGAAGACCATCTTTGACGTTAATTCTTCCTGGCCATCAATCAATTCCTTAATCCGCGATTTACCAGTAAACCGTTTGGCCAAGCTCTTAGCAACCTTTACCACGCCAGTTGCGGAGGCATACTGCTCCAAGCAGCCCCGCTTGCCACAGGTACATAGGAAGCCGTTCTTTTGAACACAGATATGGCCAATTTCACCAGCCCCGTTATTAATCCCGTGAACTAGCTTACCATTTGTAACAACGCCACCGCCAACGCCGGTTCCCAATGTTACAAAGACCACGTCAGCTGCTTTTTCACCAGCACCTTTCCAGTACTCGCCAAGCGCAGCGCTATTGGCATCATTATCAATTGCGATGGGTAATCCCAACCCCTTAGTCAGAGCGGGGCCAACCTGTTGCAGCTTGTCCCAACCAAGGTTGTATGCGCCAATGACCGTACCCTTTTCACGGTCAACGGCACCTGGCGTTCCCATTCCAATACCAATAAAGTCCTCGGTATTGTAGTCTTCTCGTCTCATTTGATCGGCAATTGATTTAATCATGTTTGGAACGATCTGATCACCACTATTTGTGATGTCGGTCGGAATCTTCCATTTAGTGAGAATGTTTCCGTCTTCATCAATAAATGCAAACTTTGTCGTGGTACCACCAAGATCAATTCCAATTAATCGCTTACTTGCCAAAATAAGTCCCCCTAGTTTCATGTTTTTCTTCTAATCGGTGTTCATGGGTCAGGATTAACTTAGCATGGATGAATTCATCATGACTAATCAGGTGGGCCTGATGTAAATGATCCAATTCCAATGCCATTACTTCAATATCCCAGAGCCGTTTGCCGACATAGACATAGATGTCGAACTTTTTTAGAAGTTGTTGAACATCATACAGCGTTTTCATTATCTCACATCCCACGCTAAATTTCTGCGCATTTCAAAAATTAATCCTAAAAATTACCGCGCATGCCAATGATAAATAGAGCAATTGCGACCACAATCAGCATCACCAGGGCCACAATCCGTTTAACCGGGGTAACCTTGCCAAATGAAACCCCGGCAACGTAGGCCACCAAAAAGCCGCCGATAAGCCCCCCAATGTGCCCAGCAATGTCAATGCCGGAAACAAAGAGGTCCGTTGCGATATTTAACACAATGAACAGAAGAAATGTCTTGGCCATCGAGACAATTGCCTGATTATTGGAAAAACTTTCTCCCAACATCATAAATGCCCCAAATAACCCAAAAATTGCGGTACTGGCACCGGCAGAGAGACTATCACTAAAGGCAAAGCTGGCAAGATTACCAACAATCCCAGAAGTCAAAAAGATGCCCAAAAACCGCCAATGACCAAACAGCATTTCCACGTACTGCCCGATAAAGTAAAGCGTAATTCCATTCATTAAAATATGGGTAAACCCGATATGGATAAATATTGGGGTTACTAACCGCCAATACTCCCCCGCCCGAATTAAGGGATTGAACTTAGCCCCAAACGTTAATAGCGTTGTGGTGTTCTCAGTCCCGCCTGAAAACGTCATGATGACGTAAACAATGACCATGATGCCAAGCAGCCCATAAGTCATATACGGTTTTTCACGTAATCTGCTCATCCTACACTCCCCATACTAAAAAATAATTTTATCAATTTGTTGATCAAACGGTTCAATTTGCCAGTTGGGCTGATCAAAGATCTGGGGTGGGGTCGCAAGGGCAATCGAGCACCCGGTAAATCCCGTAAGAAAGCGATCGTAGTAACCGCCCCCAAAACCGATCCGGTAATGATCACGGGTAAACGCCAAACCGGGAACGATCAGCACATCAATTGCCGACTTGGCCACAACATGGCCGCCCACCGGCTCGCGAGTCCCAAACTTTGTGGCTTTCAAATTTGTTCGATCATCAAGGCTCACGAATTCCATTTGCCGATGCGGCAGCGTCCGCGGCACAACCACTTGTCGGTGGGTTGCCTGAACGGCAGCAATAATCGGTGCCGTGCTGACTTCTCCAGCCATGCTTAACGTCACCCCAACCGTGTTGGCCTGCTTAAAATCAGGGTCCGAAAACAGAGATTGGTATAACCGATCCATAACTGTGGCAGCATCCGGATTTCCAAGAAAATCTTTCAGCGCCAACATTTGCTGTTTACGGATTTGCTGTTTTGATTGAATAACCATCTTAATTCCCCTTTAGCCGATACCCGGTATGTTGATAATAAAAAGAGGCTGGACAAACTATATCTAGTTCGTTTCCGGCCACTTCCGTTTAGGACTCTACCGTTCAAAATCGGTTACAATCTCCCAGACGCCTCAGTAAACTGAGTGCCCGCTAGATCAATAAACCAGATTATCAAGGTAAGGTCATTATTTTGTTTCTCGATGTAATGTCACTTTACGATCACGTGGGCAATACTTTTTAAGCTCCAAACGGTCAGGGTTGTTACGACGGTTTTTGCTTGATAAGTAAGTACGTTCGTGGCATTCAGTACATTCCAATGTAATGTGTACTCGCATGGAATAGGACCTCCAAACTTTTTTAAATAGCTAGTCTAATAGCATCAACTCTGAATATTTTATCATCAATCATTGTAAAATACTAGGATTAAATTGATAAATGTTAAGTATTTTTACTTAACAGTCGTTGTTGACTGAACAATATTCCAGTAAGCCGAGTAAATCTGCTTAGCAAGCTGCATGTTGTTACTCTCCGCATTAACGCCCAGGTTTGGCATTGCCAACGCAACGACGACCTGAGGATCGCTTGACGGCGCAAACGAAGCTAGACTCAGGGTAACCGTTTCATTTCCGTTATAGAAAGTTTGAGCAGTCCCCGTCTTAGCAGAAATTTCCGGTTTAATGGTATCCAGCTCACCACCGGTCTTGTACGTGTTTGTCCCGTGAACAACGTCGTACAAGCCACGCTTAACAACCGCGCGCTGGGCACTGGTCATGTCAATATGGTTGAGCACCTTTGGCATTACAGTAGCTTTAATCGCTCCTAATTGGCCATCCTTCTGGGTTCCTCGGATCGACTCAACCACGTGGGGAGCAATTCGATAACCCCCATTAGCAATGGTCGACATGTATTGAGCAACCTGCATCGTGGTGTAAGCATCGTAGTTTCCGAATGATTCGTCTAAGGCACTTCCGATGTGGGCACGGCCACTGGCACCTTTCAAACCAGTTGATTCACCAGGAATATCAATTCCGGTATCAACTCCCAATCCGAATTGGTTGAAGTAGCCACGAAGCTTACTGAAGATTGATGGATTCATGGTTAACGCTCCGCCCTCAACATATTTAAAGCGGGCTTCCTTCATCGCCAGCTGCATCATATACGAGTTAGAGGAAATTTCGAGGGCGCCACTGGCATCAACTGAAACATTGGATCCCCCATTGTGGTTAAACCATGACGATTTCTTAACGCCACCGGTTGTAATCGGTTGGTCGGTTAACGTACTATTTGTTGGCGTGATCACCCCATCCATCAACGCACCAGAGACCATTGCCCCCTTGACAACCGACCCCATTACAATGGAGCTGTTAATTGTACCGAGGACATTATTGGTGAGTTTGGAAGTCTTGGGATTACGATCAACACCCGCCATGCCGACAATCGCACCATTGTTTGGATTCATGACGACCGCGTAAGTCCCAGTTGAATTACCGCCGGCCCCCTGCTCAGCAGAGCGAACCAGTGACTGGAGCTTCTTTTGGAAACGGGCATTAATGGTCAGCTGCAGGTTATCACCCTTCTGGCCGCCATACTTTTTAACTTCCTTTTTAATTTCATTATCGTTGTTTAAGATTACCTGGGTCTGAGACTTGGTTCCCCGAAGTACCGGCTCATATTGCCGTTCCAAATAACTTTGGCCAACACTATCATTTCGCGAATAGCCCTGAGCTAACAATTCATTCACCCGGTCGCTTGGCAGCCCGCTCTTTTCGTTAGAAACTGTTCCGGCAAGGCCCTGAATCGCTTTACCATTTGGATAATTACGACTCCAACTGGTTCCCAAGTTCACTCCCGGCATATCCGACAGATGTTCCCCGACTTGGGCAACTTCTTTTTGGGAAACGTTACTGTCCTTGATATTAACCGTGGACAATTGATAAGCGCCACTCATCTTAGCAAAGATGGTTGCGGCGTTCTTGGTCGCCGTACTAAAACGCGTCGTTGGCATTTTTTCAACGTAATCCAACGCCTTATCGTACGCAGCATCCTCACTCAGATTCTTAATTCCCGGGATCTGCCGCTCAACAGCAGTCAAATTCTTGGAGTCTGCCAAATAGTAGTCGGCCAGCTGCCGCTTCGTCAAGCTTCCTTTCGGAACGGTAACGTACTTCGACAGTTCGTTAGCAACCTGATAAAGATCACTGGAAAGTGCGTTGACCCCTTTGGTATAAATAATTGCTTGATGGGCTGAATTACCAACCAACACGTGGCCAGTGGAATCATAAATCATCCCCCGCTGCACGTCTCCGTTCACAATTGACGTGTCCGACCGGTTCACCTCGGCCTTGAACTTAGACCCGTACATCACCTGAAGGTATGCCAGCTGCGTCAACAGCGCGATGAATAATACCCCAACAACAATAAAAATGATATTAATTCGGAAAGGCAGTGATGCCGCCTTTGATTTTTCGTTCTTTTTGGTTCGTTTTCTAAAAATTTTCAAAGTCATGTCTCCTTGCCCATGGACCTAATTCTATCAAATTTCCCTTACAAAAACTAGAACTGTTGGCCAATCTTTAACTTCTTATGATATTCTAAACGATGATCCTTATTTTTTTGAAAAGGAAGTTTGCCATGAAAACCAAGCGATATCCATTACTACTATGCTTTTTCATCCCGGTGATTGTGACGACCGGCTACTTTATTTTCCGTCACTTTGCACCATTCGGCAGTTCATCGATTCTAACTGTCGATATGGGCCAACAATACGTTGACTTCTTCGCGCACTATCACGATACGCTCCTCCACGACCCCAGCGGCTTTCTGTACTCCTTTGCCAAAGCGCTGGGCGGCGACATGTTCGGGACGTGGAGTTACTACTTAATGAGCCCACTAAATCTGCTGATTTTGCTCTTTCCCGTGACAATGCTACCGAGTGTGCTGACCATCATTACCATTCTTAAATATGGACTGAGCGGCCTCACCTGCGGCTACTTTCTCATCAAACAATATCACACCACTAACTGGCCGGTCATCGGCTTTTCGGCCTCATATGCTTTAATGGGCTGGATGGTGGCCAACCAATTGAATACGCTATGGATTGACGCGGCGATTATCCTGCCGCTGATCTTTTGGGGGTTGAGCCAACTGATCCGCACCGGTTCAACCAGGGGTTATATCATCAGTCTCACGGCAATGCTCATCATCAACTACTATATGGGCTGGATGATTGCCATTTTCCTAACGGCGTACATGGTGATTTTTGGGGCGGCCAATGCACTACCAGATTCGCCGTTTACGAGACTCACCATCCTGCTTCGGTGGCTGAAAGCCTCCCTAATCAGTGGCGTTCTTTCGGCATGGATTTTAATTCCAACCTTTTTCTCGTTACTCACCAGTAAAACCAATTATTCAAAAAATGAGTTCCGGGTTCGTTTTGAATACAATCCCCTTAAAATTCTGGGAAAGTTCGTCAACGGTTCGTTTGATTTCAAACAGCTTCCAGCAGGAACGGCGAACATCTTTGTGGCAAGCATTGTGATCGTGCTGTTCGTTTATTTCTATTTTGTTTCGACATTTAGCCGCAAGCGGCGGATTGCCAACTTGATCATGACCCTGTTTTTTGCCCTCTCAATGTGCTTTCAGCCACTGGACCTGTTTTGGCACGGCATGCAACTGCCGGTTTGGTATCCATACCGCTTCTCATTTATTTTTTCGTTTTGGATGATTATTACCGCGTTTTCGGCATTTCAGGATATTGTCAGACACGGCCTGCACTGGCAGCCGTTTACCATCAGTACCGCCATCGTGATTCTTGGAATGATTGTGATTGGGTTTCAAATCAAATCCCTCGAATATCTGAATGCCACCAACTACATTTGGGGGTGGATCTATCTGATCCTGAGTATCGGCGTCATCGGCTTTTACGGCCTTTACCAACGAAACAATATTCTTCCCATCGCCGTCGCTATCCTGATGACTGGCGAAATGAGCCTCAACTTTGTCAATTCACTCAACAATATTTCATACCTTAACAACACCGACTACACAAAGTTTGCCGCGGTAACCCGCAAAGCTGTCGATCAAGTCAAGCAATCTGATGGCGGTTTCTACCGGATGGGTGAAACTTTCTCAAGAACCAAGAACGACGCGCTGACTGGCGATTACAACGGTGGTTCAGTCTTCTCGTCAACATTGGAATCAGCAACATCCACTTTCTTTGGAGATATCGGGCAGCCAAATGGCGATGCCTACGTCTTTTATTCAAACGGTACCCGCTTTACCGATGCCCTTCTGGGGATGAAATACTGGTTAAATGAACGGCCAGTTTCCAATAATCAACAGCTGAAAAACTTACCACAGTTTCTTAGTCCTCTGACCAGCAAACCCGATTTAAGTCAGTATCAGCTAAAATCGCAAACGCAGCTTATCAATACCTATCAAAATCCGTCAGCCTTACCAATTGGCTTTGCATCCCCAACCAAGTCACTGAAATCCACAAGGGTCCCAAATGATCCGGTGACTTATCAGAATCAACTCGCTAACCAATTGGATCCAACAATTGGAAACTTATTTGAACACGTGCAGTATCGTGATCCTCAATATCACAATATCTATCCGGTATTAAATCTTAATAACGCGGTCCTTCGTAAAAAGAATATGATGGCCCAATCCTACGTCACGGTTAAAATTCCCATTAAGAAAAATACATCATACTATATGACAATGGGTCCTAATATCGCTGATAAGCAGTTAACCGTGTTAGTGAACGGCAATAACTTAACCCAATTTCGACCATCAAAGAAAACCGTGGTTGCCAATATTGCAACCGGTGGCACCGGCAATGATACGGTTACGGTTAAATTCTTCGCTAATACAAACGATGTCTGGCTCCAAAACGTCAATTTCTATCGGATTAACCAGCAAAAAATGACGAAGCTGACCAACACGCTTAAGTCAACACCTTACAACGTCACTAAGTGGAATAACCACCGCCTCAGTGGCACCATTAACATTAAACGCGCCAATCAGTCGCTAACAACCACCATTCCCTATTCCAAAGGCTGGCATGTTAAGGTCGACAATCACGCCGTCACTCCCCGAAAATGGGGACGGATGTTCATATCCGTACCCATTTCCAAAGGCAGCCACCACGTCACATTTACCTATTGGCCCCAGGGCCTGGGCACTGGCATTCTAATCTCGATTCTCGGAATCGGGTATCTCTTCATTGAAAACCAGTGGAAACGCCGGCATCACTCATAATAGAAAAATAGCCTGGAACCAGCCACGACTTACGGTTGGTTCCAGGCTATTTTATTAGGTGTAAATACTCTCTATAACTCACCATTTTCTTGGTAACTGTACAGAACGTTGTTAGGATCCTTCTTCGGATCAAAATCAACGGTTAAATCATAGCCCTTGAAGAACCACTCGTCACCCTCATCAACAAAGTATTTAACCCCATCCTTATCAGTTTCGGTATAAACTTCCTCAGGATGGTCATCACGAGTTAATGCGAGCGAGAATCCGTCGTGAACGGGCGTTTTCCCATAAACTTTGCCATAGAAACGAACGCCGGTACCGTCCGAAAGCCCCATTTCATCCTGGAACCATTTGCTTGCTGAATCGCTAATGTTAATTTTCATGATTATCGCACGCTCCTCAAAAGTTTTCAGTGAATTCGCTTACATCATATTATATCATCGTTTGTGAAATTAACAAAGAAAGAGCAAACAGGCCAGAGACTTAGTCTTTCACTAAGTCTCTGGCCCGGCCGACAAATATGCTATCAATGACGGTTATTCAACCTTTAAAATTTTCACCTGCATGTCGCCGGCTGGAATCTTAATGGTGACTTCTTCGTTTAAACGGTGACCTAATAAGCCCTTTGCAATCGGTGAATCGTTAGAAATTTTTCCAGACATCGGGTCAGCTTCAGCGGCACCGACAATTTTGTAAGTTTCAGGTTCTTCATCCGGAAGCTCTTTAAAAGTCACTGATTTGCCAACGCTAATTTCATCCTTATCGGTCGCATTGGAATCGATAATTTGCGCGTATTGGAGCATGTGTTCAATCGTCGTAATCCGACTTTCAAGCATACTCTGCTCATCCTTAGCTGATTCGTACTCTGAGTTTTCGGATAAATCACCGTAACTCCGCGCGATCTTAATCCGATCAACAACTTTTGGCCGTTGGTTAACCTTTAAGTCTTCCAATTCGGCTTTTAATTTGTCCCGACCTTCCTCGGTCATTGGATATGATTCTTGTTCTGCCATCTGAAAATTCCCCTTTATTATAAATTAATTTAAATCGTTGCGTCCTGATTGTCATCGATTTGATGACCTCCCCGGCGCCGCAAAATTGAACGGGCCTTGGTCGTCAACAGATCGATTGCAACCTGATTTTGCCCACCTTCCGGTACAATAATGTCCGCATACCGTTTGGTAGGTTCAACGAATTGATGATACATCGGCTTCACGGTTGACAAATACTGGTTGATCACACTATCAAGTGATCGGCCACGTTCGTTCATATCACGGCGAATGCGGCGGATCAATCGAATATCATCATCCGTATCCACGAAGACTTTAATATCCATTAAATCACGTAATCGGGCATCGTCAAGTATTAAAATGCCTTCCAAGATAATGACCTCTCGCGGTGGCTGATCAATCGTCCTGCTGCTGCGGGTTTTAGACTGGTAGTCATAAACCGGTTTTTTAATCGTCTGATAAGCTAATAGCTGTTTCAACTGCTTGATTAACAAATCATAGTCAAAGGCCATGGGATGATCGTAGTTTACGGCATCCCGTTGCGCCATGGTCATATCGGCCTGATCATTATAGTAAGAATCCTGCTGCAAAATCATGATTGAATAGGCGGACAACTCATCGAAAATTTTCCGACTAACAGTCGTCTTTCCGCTGCCGGATCCGCCGGTCACGCCAATCACAATTGGCCGTTTGTTAGGCTCATTCATGAATAATGGGTCCCTTCACATTAAATAATTTAATTATTTGAAGCGTGTTTGTCAATCTGCTGCTGATGCTGCTCGTAAGTCTGTGAGTAATAGACTTTTTTGGTCTTGGTATTTGCAACGAAATACAAATAATTTTTCGAGCGGGCTAATGGATGCAGGACCGCTTTAACAGAGCTAATGCTTGGACTGTCAAATGGTCCGGGGCCGTATCCCGCGTATTTATACAAATTGTAAGGCGAATCATTCTGCAAATCCTTGGTGGTGAGGGCCTTGTTGTTTCGATGAATGGCATACAAAACGGCAACATCAGACTGTAACGGCATGCTGATATCAATGCGGTTTAGCAGGACGCCTGCCATTTTACGGCGGTCAGTTTGGTTGACGCCTTCACGTTCGATTAACGACGCCAAGGTCATAAACTCCTGCATTGTCATTTTCGATTTCTTAATTTGTTTATAGTAAGGCGTCATCATCTGATTGGTTTTAGCAACCATTTGGTTAACAAGACTCTTTAGAGACGTGTTCTTCTTAACTTCATAAGTTGCAGGGTACAAATAACCTTCGAGCCGGTACCGAACATCCTTAGCCTTCATGGCTGACGTTAATAATTCTGGATACGCGACCCTTAATCGTGCCATAAAGGCTTTGTCCTTCATCACGTTGATAAAGTCCTGCTTGGAAAAATCAGTTGTCGCCTGCACCTGAGTGGCGATCTGATCAATATTAGCGCCTTCGCGAACCAACACTTTTCCCTTGGTACTCTGAATTGGCTGATCGGAACCCCCCCGTTGAAGCCGCTTGGCAATGGTCCTCAGTGCCATTGACGGCTTTAATTGATAGTAGCCTGCCCGAAAATCGCTCATGTTGTTGGATTTAACGTAGTAGTCAAAAACCATCCCGCTTCTCACAATTTTCTTGTTCTGCAGAATCGATCCGATTTGCTTGTTTGACGCTCCTAATGGGATGTGAACCTGCGTCACATTCGTGTTCTGCGGGTTCATTGGCTTGAGCGCTTCTTGGAAGTAATGATATCCAAGAAGGCCAATTGCCACGGCCAATAACACTAAAATGGAAATAACGGAAATTATAATTTTTCGCCCTAAGCTACGGTTGGGTTTAGGGGCCCGTTGATTTGAGTTGTCACTCATGGAAAGCTCCTCCTATCGTCCGTCTTTATTATAAATTCGAAATTAACGAATTTCCGCATTTAGTTCATCAGTTAAGTGTTTTTTAACCTTTTCAAAAGCCGCTGTGACAACCTCATCCTTAAGCGTTTCCCGCGGATTGACATAAACGAGTGAGTAAGCCATTGATTTCTTTCCATTAGGGACGTTCTTGCCTTCATAAACATCAAACAACTGAATATCGTGAAGGAATGCGCCGCCACGTTTGTTCATCAATTCAACAACCTGGTCATTTGAAACCGAAGTGTCAACTAATAAGGAAATGTCCCGTTTAACGGATGGGTATTTGGAAATGGCCTGGTACTGATCGTCGGTCTTTGGCAAATCAATCAGCGTTTGCATATTCAGTTCAAAGGCGTAGGTTTGTTTAATCTTAAATTGTTTGGCAATCTTTGGATGAACCTGGCCAATAAAGCCAACGTAATGGCCGTGAACCGCAATATCAGCAGTTCTGCCTGGGTGCATTTCGGGATAACGATCGGTTGGCGTATAGGTGATTGCACCATTAACGCCAAGATTCGTAATAAACTGATCAACAATGCCCTTTAACTGATAGAAATCAACTGGTGAAACGTGGTTATTCCAGGAAGGATCGGTTAAATTACCGGTTAAAACGCCCGCAATATGTTCAACTTCTTCTGGACGAACCTGATCGTCACTGTCCTTGTAAAAGACCCGGCCAGTTTCATATAAGGCAACGTCATCGACCTTGTGGGCATGATTGTATGCGACATCGTCGAGCAAACCGCTTAAAATATTCATCCGCAACGTTGAATGATCCTGCGTCATTGGTGACATCAGTTTAGTCAGCTTACTGTCCCGCATCAAAAACATGCTGGCTTTGGCCTCGGTGGTTAATGAATATGAAATTGCCTGCGTGAGACCCAATCCTTCAAGAATCTGGCGGGATGCGCGTTGAATTTTTTGAGTGGGCGTCAGTGTCCCAATGGTTTGCCGGCCAGTTGGCAAGGTTGCCGGCAAGTTGTCATATCCGTATATTCGGGCCACCTCTTCGAACAGATCGGCCTCGATATGAATGTCCCAACGCCGAGCCGGAATTGTAACGTTTAGCCCATCTTTGACCGATTCACTTGAAAAACCTAGGCGATCGAAAATTTGCTTGATATCCTCTAAACTCAGATCCGTTCCCAACACGTGATTGGTACGTTCAGCCGTGATAAAAATGGTCGGTAATTCCGGATGATATTCGCTTGCCGTCACGATTCCCTGAGCAATATGGCCGCCAGCGAGCTGTTGAATCATGTTAGCAGCCTCATTGACCGCTGCTTCAACCGTGTCCGGGTTAATTCCCCGCTCAAAGCGCTGGGAAGCCTCTGAGTGAAGAACGTGGCGCTGGGCGGTTTTACGAATATGGAATGAATCGAAAATAGCGGACTCCAACACAACGTCTTTTGTGTTGTCATCAATTTGGGTGTTAAATCCACCCATGACCCCAGCAATTGCAATCGGCTGTTTCTGATCGGCAATCACCATATCCTCAGTGGATAACTCCCGCTCTTCTTCATCTAGCGTGGTGATCTTTTCACCTTGGTTAGCCAAACGAACGGTAATATCACCATCAATCTTATCCTGATCAAATGAATGTAGGGGTTGCCCATACTTCATCAAAATATAATTGGTAACGTCAACCACGTTGTTAATTGGGCGAACGCCGGCATTCCATAAGGTGATCTGAAGCCAAGCCGGGCTTGGGGCAATTTTGACACCCTTAATTACCCGCAATTTATACGTTTTGGCGAGCTGGTCATCTGCAGTTGCATGAATTTCATCGTTAGCCCGAAGCGAGGGATCCTCGTTGACAACCGGGGCTTTAATTTCTGGATGCTGATTGTAAATAGCGGCTAATTCATGCACGGTTCCCAAAATGCTCAGCATGTCACCGCGGTTAGGGGTCACATCCAAGTCAATGATCGGATCGTCCATTCCTAAATAGTGGTATACCGGTTCGCCAACCGGCACATCGTCATCGAATACATAAATGCCGTCAGCCCATTCCTTTGGAACGACATCCTTGCTAAACCCGATTTCATCAAGGGCACAAATCATCCCCTCGGATTCGACACCGCGCATTTTAGAACGTTTGATTTTGACATTGCCACCAATTCGAGAATTTGGCAAAGCAACGATCACTTTTTGCCCCGCGGCAACATTGGGCGCCCCGCAAACAATTTGCAGTGGCTGATCTTCACCAACATCCACTGAACAGATGTGTAAATGATCTGAATCAGGATGGGTCGTCATCGATAAAATGTGGCCGATCACGATCTTCTTCAGACCGTTATCTCCACGGGTCACCGAATCAACTTCAACGGCGGTCCGCTCAATTTTTTCTGCCAGGTCCTTGGCCGGCATATCAAGGTCCAAGTACTTTTTAAGCCAACTGTATGCTACTTTCATTCTTTAAATACCCCTCTTATCAAATTGATCAAGGAACCGAACGTCATCTAAATAGAAGTCCCGGATATCATCAACCCCGTACTTCAACATTGCAAACCGGTCTGGGCCGACGCCGAAGGCAAACCCACCGTATACTTTAGAATCGACACCGGCCATTTCGAGAACGTTTGGATGAACCATTCCGGCACCAAGAACTTCAATCCATCCGGTGTGTTTACATACGTCACAACCCTTACCCATACAATTAAAACAGGTCACGTCAACTTCCACTGATGGTTCGGTAAACGGAAAGTAGCTAGGTCGTAAACGAATATCAAATTTATCGCCAAAAATCTTTTGAGCCATTGTGATCAATGTACCCTTTAAATCAGCCATGGTGATGTGCCGGTCAATGACTAAGCCTTCAACTTGATGAAATTGATGAGAATGGGTTGGATCATCAGTATCGCGGCGGTACACAATCCCTGGTGAAATCATTTTCAACGGTCCCTTTGAAAAGTCATGTTTTTCAAGTGCTCGGGCCTGCATTGGTGAGGTCTGTGACCGCATCAAATACTCACTGCTCAAGTAAAAGGTATCCTGCATATCCCGGGCAGGATGATTTTTTGGTAAGTTCATCATCTCAAAATTATACTTATCGGATTCAACTTCTGGGCCCTGGAGAACTTGATAGCCCATCCCAAGGAAGAGATCGACAAATTCATCAATGATCTGTTGGATCACATGGGGCTGCCCCTGAGCAACGGGCTTTCCTGGCAGGGTCACGTCAATGGTTTCAGCAGCTAACTGCTTATTCAGGACCGCATTCTCCAGATTTTCACGATGATCGGCGACCGCCTGAGTAATTGCATCGCGAATTTTATTGGCATAGCTCCCAACTTCAGGCCGTTCGTCAACGGGAAGATCCTTAATGCCACGAAGGGCTGCAGTAATCGGGCCCTTCTTTCCCAATAAATGAACCCGAATCTCGTTGAGTTTCTTCAGATCAGTCGTCGAATCGATATTGGCTAATCCCTTCTGCTTAATTTCTGTTAATTGATCACGTAACGACATATTATTCCTCCACATTTTGATTTAAGATGCGTTCTTCAAACAACCCAAATTATGTAAATCAAGGCACAAAAAAAAAAAGCTTCGCCCACCCAGGGACGAAGCTTCGCGGTACCACCCTAATTTATCATTTTATAAAAAAATGACACACTTAAGAATCATTAACGGTGATCACCGGAAAATTTTTGTGATGCTTAACTCCCATTTTCTGCTCGAAAAATGAATTCGCACTGTCAGCTCCCGTCACTCTCACCAGCCGCGACGTCTCTGAACAAGCCAATAGCCTACTACTTTTTTCTCAAACGCATTTACTTAATGAATGATAATCTAAAATAAAAAAATGGTCAAGCTATCTTTCAGCATTTGGATACCATTTTTCAGACCATGAATGAATTTCATGCATGATTGGGGCTAATTCTTTTCCCTGCTGGGTTAATGAATATTCGATCAACGAAGAATCCGGATATTCCTTTCGAACGACAACCCCGTCTTCTTCAAGTTCCCGCAGTCGTTCAACCAGCACGCGGTCACTACACTTAGGAATTTGACGAGCAACCTCCCGAAAACGGAGAGCCCCCTCCTGCAATAACACGTCAATAATTAATCCGTTCCACTTCTTCCCCAAAAATGAAAAGGTTTTTTCAAATTTAGGACACAGGAAGTAATCGACTTGTTCTCGTAATCCAATACTTTCCTTCATAAACTTCCCTCCTAATATTAGGTATCTCTTCAATCTCTTAATAATGATTATTTCGTGGTAACCATCCGTTCAAGACGACTCTTAACCTTTGTCCGAAACGGATTCATAAATTCCCGCACGGCTTCGTAGTCATCAACTAACGACACGATCACACTTTCTTCGTATTTGGGCCGGGCAAGCGTTAACCCCCACATATGCTTCAAAATAATATCCTTCTCAACGGGTGACAAGGTTGTGATTTTTTCTGCATTTCGAAGTGCAACCCGTGGGTGAATAAACGCATGCGAGCCAAGGTCAAACTTGGTTGTGCGCCAATCATAGAAGAATAGATCATGGAGAAGCCCTGCACGTGCAACTGCTCGATAGTCCAAGTTTCGGCGCTTAGCAATTCGATAACTGTCAAAAGACACAGCTAAAGAGTGTTCCAATCTGGTAGAATGATGGTGTTGCTTATAGTTCGCCATTTTTTGAACGGTTGGGTTTGCCAGTAAATCTCCAACTAGTTGAACGTATTCAGAATCATTTTTCCATTCATCTTTGCGCATATTGTACCCCTTTGCCCTTTATTACAAGACATCATACTAGATATTCGCCCAAATATCAACAAAATTGACCATTAGTTAACAAAATGAAAAATAACGATCCCGGTTGCCACGGCAACGTTTAGTGATTCTGCCTCACCCTTCATGGGAATGTATAAGTTCTGATCGGTTTTGGCAAGCAATTCGCTTGAAACGCCGTTGCCTTCGTTTCCAACAATGAGGGCAAATTGCTTGGTGGGCGCAGCTGAACTGTATGGAATGGCCTGGGGATTCAGTTCCGTCCCATAAATGGGCACGTTGTGCTTGGAAAAAGCCGTCAGCCACTCAGCTAAATCGCCTGAATACAGGCGAAGATGAAATTGGCTTCCCTGCATCGAGCGAACCACCTTTGGATTATAGATATCGGCCGACCCCTTGCCAAAGATAACCCCGTTCATGCCCGCAGCGTCAGCGGTTCTCACCATCGTCCCAATATTGCCGGGATCCTGAATATTATCCAACAGAAGCCAAGAACCACCCAGTTTTTCTGGAATCGATTCATGGTAATCATCCGTTTTGAGAACGGCAAAGACGCCTTGGGGGGTTTCCGTTGCGGAAATATGCTTGGCAACTTCAGGGGTTATCAAATAGGTTTCCGTCGTAGTAGAATCGATATTGAGTTCATCAAGGTAATTTGCGTCGGTCACCATTACTGCGTCAAGGGGCTTGTCATGACGAATTGCTTCGTCAACAATGTGCCAGCCCTCGATGACGTACTTACCGGCTTTTATGCGGCCCTTTTTGGTTTGCATTTTTCGCCATTCTTTAACCCGATTATTTTGATTTGAAGTAATATTTTGCATACATGTCTTCCTTACTTATAAAAATTGACGAGGTGATATCTGTGAATATAAGTAGCACCAAAACACTGGCAATCGTCGTCACCGGCATCGTTCAAGGGGTTGGCTTTCGTTGGGCCACTATCCAAATTGCCAATCAGCTGGCCATTTCCGGGTGGGTTAAAAACGAACCCGACGGCTCAGTGAAAATCATCGCCCAGGGCGACGACGATCAACTGACGCGTTTTATTGGTCAAATAAAAAAACCGCCAACCCCTTACGCTAAAATTAACGCTGTCGAGTCTCATTATATAACGAATTCACCGCTAAAAGGGTTTAAGGTAAAATATTAGGAAACTTAATCAAGATTAAATTGAAAACTTGGGCGGTTTCGAGTAAGATTTAGAATGTCTATGGATTAAACAAGAAAGGTCTTATTTGATGAAAAAACTTAAGCATATTGGAACGCTGGGGTTACTATCCTCATTAGCGTTACTCCTCAGTGGTTGTGTCCAGACAACCAAATCCGGCAAGCCTTACGGGGTCATCTATGATTATCTGGCAAGACCGGCGCAGTCCATTATGGAAGCAATTGCGCAAATTGTCGGCAGTTATGGCTGGGCAATTGTTGTCTTGACCGTTCTGGTTCGGATGCTCCTATTGCCAATCATGGTTCGTCAGCTGAAAAGTTCCACCATTCAACAGGAACGCATGCAAATGATTCGCCCACAAATGCGCGAACTGCAGAAGCGCCAGAAGGCAGCCAAGACGACCGAAGAACAAACTGCCGCAAGTCAAGCGATGATGGCCCTATACCGTCAAAACGGGATTTCAATGACCGGCGGCATTGGCTGTTTACCATTGCTGATTCAGATGCCGGTCTTTACCGCCCTGTATGCCGCAATTCGGTATTCGCCCGAACTTTCCCATACCGTCTTCATGGGCATCCAGTTGGGCCAATCCAGTTGGCTACTTGCCGTACTTTCATTCTTGTCCTATCTTCTTCAAGGATATATTTCACTTCTTGGCACCCCAGCAGCGCAAAAGAAACAAATGGGGGCCATGATGCTGATGAGTCCGGTGATGATTCTACTGTTTACCATTTCGGCACCGGCAGGACTGGGAATTTACTTCTTCATCGGCGGACTATTCGCCTGTGTTCAGACTTTGATCATCAATATGTACCGGCCAAGAATTCGAAAGAACATTGCCGCTGAAATGGCGGATAAAAAACCGGTAACCGTTGAAGATTTAATGCCAAGCCAACCGACTGCTGACCCGCAGAAGCAAGCCAGTCAAACCATTGATCACCGCAACCGGCAACGGAATGCTGGCAAGCAGCGCAATGCCGGCCAACAACGGAATCCGCAAAAATTCGCCGCAAATGATCCTAAGAAGCAGGTACCAGAAAACGAGTCGCCAAAGCCCAAGAATCAATCAACTAAACATAACCGGGGCCGCAATGCCGGCAAGCAGCAGCGCCATCATTAAAAAGCTGTTTAACGACACTGATACTAAAAAGGGAACTTCAAATTCGAAGTTCCCTTTTTAGTATCATAATTTCGGTGTTGGTGACTCATCACTTGGATGGTCATTGCTTAAATGGTCATCAGATTGGTCATTAGGCTGGTCATCATTTTCCTGAGGCATATGCTGCATAATCGGTAGATTAACTTGAAAAATCGAGCCATACCCCAGTGAACTTTCAACCGTAATGTTGCCGTGATAGGCTTCAACCAGCCGATGGGCAATTGATAATCCCAAACCATTACCGCCCTTGTCACGGCTACGGGCCTTGTCAACTCGGTAAAACCGATTAAACACTTTTGCCATGTCTTCTTGAGAAATTCCCTGGCCGAAATCCTGAATCGCAATATTGACCGTTGCCATTGACGTTGATAGCGACAAATGGACTTCTTTGCGTTTTTCAGAATACTTGATCGCATTATCCAGCAAAATGACCAGAACTTGTTCGAGATGATTACGATATATCTTAACGTAAATATCATCATTTGTGTCATCATCAACCGTGAATGTGAAGTCCGGATGAATCATTTTGAAATCGTTATAAACCTGATTGAAAACCTCACTGACATTGGTGATTTCCTCACCATAGTTCAGTTCAATTTGTTCAGCACGGGACAGATCCAGCATTTCTGAAACCAAGCTCTTCATCCGCTTGGTTTCTTGCAACGACGCCTTCAGTGACTCTTCCAAAACCTCAGGGTCATCCTTGCCCCAACGCAGGAGCATATCAATATGGCCCTGAATAACTGCCACTGGTGTTCGCAACTCGTGCGAGACGTCTTCGACAAACTGCTGTTGCTGATCAATATAACGTTGCGTTTGATCAAGCATGCCATTCAATAGATCGGCCAAATCAGCCAATTCATCATGACTTTTAAGATCGGGCACGCGGGCATCGGAATCAGGATCGGTTTTCACTTTATTGATTGTTGCCTGAATTTCATTGATTGGCCGTAACAACTCGGCAACCAATAAGTAACCCATGATCATCGCACTTAAAACGGCAATCAGAACCAGAATAATTAAGATAACCAATAATTTCCTGGAAGTCGAGTGATAGCTCCCAAGCTTATCGGTGACCTGCACATAGCCAATTAATGAACCGTTCTTCTTGGAGGATAGCGGTTCAATCCCCACTAAAGCATCCTTACCACTAATTTTGGTTGTCTCGATCTTTCGCTTGGCTGCCGTCTTAAATTTGACCGCGTTCTTTCGGGATTCGAAAAGTCGATGGCCCTTCAAGTCGTAAACGTTAACCAAAATGTTGTCTCGCGAAAGATTGACAATCAACGAATCGGAATAAATATTGTTGTCATTACTGCCAGTGACTTCGCTGGATAACTCGGGTCGTAAATATTTTTCAACATCCCCCTTCCTCAGGGGTGACGAATAATTTCCCAACCGCGAAGAAACCGTTGAAAGTGTATCATCAATGTGGATTCGCTCCTGTTGAAGCAAAACATTGGTAAACCGATTAAATAACAGCACAGAAAAAACGATCACAATAGCCAAAACGCCAATTGACGTGAAAAAAGCCCATTTCCACTTTAATGAAACCCTGCGTTTCTTAGATTTGTAATCGAATAATTTCATGACCGCATCACATACCCGGTTCCTCTGACTGTCTGAATGTAGCTGTTTTCGCCGGGACGATCAATCTTGTTACGCAGATAACGAATATAAACATCCACAACGTTGGTTTCAACTTCGGAATCGTAGCCCCAAACTTTGGTTAAAAGCACGTCCCGAGCCAACACAACATCGACGTTCTCCATTAACGTGAGTAACAGTTCGTATTCCCGCTTCGTCAGGTTGATTACTTCATCGCCCCGGCGAACAATCCGGCTTTCCTTTTCAATGGTTAAGTCCTTAAAAGTGACCGATTTTTTACTACTCTTCTGCTGGTCATTTTCAATTTGAATCCGCCGTAAGAGTGCCCGAATTCGAGCAAGTAACTCTTCAATTGCAAATGGCTTCACAATGTAATCGTCGGCACCATGATCGAACCCAGAAACTCGGTCAATCACAGAATCCCGAGCCGTCATCATGATAATCGGAGTGTTCTTCTTTTCGCGAAGCCGCCGGGCAACTTCCATTCCGTTTAATTCAGGCAACATTAAATCAAGTAAAATCACATCAAAATTATCATCCAATGCGGCCTGTAAACCAGTCCGTCCGTTGAGTTCAACCTGAGTGTCGTATCCCTCATGTTTTAGTTCCAATTCGACGAACCGCGCCAAATTCTTTTCGTCCTCAATTATCAAAATTCGACTCATAAATAATCAGCTCTCCTATAAATTATCTTAATTTGTTTATTATTATGCCTCAAAACATTTTAACATATTTCTCATTTTACCATAGTTATGGGAAAATTAGTGTAGTTCTTTCATAAAACGATAGAAACTTAAGTATTGAAAAAGGTTTTCACATTTTTTATTTTTGTGTAATTTTTCACTTGTAATAAACAGGCTTCGTGCTTATAATGAACTTGTTTGAAAATATATTACAAAAAGGATGATTTTTAAGATGAAAGCAGCTGTTGTAAGAGATCCCGTTGACGGATACGTCGACATTAAAGATGTTCAGTTACGCCCAATTCATCAAGGCGAAGCCCTTGTAAAAGTTGAATATTGTGGATTATGTCACACAGATCTTCACGTTGCTGCGGGTGATTTTGGTAAGGTTCCCGGCCGAATTATTGGTCATGAAGGCGTTGGCAAGGTCATCCAAGTTGCAGATGATGTCACAAATCTGAAATTAGGCGACCGGGTATCAATCGCTTGGTTCTACCGTGGCTGTGGCCATTGTGAATATTGTACAACTGGTCGCGAAACCCTTTGCCGAAACGTTCAGAATTCTGGATTCACGGTTGACGGTGCCATGGCTGAACAGGTCATCGTTCCCGCTGATTATGCCGTTAAGGTCCCTGAAGGTCTCGACCCAGTTGAAGCAACATCATTAACCTGTGCGGGCGTCACCATGTACAAAGCTTTAAAGGTTGGCCGCACGCGTCCAGGCCAATGGGTTGAAGTTGTTGGTGCCGGTGGTTTGGGTAACTTAGCCGTTCAATATGCGCACAACGTCTTTGGTGCCCATGTCATTGCCGTTGATGGCAATCCTGACAAGTTAAACGCCGCCAAGGAAAACGGTGCTGATATCACCATCAACCGGCATGATCCCGACGTTGCCGAACAGATTCAAAAGAAGGTTGGCGGGGTTCATAACGCTCAAATTACAGCGGTTACGACCGATGCCTTCACAACTTCTGTTAATGCTCTCCGTCCAGACGGCCGTTTAGTTGCCGTTGCCCTTCCTAAGGGAGATATGGCCCTGAACATTGATAAGACTGTTTTGGATGGCATTCAGGTTGCTGGTTCCCTTGTTGGAACTCGTCAGGACTTGAAGGAAACCTTCCAGTTCGGTGCAGAAGGCAAGGTTAAACCAATCGTTCAGACTCGGCGTCTCGACGAAGTCAATGATATCATTGATGAAATGAAAGCTAACAAGATTGTTGGCCGAATGGTTGTTGATTTCACCAAGTAATTAATCAATTCAGAACTAAAAAGATGGCTGGCAGTGAAAATGTCAACCATCTTTTTTATACACCTTCAAGAGCTAAAATGGAGGCACAAAAAAACAATTTAGAATCCATGGCGTTCTAAATTGTTTTTTAAATTACTTGTTTTTTAAAACCTTGCGGCCCTTGTACATTCCAGATAATGATACGTGATGTGGTAATGTATATTCGCCGGTCTTTGGGTCGAGACTCAAGTTAGGAGTCTGCAACTTAATGTGTCCGCGACGCATCCGCTTTCTTGCTTTTGAAGTTCTCCGTGCTGGTGTTGCCATAATTATCCCTCCTCTTACCTAAAAATATCCACTAGTGAATTTTTAAGTCCAGCTAATTAGAGCCTTGATCTTTAAAAAAGTTCTTTAACTTTGCTAGACGTGGATCAACTGTTTTTAACTCTGCCTTCTGATTTTCATAGTCATCAACCGAAAGGACTTCCCAATCGTGACCGCTCGGCATTTCTTTGCCGGCTTTTTCTTCAGGAGACAGGATGTGCATCGGAATGTGCAGAATCACGTTGTCAATCACTGCTGAACGAATATCAACTTCATCTTCCTCACCCAGAATGAAAACAACATCGTCCTTATCATATCTGGATTCAGCGGCCTTTGAAGGAACATAGTATTCCTCAACCGAGAAGTCTAATGGCAACTCAACGGGTGCCAATGACCTTGAAGATGGCACAACCAACTTACCAACAATGTGGGTATCAATAATGACATCCCCACGATCCGCAAAGGCCGTCCCGTCGATTTGAAAATCAGTTGCGTCAATCACCTGATCTGCATAACGTTTGAGCAGCTCATCCTTAATGGCGAGGCGCTCATTAAACGTAAATGGATCTGTATCGGAGTACTTTTGCAAATCCTTAAAATACCATTTCAATGTAATTCCTCCAATGCAACAAAATTCATTATACCGGCAACAAAAACGCTTGTCAAGGTGTTTTCCTTGATAGGATCAAAGCTATTTTTCAAGAATAATTGGATGTCTATAAAAATCTTGATGAGCGCCGGTTGCCATCTCCATCAACATCCCGGATTTAAAATCCATATCCAGATAATCAGTCACAACATCCTGATTAACCTTAGAAATCACCGGTAAGCTAAGGTCCCCCTTCACCTGGTTCAGGTATCTACGACCCACTTCAGTGAAGCCCAGCGGCCGAATATATTGCGGGGTAACCTGCATATCAGAAGTGGCCGCATGCATCAACACGTAACTACACAGCCGCTGAATTCTAGTGTAAGTATACCGCTTTGTTTTCACTAAATGTAAAAAATCTGAAAGCGTGGCTGCCGAGATTGCTACTTGTTTCAGGCGATACTCAATACCCTCGGTCATCTGGTAAATCTTTTGAAGCTGACTAATTGGCGCTTCAATCAGCTCAAAGCGCAACATCGGCCAAAAACGTTCGGCAAAAACCGGTTGATTAGTAGAAATCATTTCCCATGATGGCGTCGGGACGAAGTGCTTCAGTGAAGAAACCGGCCCCGCTTTAATCGCCGTCCGGATCGAAGATGCACTCGTTACGTTTCCAGCCGTCAATTCGTTATCGTTATGAGCTCCCCCAACCCGTTGAATTGGCATCAACTGTAAGGGAGATCCCAGCTGATGATTCGCATTGGCGTAACCGAAAGCCAAGATATCGTTTGGTTGATTCAATCGGATTCCGGTTTTTTCGTAGAGGTAATCCTGAAAAATTGAGGCATAGGGGCGGTCAAATTGCTTAAACGATGGGTCATGCCGTGGTTGATTATCGATCAGCTCCTGATAATTCATCGTCGGGTTTTCAGCCCCGAATGCTAACCACTGGCACTTTATGGCGGCAGCTAGTCGAACCGCACCGGCTGAAAATAAGTGTGACGGCTGAACGGCCGCGTAAAAAGGCAGCTCAATCACCAAGTCGACGCCGCTTAGAAGGGCGGCACGAGCCCGTTGCCATTTATCATAAACGGCCGGCTCGCCGCGCTGCAGCCAGTTGCCACTCATAATCGCAATCACCACGTCCGCACCAGTGATTGCTTTGGCCCTTTCTAACTGATAGCGATGCCCATTATGAAATGGATTATATTCAGAAACGATCCCCACTGCGGATAACACCTTATCAAGACTCCTTTTTGGCCTCAAAGAACCACCGTTTGACATTTGGTTGATAGTCGGCGGCCCCAAAATCAGTCGTTACTCGAACATTTTCAAAGCCGGCATTCTTCAATTGCTTTAAATAAGTTTCAACTGGATAGGTGCGTTCATGATGAAGCTCATGGTACACATCATAAGCATCCTTTCCGGCGTTATACAAGAAAAAGCTGAGCTCATGTTCAACGGTGTGAGGGATTGTGTCGCCAGCGTAACTGGTCCACATAAAGGCCCGATCATCATCTTGAAAGTTATACATGTACCCGGGGTAAACCTGGTCCGTTTGATACGGGCTAATAACGTCAAACAAGAATGTACCGCCGCCTGCTAAATGGTTGGATACCTCAGAAAACGTCTGGGCCAGATCTGCCGGGGTCTCCAAATAACACAGTGAATCGTCAAAACACGTGATCGCGTCATAGTCGCCCAAAATCCCCAAATCACGCATGTCAACCTGAAAAAACGACATCTGAACATTGGCTTGCTGCGCCAATTGATCAGCCATCGTTAACATATCTTCCGAAAGATCCGCCCCGGTAACTGAATAGCCACGATCCGCGAGGCGAACCGCCAACTTTCCAGTTCCACAGGCAAGATCCAAAACGCGATCGTTCGGTGATGTCCGCTCAATCGTGTAGGTTAACCACCGATCATACAGGGTATCATCGAAAAGATCGTCGTAGAACTTGGCAAATTCATGGTAAATCATGCTTCAACCCATGACGCAATGTTGACCAATGGCGCATCGGACCACAATTTTTCAAGATTGTAAAAATCACGGGTGTCCTTTTGGAACACGTGAACCACAACATCGCCCAAATCAATCAAAATCCAGTTAGCCGTTTCCTTGCCGGACACGCTATAAACGTGAACGTCACTTGCCTGAACCTGGTCGACAATTTCGTCGGCAATCGCCTTAACCTGCCGATTAGAATTAGCATCAGCAATCACGAAATAATCAGCCATCAGGCTCACTTTTTCCATGTCCAGAACAACAATATCATGAGCCCGCTTACTATCGGCGGCTCGAACAACAATTTCTGAAATTTCTTTACTATCCATACTTACTCCTTATTTCAAATCAAATTGAGGAACCCAACTATTATAGGTCACAATGGTCTGGGGAAAGACCGGCTTATTATGCTGTACTAAATACGAAAGCGTCTGCTTGGTTTGAAACGCCACGCCTTCTTGTAAATTGGCCTTTGTCACCCGTCTTGCTTCGTCGACCCCCGGAAAGTCACGGGCAGGTTCAATATAATCGGCCATGTAAACAATCTGTTCCAACGGCGTCATATATTGGTGGCCGACCGTATGGTAACGCACGGCGTTCAATACCTCAATATCATTAATTCCCAGTTCATTCTTTACGAATAACCAACCAACGACACCATGCCAAATTGCGTTGCCATAATCTAACAGAATCGGATCCAAATGATATTGCTTGATCGCGGCAATAAAGTCCTCATCTGGCCGCTGTTTGGCGTAATCATGAACTAAGCCGGCGATGCTGGCCCGTTCGGGATCAACGTGGTTTAACCCCGCCAACTCTATGGCTGTCTGTTCCACTCGTAACACGTGGGAAAAGCGGCTATCACTTAAAGCCTCACGAAGCTTTTCGACCAGATCTGCTCGTGAAAATGGCACAATTTGTTCATGGTACGTTAACTGCTTATCTTTCATAAAGATGATGCTCCTTTATATATTTCAAAACAGCATCTGGGACTAAATAACGAATAGATTGATGCTGTCGAATTTTGGATCTGATTAGGGTTGACGAAATATCGATGTAGGGAACGTCTACCCAAATTATAGGATATTTTGACGCTGGCGTGTACCCGTCGCGTTTAACGCCGACAAACGACACCAGCTTGACCAGGTCGTCTATTCGGTGCCACTTCGGCAAATAGCTCACCATATCGCCGCCAATAATAAAATAATATTGATTTTCAGGATGTCGCCGGGTTAATTCCAGCATCGTATCGTAAGAATAACTGACACCGCCCCGAAAAATCTCGGTCATCTCAATGGCGAACTTTGGATTGCCATAAATGGCAGCGTTCACCATGGCAACGCGATCGCGCGAATCAATCGCTAATTTTTGATCAACGTGGGGCGGATTGGCATCCGGCATAAAATAAACCTGGTCGAGACCTAATTGACTGCAAACCTGATCAGCAATGATCAAATGACCATTGTGGATCGGATTAAACGTTCCGCCAAGAATACCAACCCGTTTACGTTTATGAGTAGAGATAACCTTTGTTTTTGGAAGAATTTGGACTGTCCGACTGACATTCACCATGTTCAGATACCTCGAAACTACTTTAGATTGAAAAAACTTGTGATGACAATGCCCGATTATCCTCGTTAGAAGACTGCTTAAATAAAACCACTGTCTTACCTAACTTCTGGACAACCGTAATGTCACTATGGCTCATAACAAATTCCGCAACGTCACTGGGAGTGACCGACGCGTTTTGAAGAATATTAACTTTAATCAGTTCGCGACTATCCAGAGCTTTACTAATCTCATCAAGCCAAACCTTTGATAAACCGTTTTTACCAATCTCAAAAATTGGCCGCATCCGGTTAGCTGATGCGCGTAAAAATCGTTTTTGCTTTCCTGTTAATTCCATAAATACCTCTTCATTTTTAAATCATTGCGGGTCTGAGTAAAACAGCAACCCCTTTTGGTGCCCACCCGGCAACAACCACCCCAGCCGGAACGGTCACCCATCCCAAGCCTTCAAGGACAACGTCGCTTTTTTGGGTGGTTTTAAATTCGTGACGTTCTAAAGCCGGAAAATCAGCTTTTCGTTCCTCACTTGGTGGATTTAGTAATCCGCCCAGATGATCGGCATAGAAACTATCGGCGTTCTCAAGTTTCGTCCGGTGAAGGTACAGGTTATTTTCAGCATAAACTGTGAATCCTTCGCGATCATCACCGGTCACGTAATCAAAACGGGCAACTCCCGCAAAGAAAAGCGTTTGGGCCGGATTCAACTGGTAACCCTTTGGTTTGATTGTCTTTTGAGGGGTGACAAGATTTAATTCCTTGCCAACTAAATGATGAGCCATCTGCTCAGGCTGAATAATCCCGGGCGTGTCAACTAACGAATGGCCATCATCCAGCGGAATATCAATCCGATCAAGGGTTGTCCCGGGGAAGCGGGACGTGGTAATCAATTCCTTGATTCCAGTCGATTGGCGAATAATTCCGTTGATCAGGGTTGATTTACCAACGTTGGTCACCCCAACGACGTAAACGTCCTTACCATTGCGATACTTTTCGATCTGATCTAATAAGTGATCCACATCGTAATTTGTCTTTGCTGAAATAAGTTCAACATCAATTGGCCGAATGCCGGCAGCGTTGGCCTGTTGACGCAACCAATCACGAACTTTGCGCTTCTTAAGCGACTTCGGCAGCACATCTAGCTTATTTCCCACTAAAATAACCGGATTGTCGCCAACAAAGCGATGTAACCCAGGAATCATGCTACCATTCACATCAAAAATATCAACCACGTACAGTATTAATGAATCAGTTGCCGAAATACTGGTCAGTAATTTCAGAAAGTCATCGTCAGATAAGCTGACGGGGGCAATTTCATTATAGTGACGAAGTCGAAAACACCGTTGACAATAAACTTCACCATTCTGTAAGCCCTTCTCCAATGCCGACTTTGGCGTGTACCCCAACTCGGCTTTATTAACCGTTTGAACCTGGGCGCCACACCCCACACAATGAACAACCTGCCCATCAACAATAATATCAGTTTCTGACATACTCTCCTCCTATTCCCAATGTAAATTAGGATATTTTTTGATTAATTTATTCCAAATAACCTTTTCCATCATCCGGTTAATCGTGGTGTTCCACGCATCATTATTCACAAGCGGTTTTACTAAAATACTACGGACTTGACAGCTGTTGGCGGCAACCACATCGGTTAAAAGTTGGTCGCCAACCATCACCGTATTTTGCTTTTTAAGACCGAATTCTTTAATTGCGTGCCGGATCCCAATCGTGAGCGGCTTCATCGCTCGCGGAACAATTGGCAGCTGATAGTCCTTAACCGCTTTGTGAATTCGTCGGTGACTATTATTTGACACAACGATAACCTTAACCCCATACTTACGCGTTTCGTGAAGCCAGGACCGTAACTCTTCTGAGCCCTTCTTTGAATTCCAAGGAATTAACGTGTTGTCTAAATCGGTTAGAACACAGTTGATATGATTTTCCAACAGGAATTGAGGCGTGATACTAAAAATGCTTTCAATCATCCACGTTGGTTTAAATTTGTACAACATATGCTCCTCCTTAGGTATTGGTTTTTTTATTTAAAAAAACTTCCACCAAAAAGCATCGGTGAAAGTTATTTTAGCACATCAAAATTACTTAAGAGCTTTTTTAGCTTCGTCAGTTAATGCTTTGAATGCATCAGCATCGTTAACGGCTAAGTCAGCTAACATCTTTCGGTTCATATCGATGTTGGCTAATTTAAGACCGTGCATTAATTTGCTGTAGCTTAAATCATTCAAGCGAGCAGCAGCGTTGATCCGGGCAATCCAGAGTTTCCGGAAGTTCCCTTTGTTGTTACGACGGTCACGGAAAGCATAAACCTGTGACTTCATTACTTGGTCTTTAGCAGTCTTAAACAAGCGTGACTTGCCACCGCGATAACCCTTTGCTAATTTCAATACACGTTTACGACGTGCGTGTGTAACTGTTCCACCTTTTACTCGTGGCATGTTGAATTCCTCCTATGATAAATATCAATTTAATTAATCTAGTCGCGTCGAATTACAAAAATTACTTGGAAAGTAACTTAGTGTAAGTCTTAAGATTAGTGTGATCCATCATATGTGTACCACGAAGTTGGCGACGCTGTTTCTTTGTCTTGCCGTGAAAACGGTGACTTGTATATGCATGGGCACTCTTAATTCCGCCGTTAGCAGTCTTCTTGAAACGTTTTGCTGCAGCACGGTTGGTTTTTTGTTTAGGCATTGGTAAAAATCCTCCTCAAAATTTTAAAAATTATTTTTTATCGGGTTCCTTAGGCGATAGCATTAAGAACATGCTTCTACCGTCCATTTTTGGCCGTTGGGTGACAACTGCAACGTCGTCAGTTTCCTTAGCCATTCTTTCGAGAACGTTTCGACCAATTTCCTTATGTGTAATGGCACGTCCCTTAAACCGAATTGAAACTCGAACCTTTTCGCCCTTTGCCAAAAACTTCTTGGCGTTCTTCAATTTGGTATTAAAATCGTTAACATCAATTGTTGGACTCAGACGAACTTCTTTGACACTGATGACTTTTTGTTTCTTACGGGATTCCCGTTCCTTCTTTTGAAGTTCAAACCGGTACTTCCCATAATCAAGAATCTTGGCAACTGGTGGCTTTGCTTTTGGTGCAACAAGTACTAAGTCGAGTTCAGCGTCTTCAGCTAATTTAAGCGCCTCGTTCTTAGATTTCACACCTAATTGATCACCATTGGGTCCGATTAAACGAACCTCACGTGCTCGGATTCCATCATTAACCATCATATCTTTAGCTATGGTGCTTCACCTCCAAATAATTTGAACAAGCAGAAAGATGGCGGGTACAAACTGCACCCGCCATCATTAAAGAACCTATCGAACAGGTTCTTACTCGATATCATGCCCAGCGAATAGCTTCACTAAGGCGAGAAGCGGGTTGCTTCTGCTTTCATGTCAACTTCAATATCATATCATCGATTATCAAACGTGTCAACAATCGCTTTCTTATCCAAATTAATCGTTACGGGAGTATGAGGCAATATCCTTTTGAATCTCATCAACAAAGGCATCCAACGATTCAGATTGGGTATCCTGTTCGCCGTAACGACGAACCGAAACACTCTTGCCGTTGACTTCTTCATCACCCACAACCAACGTGTATGGAATCTTGTGGGTTTGGGCATCCCGAATCAAATAGCCCATCTTCTCACCGCGGGTTTCAACTGAGGAACGGATCTTCAACTTACGCAGTTGGTCATTGATCTGCTTAGCGTAATCGCCATGCTTATCCTGTGAAACCGGGATAATTTTAACTTGGTGTGGGGCCAACCATGTTGGGAACGCTCCCTTGTATATTTCAGTCAGGTAAGCCACAAATCGTTCCATTGTCGAAACCAAACCACGGTGAATCATTACTGGGCGATGCTGCTTGCCATCTTCACCAACGTAGTGCAGATCAAATCGGTCGGGAAGCATGAAGTCCAGCTGAATAGTTGACAACGTTTCTTCATTGCCCAAAGCAGTCTTAGTTTGAACATCCAACTTTGGACCATAGAAGGCGGCTTCACCTTCAGCTTCAGTGTAATCCAGGCCCATTTCATCCATGGCACCCTTCAACATGGTTTGAGCGCGGTTCCACATTTCATCATCGTCGAAATATTTTTCGGTGTTCTCAGGGTCTCGGTAGCTCAAACGGAATGTATAATCGTTGATATCAAAATCATGATAAACATCGACCATTAAGTTCAAAATGTTCTTGAATTCTTCTTGAATTTGGTCAAGGGCAACAAATGTATGGCCATCGTTCAAGGTCATTTCCCGAACTCGTTGCAAGCCACTCAGAGCCCCAGACTTTTCATAACGGTGCATCATGCCGAGTTCCGCAATTCGCAGCGGTAATTCACGATATGAACGAATGTGGTGATTGTAAATCTGAATATGACTTGGGCAATTCATCGGCCGTAGTTCAAGCTGTTCGCCATCCCCCATATCCATTGGTGGGAACATGTCCTCACGGTAGTGATCCCAGTGACCGGACTGTTTGTAAAGGTCAAGGTTGGCCAAAACGGGGGTATAAACGTGTTCATAGCCGTTAGCGACTTCCTTGTCAACAATGTAGCGTTCAATTGTCCGACGAATTGTGGCTCCGTTTGGCATCCAGTAAGGTAATCCGGCACCGACCTTTGGATCAACAAAGAACAGGTCCAACTGATTTCCAATTACCCGGTGGTCACGTTCATGAGCCTCCTGGCGCTTCTTAAGGTCTTCGTCCAATTCGGACTGCTTGTTGAAGGCCGTTGCGTAAATCCGTTGCAACATTGGGTTTGACGACTTACCCTGCCAATATGCCCCGGCAACTGACAACAGCTTGAAGATCTTAACTTTACCGGTTGATGGCAAAACCGCGCCTTCGGCAACTGACTTAAAATCACCAATTTCAAAGAACTTAACCTTGTCGTTAGCGTCCTTTTCATTGACCAATTCGGTTTGGTAAGGATCGCCCTTAACCAATGCAAGCGCATCGCTCTTACTTAGGAATGTGACGTTAATCGGTAGATCTTGCTTGATGATCTTTTCCATTGATTTGGAAAGACCATCCAACTGGTCAACACTGATTTGAGTGTCGGGCTTATCGGTGTCAACGAAGAAACCGTCTTCATCAGCAGCACTTTCGCCGAAATAGATGTTCTTGAAGTCTGCAGCAATTGCTGCCTTTAAGATCTGAGCAGCCGTTTCTCTTAAAACGCTGAGACCATCGGCAGAATCGCCAGTCACGATTTCAATCTTACCGCCCTTATGTAACGGTTCGTTTTTATTGACAAACTTGCCGTCAACCTTGCCGGCAACCGCCTTTTTTCCTAAACTGATTGCAATTGACTTTGCAATGTCTTCTGCCGTAACGCCATCGTCAAATTCTTTGACGCTGCCATCGGGAAACTCAAATGAAAGTTTTGCCATATCTATTAACTCCTTTATATTTTCCAGGACCACAAAAAAATCCCTAGTGTACGAGTTGTACACTAGGGACGCAATTAGCGCGGTTCCACCCATTTCACCTTTTGAGAGAATCCCCCAAAAAGCACTCATGTGGTTGCTAACGGTACCAACCGGAATCGCATTTTCCGCAGTCCATTTCAAAGAGTGGTAACAATCATTTTCTAAACGGACAGCCTTCCAGTTAGTGGCCGTCCTCCCTGCGATGAGAAGTGATTGTCATGTCTCCTTGATTCATTGGTTTTAAGTATAGAATTGATTTTCATAGTTGTCAATCCGAAAGTGAAAATTTACATTGGTCGCCGATTTTTACCAGCCATTTCAACTTCTCTTGACAGAAAACGAATTCGCTGCATCAACCGTTTAGCTTTCAGCGGTTCTTCATCCCCACGATTATTATGGGCCAGCCACTCCGTTTCCAACTGATCCATGGACAAATTAGAGCTGAAGAACATCGGCAGCTGCTGTTGCATCCGGTATTCCAAAATGACACCGAGAACCTCGTCACGAACCCAAGAAGACAGCGTTCCGGCACCAATATCATCCAACATCAAAATTTGAGATTTCTTAACCGCATCAATCTTTTCAAGATAACTATTGTCCGAAATAGACGCTTTCATTTCACTTTCAAAGCTTGGAAAATGAACGAGTGTGGTCAAAACATTGTGATCAGCCAAATCGTTGGCCAACGCGCCCAACAGATACGTTTTGCCTACCCCAAACGGCCCATAAATATAATACCCGGGTTCAAATTGCTGGCGTTTAACATAGTCGTCAGTAAAGAGCACCACTCGACCAAAGGCATCGTATCGTTGTTGGTCGGACTGGTCAAAATTCTGAAGGGATGCATTGCGAATGTCTTTAGGCATTGAAATGGTCGTGACACGCCGGGCAAGCTGTTCGGATTTCTGCTTGGCAATGGTTTCAGGAGACGGCGCGTAAGAAATTTCAATCATATGGTCGCTGACAACCAGCTGGGGAATATAGCCAGGCGCGAACGGCTGCTTATCGCTTTTTAAATCATCGCGAACAATCAGGTATTCTCGCAGCTTGGGAATGGAGCGCAGCACGGCATCACTTGCAAGCTGCGACTGGTGATCCTTGACAAATTGAACGATTTCCGGATCGGATTTAATCTGATCAACGGCCTGCTTATAGCTCTCGTGAGCCCCCTTGCCGTTAATGCTGCGATCTTTCAAAAATTGCTTCACATACTTACTAACCGGTTCCATCCTTTTTCACCTCACTGATCCTCTTTTTTCTGCCGTAAACGGGCTAAAGCTTCGTCTACCCGCTTGTGCTCAAGGGCTTGTTGGGCCTTGGATTTCTTCTTATTAGTTGATTGAGCAGCGGCCTTCTTAGACGTCGCGGAACCGGGTTGGTCGGCCTTGGCCCAATCCGGAAGGGTTTCCTTGATTTGGCCACGACCACCGGAGTAGCGGCGATTCTGCCGTTTATTACGGGCCGCTTCCTGCTTTTTAACCCGCTCTTGAAGCTGAGAAATCGCGTCTTCAGCCGTCGCCACATGGTGTTGCGCCCAATCATCGGCAATGGTCGACATCAAGTTCTTATTGAGAGTTGAATGTTGATCATCAGCCAATAAATAATAAATTAACATGTTAATGACTTCCGTTGGGAAAATCCCCCGGGCCACTAAATCGCGAACGGCCCGCTGTTCACCCTCAGTGACCATTCCGTGACGTTGATCCTTAATTTGTTTCAGCAGCGCTATCGGCGCATTGTTTTTAGCAATGTCAATGACTTCTTGAAGTTCGCGGTCTTTGGGCAATGAATCAGCCTGCTTGCCAGTTTCAGTTGCCGATTGCGTATTTTGAGGTGCCTGAAGCCGATCAGTAACGTCAGGCTGCGTGTAATCCCGATTAATAATAAACTTCAGGTTTCGCTGAATTAATTTGTTGGTATTCAGATTAGTCGCTCGCTTAATAAAGTCGGCCATCTTTAATTCATCGATGCCGTAAAGCTCATACTCGGACATAATGAGATCCGACGCTGCTTTGACACTTGTTAAATCAACGTAGGAATTGTCAAGAATGTCCAGCAACAGGTCGAAATCAAAATCATGTGCCCGTGGTGTAAGACGAGAAACGTCAGCCAAATTTTGCCGGTTGCTGATCGTCCGCTTGGCCTCGTTAACCGAGCCGGGTAACGACTTAAGATCACTACTTGGTACCTGAAAAACGTCCAACAACGACGCCGAAACGTCTTTAACTCTACCCACGTCTGGCTTTGGCAGAAATAGCCGGGCGACAATCTGATTATAAGTCTCTTCGCCAACCTTCCCCAATAACAAAATTGAGAGGATGTCGGTTTTTAAAAATTCCGATGCGCTGCACGGGACCTTTAATTCATAAACATAACTATCTGCAGAAGTTAAGGAAATAAATGTCTTCAATAAATTGACACCCTCAAGTTTTCGGCGGTACCGCAATAACTTATCGCTGCCAACGTCCAGCATACTTTGGAGTTCATAGTGCTTGTGCAGGATCAACCGATTATGGTCGTTGATACTAAGACTCCACAGCAACTCATACAGCTCGAGGGCTCCCCGACCAATAATTGGCAGGTACAAGTTAGTCAGAACACTGTGATCCAAGCTCCTGTTCGCACTACTATTCAAAAGAATGTACTTTGAATCGGGGGTCAATTTATTTTCCGAATTTAACATTACTTCTCCTCCGGATGCTTGGCATTCTTTTTCTTATCCTTCTCCATAATTTCTTTTAATTCTTCATAAAATACAGACATATCTTTAAATTGCCGGTATACGCTGGCAAACCGGATGTAAGCAATTTCATCCAGATTGACCAGCTCTTCCATGACGTATTCGCCGATTTGGCGACTCGTCACTTCGTTGTCACCGGCAGAACGGACCTTGTTTTCAACCCGATCCACTAAATCTGTGATGGCGTTCATCGATACGGGCCGTTTTTCGGCCGACCGAACCACCCCTTTGAGAATCTTCTCCCGGTTGAATTCTTCACGATTGCCGTTTTTCTTAATAACCAGCAGGGGCGTTGCTTCAACCCGCTCAAAAGTTGTGAATCGAAATCCACAGTGTTCACATTCCCGCCGCCGCCGGATAACCCGGCCGTCGTCAGTTGGCCGACTATCAACAACCTTTGACCCGTTATAACCACAATGAGGGCATTGCATGGATTTCACCTCGATTATTCCATTTCATTTTCTAACCACTTATCAATTTGTTCGTTTGTATGTGCCAAACTTCCTGAATTATAAATAATTGTATCAGCCAAATCGCATTTTGTCTGCAATGGCCACTGACTTTTCATTCTGGCAGCCGCTTGGGCAATCGTCAAATGATTACGCTTCATCAGTCGCTTCATCTGGGTTACCGGGTCACAATAGACCACCATGATTTCAGCCGCTAAATAGGTATAGCCGTTTTCAAACAGGGTTGGGGCGTCAATAACAACCAGTTTGTGGTCGTGGTAGCGCGCCAACTGGTTTAAAATGGTTTCTCTGATATACGGGTCCATGACCGAAACAAGCTGATTTAATCGTTCTGGATGACCGAATACCAACTGTCCAAGCCGCTTGCGGTCTAAACTCCCATCAGAAGTTAAAACTGCCTTGCCAAATGCCCTGACAATTGCTGCCAACCCTGCTTGCCCAGGCTGCTGCACCTGATGAGCGACTTTATCCGCATCGATAATTGGAATTTGTTTGGCCGCTAAATACTGACTGACAGCTGATTTGCCGGTCGCAATTCCGCCTGTCAAACCAATAATTTTACTCATGACGATCACCATGAAGTACTTGACATTTCGGGCAGAAATGCGTTCCTCGCTGGGCCAGCTTAATCTTTTCGATCGGAGTTCCGCATCGTAAGCACGGCTCACCTTGGCGGCCATAAACGTTCAGGTGATTTTGAAACTGGCCGGCTTCCCCATAAGCGGTTGAGTATGAGTGAACCGTCGTGCCATGGCCAGCAATCGCAATCTGAATTTCGTGAATGATATTTTTGCGCAACGTTTTCAGTTCTGACAGTGACAGGGTGTTTACCGGCTGTTTTGGATTGATTTTACTTAACCATAGCACCTCATCAGCGTAAATATTACCCAACCCGGCAATTTTGCTTTGATCCAGCAAAAACGGTTTGATCACCTTGCGACTCTTGCTAAAAATTTTTTTCATATAATCCAACGTTAAGTCAGATTCAGTTGGTTCAGGGCCGATTGTTTTTAATCCGGCAACCGTCATTTCCTGGCCGGTTTCAACGAGCGTCATTCGGCCAAACTTGCGTGAGTCGTTGTATCGTAACTGCCGGCCGTCTGCCAGGTGAAACACAATGTGGGTGTGCTTGGTGAGCGGCGTGCCCTCAGGCTGCACGTCATAATTGCCCTCCATCCGCAGATGGGAGACGATTGTTTGGTGACCCGACATCCGCAAGAACAGATACTTGCCCCGCCGATCAATTTGTTCAATTGTCCGGTCTTTAAGGGCGGCCGCAAAGTCTTCTGGCGGCAAATTAACCATTTTGGGGTAAAGGACATCCACCGATGTCACTTGACTACCAGCGACCAGTTCGGTGAGCCCGCGGCGGACCGTTTCAACTTCTGGTAATTCGGGCATAGCATCCTCCTAAAAATATTTAAAATTATTTGGCATCGTACCACGTTTTGCCATAGTGGCTTTCAACTTTTAACGGGACATGGAGCTTAATCGCCGAATCCATGACTTTTGGAATTAAATTTTTAACGGTTTCAAGTTCATCACCGGGTACTTCAAAGATCAATTCGTCATGAACCTGCAAAAGCATCCGGGTTTTAAGCCCAGCCAACGCTTGATCCATATTGATCATCGCAATTTTAATAATATCAGCTGCGCTTCCCTGAATTGGGGTGTTCATTGCGGTTCGTTCAGCAAACGACCGTAAGTTAAAGTTGCGGGAATGGATATCCGGCAAGTAACGCCGCCGATGGGCAATTGTTTCAACGTAACCGTTGTCCTTCGCAAATTTCACGATATCGTCCATGTATTTTTTCACGCCGGGATACTCTTCAAAGTACCGGGTGATAAACTGATGGGCCTGTTTTCGGGAAATTCCGGTGTTATTGGCCAGTCCGTAATCACTAATCCCATAAACAATCCCAAAGTTAACCGCCTTGGCCTGCCGTCTCAAATCGCCGGTAACTTCTGTATTCGATGACAATCCAAATATTCTCCGGGCAGTTGTTGCGTGAATATCTTCGCCTTCCCGGAAGGCTTCCTGCATATTGGCATCGCCAGTGATGGAAGCCAGCACCCGCAATTCAATTTGCGAATAGTCGGATGACCAAATCAGCCAGTCATCGTGTGATGGCACAAATGCTTGCCGAATCAGGCGACCCTCTTCAGATCGAACCGGAATATTTTGCAAGTTCGGATCAACCGACGACAGCCGGCCGGTCTGGGTCAGGGTTTGTAAATATCTGGTATGAACCTTGGAGTCATCTTTATGAATGACTTTCAATAAGCCATCAATATAGGTCGATTGCAGCTTAGAGATTTGGCGATAATTCAAGACGTTTTGAACGATTGGGGCATCAGGTGCCAATTTTTCAAGAACGTCCACCGATGTTGAATATCCCGTTTTTGTTTTCTTGAGAACCGGTAACTTCATCTTTTCAAATAAAATTTGGCCCAACTGTTTCGGTGACCCGATGTTAAATTCTTCACCGGCCTCATTGAAAATAGTTTGCTCAATTTCTGCCAAGCGTTCTTTAAACTTACTCCCCATCTGTTCAAGGGTTTCTGGGTTTACCTTAATGCCGGCAATTTCCATCTTTGCCAAGACAAAGGCAATTTTGATTTCAATATTCCGGTACAAATCGGTTTGATTGTGATCGTCAAGTTGCTTAAACATCTCATCATGAAGGGCATCAATGGCTTTTGCCTTGTGAACGATATGGTCGAAAAATACCGGTGATTTGGGATCAATTGATCGCTTGGCGCCCTTACCATAGACTTCTTCATCGGTTTTAATATTGCTAAAGCCGTGAAGTTTGGCAACGGTACCAACATCGTTACTGTTATTAGTTGTGTTAAGCAAATAAGAAATCAGCAGCATATCGAAATCAACATTGGCTAAGGTGATGCCAACCCGATTCAAACCAACATAGGTCCGTTTGGCATCAAAAACGTTCTTCTTAATCACATCGCTGGTTAACAGCGACTTTACTGGCTCAGAATTTAACAGGTCGATATTATTTGTCACATACCACTTGTCATTCCGTCCCAAAACAAAGCCGCAAAGATCAGCGGTGTGATAATTTTCGTCACTCATTTCCAGATAAAAGGTGACTTCGTCCTTAAATTGGTTCAAGTCAGCAGCGTTTTTGGCAGTCAGTGTTTGATATGAAATGGATTCAATTTTGTCCGCCTGGGTCGATTCAACACCGAGATTGGCCAAAAATGACTTAAATCCCATCCGTTCATAAAAATCAGTTAGGGCATCCAAATCGTCACCCTGATACGATAAATCGTTAAGGGATATGGTGATCGGAGCATCACGCTTAATCGTGGCCAATGTCTTGCCCCGCTCAGCTTTATCTTTATCAGCCAAAAGATGTTCTTTTAACTTTTTTCCGGAAACGTCATCGATCTGTTGGTAAATATTTTCAATTGAACCAAACTGGCCAATTAACTTCATGGCCGTCTTTTCGCCAACCTTTTCAACTCCCGGGTAATTATCAGAATTATCGCCCATTAAGCCCTTGATATCGATAATCTGAGAAGGCGTGACTCCCAACTTTTCCTTCACATGTTCAGGGGTATAAGTTTCTAATTCAGTGACCCCTTTTTTGGAAACCTGAACGGTGGTCTTATCAGAGGTCAACTGAGTGAGATCCCGATCCCCCGTCACAATCACGACCTGATAATCGCCCTTATTTTCGGCTTCCCTGGCTAAGGTACCGATAATGTCGTCAGCTTCGTAGTCTGCAAGCTCATATGACTTGATTCCGCGAGCCTTAACCAATTCCCGAATAAATGGGAACTGCTCAGATAGTTCCGTTGGCGTCTTGGCCCGATTCCCTTTATAATCAGAGAACATCTTTGTTCGGAATGTGGTTTTTCCCGCGTCAAATGCAACCAACACATCAGTCGGCTTTTCGGCTGCCAACACTTTGTCAAGCATCCGGTTAAACCCAAAAATAGCTGAGGTATGCAACCCGGAGCTGTTAGTGAACCGTTCCAGTGAATTATACAACGCATAAAAGGCTTTAAACGCAATGCTGTTTCCATCGATTAATAATAATTTTTTAGTCATTAAATTCTCCTCGCAAAATAAACGCTTATGCTAATTTTACCACTCGAAAGGCGCAATAATAAGGCCTTGACACCGGAAAATTCACCATGAACAACCGCTAATTTAGCCATGATTAACACGAAAAAACCGGGGAACTTTTCCCCGGCTTCTAACCAACATGGTGATTAACGATCATCACTCATTCCAAAAATTTGAAGTAACTGTAAGAACAGGTTAACGAAGTCCAGATAAAGCTGAAGAGCCCCGAAAACCGCAAGCCCATTGACAGAAACCTGACCAGTACTTCCAGCCTGATTGTACATTTCTTTCATCTTCTGGGTATCATAAGCGGTTAACAGCGTGAAGATGACCACCGCAATGATTGAAAAGACAAACGCAATCATTGAACTATGCAGGAACCAATTGATCACCATCGCAATGATAAGGGCGATCAAAGCAGCGGTTGCCTGCCGACCAATCTTATCAAGATTTTTCCTCGTAACTAACCCGAAAACCGTCATGGTAATAAAGATTGCCGATGCGGAGACAAACGCAGCCGCAATCGATGCCCCGGTATAACGGTATGCAATTGCGGTAAAGACATAGCCGCTTAAAATTGCATAAACCATTAACGCGCCAAATGCTAATGACGGCCGCTTAAGGGACTGCAGTGATACAACAAACGGGAGAATAAACCACACGATTAAGGCGATCCACATGCCACCGCCGGCTAAGGTTTGTCGTGAAACCGTTGAGTACGTCAGAAAGGCAGTTGCAGCCGAAACCAAAACTGCGAGGCTCATCCAACCGTACATCTTGGTTAGAAAAGCGTTCAAGCCTGCGGCGTTATTAACAATCCGCCGTTCACTCTGTTCATTTGAATAATTGTTCATTAATTTCGCTCCTTCTTTCGAAACACTATCCGAGGTCATTTTCCCAAATAGCTTGCGGAATTTATCCATCTCTTACTAGATAATCTTATCAAACAAAAGCCATTAATCAAGCAAAATATCTCGATCAATGGCTTTCGCTATAAATTCTTAATTATTATTTTTGCTTAAATGACTCAGTAAATCTTCATACGTTTTTTCATACTTTTGAATGTCACCGGCCCCCATGAAAATGATCACGTCATTGTCATAATCGAGCAGTGGCGACATATTGTCGGCAGATAGGATGCGCCCACCCTTGGTGATCTTCTTGGAAAGATCTTCACTGGATACCTTACCAGAACTTTCTCGCGGCGAACTATAAATTGACGTTAAGAACACTTCATCAGCCAGATTCAAACTTTTCGCAAAGTCATCCATTAACGCAATTGTTCGACTGAACGTATGGGGCTGAAAAACCACGGCAATTTTCTTGTTTGGATATTCCTGACGGGCAGCATCAATGGTTGCCTTAATTTCGGTTGGATGATGAGCATAATCATCAATAATCGTCATCCCGGAAATTTTACGCTCGGAGAACCGGCGTTTGACACCGTCAAAGGTTTTCAGCTCCTTGCGAATCTCATCAAGATCCACATCTTCCGAGTAAGCAACGGCAATAACAGCCAACGAATTAAAGATGTTATGCTCCCCAAACAACGGCACCGAAAATTCACCAAGATCCTGGCCCTTAAACTTAACGTGAAAGCTTGAACCCTTGGTGGTCCGCTTGACATCGAACGCTTGAAAATCGTCGGTATCCTTAAGACCATAATAATAAATTGGCACCTTGGCCTTCAATTGACGTAACCGCTTGTCATCCCCCCAAGCAAAGATTCCTTTCTTGGTCTGCTTGGCAAACGTCTGAAAGGCGTCCTGCACATCGTCAATGCTCTTATAGTAATCTGGATGATCAAAATCAATGTTGGTCATAATCGCATAATCGGGTTCAGTTGCCAAAAAATGCCGCCGGTACTCATCGGCTTCATAAACAAAGAACCGGGCGTTTGGAACCCCTTGGCCGCTGCCGTCACCAATTAGAAAATCAGTCGGGGCAATCCCTGACAAAACATGTGACAAAAGACCGGTCGTGCTGGTTTTACCGTGAGCCCCTGAAACCCCAATGCTAGTCTTGCCCTTAATCATTTTTCCGAGGAATTCATGATAACGGTACACCGTCAAGCCCATTTCACGGGCCTTCTTAATTTCTGGATGATCATCGGTAAACGAATTACCGGCAATCACCGTCAAGCCTTCATGAATGTTGGCGGGATCAAATGGCAGAATCTTGATGCCTGCCTTCTCCAATCCCCGTTGAGTAAATGTATACTGCTCAATGTCGGACCCTTGAACCTTTTCACCCCGGTCATGAAGAATTAACGCCATTGCACTCATACCTGTTCCCTTAATACCTACAAAATGATATACCGTTTCTGAGTTCATATTACATCCTACCTATCCAATCAATTTTAGATTTTCACTCTTTGGCGTCCTCTGATTCGTCGCCGGAATCATCGCCGGAATGATAGTAGACCGTCCGCGGTTTAGATCCCCGTTGTTCGGAAATCAAATTTCGATCCTGCAAACTGTCAATAATGTTTGCAGCTCTATTATACCCGATTGAAAATACCCGTTGTAGCTTTGAAGTAGAAATTGTGTCTTCTTGAGCAATAAATTTCATCACCTGGGGCATTAATCGGTCCTGAGACTCGTGATCATCAGCCGCTTTTTTCAGTGAATCCGGGGTAAACAAATATTTGGGATGCCCCTGCTCACGAACAAAGTCGATGACCTTTTCAAGCTCTTGATTGGTGACAAACGCTCCCTGAAGGCGAACTGGCTGATTAGCGCCATTACCAAGGTAGAGCATGTCACCACGACCAAGGAGCCGTTCAGCGCCAGCACTATCGAGAATCGTTCTGGAATCAATTTGACTGGAAACCATGAACGCAATCCGTGAAGGAATATTATTTTTGATGGTCCCGGTCACAATATCGACACTTGGACGCTGGGTCGCGACAATTAAGTGAATGCCGGCCGCCCGGGCTTTCTGGGTAATTCGGACTATGTAATCCTCAACTTCACTGGATGCAACCATCATCAAATCAGCTAATTCATCGATAATCACCAGAATATACGGCATCTTTAACCCGTATTCACCAGACTGGTTGGCCTTTTGATTGAATTGTTCAATATTTTTCACACCAGCAGCCGATAGTTTTTCGTAGCGCTCATCCATTTCTTCAGTTACCCAATGCAGGGCAGCTGATGCAGACTTTGGATCAGAAATAACTGGTGACAAAAGATGCGGAATCCCATCATACGGTGCCAACTCAACGGCCTTTGGATCAATTAACAGCAACTTCAATTCAGCGGGGGTCGCCTTATAAAGCAGCGACACCAGCAGACTGTTAATGAACACACTTTTTCCCGAACCAGTTGCCCCGGCGATCAAACCGTGGGGCATTTTCCGAACGTCCGCAATCCGCGGATTCCCGGATAAATCAACCCCCATCGCCGTGGTTAAAGGCGACCGATTCTGCTTGAAGTTTGGCGCCGAAATAATTTCCGAAAGTAGGACCGGTCGCGGATGGGGATTCGGAATTTCGATCCCGACGGTGGATTTTCCAGGAATTGGGGCTTCGATTCGAATATCCTTTGCGGCCAACGCCAACTTCAAATCATCGGTTAAATTGGTAATCCGGCTGACCTTCACGCCAAGCGCAAGCTTTACCTGAAACTGGGTAACCGTTGGCCCGTTTGTCCAGTCGACCACCTGAGCATCAACTTTAAATGCGGCCAGCGTTTTATCCAAGGTATCGATTTGGCCTTCAATCCAGTCATCCAAGGCATCTTCATCAACCATTTGCGGCTGACTCAAAAGTGTAGGGGACGGAAAATGATAGCCAGCAGCATTCTCATCGGAAACCGTCGTAGCCAAATGCTTTTGGGCGCCATTCGTCCGGGCTGGAACCGGTTTGCTAACCGAACCGATCTGATTCATTTTGCTGGTCTGATTATTGAGAGTTCCTGCCGTTAATGAACGCGGCGGTTGAACCGTTGGAACCCGCGGCGATCTCGGTTTCTCAGCATCAGTGGCTGAATTGGGCGTTTTTGAAAACAAGGCAATATCTGGTGCAACCGCTTTTTCATTCTTAACAATTGCATTCAAAGACTGCCCCAATCCTTTGTGAGCGTGGTTAGCAGCTGAAGATGCTGGCGTTGAGTCATTTGACGTGACTGCTGGCGGCGTCGAAAAGTCATGCGATTTACTTTCAGTCTTCGTTGACCAATCTGTTGATTCGACCCTTTCAGAACGTTGATGATCTGACGTGGCATCGTCGTGATCATTAGCAGAATGGGAATCGCTACCCAGGTTGGGAACTTCCTGCCTGATCGATCGCGGTTGAAGATCTCGCTGATCCGTTAATGACGGTTCATGGGCGTCATCGGGTACTTTTGGTCGCGCCGTTTGAGAGTTTAAAGCGGTTGCTTGAACTTCTTTAGAATCACTTGCCCCGTCATCCTGGTTGGGAGCTAGGACGATCAAATCGTCATCAGAAATCCTAAGAGCATCAATGATCCGCGCGTAACGACTCGTCCGCCGTTGCTTCTGGCTTTTAACGTAATTCGTCTCAATCTGGCGTTTTTGTTTTCGCCGGTTCGTGTTGACATCATGGGTGTGCGGTACGAAATTGCGAATTTCCTTCAAAAATGCCGGGGTGTTATCATCGGTAACCCGACTATCAGTAAATTTAGTTGACGACGTGCTTAAATCCCGCGGCTTTGTGGGTCGTCGCGGCACTTTTTCCTGTTCGTTTTTAACCTTTTTAGGTGTCCGTGATTGAATTAAATCACGGCGACGAAAAAAGGCGGGTCCGTCATAATACTTCACGATTACTCACCTTTTAATATAGTTTTTAACTGAATAAATGCTGGGCTTTATCGAAGTCAAACGGTTCGCCGACCTCTTGGAAATCATCCGGTAAAATGAGCGCACCCGGAACTTGAGGGGCATTTGGCAATTTAAGTTCTCTGCCTGAGCAAATCATTCCGTCGCTTTCGGTTCCGCGCAGTTCCCCCGGCCAAATAATCATTCCATCCGGCATCATGGCGCCAACTTTTGCAACAACAACCTTGATGTCGGCCCGCATATTCGGCGATCCGCTGACGATTTGAAGTTCCCTGCCCCCATCAATCTCAGTTTGGGTAATCTTCAGGTGATCTGAACGGGGGTGATCCGTCATTGATTTTACATAACCAACCACGAATCTTGGCTCATTATCAAGCTGAATGTCGCCAGGAAACTCATGGGTTTGCAAGTAGGCGTTCAGCTTGGCCACATCATCAGCACTCAAGTGGACCCGGCCATTTACTTTTACAACGTCGGGAAGAATATCGCTTGCCTGTAAAAAGTTGTACCCCAGTGTTGTGTCGTCCGCAGGATTAAAAATGCGGGCAACATGATCATGGATCGCGACTTCTTGGTCGGCAACATCTTGGCTCATAATGACAACCATGGTATCACCGGTATTTTTAGGGTTATAACTTGCTATTAACATCACTTTATCCTTCCAAATCTAATTATCTTATTTTTGTAGTGAATCGATGAAGCTTTCAACTTCCTGCTTTGTCTTCCGATCAGCGTTTGAGAACCGCCCAATTTCTTGACCGTTGTCAAAGGCAACGAAGCTTGGGATCCCCATGATATTCATTTCGCCTGCCAAATCGATATTTTCGTCCCGATCAACCTTTAAAAATTGGTAATCGGAATACATTTTTTCGATTTCAGGCATTGCTGGTTTAATAAACCGGCAGTCTGGGCACCAGTCCGCGGTAAAAAACAGCATATATTTGCCAACTGAGATATCCTTTTTAAGGGTTGCAAGGTCGGTCTTTGGTAAATCTTTCATAAATCGTTCATCCTTTCATACTTCTTTTTAGTAAGTAAATTATAGCGCAAATTTCTCATTTAACGGCAATCTTTGCTCATTAACCATCCTTATATTAAACTATAATTAGTCTCAAACAAAAGGGTGAAGAAAATGACAAACAAAATAATGCGTTATAGTTTAACAGCAATTGGTCTCCTGCTCAGTATGAAAACAATTGCCGATCTCCATAAAGATTACCAGAAAAATCAAACCGCGGAAAGGTCCTTAAGACAAATAATAAGCGACCAGCGAAAACTTTCAGGTAACGGTACATATCTTGGCAGCTGGCAAGTTGCTGATTCAGATGGTCAATATCATTTCGGTCTTAACTATCGAAATGCCGATGGCCAAGTCTTGGTAAATGAATACTGGGCCGATCGCCAATCCGGTACGATCAGCAATCAGCGCGCTTACGCATTAAAATGAGCGACCAGCTTGTAAATTGGCCCGTTGGGACTGAACTTTTCCTCATACTCGGTTTGAATATTGGTTTCATTTTCTGGCGAATGATGCAAATCCAGTGACACATAGTCAAAGGTCATCGGATAATGGTTCATGGTGACCAGCGTATACTCGAAGAGCCCCCGGTTGTCGGTTTTAAATTCAATCGTCCCAACCGGATCCAGTACTGTTTGGTAAGTCTTCAAAAATCCTGGCGACGTCAAGCGGCGCTTAGCATGGCGCTTCTTGGGCCATGGATCAGAAAAATTGAGAAAAATTTTATTAACTTCGTCTGGATGAAAGAATTCGTCCAGATTAGCCCCATCTGTCAGAACAAATTGGAGATTGGGGAGTGGTGCGGTCATGAATTTCCGCAATGCGGTTGCAATGACGGATTTTTGGAGTTCAACGCCAATAAAGTTAATGTCTGGATAGGCCTTGGCCATTTCAATAATGAACTGGCCCTTTCCAGTGCCAACCTCAACGTCGAGAGGTTGGCTTTTTTCAAACCGGCTTTGCCACTTTCCCAGCCAGTTCTGGGGATCAATCACAATGTAGTCGGCGTGAGCTTTAATATACCCATCGGCCCACGGCTTGTTTCGTACGCGCAAAAAATTCACCTCATAATTTTAACGACTGAATTCACTCTTACGAATTCTTTTAGGAACATACATATAAACAAAGTAACCAATTTCAACGGCTTCACAAACGACCACCCCAATCATGGTGACCGGATTGGTGATATTCACGATAATGACAACGATCGCAAAGATCAACGCAACGATACTCATCATCGTGAGCAAAACCCGTTGGAAATTCTGAAGCTGATGATCGGTTGTGATCGGATAAATATGAACAAACGCGTTATCTTCATAATGAAAATAAAACGGAATCATTTGAAAACCGATCAGATAGATGAATAAAAGACACAGGATAATCGGCAGCGCCTCGCCCTTAATGAAGATTAAAAACAGCGTGCCGATGACCGTTAATCGCATAAACAACCCGCTCATCTCACTGTCCCGGACAATCCCGTGGGCGTAGAGATAAAGATAGGTATTCTTAGGCAGCAACCGAATCAATCGCAACAGGCCGTCAAAGTATCGCCGGCGCTTGATTGCCCCATTTAATGATGGGACGTCCGTAAACAGATTAAAAAATTGGTAAATTGAATGCATTCGACTATTTTCATCAGCGATTGCGGTCTGCCAGTCCAGTGACCGACTAGCCCAACTTCTTCGACTCACTAATCCAATGATCATAACCACGGCTGCTAAACCGGCGCCGACATAGACATTAACGTAAACACCGAGTGCCAGCACAATCGCCGGCACTACCAATCTAAACAGCAGCCGATTGCCCAGCCACTGGTGATTGAGATGGTATTTCCGGGCAAAGTCGGCATTTAACCATGTGACTTTCAAAAACAGAATGGTTGCCAATAGCCCGAACAATTCGGGAACCGATGCGCCGGCAGTTACCTGAACAAATGGCATCAATACGACCCAAATTAACAATTGAATCAAGCATGCCAACAGCGCACTATAATTGAAAGCCCGTCTGAGATAACCAATCATTTCCGCCTCTCGCGGCAGTAAAAAGACGTAGTCCGGATCTTGAAGCATCGTTGCCAAACGACCACATTGAAGGCCCATTAAATACACAGCGATAATGACAAGCGGCGCCCACCAAAGACCCGTTTTAAGCTGCTTGAGTGCATTGGAATAGTAGTAGCCCAGCCCGCCAATCATGAAGACCAGGGCCAGGACAAAGTAGTCGTTAAAGACAAACCGTAAATACTTGAGCAGTTCGGTTAAATGCGCGCCAAGACGCTTCTTGAATAAGTTTGTCATGATGCGTCGCCTTCCCTTGCAAGGGTGAGGTAAATATCATTTAAGGACTCGCCGGCATCGGGGAATAATTGCCGCAGTTCCTCGATGGTGCCCTCTGTGCGAACCCGCCCATCATGAAGGAGGACAAACCGGTCACAGTACCGCTGAGCGGTGTCCAAAACGTGGGTCGACATTAAAATGCTGGCACCGGCTTTTTTTCGTTCGGAAATCAGATTCAACAGGTCATTGACAGCCAAGGGATCTAGTCCCAGAAAGGGCTCATCAATAATAAACAGCTTGGCGTCAGTTAAGAACGCGCAAACGATCATGACCTTTTGCCGCATTCCTTTGGAAAAATTATCCGGAAACCAGTCCAGCTTATTGTCGAGCCGAAACAGCTTCAACAATTTGTCGGCCCGCTGCCAGGCAGTTTTTTGATCCAGATCATAAGCCAACATCGTCAACTCCAAGTGTTCCTTCAAGGTAAGTTCCTTGTAAACAATTGGCTGTTCCGGAATATACGCAATTTGTTTTTTATACTGCTGAACATCGTCATTAATCGTGACGTCGTTAATCTTAATCGATCCTTTAAAAGGCGTTAGTAGACCAATGATATGGTTGATGGTCGTGGACTTTCCGGCACCATTAAGGCCGATTAAACCGACCAATTCGCCGTCCTTAACATCAAACGAAACATCTTTTAAAACGGGGACTTGAGAATAGCCACCGACCAAATTTGACACTTGTAAGGCCATTATTTCACTCCACAATTCTTATTATTAGTTGATCATTTCAATATGCTTCAAAAATAGATACAGAATTGATTATAACATACTAAACCAGACTTTGAATGAGTTCCCTGAGACATTGATGTTATAATAATTGTTAGTATAAACAGAAAGAAGGTAACGCATTTGAAAGATTGTATTTTTTGTAAAATTGTGCGAAATGAAATTCCCAGTTACACCGTTTATGAGGACGACGTGGTCAAAGCATTCTTAGATATTTCTCAGGGAACGCCCGGCCACACCCTGGTCATTCCCAAGAAACATATTGCCAACATTTTTGAGTATGACCCACAACTAGCTGCCGAAGTCTTTTCACGAATTCCAAAGATTGCCCGGGCCGTTAAGGCATCTAACCCTGACATAAAGGGAATGAACATCTTGAATAACAATGGTCAGGTCGCCTACCAGTCGGTATTTCACTCCCACTTTCACCTAGTTCCCCGTTACACAACCCATGATGACTTCTCGATGACTTTCAAGGATAATTCCAATAAGTACACCGCCGAAGATCTCAAACAGATTCAAAATTCAATCGTTGACCACATGGGAGATTAATCATGAAAACATTCTTTAAAGTCGCCGGCGTCGGCGCCTTTCTTTTTGGCGCCCATCTTTATTACCATAAGGAAACCCCGGCAGAATTCGTCCAACGGGTTCGTCATTATTTTCTCGTCAAGAAGCAGGCCTATGGGGATTTAAAAACGGCTCAAAAAGCTTTTAGTACCGCAATGGCGGAATTAAAGGCCCAATTGCCTGAACTCCAAGAGGCCATTAGTGACCTTCAGCGTGACATTGATGAGGCGAGATTTCAAATCCAGCCAAGGATTGACGAGATCAATAAATATACCGATAAAATGAAAAAATCATAATCACTATTTTATGAAATTTTGTTTAAATTGACCACGAGTTCCTTTATAAACCCGAGAATATGTTATTATTGTACGGAACGTTTGCTTCGCAGACGAATACTATTGTAGAAATGGATGTGTTTTTGTATGAAAAAATGGCTAATCGTTTTAGCCGGAGTACTGATGAGTTTTACACTTGCAGCGTGTGGTAGTAAATCAGTTGCTACGACCGATGGCGGTAAAATTACGGAAAGTGCTTATTACAGCAGCTTGAAGGGTACGTCAAGTGGTAAAGCAGTCTTACAGCAAATGATTCTTAACAAAGTATTGGAAAAACAATATGGGAAAAAAGTTAAGGATTCTCAAGTTAATAACGAACTTAAGAAGTACAAGAAGCAATATGGCTCGTCATTTAACGCTGTCCTTCAGCAAAACGGAATGACTGTTTCTCAATTAAAAGATTCGATTCGTTCAAATCTCTTATTGCAGCAAGCCGTTCGTGCCAACACCAAGTTTACTGATGCTCAGTTGAAGAATCAGTTCAAGTCATACCAGCCAAAGGTAACTGTGAACCAGATTTTGGTTTCAAAGAAATCAACTGCTGAAACGGTTATCAAACAACTTAAAGCTGGTAAGAGCTTCTCAAGCCTAGCTAAGAAGTACTCAACTGATACCGCAACTAAAAACAAGGGTGGCCGAATCTCACCATTTGACAACACTAACACGTCATTGGATGCCAACTTCCGTAAAGCTGCTTTCCAGCTGAAGAATGGTGAATACACCAAGACCCCTGTTAAGACACAGTATGGTTACCAGGTTATCCAAATGGTTAACCACCCAGCAAAGGGCACTTACAAAGATCATGAAAGCGAATTAAAGACACAAATCGTTAACAAGCGATTGTCTGATAGTGATACCTTACACTCCGTTGTTGCTAAGGTATTGAAGAAGGGTAACGTTTCAATTCAGGATAAGGATCTTCAAAACGTCTTGTCTGATTACCTTGCAAGTTCTTCAAAGAAGTAATTTAAATCACTTCATAGAAAAAACGACTGGAATTTATTTCCGGTCGTTTTTTCTATGGTTTAAATTAAATAGTGTGATCGTCAACCCATTGGCGGCTTATGATTCTGGATGATGGGGTTGGTAAAACCGCCGATTATCTAACCCGAATATCCGATCAGAATAATCCCCCGGTTTAACGTGCGCCAAAGCCCCCTGAATCATCATGATGGATGCATCTAACTCGTCAAGATGATGAAGAATCTCCGCTTCCAAAAGTTGCGGCCTTTCAGGCGACCCATATTCCAGCAAGCCATGATGCGAAAGGACCATGTGCCGCAATAACAGCAGGTCTTCATTGTCACTGGCAATCCCAAGTTTATCGGCAGCCTCAACAATCTCCGCGTCCATAATACTGAGATGCCCTAACAAATTACCAGCCAATGTGTACTCGGTTCCAATTGGCCCAGATAACTCAACTGTTTTGCCTAAATCATGCAGGACGGCTCCCGCATACAGCAATGGCGCGTTAATCCCAGGATACTGGGCAACAATTGCATGCGCCAAACGGAGGATTGAGATTGTGTGAAATGCTAGGCCACCAGGAAAGTCATGATGATTGGTCTTTGCTGCTGGATAGTTAAAAAATGATTTAGCGTGGCGGTTTAGCAGTGCCCGGACGATCCGGTTGAACGTGGCGTTCGTAATTTCAAAAATGGTTTGGTCAATATAGTCCTTCATTTCCTGATGACTCATGGGCGCTCGCTTGACAAACATCAGTGGATCGCTGGGTTCATTACCGGTGGTTAACCGAATTTCAAGAATCTTGATTTGTGGTTTATCTTTATATGCTTCTCGCTTACCCTTCAAGAAGATCACCTTACCAGCCACAAATTGGGAAACATCCTGATCACTTGCATCCCAGTACATTCCGGATATTTGGCCCGATTGGTCTTGAAAGGTAAATGAAATAAACGGTTTGCCGTTTTTAGCGACCCGCTTATCCGCACTTTTAATCAGGACAAAGGTTTCAAAATCTTCCCCCATTGTCAGATCCATTAATTGCTTCATTGCATCACCTTCCTATTTACGACTTAAATCAATCACGTTGGCTGACTGTGGATAATCTTGCTGAGCGGTTAAATAAATGACTTGCGTTTGTTGAGCAATTTTAGCCATCATCGTGAACGCTGCCTGCTTTCGGTTTGCGTCAAAGCTCATGAATCCATCATCAATGATAATCGGCATCGGGTACTCATCACTGAAACTGACTGCTATTGCAAAGATTAACGCTAAGTATAATTGCTCAAGGGTCCCCTTTGATAATTCATTAATCACGAATTGAACGCCGTCATTTCGGGTAACCGTTACTTGGTCACCAAACTCAATATTATGATACCGCTGATCTGTCAGGATTCCAAAGTAATCAATTGCTCGCCTGATCGCTTTTGGAAGCCGTCCCCTGGTTCCAAGGTCAAGAACCGCTTGAATCCAACGACCGCTCAGCGAAAGGGCTAAATACTGGTGGACGGTTTCTAAAATTTTGGCCTCTTGATTGGCTAACCGCTGTTTCAGATCAAAATACGTTCGGTCGTTAACTAATTGCGTCATTGCAACCTGCGTCTCAGCACTTTGTTTTGTGAGTTGATTAATTGCATCTTGGGTAACCCGTTGTTGCTTTGTATGCTGATCAGCCGCCGATTTAAACTCATCGATATCTAACGAAATCGGAATGTTAGCGCTTTTCAGTTGGTCCATCAATTGGGACTTGACCTGCAAATTTTGCCGCAGCTGCTGTTGCTTCTCCACGGTCGCATCAAATTCAGAGCCTGAGGACACCCGTCTTTCAGCCAAAAAATGATCCAGTGCGGCCTGTGTAGTTTTCATCTGTTCCGTAGCCGCATCAACGGCCTGACGAGCGTCTTTCAAGCGGGCATTTCGCTCCTGATAGCGTCTGACTTGATTTTGCCAATCGCTAACGTTGCGCTCAATCACCCCAAGGTTAACCTGATAATCCTCATTGCTGAGCGGCAGCCAATCAGCCGCGAACCGCCACTTCTCAAGGTATGCTTGATAATTCTGGAATAACGTCCGCTTCTGTTCCGACAGACCAGCCAAATCCGCCTGCAGGGATTCCAATCGTTGAAGCTGGGGTTGGATCGCAACCCACTGTTCAGCGGGGATGCCTGTTAATTGATACCGACTGGCAATCTCAGCCAGCCGCCGTTGAGCTTCAGCAGATCGCGCTGGTTCGGTCGACTGGTTTGGCGCCGGTTGAGCCTGGGGACGGCTGGCTTGAATTAACCCATATGCGGCAATGCCGGCGGCTAAAAAATACCCCAACCAACTAAACGGCAATCGGTGGCCAATAATTGTGAGGACCACAAGGCCAATCGCCACAGAGTAGAACGTTGTTGGTGATACCCGGTTTGTTGTCGCTTGATGCCGCTGGCGACGACTAGCAGACGTCCGGGAAGATTCGTCATTGAATGAAGCTGCCGGTTGCCTCTGCGCGGTGAGCCTTAATACCAATGAAGTATCGTCGGTTGAAAGACTTTGAGGAAACTTTCCAGCGGCATTTCGAGACAATTCGGCTTCAAGGGTCCCGATCGTCTTTTCAACTGCGGTAATCCGTTGATCGACAAAGGTCAACTGCGGCATCGTTTGTTTAATGGTTGATAATTCCGTCATCAGTTGATCAATCCGGGCCTGATTTTGTTCGTAGAATTGTTGAGCAGGCGTTTTTAAAAGTGACTGCTCGGCCGTGGCGAGACGCCTTTTCTGATCAGATGCCCTTTGGGACTGAGCGGCTAACTGGCGGTTTAAATCACGATATTGTAAAACATCCTGATCACTAAAACCGGCACGAAGATCGTCTGAATCAACATCTGGCAAGCGCCGATATTGTTCTAGCAACGGGATCATCGCTTGCTTTTGCTGGTCAGTCCGGGCCTGCTCCTGTTCATGAGTTAATTGAGCCCGAGCCTTGGATAACACGGCTGATTGGTCGGCTAACTTAGCCTTTAACGCCTGATATTTAGGATACTGCGTTTGAGCATCTTGAAGTTGATCCTGAATTTCCCGATATTGCTTCAACTGCCGGTTTAATTCAGGCTTTCTCCCCCGCTCAGCGTACAATTCCTTAGCCTGCTTTTGGAAGTCTTGTTGAAGGGCAATCCACTGGTCGGCATTTGCAAGACCAACTTGCTGAATGCGAAGTTGTAGCGCGGTGGCATCCAAATGGTAAGCAGCCTGTTGATCTTCGCCATTAAAATAAAACAGTTGCTGATATGTTTGCCGGTCCAACGGTGAAATTAATCGGTCGTAAAGACTTGCTGGCAAAGGCATCTCAAGGTCAGCATCAAAGAATTTAACATCGCCGCCATTCTTGCCCCGGGTTCGAACAATGCGGTAGTGTTTCCCTTGATTTTCAAACCAAATTTCACCGCCATATAAATCAGCGTGATCCTTCGGAATATACTGACCATGGACTGCTTGACGCTTATTCTGGAATCCAAACAATATGGCCACAATAAAATCAATTAGCGTACTTTTTCCAGCTTCGTTTGGGCCATAGAACACTTGGAGGGACGGCGCCAACGGAAACGTTGTGTTCAGCCACTTGCCATACCCGTATATGTTAATCTTCTGAATGATCACCCAGTTGCGCCTCCTCACTCACATTTTCCTGCAGGAGTGTCTTTGACCGTTGATAGATATCCTGCAACGAATCTTGAGCCATCAAATCCCGTTGAATAAATGGATAATGCGTCAATGAATCCGCCATTTGTTTGACCTGATCACCCTTAAATAATTGCTGACTTGCCTGATCAAAATACTGCTGGTCGATTCCACTTAACTGAACGGTTTGCGCTTGATCAACTTTAATCGAAGTAATCCAGCAATTGTGCTGCCGCCAAGTGGTAGCTAATTGGTTCTGAAGGGCTTCTAACAGCTCACCACTTAATATCTGCGCCGTTGTTGTGGCGTCAGCGGTTGAATCCATGATGATCTGAATTCGACAAAAGCTGAGGGTTTCAAAACGCGCATCGGTGACGGTCTTCAGGATTTGAGCCGCCAACTTCCCAGTTGACTGCTGACCGGCCTTCTGAGTGATTACCCGCCAAACAATCGGGGCGGTTGCGTGAAAATCGGCGTGGAATTGCCCATTTTCGGTATGAACCATCAGATAACCCTTCTCGCCAGCTTCGTTAATGTGCCGGCCTTGCGGATTCCCAGGATAATTAATGGTCTTATCGGCATCCAGTGACTGACGCTTATGAATGTGGCCAAGTGCCCAGTAATTGTAGTGTTTGGCCTCTAACTGATCCAACGTAAACGGGGCGTAATTGCCATCTGGAGAATTAAGGCTTTCCAGGCTCCCGTGTAACATGCCGATGTGGTAACCGTTTCCGGTCGCCTCAGGATAATCAGCGATTTTAGCTTCCCGAACCCATCGTTTATTAAAACTGAAACCAGAGATGGCAACGCGTTCACCCTGGTGAGTTTCCAATTTAGTGGTGGTCACGTTGCTGGGAAAGACGTAAGTGTTCGTCGGATAGCCAAGCGAGGCGACATCCCCCTCAAAGTAATCGTGATTACCAAATAACAAAAAGACGGGAATGTGCTGGTTTGCCAAGCGATTTAACTGGTCCAAAAAGAACACTTCGGCAGCAACACTATGATCATTGCGATCAAATAAATCACCCGCTAACAGGACAAAATCTACCCGATTAGTAATGGCGTCGTCGACAATTCTTTCAAAAGACTGAAACGTGGACTGGCGAACCCGATCCAGCAAATCAACTGGAATGGCGTCATTTTGAAGTCCAAGAAACGGACTATCTAAATGTAAATCTGCAGCGTGGACAAATTTCATGAGAATTTCCTTTCATACTCTATATGTACGCAAAGAATGCCAAATTTAGTTTTTAATCACTAAACTTGGCATTCTCCGTTTAATCTCGATATAAATCGATGATTGGTTGGGTCACTATTCTGTTGACATCATTTAAAAGGTCATTTAGTGCCTTTTCTTTAGTCATTAAATTCTCAATTGCTTGATTTTGTTTAACTTCATTGGCCATATCCTGGGCCTTTTGAATGTCGGTATCGGCAGGTTGTTGCCCCTGCATCTGTTGTTGCTGAAGTGACAGCTGAAGCTTCTGGAACTCAGTGAAGAGTTTGTATGTTTCCGGCTCAGCTTTAATGCTTTCAAACGCCGTCTTTAACTCTTGAAACTGCGTTGATTTCTTGAATTCCGCTTGTAATTCAGTCGCTTTGTTCGTTAATGTGTCAGCCATATATATCCACCTTATTATTTATTTAGTCCAGTTTACCATACATCAACAACTTGTGGCTTTAAATCCTTACTTAAATCGATTTATTCAAACCACTTCTTCGCGTCGTTAATGAAGTCCTTCGCCTTTTGGCCAATCGTATTCGAATACTGCTCCGTCTTCTTTTGGATGGTGTCCCAGACACTCTCATTGCGATTCTGCTGATTCTGGACGATTGTCTGAGCATCCTTGGTATCAAAGCTCGTATCCTTAGTGTAAGGCAGCATTGTCTGCATCTCATTTCTGAAGAGCGGCCCCATTCCAATACCACTGAGGTTCTCGAGGTGATGGGCACGACTGGTATTATCAAAGCCTTCCCAGGTTGCAACGACTAAATCCGGTGTGTACCCAATAATCCACTTATCCTTGGTGGCATCGCTGCTTCCAGTGTCATCAGCCTCCGTGCTTCCAGTTTTACCGGCAACCGAATATCCATAAGGCTTAGCATCCGCACCGGTTCCGTTATTGAAAACGCCGAGCATCATGCTGGTCATTTGCTTGGAAACCGACGCCGGCATGATTTGGCGGCCATCCTGTTTCGCAGTGTTATCCACCACCACTTTGCCGGTCGAGTCAACAATTTTGCGAATATAAAATGGTTTGAGAACCTTACCACCGTTGGCAAAGGCGGTGTACGCCCCAGCCATCTGTTGTGGGGAAACCCCCGAAGAGAGTCCGCCGAGTGCCAGTGCCAAGTTTTTATCCTTCTTGGTAACCGGAATATTGAAGTCTTTTACCGATTGGTACCCCCGATTGACGCCAATCTGATTCAACAGCCAAACCGCCGGGGCATTCATACTCTGTGCCAGCGCTTCATACATTGGCACCTTGCCTTGATAAACATTGTTATAATTCTTGGGCGTGTAATGATTGCTGCCGTACGATTTCTTTTTGTCGACCAACTCTGAATCAAATTTGTAGCCGGCTTCCAAAGCTGGCGTGTAAACGGCCAATGGTTTCATCGTGGATCCGGGCTGGCGCTTGATCTGAGTTGCCCGGTTATATCCCCGAAAGACGTGCTGACCACGGCCCCCGACCACGGCTGTCACCCCACCAGTTGTGGGTGAAACGCCGATTGAGGCAGCCTGAACGGCGGTGCCATCACTGGCATTGGCGGGGAACAACGAGTCATTCTTGAAAGTGGCCTGCATCTGTTGCTGCTGTGACTGATTCAGATTCGTGTAGATTCGATAACCCCGGTTCATGATCTCCGATTCAGTCAGTCCGTACTTACTGATGGCCTCGTCAATCACGGCGTCAAAGTAATACGGGTATTTGTAGCCATCTTTACGAACGTAGGTGTCCTGAACGACAATCGGCGTTTTCTTATAGTAATCAGCCTGCGCCTGGGTCAACTGGTGATTTTCCACCATCAACTGCAAGACAACGTTGCGCCGCCATTTGGCCGCCTTAGGATGGTCAATCGGATTGTAAGCACTCGGTGACGTCAGCATCCCCGCCAAAACCGCGGAATCTGGAACTGATAACTGACTGGCATTTTCACCAAAGTACTTGCGGGAAGCATCCTGAACCCCCCAAACACCGTTTCCAAAATAGGCGTTATTGAGATACATCGTTAATATTTCATTTTTGGTATAATCATTTTCTACCTGAATCGCCAAGAACAACTCCTTGAACTTTCGAGTCATCGTCTGTTCCTGGGATAGATAGGCATTTTTAACCAACTGCTGGGTTAAGGTACTGCCGCCGCCACTAATGTAGTCCCGATGAAGTAACTTGTTTTTCAAGAGGAGGAAAAACGCGCGGCCAATCCCCTTCACAGAGAAGCCGTATTCGTGATAGAAATTCCGATCTTCAGTTGACAGGACAGCCTTTGGGATATTACGGGAAACCTTGTCCAAATGCACATAGGTCCCCTTTTGAGCATATAGTTCACCAGCACGGTGGTTACTGGCATCAAAAATTTCGGTAGTTTTGGAAAGCGACGACTCCAAATTTTGCACGTGGGCGGTCTTTGCCAGAAAGGTCAGATAAATGCTTGCGACCAACGAGATCGTTAGAAATAGAACGAATGCCCATTTAACAAGATGAAATTTACGACAAAATCGATTAAACTTCCGCAGAAATGGTCGTAGCCGCTTCTTGGAATTGTTCGTTGAATTGTTCTTCATGAGACACTCCTTTAATCAATACCACACATTGTATCACAAGTGAGAATCTCAAAAAAATTGCCTCCAAAAATTTAAAAGGGTTTTAAGAATCCACTCCCCTTAACCCTAGCTGGGATTGGAATCGAGTAGGAGGTAGCTCACGCTACCGACCTCTCACACCACCGTACGTACGGATCCGTATACGGCGGTTCAATAACTTTAACGTTTTGCTTCAATTGACTGGAGCGTCTTGGACATATTAATTAGTCCGCGACGTTCCAGTCTCTTGTTTGTGATGGTACATAACAACGTCTTAGAATGCGCTGTTCGCCAATAACCTTTTCTGGTTTCCGCAAATTGCCTGG